>Ga0315281_10012453_pt1 | contig 11581 bp, 14 predicted proteins | sample YL17G07_0_MG_FD_204540 | JGI IMG/M metagenome (GOLD analysis project Ga0315281, IMG submission 204540) | Sediment microbial communities from Yellowstone Lake, YNP, Wyoming, USA - YL17G07_0 | ecosystem: Environmental > Aquatic > Freshwater > Lake > Sediment | place: USA: Wyoming | collected... | reverse complement strand
ATCTGCAAACAGATCCAGCGTCGAACCTCACGAGGATAGTCGCGGCTCAGGGACTTAACGCTCCCTTGATCCCCGGATGAGGATCGGTTAAGTCGCGAGCGGCAGCCTGCGGATGAGACAACGTACATATCCGGAGGATCCCTGCCTTGAAATACCCTCGCCGATACTCCCTCGCCCTGCCGATCGCGGTGGCCGCAGCGCTGCTGCTGGCAGCCTGTTCGAACGGAGGCTCGCCGAGCGCGGCCCCCTCAGAAGGTTCCGCGGGGCCGTCCATGGCGCCGCTCAGCGGCACGCTCGTGATCTCCGGCTCCTCGACCGTGCAGCCGATCACCAGCATCGTCGCCGAGGATTTCCAGGCCCTCCATCCCGACATCGAGTATTCGGTCGACGGGCCCGGCACCGGCGACGGCTTCGCGCTCTTCTGCAAGGGTGAGACCGACATCAGCGACGCATCGCGGCCGATCAAGGATGCCGAGGCCAAGATCTGCTCCGACGCAGGAATCCACTACCTTGGGCTGAAGGTCGGGATCGACGGCATCAGTGTGATCACCTCGACCCAGAACAGCGCGGTCACCTGCCTGAGCCTGCTCGATCTGTATGCCCTGCTCGGGCCTGAGTCGCAGGGCTTCGCCCGCTGGTCGGATGCGAACGCGCTGGCCGGGGAGCTCGCGTCCGAGACGGGATACGGCGCGTTGCACACCCCCTACCCTGACGCTCAGCTGAGCGTCACCGCTCCCGGCGAGGAGTCGGGCACCTACGACTCGTTCGTCGAGTTCGTGGTCAGCAAGCTCGCCAAGGCGCGGGGCAAGGACATGGCCACCCGCCCCGACTACACCGCATCCGGCAATGACAACGTGATCATCGACGGGGTCAGCGGGGCGGCCGCCTCGCTGGGGTGGGTCGGCTTCTCCTACGCCGACCAGAGCCGCGCGAAGGTCAGGCTGCTCGAGGTGGACGGGGACAAGGGCTGCGTCGCACCGACAGCGGAGACCATCGCCTCCGGGGAGTACCCGATGTCGCGACCGCTCTTCATCTACGTCAACCTCGACAGGGCGGCCACAAACCCGGTCATCCCGGCCTTTGTTGACTACTATCTGTCCGATGCGGGGATCGCCGCGGTGACCGAGGCCGACTACATCGCCATCGGAGCCGATGAGCTGGCCGCCACTCGATCCGCCTGGACCGGCCGCTGAGCAACGGGGTGGCGATGACGACCCTCCGCGTCCAGGATCTGCAGGTCGGCCGAGCGCGACGCCGGCGCGAGCTGGCGGTCCGCATCTTCTTCGCCGCGGCGGCCGGCCTATCGGTGGTGATCAGCGCGGCCATCGTCCTGTCGCTCTTCGCCAACGCCGTCTCGTTCATGGCAAAGGTCGATCCCTCTGCGCTGTGGACCGACGGCTGGTTCCCCCGCCGCGGGATGTACGACATCAGGACCATCCTGGTCGGCACGCTGATGATCTCGGCAATCGCCATGCTGGTGGCCGCCCCGCTGGGGATCGCCACCGCCATCTACCTCTCCGAGTACGCCGGAAGTCGCGCGCGGGGCTTCCTCAAGCCGCTGCTCGAGCTGCTCGCCGCGATCCCGAGCGTGGTGCTCGGCTTCTTCGCCCTCACCTGGATCAGCCCGAACCTGATCCAGTCGCTCACCGGCGCGCCGCTCTTCAACATGGCCTCCGCGGGGATCGCGGTCGGCATCCTGGTCACCCCCCTGGTCAGCTCGATCGCAGAGGACGCCATGCACGCCGTGCCGGGCTACCTCCGCGAGGCGTCGTACGGGCTCGGCGCCCACAAGCGGACCACCAGCCTGCGGGTGGTGGTGCCGGCCGCCGTGAGCGGGATCGTCGCCGCGCTACTGCTGGGCGTATCGCGGGCCATCGGCGAGACGATGATCGTGGCGATCGCCGCAGGCGCCAGTGGGGGGTCGCTCTTCCAGCTCAACCCGCTCCTCCCCGGCCAGACGATGACCGCGGCGATGACCTCGCTGGCCATCGGCTCGGACCAGGTGAGCGGCGCCGCCCTCACCTTCGACAGTCTTTTCTTCGTGGGCCTGCTCCTCTTCACCGTCACGCTGGGCCTGAACGTGCTGAGCGAGGCATTCGTCCGGCGCGTGCGGAGCCGCTACTGATGCGCGGGCTCGGAACGGCCGGCGCTCTATCGGCAGCCGATCTGGTGGCGCGACGGCTCCGGGGCGGAACCTTTGATTGGCGCAGCGCCTTGCTGGAGGGGGCCATGCTGCTGGCCCTACTGCTCGCTTTCGGCGTCCTGTTCGTGCTGCTGGTCGACATCGTGCAGCAGGCGCTGCCGGTACTCACCGAGCGGCCGATCGACTTCCTCACCTCGCCGGTCTCATCCCGCCCGGCGCGAGCGGGGATCGTGCAGGGACTGGGCGGGTCGCTGCTGCTCATGGTCTTCGTGGCCATCGTCGCGCTGCCGCTGGGGATCGGCGCCGCGGTCTACCTGGAGGAGTACGCCAAGGATCGGCGCCTGACCCGCTTCATCCGGACCAATATCCGCAACCTGGCCGGCGTGCCCGCCATCGTATATGGGCTGCTGGGGCTGGCCGTCTTCGTCTCCCTGCTGGGGATGGGGCGCATCCTGATCGCCGGGGCGCTGACGCTGGCCGTCCTGGTGCTGCCGATCGTCGTGATCACGGCCTCGGAGGCCCTGCGCGCGGTCCCCGACAGCATCCGGGAGGCTGCCCTCAGCGTGGGGGCCACCCGCTGGGAGACGGTGCGCAGCCACGTCCTTCCCTATGCGGCCCCGGGGATTCTGACGGGCACCATCCTGTCACTGGCGCGCGCCTTCGGCGAAACCGCACCGCTGCTCATGGTGGGGGCGGTGGCCGGCACGTTCAGCTCCCACGGCGGCCTGCTCGACCAGCTTTCCGGCCGTTACACCGCGCTGCCGACCGTGGTCTATAACTGGGCCGGCCAGCCGCAGGAGGCGTTTCGCGCGCTCACCGCTGCGACAATCGTGGTCCTGCTGGCGCTCATCCTGCTGGTCAACCTGACCGCCATCGTCCTGCGCAACCGGTACGATAGAAGCTGGTGATCTCCCGATGACCGTGGAAGTGGCGCCGCCGCTGGCGGCAGCCTCGAAAGAGACCGGAGAGGTACGTCCGCGAATGACCCTTGTCGCGCGCTCGACTGCCGATGAAGAGGTCCGCGAGGCGAAGGTCGTCTTCGAGGTCCAGGACTTCAGCGCGTACTACGGGACGTTCCGGGCGCTCCGCGAGATCAACCTGCAGATCCGTGAGCACCAGGTGACCGCCATCATCGGTCCCTCCGGCTGCGGCAAGAGCACCCTGCTGCGTTCCTTCAACCGGATGAACGACCTGGTGGCCACCGCGCACTTCGATGGTCAGGTCCTGTACCACGGCGTCGACCTGTACGCGCCAGGGGTCGATCCGGTCGAGGTGCGGCGCCGGATCGGGATGGTCTTCCAGAAGCCGAACCCGTTCCCCAAGTCGATCTACGACAACGTCGCCTTCGGACCGCGGGTGGCCGGCTTCCGAGGAAGCCTCGACGAGCTGGTTGAAGCCTCGCTCCGCCGCGCCGCCCTGTGGGACGAGGTCAAGGACAAGCTGCGCACTCCGGGGACGGCACTCTCCGGCGGTCAGCAGCAGCGGCTGTGCATCGCCCGTGCCATCGCCGTCGAGCCCGACGTGATCCTGATGGACGAGCCGTGCAGCTCGCTCGATCCGGTGGCCACCCTGCGCATCGAGGAGCTGATGCACGAGCTCAAGGAGAACTACTCGATCGTGATCGTCACCCACAACATGCAGCAGGCAGCGCGTGCCAGCGACGTCACCGCCTTTCTGACCATGGGCGACGACCGCGCCGGCTATCTGGTCGAGATGGCACCTACCCAGGAGCTCTTCACACGACCGGGCAACCGACTCACCGAGGACTACATCACCGGGCGGTTCGGGTGAGCACCGTGGACGACCAGCCAACGGATCCTGGCACCCCGGTCGAAGGCCACGGCCACATCGTGCGGCGCGGCTTTGAGGACGCGCTGACCGCCACCAAGGAGGACGTGCTGCGTCTCGGCTCGCTGGTCGAGAACGCGCTGGAACGGGCGGGGCGCGCCCTGGCCGAGCGCGACGTCGACCTTGCCGACGCGGTGCGCTGGGACGACGCCAACGTCAACGAGCTGCAGCGCGGCATCAACACCGGCATCACCCGGATCATCGCCACCCAGGCGCCGGTGGCGCGCGACGTCCGGGAGCTGCTGGCGCTCTACCACGCCGCGGCAGAGCTGGAGCGCATGGGCGACTACGCGGTCAGCATCGCCAAGCTGGCGCAGCAGCTGGCCGCCGAGCCGGAGACTCCGCTCCTCCACCAGATCCCGGAGATGGAACGCCTGTGCCGGTCGCAACTGCGGGCGGCGATGCGGTCCCTGGTCGACGTCAGCGAGGCGGAGGCCCGAGCAGTGTGCGAGGGGGACGACGAGCTGGACCACCTGTACAACGCGGCGTACGAGGATGCCGTGGCGCTGATGGAGGCAGCACCCCAGCACGCCCGGCAGGCGACGCACATGCTGTTCGTGGCCCATCACCTCGAACGCCTGGGGGACCGCGTCACCAACATCGGCGAGGACGTGGTCTTCCTGGTCACCGGGCAGATCGAGGATCTCAACCCCTGACTGCCAGGGCCGCCCGGTGAAGCGTCGCATCCTGGTGGTCGAGGACGACCGGACGCTGCGCCAGGCGCTCCTCTTCAACCTCGAGCGTGAGGGCTATGCGGCCAGCGGTGCGGTCGATGGCGAGCAGGGACTGGCCTCGATTCGCGACGGCGGTCTCGACCTGGTCCTGCTTGACCTGATGCTGCCGGGGATGAGCGGGCTCGAGGTACTGCGCCAGATGCGCGCGGAGCGAATCGAGACCCCGGTGGTGATCCTGTCGGCACGGGGCGACGAGATCGATCGCGTTGTGGGCCTCAAGGTTGGCGCCGATGACTACGTGGCCAAGCCCTTCAGCCGACCCGAGCTGCTGGCGCGCATCGAGGCGGTGCTCCGTCGGGGACGCCGCGCCGATTCCGAGCCGGACCAGGCGGAGCAGCGAGTGCGCAGTGGATCGCTCGAGATGGATGTCGGCCGACGCCAGGCCAGCTTCGCCGGGCAGCCGCTGCGTCTGACGACCAAGGAGTTCGACCTGTTGGCCCACCTCGCGTCACGGCCGGGCCGCATCTTCACCCGGGAGCAGCTGATCTCGCGCATCTGGGGGCTCGACTACGCCGGGGATGAGCGCACCGTCGACGTCCACATCAGCTGGCTGCGCACCAAGCTGCGGGCCGCAGACGGACACGACTATTTCCGCGCGGTGCGCGGCGTGGGCTACGCCTTCGCCCCGATGCCGGACAGCGAATGACCCCGGATCCTCGTGCCATCGCCGCTTTCGAAGCGCTCCTGGCTCGCACCGGCGGGGCGCTGGTGCTGATCGTCGACCAGCGGCTGCGCCTCGTGCGGGCCGGTGCCGAAGCGACACTGCTCGCCGAACGGCCTCATGCCGAGCTGGTCGGCATGAGCCTGATCGCTGCCTTCGGTTCGGCGTCACTCGACGCCGTCGCGCGAGAGGCGCTCACGCTTGGAAGGGCGGCCGTGGGCGAGGCGCAACTCGGCCGGCTGGGGAGTCGCTCGTTCACCGTGGACGCGGTGCCACTGGGTGGCGGCGGCCTGGTTATCTCGCTATCGGACATCTCGACCATCCGGCGCGTCGAGCGGGTGCGGCGCGACTTCGTGGCCAATATCAGCCACGAGCTGAGGACACCGCTCTCCTCGATCAAGCTGCTCGCCGAGACGATCTCCGCGGGCGCCACCACGGACCGGGCCACCGCCCGGGAGTTCGCTGTGCAGATCGGCCGCGAGGTCGACCAGTTGGCGCAACTGGTCGACGAGCTGCTCGACCTTTCGATGATCGAGTCGGGCGAAAGCAAGCTTACGATGGAGGCGGCCGATCCCGGCCAGATGGTGCATGCCACGGCAGAGCGGATCGGTCCGGTGGCCATCCGACGGGGGATGACCGTTCGCGAGCTGGCGAACCCCGCCGACGAAGCCGGGGTGCGGGCGTCGGCAGATCCGACGCGACTCGGCCAGGCGCTCGTGAACCTGGCGCACAACGCCGTGAAGTACAGCCGCCCGGGGGGCGAGATCCGCCTCGGCTGGGAGGCCAGGCCGTCAACCGTGCGCTTCGTGGTCGCCGACGACGGGATCGGCATCGGTCTGGCGCACCAGGCCCGGGTCTTCGAGCGCTTCTACAAGGTAGACCGATCGCGAACGCGCGACGACACCGACGGGGGGGTCCTCACCGGCAGCGCGGGCCTGGGGCTGGCAATCGTGCGGCACATCGCGGAGGCGCATGGTGGCGCGGCGGGCGTGAAGAGCGTCGAGGGGGTCGGCTCGATCTTCTGGATCGACGTTCCACGCGCGGCCAGCTGAGCGAAACCACGCCTCACGCGACGCGCATGTCGACCGGGACCGAAGTGTTGGTGATATGGTTGTGCGGTCAACCATGAGCACAAGTCCACCGATCCCGTCTCCCCGCGATCCGCGCCTTGACGCGTGGCGTGCCTTTCTGTTCGCGCACGCACAGGTGCGACGCCAGCTCGAGCGCGAGCTCCAGGCCGAGCAGTCGCTCGGCCTGGGCGAGTACGAGGTCCTGCTGCTGCTGGCGGGTTCCGAGGCCAGGCGGCTGCGGATGAGCGAACTGGCGGAGCGGCTGGTCCTGTCGAGGAGCGGGGTGACCCGCCTGATCGACCGGCTGCAGGCCGATGAGCTGGTCGAGCGCGGCTCATGCGACACCGATCGGCGGGGCGCCTGGGCGATCCTGACCGATGCCGGCTACAACCGGCTGCGCGCCGCCTCGCCGACCCACCTGCGCGGCGTGGGGGAGCACTTCCTCGACCGCATCCCCGCCGACGAGCTGGAGGCCATGCGCCGCACCCTCGAACACGTGGTCGAGTCGGACTAGCTCGCCGGCGACGGGCTCGCGCCCGACAGCTCCCCGGCCGCATCGGCGCGCAGGCTGCGGACCATGGCCGCCCGCGGATCGTCGGGGGCCAGCTTCAGGAACAGGTCGAACTGCCGGATCGCTTCCGCCGTATCCTCGCCGGCGCGGAGCGCGATGAGGCCGCGGAAGAAGGGGATGTCCGGCTCATCGGCCGCAATGCCCGCGTACGACTCGGTGGCGGCCCGCGCATCGGCCACGTCATCGGCGGTGAGGTAGGCGGTCACCAGGCGCCGATAAGCGGACCGATTCTGTGGCTCCAGCGAGATGAGGACCTGCAGCGCCACGGCTGCGCGGCGCAACTCTTCGGCGGTGCTGCCAGCGAGATAGGCGTCCGCCAGGTCGGAGAGCACCGTCGCGCTGTTGGGGTCGGCTGCCAGCTGACCCAGCAAGCGCTCGATCTCGGCGAGCCTTGCAGCTTCCTGCGCCTGGGCATCGGCCAGCGCCTGGTCGACGACCGTGCGCTCGCCCAGGCCGATGGGCGCGGGCAGCGCAAATCCCACCAGCATCGCCAGGCCCAGCACCCCGGCCAGCCAGGCGACGGCGCGCCGACCACTGGCCGCGGGGAGCTGCTCCGGGCTGCCGTCGCGAGCGACTTCCAGGTCGGCCAGCGTTGACGCCGCGCGATCCTCCGCCTCTCCGCGCTGGCGCGCGTAGCTCTCGTCATCAAGCGACGCGGCGCGCCGGTCCGCCTCGACGTCATGCAGCGCCTCGAGCGCAACCCGGTGCCGCAGCTCGGGGCCTTCGATGTCCACCTCGTGCGGAAGCAGAGGCGCCCCGCGGCGCAGCGGCCAGCCGATTGCCGCGGCGGCTGCCGCGGCCAGGATCAATAGCAGCGCCCACTGGCCGATCTCAGGCATCGAGCTCCTCCAGCTCCTCGCGCACGCGCCGACGGAGCGCTTCGCTGGCGCTCGGCTCGCCCGTCGTGGCGGAGGCCGCACGCCTGCCGCGGAGCAGCCAGCCGGCCAGCGCCAGGCCGCCCGCCAGGAGCGCTGCGGCGGGCAGCCACCAGGCGATCGGTGCGGTCGGGGCCAGCAGGATCCACTCGCCGTAGCGGTCCACGAAATGCTGGCGCACCTGGGCCGGCGCCTGGCCCGCGGTCAGCAACTCGACGATCTCGCGGCGGATGGCGTTGGCCGCCGCGGTGCGCGACTCCGCTACCGAGAGCGACTGGCAATCCGGACAGCGAAGCTCAGCGGCGAGCTCGCGTGCCTGCTCAACCGGTGTCAGCGACTGGGCCGGCTGCATCAGCTGCACGGCGGCCAGCCCAGCCAGCGCCAGCAGCGCGGCGAATGCCAGCGGCAGCGCAAGCCGCCTCATGGCGCGATCCCCAGGGCGGCCAGCTGCTGGGACACGATCGCGTCAGTCAACGGCCCGACATGGCGTGCTACCACGATCCCCCGGGCATCCACGAAGAAAGTCTCCGGCGGACCGGTCACGCCGTAGTCGATGGTCATGCGGCCGTCGGGGTTGAGCATGTTCGGCCAGCTGACCTGGCCGTAGCGCGCGAGGAAGCCGCGGGCGCCATCGGGCGTGTCGTTGACCAGCACGCCGACCAGGCGCAGCTGGGCGCCGTAGCGCGCCGCCAGGTCCAGCAGAACAGGGTGCTCCTCGACGCACGAGGGAATGCAGTAGCTCGCCCAGAAGTTGACGATCGCCGGCTTGCCGGCGAGGTCCGCCGACGAGAAACGGTCCCCCTCCAGGGTCGTCCCAACGAAGGCGGGCATCGGCTTGCCGACCAGGGGCGAGGGAATCAGCCGCGGGTCGCGGCCCAGGCCGGTGAAGAGCAGCCAGCCGAGCGGCACCACCAGCAGCGGCACCAGGAGCCAGCGAAACCAGGCGATGCGCATCGCTCAGGCCTTCGCCGATGCGAGCGCAGGCCGGCGACGCCGATCGGGCCAGATGGCGAAGACCGCGCCTCCGGCAACGATCCCACCGCCGAGCCAGATCCAGAGGACCAGCGGGTTGACGAAGACGCGGAGGGTGATGGCTCCAGTCGTGCGGTCGTAGGCAAGCAGGGTGACATACAGGTCCTCGCCGACCCCGGTCAGCACCGCCGGCGTGGCGATTGCCGTGCTCGAATTGGGGTAGTCGCGCAGGGCGGTGGCCAGTCGGCCGCTCTGGCGCCCGGCCACCGTCAGCTCGGCTCGCGTCTCGACCACCCGCGCATCGGACGCGAGGGGCTCGGTGACGAGCTGGTCGAAGGTCAGGGTGTAGCCCGCCAGGCTGACCTGTCCGCCCGGCACGAGCTCCGCAGTCGCGTCTTTCCCGAGCGTCGCCGAGATGGCGATGGCGACCGCCATCACGCAGATCCCCGCATGCACCAGGTAGCCGCCGTATCGGCGCCGATTGCGCGTCGCCAGGTGCCAGGCCGCCAGCGGCCCGGCCTCGCCACGCGACCGACCGCGCACCCGGGCGCCGCGCACGACCTCCTCGCCCATGATTACGAGCACAAAGCCGGCAAGCGCCAGCGTGCCGATCGGGGCAGGGTCGCGAATGCCAGTTGCCAGCGCGGCCACCGCGGCCCCCACACCGGCGAGGATCGGCAGGGCGAAGCGCTCGCGGATGGTGGTCCAGCTGGCACCACCCCAGGGGAGCGCAGGACCGACCCCAGTCAGGAAGAGCAGCGCGGTAAAAAGCGGCGCGTTGACCCGGTTGAACCATGGCGTGCCCACGCTGGCGCGCGCCCCACTGGTCGCCTCCACGATGAGCGGATAGAGGGTGCCGAAGAGGACAGCGAAGGTGATCGTCAGGAAGAGCAGGTTGTTGGCGAGGAACGCCGTCTCGCGGCTGACAACCGCGCCGGGCGGCCGCGTATCGCGCAACTCGGGGAGACGCCAGACGAGGAGCCCCAGCGCCCCGACCAGGGTCAGCAGGATGGCGGCGGCGAACCAGGGGCCGATCGCCGAGGCGGTGAACGAGTGGACGCTGACAACGATCCCCGAGCGGGTCAGGAAGGTGCCCACCAGGGTCAGCACGAAGGTGGCGATCACCAGGGCGTGGGTCCAGGTGCGCAGCGTGCCCCGGCGCTCGGCGACCATGCTGGAATGAATGAAGGCGGTCGCGGTCAGCCAGGGCAGGAGTGCCGCATTTTCGACCGGGTCCCAGGCCCAGTAGCCGCCCCAGCCGAGCACTGCGTAGCTCCACCAGGCACCGGCCACGATCCCCGCGGTGAGGAAGATCCAGGGCACCAGCGTCCAGCGGCGCACGGCCGCCAGCCATTCCTCGTCGGTGCGCCGGGCGATGAGCGCAGCGACCCCGAACGCAAACGGGATCGCCAGGCCGGTATACCCCAGGTAGAGCAGCGGCGGGTGGAGACCCATGAACGGGTGGTTCTGCAGCAGGGCGTTTGGCCCGTTGCCCTGCAACCCGACAGGGGTCACTCGCAGGAACGGGTCGCCCGGCCAGGTCATCACGGCGAAGAAGAAGGCGGTCCCCAGCGCCAGGGTGGCGCCGACCCAGGGCATCAGCAGCGGCAGCCGGTCGCGGTACCGATGCAGCAGCAGCGCCGCCCAGCCGGTGGCCAGCAGGGTCCAGAACAGGATCGACCCCTCGAGGGCGGCCCACAGCGAGATGATCGAATAGAAGAGCGGCGTGGTGGTGGCGTTATTGCGGGCCACATAGCTGACGCTGAAGTCGTGCGTCACCAGCGAGACGATCATGGCCGCCGATGCGAGCGCGGCAAGCGCGAAGGCGGCGAGCATCGCGCGTCGCGCCGAGCCGAGGACGGCTCGATCGCCGCGCCGCCCGGCCACGATGAAGGCGCCCGCGGCATACAGGGTCGCCAGCAGGCCGATCACCACGGCCAGGTGGCCCAGGGTCGGGATCACGTGCCGGGAGGAACGTGCGATGGGATGGCGCCGGCGCTCGGCGCGACGTAGTTTTCGTCGTGCTTGACGATCACCTGGCTGGCCTCGAAGACGCCATTTGCGGCCAGTTCACCCTCTACCACCGCGCCGATCCCCTCCCGGAACGAGCGGGTCGGGGCGACAGTGCTGTGCACGGTGATCTCATGGGTGCCGTCGGTCAGCACGAAGGTCAGGTCGGTGGCCGGCCCGATAATGCTGCCCGCCTTGACGAGGCCGCCGAGCCGTTCCGTCTTCCCGATCTCGGCCGAGCCCCGCGCAAGCAACTCGCTGGGGGTCAGGTAGTAGACCAGCGCATTGCCGATCCCGCTGAAGGCCAGGTAGGCAACCACCGCGGCCACCACCAGCATGCCCACCAGGATCCCCCAGCGTCTTCGGTGCAGCGGAACCGGCGGGAGCACCGGGCGCGCCAGCGTCATGCGGTCCGATCGGGCGGCCCGGCAGCCTCGGCGTCACGACGGATCTTCATCGAGGTCTCGCGCGCGGCGCGCAGGCGGCGCCCCAGGGCGATGGCGTACAGCGCCGCCCCGCCGAGGATCACCGCGTAGCCGGCGATCACGAATGCAACGTCGGTCATGCCGAGGTCTCCTCTGCCGCGGTATTGGTGGCAGCGGCGCGGCGGGCCGCACTGATCCTGCCCAGCCGGCCATGCTCCTCGATCTGCCACTCGATGCGCGCCAACTGGTAGCGGCGGATCATCAGGTAGCAC
>Ga0315281_10012452_pt1 | contig 11582 bp, 8 predicted proteins | sample YL17G07_0_MG_FD_204540 | JGI IMG/M metagenome (GOLD analysis project Ga0315281, IMG submission 204540) | Sediment microbial communities from Yellowstone Lake, YNP, Wyoming, USA - YL17G07_0 | ecosystem: Environmental > Aquatic > Freshwater > Lake > Sediment | place: USA: Wyoming | collected... | reverse complement strand
GGCGGCTCCGTTCTGGGCGGCGGTTTCTGGCTCATACAACCAGGGGGGGGGTAGTCCGGCTTCCTCCGCGCGGCCCGGCTCCATCTGCGCCCCTTGCGTGCCGTAGATGACCAGCAGTCTTTGAATCTCCTCGACCGTGCCTTCGAGGGTGATGACCGTGCCATTCGGGAGTTTCACCGAGGCCTTCGCCATGTTCCATCTCCACCCCAGCGAAAGTCACAGTGGTTATCACCTCGCCCAAGCGTCTTTGTCCGCCGCCAATGCACCTTCGGTAGACATTCAGCCAGCCAGTCGTCAGTCTTGCAGTATAAAACCGTCAACTCGGCCGCGCCATAGGCTTGGAGCGTATCGAAGATAAAACAACGATGGACATTCATGGCAAAACACTGTGGGCTGTCTTCAATGACTTCCTGTGAGCCAGTCCCATACGTGTTCTTGGTCATCCAGCGCAATCCCAGGCGGACGACTGGAAAAGGGTCAGGCAGATAATTCAATAGTGGAACAAGATTTCTCATAAGACTCCCAACGTTTTCGAGTATAAGACTATTCGCTCACCCATGCAATCGGGAACTTAGCCCGTTGAGCCATAGAACGGGCGCAACTCGACCAATGGCTCGCCGACTTCGGTTCAGTGTCGGTGATGAAGTTTCTCCCGGAAATACCTCCACCCTCAGTGTCTCATGGACATTGAGGGGTCTTTTTTTGGTGCTACACTCTGCGGATGCCACCTATGTCCGACACACCCCCTGTCTCCCTCGCCCTCACTGCCCTCGCCATCCCCCATCGCGTCTTCCGGCATCCGGGGCCAATCCACTCGCTCGAACAGGCCGCGCAAGAACGCGGGCAATCGCCCGAGCAAGTCGTGCGGAGCATCGTGTTTCGCGTGGCGAAAGATGACTACGTGATGGCGCTGGTAGCGGGCGCGCGGCAGGTGGCGTGGCCTGTTTTGCGGAAGCACCTCGGCCAATCGCGGGTGACGATGGCCAGCGAGGCCGAAGTGCTGGCGGCCACCGGCTACGAGCGCGGGGCGGTCGCGCCTTTTGGCTTGCCGCGCCCCTTGCGAATTTTGCTCGATGAGAGCGTGTTGATTCAAGATGAAGTCTCACTTGGCTCGGGCGTGCGCGGCGTCACCGTCATCCTGCGCGCCGAGGATTTGCGCCGCGCCTTGCCGCAAGCGGAGTTGGGAAACTATGCCGAAACCTGAAACGCCCTTCCGCCTCGACCATCGGGCGGCCCTGACTGTAACATCCAGCCTCCCGATAAGACTATTCCTTAATCCATCCCTCAGCGCAAGGAGACAACTCTGTGGCTACCCCTGCCCTCACCGTCTATGGCGCCTACTGGTGCCCCGATTGCCGTCGGGCCAAGAAATTCCTCGGCGAAAACTTCATCCCCTTCAATTGGGTGGACATCGAGCAGGACAAAACGGGCGAGGCGTACGTCCTCGCCAAAAATAACGGGAAGCGCATCATTCCCACGGTCGTCTTCGCCGACGACTCGTTCCTCGTCGAACCCTCCAATGCCGAACTCGCCCGGAAGCTTGGCCTCAAGACGGAGGCCGCCAAGGAATACTACGACCTCATCATCGTCGGCGCGGGGCCGACCGGCCTCACTGCCGCCATCTATGCCGCGCGTGAGGGACTGGATACGCTCATCATCGAGCGCTCCGGGATCGGCGGGCAGGCGGGCCTGACCACGCTCGATAACTTCCCCGGCTTCCCGGACGGCGTGAGCGGCCAGGATTTCGCCGAGCGCGCCGCGCAACAAGCCAAACGCTTCGGTGTGGAATTTTTGCAGGCGCAGGAAGTGAAGGCGCTAGAGAACGAAAACGGCTATCGCGTGGTGCAGATTGACGAGACGAAACATTATCACGCCTCGGCCATCTTGCTGGCCACCGGCGCGAGTTATCGCCGCCTCGACGTACCGGGCGAGGAAGACTATATCGGCGCGGGCATCCACTTCTGCGCTACGTGCGATGGCCCGTTCTACAAAGGGGCGCAGCAAATTGTCGTCGTCGGCGGCGGCAACTCGGCGGTGGAGGAAAGCCTGCACCTCACCAAATTCGCCGACAAGATCACGCTCCTCGTGCGTGGCGACGCGCTGACCGCCAGCCAAATCGCGGTGGACAAGGTGATGCAACCGACCTCGCGCGTGGAGGTGCTGTTCAACATGGGTGTGGAGGCTTTCGAAGGCGAGAACTCGAAACTCAAGACGCTGAAGGTCACAAACTTGAAGACCGGAGCGAAAAGCGAACTGCATCCCGCGGCGGCCTTCATCTTCATCGGCCTCCAACCCAGCAACGAATGTGTCAAAGGTCTGGTCGAGTTGGATAAATACGGCTTCATCCTCACCGGCCACGATCTCGGGCATGGCCGCGAGGCCACCGGCCAGCGTGAGCCGTTTGCCTTCGAGACCTCGTGGCCCGGCGTGTTCGCTGCAGGCGATATCCGCAAAGGGAGCACCAAGCAAGTGGCGGCGGCGGTTGGCGAGGGCGCGGCGGCGGTCATCTCCCTGCGCGACTATCTCAAGACGGTCTAGCTAAAGACGAAACGCGCGCGACACGGTGGAGTTGCTCGCGCAAGCAAAAACCGGTTTCTCGGAGAAGCTGGGTTTCTTTTTAGTTCTTCAACAACTTGATGGCCGTCATCAGACCCAGTATGTACGCGGCTAAGATAAAAATCGTCGTCATCTCCCAGGTAATCATCGTTTACCTCCATGTTCCAGACCTTGTCCTACGTGAAATCTATCGCCATCCACCAGCCGTGTCCACCGGCGCTATTTGTCTTTCCAAAATGACGCGCCTTATCCAAAGCCGTCTCTCTTTGCGCTTCCCTCCAAACCGTGCTAATCTTCCACGTACTTACTCACGGAGGAAACCCCCATGTATGCTCCCGCTCGGCCCCAACAGTTTTGGCTTTCGGTCCTTGTGTTACTCGCGCTTTTATTGCTCCCGTTGTTGGCTCTTCAAGCCGAGCGCGGGCGCGATTTTTTTGAAGAAGAAGAGGCGGGCCACGGCAAACTCAGTGGCCCGGCCCAACCCAGCCTCAATGCTCCTGCCTATCAACCGGTGCGCGTTCCGCCTCTGGCCGCGCCCGGTTTCGCCCCGCAGACGCGCCTCGGCTACACCGTCGGCGATCAGTGGGAGCCCGCTATCGCCGCTGACCGCTTCGGGCACACCTACATTCTTTATCCGCAATACGGGACCGTGCCGAACTGCGGCAACTGTTATAGCCCGACGATGATTCTGCAAATCAGCAATGATCATGGCGCCACGTGGGCCGCGCCGACGATGATTTATCCCGCTGGTTCGACCACCGGCGAATGGGACGCGCAGATTGTTGTGGACCCGGTGGATGGGCGCACGCTTTACAGTTCGTGGTTGCAGAACGGCAAAAGCGATATCGCCTTCGGCAAGTCCACCGACTTTGGCGCAACGTGGGCGGTCTCCATCGTTGACAGCACCAATGCCGGAACCGACAAGCCCATCATAGCCGCGCGCGGGCAAGACATTTACATTGTCTACAATCACTCGCAGACAGTGTATTCTGCGGCCTCGCACGATGGCGGCGCGACGTGGACGGAAGTCAAAATCAACGCCAACGGCAAACTGGGCTGGTCGCTGGCAGGCGGTGGCACAATCACGCCGAATGGCAACGTCTTCTTCTCGTGGGCCGGTTATGAGGGTAATGGAGGCGCGAAGGGCAAAGTAAATCTCTACGTCAGCAAGTCCACCGATGGTAGCGCGACGTGGACGACCAAACTCATTGATGTTTCAAGCTCACCGCCGGATTGTTCGGCTTATCAATGCGGTTGGGCTTTCCTCGGCGCGCAAATGGTACTGACCTCTGACGCCGCTGGCACGCTCTACGGTCTGTGGAACGCGGGCACAGTGGACAAAGGCCCGGAGCGCATCTACTTCGCCAAGTCCGCCGACGGCGGCAACACCTGGTCGGCTAAAGCCGATGTCTCCTCTGCGCCCGCTGGCACGGCTCACGCTTTTCCTGCCATCGTGGCCGGCGCGGCAGGAGATGTGCGCCTCGGCTGGATGGACGCGCGCGCGGCGGGCGCACTCTGGAATGTCTACTATCGCAGTTCTGCCAATGGCGGCGCGTCGTGGTCCGCTGAGACCAATCTCTCCACCTATGTTGCCGGTTACACTTACATTCAATCTGGTGGCTACAGTTACCCTTTCGGAGATTATTTTGAGATGGACATTGACGAGCAAGGGACGACGCACGCGGTCTGGGGCGAAGGACTGAATTATCAGACTCCCGGCTCCATTTGGTACGCGCGCGGTAAGTAAGTTGGCGAATGGCTGATAGCAAATAGCGGATGGCCGAAAGACGGTCATCCGCTATTTTTTAAATCCACACAGCGTTCAACAGTGGCTATCGGCTACTCGTACCGCAAGGCTTCAATCGGGCGCAGGCGCGAGGCGCGGAAGGCGGGATACAACCCGGAGAGCAAGCCCACCACCGCGGTGACGGTAAACGCAGTGGCGATGGTGGCAATATCCACCTGCGGTTGGAGTTGACCCGTAAGACTGACGAGTTGGCTGATGCCCCAGCCGAGCAACGTGCCCAGCACGCCCCCAATGAACGTCAGCACTAACGTCTCAATCAAAAACTGGAGCATGATGGCGCGTTGCTTCGCGCCCACGGCTTTTCGCAAGCCGATTTCTTTGGTGCGTTCGGTGACCGAGACCAGCATGATATTCATCACCCCAATGCCGCCGACCACCAGCGAGATCACGCCGATGAAACCGAGGAACAACGTGAGCGTGGTGGTGATGGTGCTAAGCGCGGAGAGAAATTGCGACTGGCTCAAGACGCTGAAATCCAAATCGTCGGTCAGCTTGAGTTTATGCTGGCGGCGCAGGATGCGCTCGGCTTGCACCATCACTTCGTCCACCACCTCGGCGCTGGCCGCCGACAGAGAAATGGAACTGAGCAATAACTTGCCGTTGCGCACCGAGTTCGCCCCCGCGAGTTTGGCGTAGCCCGTTTCGAGCGGGACGATGATAATCTGATCGGCGTTGCCGAACCCGCCGGATGAGCCTTTGGATTTGAGCAGGCCCACGACCTCGAAGCCGATGCCGTTGATTTTGAGCGTGCGCCCAATGGGACTCAGCCCGCCGAACAGGTCTTTGGCGGTTTGCGCGCCGAGGACGACTACTCGGGCCTTGTGCGCCCGGTCGGCCTCCGTTATAAAGCGGCCGCGCTCGACTTCGTATGCGCGCACTTTAGCGAAATCGGGCGTGGTGGCGGTTACCTGACTGGTGAGGCTTTCCTTGCCGTAAGTGATAGTGCCGTTTTGGTCGGCTTCGGGCGCGATGCCCGCCACGTTCTTCAACCCCTTGTGCAAGGCTTCGTAATCTTGATAATAGACTACCCCGATGGTAGGTTGCCCGCCCTGTCGGAAGCGTCCCCCGAAAATACTGATGAGATTCGCGCCGATGCCTTGCACTTGACTGGTGATGGCGGCGGTTGCGCCGCGTCCCACCGCCATGAGGGCCACCACGGCCCCGACGCCGATGACGATGCCCAGCATAGTGAGAATAGCGCGGAGTTTGTTGGCCGCCAGCGCGCGGAGGGCGGTGCGAAAGCTTTCAGAGAAATTCATAGCCTGCCTCGCTCAATTCTCTAATTCTCCGCTCGTCAACTCGTCGTAATTGGAGAATTAGAGATTGGAGAATTAGAGATTATTTGTGCGCCTCTTCCGCCAGCGCCATCTCGCTGGGGCGGGGCGTTCCCGCTTTAATGGGGTGCTCAATCTTTTCGTCGCCGACGATCAAGCCGTCGGCCAGGCGGATGACGCGCTCGGTGTGCCGCGCAATGAACGGGTCGTGCGAAACGAAAATGACCGTCTGCCCGAGGTCGCGGTGCAGTTGCTGAAACAGGCCGATGATCTCCGCGCCGGTCTTGCTATCCAACGCGCCGGTCGGCTCGTCGGCGAGGACGATGGACGGGCTGTTGACCAGCGCGCGCGCGATGGCCACCCGTTGCTGTTGACCACCGGAGAGTTCGTTGGGGCGGTGGTGCATCCGGTCGCCGAGGCCTACTTTCTGGAGCGCTTCCTCGGTGCGCTCGCGCCGTTCTTTGCCGCGCACCCCGCCATAGGTCAGCGGGAGCATCACGTTGTCGAGCGCGGTCGTGCGCGCCAGCAAATTGAATTGCTGAAACACAAAGCCGATCTTGCGGTTGCGGATGTCGGCCAGTTGATTGTCGTTCAGGCCTTCCACTTTTTCGTCGTCGAGGCGGTATCCGCCCGAGGTCGGCACGTCGAGGCATCCGAGAATCGCCATGAGCGTACTCTTGCCCGAACCCGAAGGCCCCATGATGGCGACCATCTCGCCTTTGTTGATCTTCAGGCTCACGCCGTCGAGCGCGCGCACCTCGGTGTCGCCCAGTTTGTAGATTTTGGTGATATTGTCTATTTCTATCATGGCGTCTGCTTTCATTTGACGATGGACCGCTTCGCGAGGCGGAGGCCGAAGGTGAGGCGCTTTTCGTCCGTCGTCCGTCATCGGTTGTCGGTCAGCTATCCCGGCCCAAACGGCGACCCGTTATTCGTCGGCACGGGCGCAATAAGTTGCACCTGATCGCCGGGTTGCAAGTCACCGGTGATGACGACGAGATCGCCTTGCGTTTCGCCGCTGGCGACGTTCACCCGCTCAATCTGGCCCGCGCCATTGAGGCGGTTCACGAACTCGCCCTCGGCGTCCAATTGCACCGCGTCGAGTGGCACCGCCAACGCATTGGGTTGCACCTGCGTGATGATGGCGACGTTGGCCGTCATGCCGAGCAAAACGCGCGGGTCGGTGGCCGTGAGATTAATCCGCACGTTGTATTTGATGAGGCCCTGCACCGCGGCCCCGACCGGGTTGATTTCCGTCACGTCCCCGGCCAGCGTGAGATCGGGCATCGAGTCGAAAGTGGCGGTCACCGCTTGCCCCAACTGCAACTGGCCAATGTCCGACTCGTCTATGGACACGTCCACGTGCAATTGCTCGCGGTTGACCAACACCACCGCGGCCTGATTGGACGTTGTGGAATCGCCGGGTTGATAATTGACGACAAGCACTTCCCCGTCGAAGGGCGCCGTGAGGGTCAAAGCGTTCACCGAGATCTGCGCCGCTTGCACGCGCACTTGCGCCGTAGCCACGTCGTTGGGATCGGGATTGCTCAACTTGTCGAGTTTCTTTTGCGCTTCGGCCAGCGTGGCTTCCGCCACGGCCACTTTGGCTTGCGCCAGAGTCACTTTACTGGCGTCGGGCCCCTTGAGCGCGCTGTTCAAGTTGGCGACTGCCGTATCGTGCTTGTCTTGCGCTTTCGCCACCACGTCGGCTTTGTTAGCCTGGTCGGTGCTCATTCGCAATTCTATCGCCAGTTGATTGTTCAACTGAATCTGATAATTGGTGTAAGCGCGGTCAACGACGTCTTGCAAATCTTGCGCGCCGGGGTAGGTGGCGAGCTTGGCTTGTGCGTCCTCATATTGGCGGCGGGCATAGTTGGCGGCAAAGACCGCATTTTGGTGCGCGGTGGCGTCGCTACTGACATTCGTCAGTTGCAGATTGGCCTGCGCGGTTTCGAGCGCGAGTTGGGCATCGGCCACCGAGTCGTACAAGTCTTGCCCGATGGGGTTCTGCGCGTTCCGCAGTTCCTTTTGCGCTTTCGTCAGCGCGTCTTGCGCGTCAACTACCGCCTTTTGGGCGTTAGCCTGCGCGAGGGCCGAAGGATGCAGGAGATCGTCCTGCGCTTTTTGGGCCGAGATCAGGTCGGCGCGCGCGAGGATGACGTTCTGCGACACGCTGGCGGGGTCGAGTGTCATCAGCGGGTCGCCCGCTTTAACGTGGTCGCCGACTTTGACGAGCACTCTGGCGATGCGGCCCGTAGCGCCCCACGCGACGGAACTGGATTGCTGGGGCTGAACGTTCCCCGAGGTTTCGACGGTGGTAATGGCGGTGATGCTAGTGACCTCCCCCCTGTTGAGCAGTCCGCTCGCGCCGCCCGCCAACTGGCGTCGCGCCTGCAATGCGCGCGCGCCCACAATGCCGCCGACGGCTACCACCATTATGATAATAATCGCGATAACCCAAAAACGTCTTGATTGGAACATAGAAAATTTCTCCGTTTTCTTTTTTCGTAACTGCTCAAGCCTCACCCCCGGCCCTCTCCTGAACGCCGCTTCGCGAGGCGCGTTCAGAAGAGGGGAGCAAATCCGGTGGTAGTCTCTCCCCCTCTCCTGATGACGCACTTGATTTTTGTCATCAGGAGAGGGGCAGGGGGTGAGGCCCGACGTGGGCTAAGTAGTCACCTTTTTTCTATAGAAGCGGCTGGTAGCCGCGCTTGACGTTGCTCTTCGTTTGTTGAACTCGGCAACCGGAAAGCCACGCGCAACCCGCCACCGTGGAGGTTACTGGCGCTCACGGTTCCCCCCTGCGCCTCGATGAGTTGCCGCGCTATGGCGAGGCCCAAACCCGCGCCGCCCTCGGCCCGCGAGCGTGATTTCTCACTGCGCCAGAAACGGTCGAAGAGTTTGGGCAAGTCGGCTTCGGGCACGCCGGGGCCGGTGTCGCTGATGGCCAGTTCAACGGCCTGGGCTGAAGACCGAACGGCGATTTCGACTCGCCCGTTAGCCGGGACGTATCTCAGTGCGTTACCGATCAAATTGCTGATGACCTGCCCCACCCGTTGGGGATCGGCGACGACCAACGGGAGACCCGCCTCCGCGCCGACGGTGAGCGCGATGCTCTTCTCGTCGGCTTCGGCTTGAAACAAGTCGGCGGCGCGGCGCGCGAGTTCGCTCAAGTCCAGGGGGCGTCGGTCGAAATGCAGTTGGCGCGCCTCGGCCAGCGTGAGCAAACGCAAATCTTCGACGAGCCGCTCCAGAATGTAAGTTTCTTCCAGCACCGGCGCGACGTGCGCTTCATCGGCCGGGTAGACGCCATCCACGATGCCTTCGAGTTTGCCGCGCATGACGGTCAGCGGCGTGCGCAGTTCGTGGGCGATATCGGCCAGCAGGTTGCGGCGCTCGTGGTCGTCGCGCTCCAGAGTCTCGGCCATGTGGTTGAATGAATCGGTGAGGCCGCGCAAATCGCCGGGGCCGCGCACCTGCACGCGGGTCGAGAGGTCGCCCCCGGCCACCGAATGCGCCGCGGCGATCACGTCCGCCAGAGGGGTCACCACCCGCCGCATGAGGAGCAGGCCAATCAACAGGGTGAGCAAGCCAGTGAAGAACGAAACGAAGACGAGCGGGGGGAGCAAGCCGATAAAGAGGCGGAGCAGGCCCACGTCAAACGGTTGCGTGACGACGAATGTGCCCACCTCGACATTGTTGACGGTGAGGGGAATGGTCAGGGCTTGCGCCGACAGCGGGAGCGACTGCCCGATGCGCGGGGTATCGGCGCGGCCATTGTCCATCACAATGTGGCCGGTCGCGTCGAGCAAAAGTCCTTGTTCCCAATCGTTCTCGCCGGCGTTTTGCGTTTTGTGAGTCAGGTTTTCGACTCCCACCCAACTGCCTTGCACAAAATAGTAAGTCTCCAAGGCATAGGCAAAGGCTGGCTTGAAAGTGCGTGTGAGCCGCGAGGCATTAGCCAGGACGAGCGCGGCGAGTGTCAGCAACAAAACGAGAGTGAGCACCACCACCATGGCGAAGGCCCGTCCCAGTAACAGGAACAGGCGGCGGCGGATATTGCCGGTATGCAGGTCGGAGGCCGGGGCGAGGGAGAGGGTCATGTTGTTATTCGGCAAATTTGTAGCCGACGCCGTGCACGGTAATGATGTAGCGCGGTTCGTCTTCTTCCGGCTCAATCTTGCGGCGCAGGTTGCGGATGTGCGAATCAATCGCGCGCTCGTAACTCTCGAAGGCCACGCCGCGCGCGACGATGAGCAATTGGGCGCGGGAGAAGATGCGGCCCGGTTGCGCGGCGAGGGCGGCGAGAATCTCGAACTCGGTCGGGGTGAGGCTCACTTCGCGGTCGGGCAAGACGGCATGGTAGCGCGAGCGGTCGAGGGTGAGATCTTTGGCGCGAATGACTTCGGCTTCGGCGGCGGGCTGGCCGGCGCGGCGCAACACGGTGCGCACGCGGGCCACCAGTTCGCGCGGGCTGAACGGCTTGGTCAAATAATCATCCGCGCCCAGTTCGAGGCCGATGAGTTTATCGCTTTCTTCGACGCGGGCGGTGAGCATGATGATGGGCGTGTTGCCTTCGCGCCGGAGTTCGCGGCACAGGTCGAGGCCGTCGAGGCCGGGGAGCATCAGATCGAGCACAATCAGATCGGGCTGATCCCGGCGGGCGGTGGCGAGGCCCTGCAGGCCATCGGCGGCGGTGAGGACGTTGAACCCGGCGGCGGCTAAATAGTCGCGGCAGATTTCGACAATTTTGGGTTCGTCGTCAATGACAAGCACGGTCTGGCCGGTAGCATTCATTAGAGCAAGCGTAGCGCAGAATTGTGAAGAAATTGTGGACGCGCTGAGGCGAGTTATGGAGGCGGGATGAGAGCCAGTATAATGCGCCTCGCTGACCCCTCTCAACCTCCCCCATTCAAACTGCGAATGGGGGAGGGGCATTGCTCAACAAGGAATAGTCATGCTACCCCTCGATAGTATTCGCATCGTAGATTTAACCGAAGCCCTCGCCGGGCCGTATTGCGCCATGCTCCTCGGCGACCTCGGCGCGGACGTGATTAAAGTGGAGCGCCCCGGCTCCGGCGACCAGAGCCGCCGGTGGGGCGCGCGCCTGCCCAACGGCGAGAGCGCGTACTTCTGCTCCACCAACCGCAACAAACGCAGTCTCACCCTCAACATTCAATCCCAGGCCGGGCAAGCCGCGCTCCACAAACTTCTCGCCACCGCCGACGTGTTCATGTGCAATATCCCGCGCGCCGAGAGCCTGCAACGCGCCGCGCTGGATTGGGAGACCCTCCACGCCCAATTCCCGCGCCTCATCTATGCCTCCATCACCGGCTACGGGCGCACCGGGCCAGCCGCCGGCCGCTCCGGTTACGACCTCGTGGCGCAGAGCGAGGCGGGCTTGATGTCGGTGACCGGCACGGAAGACTCCGCGCCCATGCGTTACCCCATTCCGCTCGCCGACATGACGACGGGGCTATACACCGCCATCGGAATTTTCTCCGCGCTTCGCGTGCGCGACCAAACGGGGCAGGGGCAGTTTATTGATTTGAGTCTGCTCGAAGCGCAAGCCGCGTATCTCACCATTCTCGCCGGCGATTTTTTTGCGACGGGCCACCCCCCGCACCCCATCGGGAACGCGCACCCGAGCATTGTGCCGTACCAGGTGTTTCGCGCCGCCGACCGCGACGTGGTGATTGCCGTCGGCTCCGAGAAGCAGTGGGCGCAATTGTGCGCGGCCCTCGGCCTCGGCGCGGACGTGCGCGATGACCCGCGCTTCGCCGATAATCAGGCGCGACTCAAACACCGGGGTGAACTCCTCCCGCGCCTCGAACAGCGGCTGGCGCAAATTCATTCCACCGAGTTGTTGCCCAAACTTCGGGCCGCCGAGATTCCCTGCGGGCCGATCAACACCGTCCCCGATCTCCTCGCGGACGCGCATTATC
>Ga0315281_10012451_pt1 | contig 11582 bp, 8 predicted proteins | sample YL17G07_0_MG_FD_204540 | JGI IMG/M metagenome (GOLD analysis project Ga0315281, IMG submission 204540) | Sediment microbial communities from Yellowstone Lake, YNP, Wyoming, USA - YL17G07_0 | ecosystem: Environmental > Aquatic > Freshwater > Lake > Sediment | place: USA: Wyoming | collected... | reverse complement strand
CCATTGATAATTCAGGATTTCTTAAATTCGATGTTACAGAAATTCCCACACCCATTCCTGAACCTTCAACCTTAATCCTCGTTGGAACAGGCCTGTTCTTTCTGGCACGACGATTCCGAAGATCGAAAAATAACTTCTTTACTTCAGAAAATGCCTGACGCCGTGAACGGATATTGGAAATTACTTCTTAGAATCGCATCGCAATGGATTTACAAGGGTTCATTGGCTCTTCTTTTTGTTGGAAGCCTGTGGCTTTACACTCAAAGTGGTTCTTTAACCAATCAATTTTCCCAATAATCTTTGATTGTCTGAAGAGAACGTAACAACAGATGTCAAAGTACTTGGACAAGAGTTACCCTCCTGTTGTGGTGGTTGGGCTGAATGATGCAGCGTTGAGTATTGTGCGGAGTCTTGGCAGAAAGGGTATACGGATTATTGGCCTGTATGATGATGATTGTCATGATTATTACACGAGTAGTAAATACTGCCCTGTAAAGTTGCGTAGACCTCTATACGATGAGCCGTTAGTCGATACTTTGATTAAGGATGTGGCGAGTAGCCTGAAAGAATTGGCGGTGATTTTCTGTACTAATGACAACACTGTCTTAACTGTTTCTAAATATGAAGATGAACTTAGGCCTTTTTTTAGATTTGTTCTCCCGCCTTATGAGGTAACAAATGGTCAGATAAGCAAGAGAGAATTTCATAAGTTCGCGCTCAGCAATTCGTTTTTAGTTCCTAATACATTTTTTGCAAACGGACCTGAAGAAATCGAAAAAGGCGTCGAGAAAATTTCTTTTCCATGTGTTATTAAACCGGAATTTCGGGATCGAACATGGGAGGAAAAGGTACCCGTCAAGGTTCTCTATGCCGAATCGAAACAAAACTTTCTGAATTTAATTAGGGAATATCAAATTCAGCAAACCTCGCTTGTTATTCAGGAATGGATTGATGGAGATGACTCAGAAGTATATTTTTGTTTATCCTACATCGGTCGGAATCATAAGCCCTTAGCTGTCTGCGTAGCAAGGAAACTTCGGCAATATCCTCATCTCACAGGATCAACAAGCGTAGCAGAAACCGTTTTGCATCCAGAGATTGCCGTTGAATCGCTGAGATTACTTAATACGGCGGGGTGTATCGGCTTTTGCTCAGTAGAATTTAAGCAGTCAAAAAGAGATGGTAGATTCTATGTAACGGAGCCAACGATCGGGAGACCTGACACACAAGAAGGGATCTGTATAGGTGCGGGCATCGACATCCCATGGATTGCTTATCTTGATGCAATCGGTCAAGATTTGGTTCCCTCAGGGGAATTCAAAAAAGGGATCAAATGGATCAATGAGCCACTTGAGTTCTACACCTTTCAAGACTACTTCCGAAATGGGTTCAGGCTAAGGGACTTTATGTCGATATATAAAGGAGGCCGCCGCTCCTATGCACTCTGGGCTCATGATGATCCGGTTCCTGTTTTGACTTTCTTGAAGGAAAAAATCGGGAAGGGGGCAGGCAGGTTGTTAAAGCTACATTCCAACCGACAATTGAGTTAGATGCGGAATTATGCAAATTATATCGCTTTTCTCCATGCGGCAATCGTAGACGCCCAATCTTTCATTAATACTAGTCTCGTTCTGAGGACCAAAGGCGACAGATGAGCAAAGAGACGCACAATATTAACGAAAATTTCTCCGTCAAAGTAGTTCATAATTTAGATGAATTTGCAAACCTTAAAGATGTATGGAATAGTCTGGCGGAGAAGAACGAATCATATGTGCCATGGCTTAGTTGGGATTGGTTTAATCTTTGCCTAAAACATTTCTCGGATGGGAGTAAATTATTCATATTGGTACTTTATAAAGGAGATAGTGTTATCGGTATTGCTCCATTTGTAATTAAGCATGAGATATTTAGGGGTATCCTGAAAGTAAAAAAAATTGAATTACTGGGTAACGTATATTCTCCTATTCGAAATTTCATTTTGGGGGATTCAAGAGATGAAACCAAAGTAACACTCACATCAAATACAATCCAATTTTTTCGCGAAGTATATAAAGGTTGGGATATTCTGGAACTCGATTCAATTCCAGAGGAAAATAATGTTTTCAAGACTATTAAAGATGTAATTTCTATCTCCGGTATGAAACATAAAACATATTTTTGCTTTGGTAACTGGTACTTGAACGGGATCAGCTATAATTCTGAACAATATTTTTCAAATTTGCCGAAAGCAATACGAAAGGATATCCAGTATTGTCAAAGAAGCTTACAAAAAAAAGGAAAGTTGCAATTCGAATTAAAAAAAGATATCTGCTCCTTCGAATACTATTCAAATTTATATGACGAATTACGTGACAAAAGTTGGAAAGCACCGGAAAAAGATAGGGTCTTTCAAAGAGAATTTGAAAAATTAGCTGCCGAAAAAGGGTGGCTAAGATTTGGGTTTCTCTCACATGGCAATAATCCGATAGCATCACAAAAATGGATCGTGCGGAATAAAATAGCATATATATTGGCCGTGCTCTATCATGAGGAATACCACAAATACAGTCCTGGCAAAATATTGACTTCAGAGATGGCCAAGTGGGTAATTGACGAAGATAAAGTTGTTGAAATCGATTTTATGCGAGGAGATGATTCTTACAAAAAAGATTGGACGCCAAATCGACGGGAGAGAAGGGGAATTACATTATTCAATTGCACTATTAAAGCTCAACTATTAGCATTTTTGATGTTGAGAGCGTTACCAGTGATTGAAACAAATCAATATTTATTATCGGTTAAAAATAGGTTCTCAGGATTTTTGAAAAAACGTCTTCAAAAATGATGTCAGATTGGTATTTTCTCTGGGGAGGTGTTAGTGGGTAGCAGAAGTCATTCAATCAATGATAAATACTCAATAAAAGAAATTACTAATTTGAATGATTTTCGGGATTTGATGACTATATGGGATAGCCTGGCCGAGAGGCAGGGTGCGTATATGCCCTTTCTATGTTTCGAGTGGTTTAAGTTGTGGTTAGACCATTTTTTAAAAAATAATAGGTTGCTAATTCTATTACTTTATAAAGAAAATGAAATTGTAACAATAGCGCCTTTCTTAATCAGTGAGGAGAGGTTTAAAGGAATTAACGTTAGAAAAATTGATTTAATAGGTAATGCATATTCTCCTATTCGATATTTCTTGTTTAGTGAATTCAATAATGAAGAAAAGATGAAAAATATTTCTTATATTTTTGAATTCTTTTCTGAAATTTATAGAAATTGGGACATCCTTGATTTTTATTCGATTCCTGAAGAGAATGACTGTTTTGATATATTGAAAATGGCGATAAAACAAACAGGGCTAAAACATTTGGAATATTTTTGTTTTGGTGATTGTTATTTAGATAACATTGAATATTCAGGTGATGAATATTTTACCAATCTCCCCAAGAAAATCCGCAAAGATGTTTCATATTGTCAAAGACTATTGCAAAAGATGGGCAATTTTGAATTTAAATTAATAAACAATGGTGATCTCATACATCATCACATGGACCTTTATTATGAGGTATATTCTAAGAGTTGGCAGCAAAAAGAAGGCATTGGGCCAACTTTTCATCGGGACTTGGCCAAGATGGCGGCAAGGAATGGCTGGTTAAGATTAGGATTTCTTTTCCTCAATAATTATCCAATATCTTCTCAATTTTGGATATCATGCAATGATACCGCTTTTATAATGAAAACGGTCTATGATCAGGACTACAAGAAATTTTCTCCAGGCAAAATATTAACTGCAGAAATGATGAAATACGTTATTGATATAGATAAAGTTAAAACAGTAGACTATTTACAGGGGGACGAGTCGTATAAGCAAGACTGGATGCCTGGGAAAAGAGAAAGGAAAGGAATCTTATTTTATAACAATAACATGAAAGGAAATTATTTGGCCGTTTTGAATAATAGAATTTTGCCGCTATTTAATAAATACAAATCTCTGAAGAAAATTAAAGGGATCATTGTTAATCAATCAGGAAGAAATCCCTAAATGAGGAATGAGAAGCGTGATGCTGCAGTATATTAGCGCTAGGCCGGCGTTTCACTTTAAAGACCTCTGCGCTAAAAAACAAAACGTGTCGATGTTTCCTTTAGATCATCAAAGATGCTATTTTTTCTTTAGCGCCAGATACGCCTTGATGGCTGGGATCAAAGCTTTAAGCATAGGACCTAATGATACTGTATTACTTCCATCCTATAATTGTGGTACCGAGATAGATCCATTTCTTCATTTAGGCATAAAACCTGTGTTCTACAGGGTGAATAAAGACCTCGTTATAGATTTTGACGATTTATTAAAGAAAATTAACAGCAAGGTTAAGGCGATCTTGGTGACACACTTCATCGGCTTCCCTCAATCCATCGATTATGTAAAAAAGATCTGTATCGGAAAAAAAATGTTTTTGATCGAAGACTGTGCGCATGCTTTTTTAAGCACATATAGAGAGAAATGCTTGGGTTCATATGGGGACGTTAGTATTTTTAGCCTCCTGAAAACATTGCCAATCCCTAATGGTGGAGTATTAGTAATAAATAATGCGGATATTAAGTATAAACATGATCCCCAAAAGCCAAACCTGTTTTCCACATTTTTTTACGCAACAGAATTACTGAAGCACAAAACCTGGAGCACTAACCATTCGATTAAAGTAAATCTCATAAAATTTCTATATGATGGCTCCTATATCTCCCTGTCGTTTATACGATTTCTTCTGGCCGGATTGAGAAAATACATTCACCCGAAAGGACTTTATCTTGTACGACCAGATTCTTATTTTTTTGTAGAGAACCTTTGCTCATGGGGAATCTCCAGTTTATCAAAAAATATCATAAATGATTCAGATTTTGAGAACATAAAAACGATCAGGCGAAAAAACTTTGAGTATCTACTCACCCATTTTATTAAAAACGAGCGAGGGATCCTACCTTTCAGGGAGCTTCCTTCCGGTGTTTGCCCCTTATTCTTCCCTATTATCCTTGAGAGTGCTGAGAAGAGAAATATGCTGTATAAGACTCTGAAAGAGAAAGGGATCACGACTCATCCATGGTGGGGGAGATTTCATCAAGAAGTACCATGGAAGGATTTCCCAGATGCCGTTTACTTAAAACAAAGGCTTTTTGGTCTTCCAATTCATCAGGACCTTAATTATGAACATCTTGACCGAGTTATGGAGGAATTTGAAAAAGCGTATATAAGTATGTAGAGGTCACCTTGTTAGAAATCAAGATATTGTTAAAACAGTCATCTCACTACCTGACCGGTCAGATTATTATGATGTCCGCAGGGTTTATTTCTTTTCCTATTCTCACCCGAATATTTTCTGTAGGTGATTATGGGATATTGGGCCTTATAACTACCACTCTTTTTATTGTGACGTCCATAGCCAAATTTGGCATTCCGGAGTCTATAGTAAGATTCTATGCAGAATTTAAAGCAATGAATCGACTCAATAGCTTTTACTCAACGTTTTTTGTAGCCTCTATGGTAATCGCGGGAGGCGTTGCTATTTGTTTCTTCCTATTAACGCGATTGATTGATAAGAATTTCCTCGGCGCTAATAACGAAAATTTGCTTTCGCTCTTCTCTGTACTTATATTCACCAATTGCCTAAGTGGAACCGTCACAAGTTTTTTGAGGGCAGACCAAAAGACAAAACTGTTTAATTTAATAGCAATTATAAGTAAATATGGATCATTGGGAGTGAGTATTTTCTTGGTATTCTTTTTTATAAAGGGCTTATATGGTTTTTATGTTGGACAGATCGTATCAGGAATAACGGTTCTTTTTTGTCTAATGTATTTTTCCTTTAGAAAAGGAAGGATAAGGCTTTCAGGTTTCTCCCCAAATATTTTGAAGGATTCGTTCAAGTTTGGGTTCCCTCTCCTTTTGGCTGAGTTGGGCTATCTTGTTCTCAATTATGCGGATCGGTATTTGATTCAGTTATATTTAGGATCAATACCTCTCGGTTTATATGTTGCGGGGTACAATTTAGCAACATATGTTACGGAGGTGATTATTTATCCAGTAAATTACGCAATGACGCCCATCTATCTGAGTATACTGGTTAATAAGGGAGAGGAGGAAACGAGAAAGTTTCTTACTAATACATTTAGATACTTCCTTTTGATAATGTTTCCGGTAGCGTTTGGTTTCATAGCTGTGGGGAAGGATCTGCTTGCTCTTTTGGCTTCGAGCAAATATATAGAAGCAAATATTATTTTTCCCTATGTAGTTATTGGGCAATCAATTCACGCTTCGTCAATGATTCTGAATAATGGGTTGTTTATTAAGAAAAAAACTCATTTGGTAACTATAATAATGATAAGTGCTTGCCTTGTAAACATTGGTTTAAATATTTTATTAATACCTCATTTTGGGATTCTCGGTGCTGCTCAGGCAACATTGATTTCGTATATCTTTCATACGGTTGTAATTACCTACTATGCTTTTAAAGAGTTCAGTTTTAGGATTGATTATGCCCACATTGTCTTATATCTAATTGCAGCTCTTATAATGTTTATAAGTGTTAAAAGTGTACATTTAGGAGGCCAGTTAGAGAATCTTTTGAATAAGGTCGGTATTGGTGTAGTAATCTATTTTTGTCTGGTAATTATTTTCGATAAAGATATCAGGCGGAACGTGGTTAACTTTGCATACAGTTTAAAGAAATAGTGGCTGGAAATGTCCATTAATATTAAGTGTTCTTGTCATTCAACGTGTGAAATGGTCTAAAGATGGCAAAATTGTCTAAAGGAGGAAGTTCAGGGAAAACCCAGTTACTTTGGAAATTCAAAAACCGCTTTAAGCATTTGGCATATTTTCTAATATTCTATTCTGGATTACTATACCTTTTGGTTAATTTACTAAAGAGCGTTAAAAAAAACTATCCAGCCATAATTCTTTTTTATCATCGGTTCTGCCGGAAAGGGAAGAGGGAGCATATTCTTCCTTACTTGGAAATAGAAGAATTTGGAAAGCAGATACTTCATTTAAGAAAATTCTATACATTCATCAGCATAGATGAAATCGCCGATACCTTGATAGATAAGAGAAAATTTGCGCGTCCATGCGTAGCATTAACCATAGATGATGGGTATCTTGATAACTATATACTGGTATACCCCATCTTACGCCAGTATCATATACCAGTCATGATCTATCTTACGGTGGGCTTAATCGGAAAAAATTCAGGTCTTTGGATAGATGATTTAGAGTATGGATTAATGAATACAAGGGTTGAAAGCTTTTGCTTTGAGGACTTGTTCGGTTATGAAGCCATCAAAATATCTACATTTCAGGAAAAGGGAAAAGCAGTGGATATGCTTTATCTCGCGATGTTAAAAAAAAGCAATGCAGAAAGACAAGATATAATTAAGAAACTATTCTATATTTTAAATGTTGACGAATCGGGAATTAGAAAGAGGGTAAGGGTAATGCTCAACTGGGCAGAGATAAGGGAAATGTCGGGAAATGGAGTTTGCTTTGGAGCTCATACCCTTTCTCATCCCTTTCTCCCCGTTATGCCACTAGAAGCCGCGAAACACGAAATAAGGCAATCGAAGGAAATAGTGGAGAAAAGGCTTGGAAAAGCAGTAAGACACTTTGCGATTCCTAATGGCAAGCAGGATGATTTTACAAATGAATTGGAAGAATTTTGTGAGGAAATCGGCTTTGATACCATTGTTACTGCTGAACCAGGAGTCGTGGGTGCAGCTGTCAACCGGTTTTCATTGAGGAGAATCCTTCCATCGCCTCCTTTATATTACTATGCATGTGAGGTAGCAAGATATTTCTTTTTTTCACGAAGCTTATGACTATTTTGAAGTTCCAAAAATATTTATTCGCATCTTTATTCTTAGTAGCAATGTTTCTATTTCTCATAGTTCAAGCATGTGATGTAAAAGGACAAACTATAAATAAACCGATAATTAGGGAGAAATCATCCAAATATTTCATCAATGATTTTAACCACTATCCAACACCCAATATTCTAAGACCTCAAAAAGGTGCAACTTTGGAGGACCCAATTTTTCACACGAATATTACCAGGATAACGGATGCAGCAAGAGAGGCGCATGGTGACAAATATGATTATGCTTTTCCTGGTTATCCCTTGCACGACATAGAGAATGCTGATGGAACCATGCTCATTATCCAAACTTTTTCTGGAAGTACCTGGAATATTTGGAATGCTAAGCCTCCTTACAACAAAATCAAAGAGATTCCTCCGTCTATAATAGGCTGGGGTAGACCAATTGATGTTCGGTGGGATAGCAAAGATCCAGATGTCTTGTATTTTCAAATGGGCAAATTCTATAAATACAAAGTCAGCACGGACAAAGCTACTGTTTTGTTCGATTTTAGCAATGTTATTCCTCCAAGACCGGGAAAACAATATCCATCCTGTGGTCAGTCACTTCAAGAAAAAGGGGATGCTTCAGCTGATAGCCGTTATTGGGCTCTTAATATGATTTGCCATGACCCGGACCACTCGCCAATGTGGTATAATGATGGTTACGTGGTCTACGACAAGGATTACTATGGAAAAGATAAAGGGAAAATTATTTCCATGATAAAGCCGACCGACCCTAATTTTCGGTTTGCTCGTTTTGCCTCCATGAGTCCTTCAGGTAAATATGTTTGGATTGGCAATACCCATGCTTTATACCCTCGTGATTTTTCCAGCGTTCGTGAGTTAGGTTTCTGGGACCACGCTGATATGGCGATTAGCGCTGAGGGCAGGGAGGTTATTTTCGGCTTCAAGGAGAGACCCGAAAAGAAAGAATATTGGTCTATCATGGCAGATTTAGAAACAGGTGAAATCACTTATCTTTCTCCGATTGGTAGCCCACGATACCACTTTTCAGGAAACTCATATAATACGCCGGGATGGGGTGTAGTTTCAACGTATTATCCCGAGTACCCCCACCCGGAAAAAGACTGGGGCGATCATGAAGTTTTCATGGTTGAGCTGACAAAAAGGAAGGACCCACCTCCAAGAGTATGGAGAATAGCTCACACTCATACAGTTTTTAAAGATGGTTATTCAGACGCTCCTTTTGCTAAGATAAACAGAAGAGGCACAAAAATATGGTTCGGATCTGGTTGGGGCCATTCGTGTTTAGACAAACAATCAGATGGAATTACTCCATATCCTTATGATGTATACCAAATAGATCTCCCGCAGACATGGTACCATGACCTCATGGGAAGCCCACCTACAAAAGCCTCTATATTGGTTAATCCAATGAGTGAAACTCTCGGGAGATAGTGCCAGGAGATTTTCCCAGAACCTTATGACATACGTGGAATATTCCCTTTTGGTACATCCCCGTGGCCGCAAGAGTAAGCAATGACAAGGGGTTTCCTTTATGTTTTCGGAAGGCTCAAAATTTGTAAATCAAGATTGCCGATAAAGTAATACTAACATTGGAGTTTAATTCATGCTGACACATTATGTCCCTCTCTTGATTTATTGGATCTCTTTTCCAATTATGTTACTGACACTGTTCAAGGTGGAAATCGGAATTTTGTTTTTCATCTCACTTGTCCCCATCATATCACTTATGAAGAAGATTGTCGAACTCCCGGGTGGCAACCAATTTGCAGATTTCCTTCTGATTTCGATGGTTCTTGGGTGGTTTTGGGGATCTTTGAAGGAGGGTAGAAGAATTTTTAAGAGTACCCCTATTAACACGGTCGTCATACTTCTCATGCTCGGGAGTATAATAAGCCTGATCCGAGGCTATACCTTCATGGAATTTTCCCCCGAAATAGATCTAATTAAGCTAAAGGCCTGGAAAAATTACATGATTCTTCCGTTGATATATTTTATCGCAATAAATAATATAGACAAAGAAAAGATCGTAAAATGGATTATTGTTTGTGTTTGCCTTAGCTTGTTGGCTATGGATTTCAATTTTTACACTACCTTCAGGTGGTTAAAGTCATGGCATTATTCAGATTCTGTAAGGATATCGGGGCCTCTTTACTTTCTCGGTCCAAATGAATTGGGTATATTTTATGCCATGTATACATTTCTGCTGATTGGCATCTCGTATTTTATCGAGAATAAGAAACTCAAATACTTTATATTGTTTGTCTGTGCCTGTAATTTTTACCCCATCCTGTATTCGTACTCACGCTCAGGATACATGTGCATCATTGCAGGGATTTTGATTCTCGGTATTCTAAAAGATAAGAAATTGCTTCTATTACTCATTGTCTTACTTCTATTTTACAGGTTTGTCTTACCGAATTCTGTTATTGAGCGAATTGATATGACTTTTTTAAATAAGCAGGAAATCTCCGAAGAACAACAGCAGGGAAGCGCTTTTGATTTCGGTGATGTCACCATTGAGGTGACAGGAAGAAAACAACTCTGGGAAAAGGCAATGTACTATTTCAGCGAGCAGCCTTTATTGGGAATTGGCTTCGATAGTTTCCGCCAAAAAGAGGGATGGATAACCCATAGCATGTTCTTAAGGATTCTCGCCGAAGAAGGGTTGGTGGGTATGACAATTTTCGTCATATTTACCCTTATGCTTTTGTGGAAATCTCACCAATTATTCAGGCATTCCACAAGCAAGCTCGGTCAGGGGATTGGTTTGGGCTTCTTTATTTGCGTTTTAGTGCATCTTGTAGGAAGTGGCTCTGGGGAAACACATCTCTATTACAATATGATGGCTATCTATTGGCTGTTTATGGGTATTGTAGCGAGCTTTAATATACAGTACGTAAATGATTATAAACCTGTGAAGGCTATAATAAGTGAATAATTTGCGAACTATTTAGTAAAGTATTGTGAAGAGATTTTCTTGATTTTTACATTGATCGAAGTTAGATTTTTGCAGATTTCAGAACCAGAGATTGAATTTAGAACTTCCCCTATTGATAAGCGCTAAAACCTATGAAAGTGGGGATATATAAACAACACTTAGGGGGTTTACATCTGGCTTATCTTAAAAAATATGAACAGATATTGAATTTCAACGGAATTGAATGCATCTGGTTGGAAGCCAGCAAAGAGGATTTTTGGGAAAAGGTTTCCGAGCTTGATCTTTTCATCTATCAATGGGAGCATTACGATGGACCTAAGCAGATCGCCCAGGCAATCATTCCTATTATTAATTATGAAATGAAAATCCCTTGTTTTCCAAATTGGGGAACATCATGGCACTTTGATGACAAAATAAAGCAATATTATCTTTTGAAACAACATGGCTTCCCCATTATTGATTCTTATATATTTTGGGAAAAAGATGAAACTTTTAGATGGCTTGAATCGGCCCAGATGCCGGTAGTTTTTAAGCTCAAAGGTGGTGCCGGATCAAATAACGTAATACTAATAAGAAATAAGTCAAACGCAAAGCGGCTTATATCAAAAATGTTCGGCAAAGGTATAAAATCCGGGCGTATAAGTGATATGAGCAGTCTTCAGCGAAGGTATTCCACCCCTTACAGAAAGTTGCGGCGTTTGGGCGGTGACATTTTAAGAAGAATCCGGGGAGAATATGAACCTCTTTTTTGGCAGATTGACAAAAACTAC
>Ga0315281_10012450_pt1 | contig 11582 bp, 8 predicted proteins | sample YL17G07_0_MG_FD_204540 | JGI IMG/M metagenome (GOLD analysis project Ga0315281, IMG submission 204540) | Sediment microbial communities from Yellowstone Lake, YNP, Wyoming, USA - YL17G07_0 | ecosystem: Environmental > Aquatic > Freshwater > Lake > Sediment | place: USA: Wyoming | collected... | reverse complement strand
CTTCTCCCGTTCCAGCGACCGGGCCAGTTCCGCCAATTCCCGCCCCTGCCGGCGCTCGAGTAGTCGTCCCCGGCGCATCCTCTCGGCGACCAGGCTAACGCTCAGCCCACCGGCCATGAGAACCGCCAGCCTGCCGATGGACGCCGGGTCTGCGAAGCCGACCTGTCCGGGAGTGGTGTCGAATAGTATGTCCACACACAACCATGAGGCCATCGTCGCCAGCAGTCCCGGTCCCAGTCCGCCGAACGCCGCGGCCCCGACCCATGCCAGGTAGAATACCAAAAAGGGCGCGGGGCTCAGCACATCCCGCAGTTCCCAGCGTAACATTGCCGCTGCCGCCACGAAAAGCAGGGCCAGGCCGTAGTATCCCAAGCGGCGCAGCCACCCCGGAAGCATCGTTACAAGTCGTATCATCTCTTCGAGCTTTGCCCTCGGACCACGATTGAACACGTTACTCATCGGCTCTCTTTGTTCCCATCGATCTCAGGAAGAAAAGCGGGCATGCTAAGGCTCTGAAGAATCGAAACTGCCCTACACTCACTTGTCGACATACCTGCATCCTCAGCGTGCTCGAAGGCGACACTTCAGGAAAGATGTATCACGCTGCCTCACGATATACACGACCTGCGAGCTGTCTTTGTTCGCAAGGAATCCTGCTTTACGGGGCAACCTTCGAGGGGGGAACTGAAAATGTCAGGTCCTTTTTCCGGGAAATTCTGGATGCCATACGAATTAAGCGAATGAGCAAGAGGCACGATCATCCCTTGCATCCTTCCCTTGCCTCTCCATAATAGGGGGAGTCAAAGATGCGCGGTACTTTTCCGGGGAAGGCATCTGGTTGCCTCTGAATATCGGCGGAGAGGCTGCGCGAACGGGTGGATGGATGGATATGGTTGAGGGGGCCGGGTGGCAGCGATTCCGCATCGCTGTTCGGGTCCATAATCCCACGAAACCCAGCCGCACCCGATCCGCGTCGGCGGGCGTTCGTTCTTGACAATTCCCCGGCGCCCCCGGTATCATCCTCGCTTCCATAACGTTGGAGAATGGTGAAAACCGTGATCATGGAAGTAAAACCTTTCAAAGCGTTCCGGTTCGATAAGAGCGTAGTGGGCGACGCGGGCAAATGCATTGCGCCACCCTACGACGTGATCAGCACGGACGAACGGGATGAGCTCTACCGCAAGAGCAAGTACAATATCGTGCGCATCACGAAGGGCAAGAGCACGCCCCGCGATAACGGGCAGCACAATCCCTACACGCGGGCGGCCGAGTTCCTGCGACAATGGATCGCCGAGGGTGTTCTGAAGCAGGACGATCGGGAAGCCATTTATGGCTATGTCCAGGACTTCGAGCTCAACGGCACGGCCTTCCAGCGCCTCAGCTTTATCGCGCTGGGCAAGCTCGAAGAGTTCGGCAAGACCGTCCGGCCGCACGAGCAGGTGTTCGAGAAGCCCATGCTCGACCGGCTGAACCTCGAAAGAGCGACGGCGGCCCGCTTCGGCCTGGTCTTCATGCTCTACGAGGATCCCGCCGGCATCGCCGATCAGGCAGTCGCCCAAGCAGCCCGGCAGGAGCCGCTGATTGATTTTGTGGATGATCACGGCGTCCGGCACCGGCTGTTCGCCGTCACCGTCGAGGAGGATATCGACGCGATTATGAGAATGATGCGCGACAAGAGCTGCATCATCGCGGACGGCCATCACCGCTACACCACCGGCCTGACCTACATGCGCGAAAGCGGCAATCCGGCCGCTAAGCACCAGATGATCGCCTTCACCAACGCCTGCCAGAAGGGTCTGGTCGTCCTGGCAACGCACCGTGTCGTCGGCGGTATCGAGAACTTCGAGCCGGCCCAGTTCCTCGCGCATCTCAAAGAGAGCTTCGATGTGGTGCCGTTCAAGTTCGCCTCGGACGCCGGGGCCAAGGAGCAAGCCAAGGGCAAGATGCTGGCCGAGATGAAAGCCCGGCACGAACGGGGCGGGACCGCGCTGGGCCTGTACCCGGGGGACGGCGTCTTCTACGTAGCGGTCCTGAAGGATACCTCCGGCATGAAGACGATCGCGCCGGACAAGAGCGAAGCCTGGCAAACCCTCGATGTCACCGTGCTCCAGAAGCTCATTCTGGAGCGGCTGCTGGGCTTTGATGAGCAGCGCATGGGCGACCCCGACTGCGTCGAGTACGTGAAAGACATGCCCAATGCCATGAACGAGTTGATCGAGCGAATCGACGCCGGCCGAAAACAGATTGCTTTCTTCACCAATTCGGTCAAGATGCAGCAACTGGCCCAGGTCACCGAGGCCGGCGAGCGCATGCCCCACAAATCAACGTATTTCTACCCCAAGATGTATACCGGACTGACCATCCAGAAACTATAACCGCTTTTTCGGAGACCCCAATGGCAGATTGGAAGAACCCGCCAAGATTGTTCATCCCCGGACCCGTGCAGGTCAACGCCGATGTGCTGCAGCAGTTGGCCCGGCCGACGCTCGGCCACCGCGACAAGGAATACGCCCAACTGCACGGCGAAGTCGTGGACATGCTCAAGAAGCTTCTGTTCACGAACCAATACGTGTTCCTCTCCACTTCCAGCGGCTCGGGGCTCTGGGAGGCCTCGATTCGCAACTGCGTCGCGCCCGACGAGACGGTCCTGGCCACGTGCTGCGGCGCGTTCAGCGATAAATGGGCGGAAGTAGCGAAGGATTGCGGCCGCAATGTGGACGTGCTCAAGGTCGAGTGGGGACAGCCCACGACGCCCGAGCTGATCGATGCGAAGCTCGCGAGCGGCAAGTATGCGGCGATCACGCTGATCTACAACGAGACGAGCACCGGGCTGATGAACCCGGTCTATGAAATCAGCAAGATGATGAAGGCCAAGTACCCGAACGTGCTGGTTTTCGTGGACGCGGTCAGCGGCATGATCGGCCTGCCGATCCACTTCGACGAGCTCGGCTGGGACGTCGGATTCGCGTCGGTGCAGAAGGCCTTCGCCCTGCCGCCGGGATTCACGGTCGCGGCCGTCAGCAAGAGGGCCGTCGAAAAGGCCAAGAGCGTCCCCGCCAAGGGATACTACTTCAACTTCGTGCAATGGGCCAAATCCGCCGAGAAAAACCAGACCCTCGTGACGCCCAGCATCCCGCACATCATGGGCCTACATTACCAGTGCCAGAAGTTCGTCAAAGAGGGGATTGAGAACGTCTGGGAGCGCCATCGCAAGATGGGCGAACTCGTCCGCGGCTGGGCCAAGCAGAAATTCGCCCTGTTCTGCGAGGAACGTTACGCCTCGAATACCCTGACGACCATCAGGAACACCCGCGGCATCAACGTCGCCGAGGTGATCGCGGCCGTCAAGAAGAAGCACAACACGATCTTCAGCGCCGGCTACGACCAGCTCAAGGAGAAGACCTTCCGCATCGCCCACATGGGCGACATCACGATCGACCAGGTGCGGGAGCTGCTCGGCTGGATCGACGAGGAGATCGGCGGGTGACGGAAATGTCTCGGCGAATCACGAGTTTCAAGCGACCCCGTTGGCACGCGCAGCGGGGTCGCTTTCTTGTTGGACGCGACCGATGCACAAGCGCCTCCGGGAAACCGCGGGTGTACGAGAAGAAGGTGGCCGTGAAGAAGGGACGGATCCATTTGGGGCTCGCATCGATTGTGAGTGAATTGTGCGCCGTCTGTCATGTCGAGCGAAGCGGAGCGCAGTCGAGACATCTGGCTGCGAATCTTGCGTGGCGCTCATTCGTGACCAGATTTCTCCACGCGGCCTTCGGCCTTGGTCGAAATGACAAGGGATGGCCTTTGGCCTCCGGCCGAAATGACAACGAAGGGCCAAGAGTCATTCTGAACCGGTGCCCCAGCCGACAGTATACTTGGCCTGCCACAATCTTCGTACGCCGAAACGGCGGACTCGCTCTTTCCGGCATTGCCCTTCGCGAGGCGGGCCTCTATAATGGAGGCGGGTCGTTGGTCCATCGGGTGCAGCCGGACACGAAACGGTTTCAACGCTGCACCAGCAGAGTGGTAGGTGTGAAAGCAGCCTGTGCTGCTTTTTTCTTGGGAACAGAGCATGGATTTATCCATCGTCATACCCGCCTTCGAGGAGGGCAGAAAGATCGCTCGCGATACGGAAGCCGCCGCCCAATTCCTGAAGGCAAACAACCTGAAAGGTGAGATCATCGTCGTGGACGACGGCAGCGGGGACGACACGGCACAGGCTGCGGAGAAAGTGCCGGTCCCCAACGGTGTCCATCGACAGGTCATCCGCTACGAGCCACACCGGGGCAAAGGGTACGCGGTATGCGCCGGAATGAAGCAAACCGCGGGCGAATATGCCATGTTCGCCGACTGCGGCCTGTGTATCCCCTACGCCAATGTCCTCCAGGGTCTGGAGATGCTCCGCAGCGGAACGTGCGATCTTGCCCATGGCTCCCGGAGGCACATCCAGAGCGCGATCCTCAGGGGCCAGCCCTGGCACCGCCGCCTCATCTCACGCACGTTCAAAGCCACGGTCCGCATGATGCTGAGGGTCCCGCGGGAATTGACCGATACCCAGTGCGGCTTCAAGGTCTACCGGGGCGACGTGGCCCGAGAGCTCTACGGCGAGTGCATCACCGAGGGCTTCATGTTCGACATCGAGATCATTCTGCGCGCCGTCCAGAAAGGCTATCGCATTCGCGAGTTCCCCGTGGAGTGGGCCTGCGACCGCGACACGCGGCTCTCCGTGGCCCGCACGCCCTGGCCCGTATTGTCCGAGCTGCGCACGCTCCGACGAGCGCTGGCCAACAGCGGCAACACCTCGTCCGCGGACGAGAGACAAAGCTGATGCCGATTACGCCTGAATTTTGCCTGGCGGCCCCGGCCTCGTAAGGCCACCGCACGTTTTGCGCTTGTCATGTCGAGCGGAGCGCAGCGGAGTCGAGACATCTGGCCTTGAATGCCGTTTGCGGCTGGATTTTTCGTAGCCTGCGCCCGACCTATAGCGCCCGGCGGGTCGGCGTTTGTCATTTCGAGCGGAGCGCAGCGCAGTCGAGAAATCTGGCCTCGAATCTGACGTGGCGCCGATGCCCGGCCAGATTTCTCCGCGCGGCCTTCGGCCTTGGTCGAAATGACAAAACTCTGCCCCTGCGAAATCGTCAGAAGCAATCCGTGTGAGTTACCTACTCCAGAAGCTCTCCCTCGCCCCAACGACCGACGGGCAGGATGCACTCCGTCGATCCCTCACCCACTTCCGGCACGGTGAGCAAGCCGCGAACCTGCGGGTGCTCGGAGCAATACTGCTCGACCTCACTCGGAGCCATCACCATGAAGGCGGTCGAGAGCGCGTCGGCGCGGGTGGCATCGGGAGCGATTGACCATGTCGCGGTCGCGCCCCGCACCGGCTCGCCCCGGCGCGGATCGATGATATGCCGGCCCTTTTCCAGGCCGGAGCCGCTCACCGAGACGCGCTCCAGCTCCAGCCGGGCCAGCGTGCGGTTTCGATTGTTCGGATGGCTCAGCGTCACGGGCCAGCCCTTCGCGCTGTGCGGCGCGTCGAGGGCCAGGACCGAGCTGAAACCGCCGTGAATCAGCGCCCGGTCGAGGCTCCACTCGCGCAGCATCTCGGCCATCCGATCGACGGCATACCCCTTGCCCACCCCGCCCAGGTCGACACGAACAGGGCTCTTAATCAGCGCTACCGCGTGGGTCGGCTCGTCCAGCAGAATCAGGTGCACGCCCGTATGCTCGCGGGCAAACGCCAGCTCCTCGGGCGACGGCGTGCGGGGATTCTTGTCCTTGTCCCGCCAGCAGTCCACGAGGAACCCCACCGTGACGTCGAACGCCCCCTTCGTCTCCTCGTACATCTGCGCACTGATCTTGAGGCACTCGAACGTATCGAGGTTCAGCAGCAGAGGCTGGTAGACGGGCAGATGGTTGATTCTCGCCACATCGCTGTTCTCGAGGTAGCGGCTTAGCTCCCCTTCGAGCCGGTCGACCTCATCGAAGGCGGCCCGCGCCGCCTGCTGCGCGTAGGACTCGTCTTCGTACTGGACGATCGCCTCGAACGTGGTGGCCATCGCCTGATGCGAGAAGCGATGAACGTCGGCCACCGCCGCCCAGTCACTGGTCACGAACGGCGTTTCCGCTTGTTGGGGTTTGTCCGCCACGTTGTCCCTCCCGCGCTCCGGTCGAGTCCGGCTGCCGATAGGCACGCTCGTCCCAGAGACTCTTGCGGACGAAGCCCAGCAGCTTGACCTTGGGCCGGAACCACACATAGTACGGCTCATCAAACAGATACATATACATCTGCCATTTGTCCCGGGGCGTGTCCACGTAAAGCCGGCGCGTCAGCGCCTCCTCCAGCTTGTCGGAGACCAGAATCAGCGGCCCGATGGGCTCCGCCTTCGGTATATCGGGATACCAGGCCACTTTGAGGGACCGCAGGTACCAGGGAAGCGGCCAGTAATCATATCCCGGGACGGCGACCTGGATGGGTTCGGAATACCCCAGGCCGTGCAGGCCCGCAAACTCTTTGACCTTCTCCACAATGGTAAAGACTTCCTCTGTCGGATGCGCGTACACGTAGGGATTGCGGCTGTCGGCGTAATAAACGAAGTTCGCGCGGTACGTCTGAAAGGCGAGGTGCCCCGCGGCGATAGCCAAGAGCACAGTCACGACAGCGCGCCCGGCGGGTCTGCGTACCCACGCCAGAAGCATGACAGCGCCGACACCGGCCAAGAGAATCATGCCGTGCAGGAAACCCAGCAGGCACCACGGCGTCTTATACGGGATCGCGGAGTACACGACCGTCATCGCCACAGTGTAGAACGCGAGAAATCGCACGAGCTTCAAATCGATCGAGCCGACGCGCGTTCCTCGGACCGCCGCCACCGCACCGACAACTGCCAGCAATACAATCCAGCCTTCCGTCCAGATCGGCCCCGCGCCATAATGCGAGAACAGGAGGGTTTGCAGGTAGTAATGCCACGGGTGAACATGGGCGGTGCTCGCGCCGGCGGCACGACTGAAATAGGTCGTATACGCGAGATAGGAATTAAGGATTCCTCCCGGATGGCGGAAGAAGGACGAGTAAAAAAGGGCCGAAACGACAACTGCTGCCACGAGACCCAGAGCCAGATGAAGCGGCCGGACGCCCGCCAGAACCTCCCGCACGGGCCGGCCTCTGCTTCGCTCCACGAAAGCGACCAGGACCAGGGCCAGTCCCATCGAGCCCAGGGCCACGACCGCCGTCTCCTTCGTGGCGTGCATCAGTCCCACGAACGCGCCGGTCGCCACCGCCCACGGCAGTGTCCGGGCCCGCACGTACCGGTACCCGCATGCGATGGCCCCGAAGGTGAAGCAGACCAGCAGCATCTCCTGAATGTAGTAGCGGCTGTAGAAGACCATCGCCGGCGAGAGAGCCGTCAGCACTACCGCCGGCACTGCCGCCACACCCAGACCATCCGCGAGCAATACCGCCAGCACAATCAGGAGTACGCCGAAGGCAACCGGGACAATCCGCAGAGTGACTTCCGTGACTTCGGTGTATGTGTGCGCCGAGGTCAGCCAGGCGGGGATCAATGTGAAATAATTGAGGGTGGGGCCGTGATACTCGCCGGGATCGTATTTGTACGTGCCGGTTTCGAGGAGGGTGCCGAACTTGTCGGCGTGAACGGCCTCATCCGTGTGCATCGGCCGCATGCTTAGCCGTGGCGCTCGGACCGCAAACGCCCCGAGCGCCACGACCAAGATCAAGAACGAGGATAACTTGAGCTCCTTAGTGCAAGAAGCCCCATCCAACCATCTCATTCCACCGGCTTGCCGTAAACATCAACCTCGATGTAACGATTCAGGTCGTTTTGGCTGTTGCCGTTGCTGTACAAGCGGACGTAACGTGCCTTCGGGCTGCCCTGCGAGATCAGATCGATCAGCTTACCTTCGGAGGTCTCCACATAATGCATATCCTTGCCGATGCCCAGGCCGGCGGAGTTGTCGATGTCGTTATTGAAGACCGTCTTGACGTCCGTGATGAAGTCCGGGTCGTTCGAGAGCTGGACCACAACATCGAAGAAGACGCAAGGCTGCTTGTGATAGTGCCAGACCACGATGGCATAGAGCTCGCTCTTCTTCTCGAGGTCGATCGTGACGTGCTGCACGAACGGTCCGAGCTCGACGTAGCTGCCGTCGGCCGCTTCCTTGTCGCCGTCGGTGATAAAGTCGATTTCGCCGATGATGGGCTCTTCATCACTGGACTTGACGGGCTTGCCCTTGGCGAGGTTTGTCGTCCCTGCCGGAGCCAGGAACGGCGGACGCGGCTTGCCCCGCGGCTTCTCCAGGTTCTGGACTTTGATGTCCTGCGGCGTGCCGACAAACATCGGCTTGGGCAGCTCGATCTTAATCGGCTCCATGTTCGCGCCGCCGGTCGGAGCGGCTGCGGGTTGCGGCTGTGGCTGCGAGGCCGCCGGAGCCGTCTCCGGAGGCTTCGGAGCCGGTTGCGCCGCCACCGAAGTCGCCGTCGGAGACACAGTAGCAGGCTGCGGTGCTTTCTCCACGGCCTTCGCCGGTGTGGCAGGAGCCTTCTGGGGAGCCGCTGGAGGGGTCTGCGGCGTCGATTTCTTGCAGGAGGTGCCCAGGCACACGGCCAAGACCAGGGCCGCCACGAGGACGATTTTCATTGTTGCATCCAATCTCTTCTTCATCTCACTAACCTCATCACACCAAACCCACTACTTCACTCGATCTCGACTGTCTCGGGTACGAAACAGGTGCCGGTCCCAATCGGCTGAAACGGGCATACTACCGGCCCCGGTGTCCCTTGTCAAGTTGCGCCACCGGCCATTTTGTTACACGTGCCGTGCGAATGGCGATGAATTTCCGCGTCCCAAAGGTCCGAAGCCGTGAAAAAAAGCAGGGACTCGGGTCTTTCCCAAGTCCCTGCATTCACTCTATTACCTATGCCACGGCAGACTATTCATTCTTTCAGTTGGCGAGCTTTCCTTCCACAGCCGCACCCTTCGGTGCTGCCGCGGCCGGCGTAGTCGGCACGCCCGGCATGGCCACCGCCGCCGGTTCCAGGCCCGCTTTCGCCAGAACGAAGTACACGACGGCGCCCACGAGAAACGCGATCAACGGAGCCGCCGGGACGTTCGCAATTCCCATCAGCGGCGCAATCCCTACGATGAAACCGACGGCCCACGAGATCCAGCCAGCCATGTTCCAACCCGGGCGCGGACCGGCCCACCGCCCACCCGCGAGCAGGTAGTCCACCAGCATAGCCCCGCAGATCGGGCCGAACGACGCGCCGATGACGGTGAAGACAACTCCGGCCCTGCCCGCCCAACCGGTCACGGCAAGGATAATGCTCACGAGGGTGCCGACACCCACAGACATAAACGGATTCACTGTCGGCAAGGTGGTCTTGAAGCTGTTGGCCGCAATAAACGCCGAGAAGCAAGCGGACGGAAACGCCGCAATGGCCAGCAGCACGCCCATCGTCGTGCCGGCCCCTCCGGATCCCATGATGCTCCCCATGAACTTGGGATCAGCGGGGTTCATGGCATAATTGCCGGTCGCGCCAAAAGCGCCCGCGGCGATCAGTATGGCGGCTCCTGCCGAAATGATCGCCGCCAAGGCGATTCCCGCGAGGCCGCCCATCTGGACGTCTTTCTCATCTCTGCTGTTGGTACCGAAATCCACACCAGCGGCACCGGCCGTGGCAAAGAACCCGATGACAAACGACATGCTCAGCGCTATCACGCCGAGAAAATTCAGGCCCGCACCCTGGCCACCCGCTGCGGCAGTGCCCGCCGCGACAAACTTCTGCGGATCAAAACTGCCTATCCCGCCGAGAGTCTTCGCCAGCAGGATGAGCAGAATGGCCAACGGTATCAGGGGCAGGAAGGTGGCCACCTTCGCGACATACTGAATCCCCTTGAGCCCGACGAACGCGGCCAAGGCCGCCCAGAGGACCGCTAAGATTCTAACGGCAAGAAGATTGCCGCCGACCAGCGGTGACAAGGCCTGGGCGGAGAAGTACGCGTTGACGCCGAGCCAGCCAAACTGCAGGACTCCCATGAGGAAGCCGGGCATGAGAAAACCACCCTGGGTCCCGTACGTGGACGTGCCGACCACGTACAGCGGCAGACCCGTCTTCAGGCCGAGCATGCCCGGAATAAAGTAAAAGAAGAAGTGGCACAGCAGCGCCGCGATAATCAGGCCGAGAAGGGCGACCCCAACACCCTGTGACAGCACACCACCGGGGATGCCCGAGCCGCCGCTGGGGGCCTGGCTCCAGAACACGAACCACAGGAAGATCCCCGCATACGTGGGAGCCGTGTTCTTGTACCACGGCGCCCGATTGCTAAGCGGATTCGGCTTGGCCATACTTACGTAGCTTGGCAACGCTCCATTACTCATAATCGGTTCTCCTAAATCAAATGCCCCGACTCACAACATTCGTATAACGACTCGACCGACGGAAACTCTCTCAGGCAGAGACAGTCGGTTCGCAGACCCGATTCACCCACCCCCAGGAGATATGCCTATATGCACACCTTGTTTTCCCATGGTTCCTGCCAGCCGCCGTGCCGGTGTTCATTGAACCCACAATGACATCACAGAAAGGCGATGCCGGACCCTTTCGCATCGACAGCCCGAGGCCCGGCTTTCACCACCCAAAGCGGCAAACAGACGCCTATTCACACTTCGTCCGTCATCCGCACCCGTATCGCAAAATACGTGAAGAGAATCGCTACAATAATGAACGCCAGGCCGGTCCACCGATGAATCGCCAGCGTCGCATGCTGCCACCCGGTTCCCAGCAGATGGAACATGCTGACAATGATCGACAGGATCAGAGGCAGCGCCAGAAAGAGAATCAGCCAGAACGTGACCTTCTGGAGCAGCCGGGAGCACCGCCACGGCTTTTCTTCCGCCGGGACGCGCAGCCGCGTCGTGCGCCGCAGCAGCCGCTGGACCCACGCACAATCATCAGCGGCAAAACTATAGCTGCCCACCCACGTCACCGCCAGAATCGCCAGACACAGGGCAAAGACCGGCGCGAAGGTGGCATGAATCATCATGAGATAGCCGGAGATGTGCTGACCCCTCACCAGCAGCGGCCAGAAGCCCGTAAGCGCCAGGACGAGGAAGCAGAGGACCGTCACGAGGTAGACCAGCTTCTTCAGGGCCCCCAGGAGGCTCGACTTCTGCTCGATGAGCAGCAGACTCAACGTGTGCACGCTTCCTCGAACGAGCCGGCAGGTGGCCGCCTGACGCGGCAGACGCGTCGGATAGAGGGTCCAGTGCACGGCGATCCCGAGGAATGTTACCAAAAGAGCAGTGTCCGTGATCGTCTGAAACATCCTGATTACCCATTCATTGATTATGGATTATCGATAATTGATGATTGTCAATAATCGATCATGAATCATCGATCACCAATATCTACTCCTGTTCGGCCAGCACTCTGGCGATCGCCCCCAGGGCCCGGAGCCCATAGAGCAGCAGGACAATTGCAATGAGACCCGCCGAGCCAATCGCCACGACCTTGAACCACGGGCGGAACACAAAGGAAAAGGCGAACGCCCACGTGCGGCCGTGAG
>Ga0315281_10012449_pt1 | contig 11583 bp, 13 predicted proteins | sample YL17G07_0_MG_FD_204540 | JGI IMG/M metagenome (GOLD analysis project Ga0315281, IMG submission 204540) | Sediment microbial communities from Yellowstone Lake, YNP, Wyoming, USA - YL17G07_0 | ecosystem: Environmental > Aquatic > Freshwater > Lake > Sediment | place: USA: Wyoming | collected... | reverse complement strand
AAGATATGGTGGACATTCCGAAAAAAGTCCAACGCGAAATGGAATTCGTCTACGTGGAACGAATGGATCAGGTCATTCCGATTGCGCTGTCACGCGGACGCAGTTCGCGCGCCCTGAATACAAACAATGCCATCAGACCAAATCTGAAATCGAAAATCTGAAATCACCCATTCGCAAAGGAGTCACCTTGGTCAACTGCCCTAATTGTGGTCATCCCGTTCCAGACAACCAACGTTTCTGCGGCAACTGCGGCTCGGACGTAGGCGCCGCATCCCCTGCGGCAACTCCGGGCGCGCCCATCGGCGAAGGTCAAAGCGCGCCATACGCGTACTCCCAGCCGTCGGGGTATGGCTACGAGCCCCAGCCGGCTGCCGAACCCGCACGCCCTGCCGGTCGGATCATCGTCATCATCGCCGTGCTGATCCTCGCCGCGTGCTGCGCGTTCGCGTGCGGAACGCTGTTCGGCTTTGAACTCAGCCCGATGCTCTTCCCCAGCAGCACCCCCGCGCCGACGCCGCGCGTTTCGCCTACGCGCGAAGGTTTGCTGCCGATCATTTACTTGCTGGGAATGATGTAGAACGATCTCCACAATGAACCCAGAGGAAATGCTCGCGCTCTACCGCCAAGGTCAGGGCGAGACGCTCGCGTTCGAGGTGGAAAGCGTTTCGCTCAATCACCTCGCCGAAACACTTGCCGCGTTCGCTAATACGAACGGCGGCATTGTGCTTTTCGGCGTTGATCCGAACGGCGGGACGCTGCGTGGCATTCGCGACGCCGATGCGGCGATTGATAAAGCGCTCGCCGCCGGACTGCGCTGCGAGCCGCCGTTGATTTTGCCGCGCCCGGACAACGCGACGCTCGACGACAAAGAAATTTTGGTAGTTCAGGTTTCGCCCGGTCTGCCGCACGCGTACGGTTTGCGCGGCAAATACCTCACGCGCTCGGGGAAGAAAACGGTCGCGCTTGGACCGCGCCAACTGCGCCAACTCTTGCGCGAACGCGGCGAAGCGAACTTTGAAGCGCTCCCCGCCCCCGGCGCAACGCTCGACGATCTTGATGATGCGCTCGTGCAAAAGTACGCCGCGATGTTTCTGGGCGATGCGCCCGCGAAGAAAGACGCGATGCTTGACCTGCTCGCGCGGCGCGGCTGTCTGATGAAAGAAGGCAGCGCGTGGCGACCAAGGATATCGGGTTATTTGCTTTTTGGCCGTGAACCGCAGTGCGCGTTTCCATCCGCGGAGATTTTGCTCGCGCGCTATTCGGGCAAGCAGATGGAAGACGAATTCCTGCGCGAGATCGTGCGCGGTCCCCTCCCCGAACAGATCCGCCGCGCCGAAGCGTGGCTGACCGCGAACATGCGGAAAGGCTCGCGCATTGACGCGTTTCAGCGCGCGGATCGCGCCGAGTACCCACTGCCCGCCGTGCGCGAAGCCATCGTCAACGCCGTCGCGCACCGCGATTACGCGATTCGCGGCGATGAAATTCGCCTGATGATGTTCAGCGACCGGATCGAAGTGTACAGCCCGGGACGATTGCCCGGTCACGTCACGGTCGAAAACATTGTGGACGAGCGATTCTCGCGCAACGAAGTGATCGCGCAAGTACTCGCCGATTTGGGTTTCATCGAACGCCTGGGGTACGGGATCGATCGAATGATCCGCCAGATGCGCGACTGGGGCTTACCTGCGCCGCGCTTTGCCGAAACGACGAACGGGTTCAAGGTGACGCTGCGCGGTCCGGGCGAAAAGTTGGTGACCGAAGAAACCGACCAATCGAGATGGCGCAAACTGGAGTTGAACGAACGTCAGCAAGCCGCGCTCGATTTCATTGCCAAGAACCAGCGCATCGCCAACCGCGATTATCGCGATATGTTTCCCGATGTGAGTGAAGAGACGATCCGCCGCGACCTTGCCAATTTGGTGGAGAAGGATGTGCTGATCAAGATGGGCGATAAGAAAGGGACGTACTACATCCTGAAATGACTAGACCTCGCTACTCAATCATCGCGCCCGTCTTCAACGAAGAAGAAACGCTGCCCGAATTTTATCGCCGCACGCTTGCGGTGATGGATCAACTCGATGGGTCAGCGGAATTGATCCTCGTTTTCGACGGCAGTCTCGACCGTTCGCCCGAAATCGGCCGCGAATTGTGCGCGCAGGATCCGCGCGTCAAGATCATCAATTTCTCGCGCAATTTTGGACATCAAATTGCGATCAGCGCAGGGATTGACTACGCGGGAGGTGATGCCGTCATCATCATTGACGCGGACTTGCAAGACCCACCCGAAGTGATTCACACGCTCGTTGCGAAATGGAAAGAGGGTTTCGAGGTCGTGTTCGCGCAGCGCGCGCAGCGGCGCGGCGAAACCTTCTTCAAACTTGTCACCGCCGCGTTCTTCTATCGCCTCATCCGCCGCCTCGCCTCGATTGAGATTCCGTCCGACACGGGCGATTTTCGCCTGATTGATCGTCAAGTTGTCCTCGCGCTGCGCCATGTGCGTGAGCATCATCGTTTCATGCGCGGCTTGTCGGTCTGGGTCGGTTTCAAGCAAACGGGTGTCAAGTATGAACGTCACGAACGGTACGCGGGCGCGACGCAGTACCCGTTCAAGAAGATGCTCAAGTTTGCGACGGACGCGATCACCGGCTTTTCGTACGTCCCATTGCAGCTCGCGACGACGATAGGGCTGTGGATTTCTGGACTCGCGCTCCTGGCGATTCCGGTTGTGGCGGTACTGCGTGTCGAGTTCGGGCGCGAATTTTTCGGTGGTCAGGCGACAACGCTCATCTCGGTTCTGTTTCTCGGCGGCGTGCAACTAATTTTCCTCGGGATCATCGGTGAGTACCTGGGTCGCATTTACGACGAAGTGAAAAATCGCCCGCTGTACATCGTGACTGAGGCGCCGCCAAGACCACAAGCAGAAGACGAATGAACGAATACCTGCAATCCAATCGCGAACTCTGGAACACGCAGACACGCGTTCACGTCAAATCAAAATTCTACGATGTCGAAGGTTTCAAGCGCGGCGAGAATCGTCTGGATGCGGTCGTGCGCGAAGGCGTGGGAGACGTGCGCGGCAAATCGCTGTTGCACTTGCAGTGCCACTTTGGTCTCGATACATTGTGCTGGGCGCGACTCGGCGCGCGCGTAACGGGAGCGGATTTCTCGGACGAAGCGATCAAAGCGGCGAGCGGCTTAGCGCAACAAGTCGGACTCGCCGCAAGTTTTGTGTGCGCGAATATCTACGATCTGCCGAACGCGCTGTCAGACGAATTCGATATCGTCTTTACGTCGCACGGCGTTTTGACGTGGCTCCCGGATTTGAATGCATGGGCGCGCGTCATCGCGCATTTTCTCAAACCCGGCGGATTCTTTTTCATCGCGGAAGGACATCCCTTCGCCTGCGTTTTTGATGACGAAAATCAAAACGACTTGCGCGTGCGCTATTCGTACTTTCATTCTGACAAACCCGACAAGTTCGAAGTCCACGGTTCGTACGCCGACCGCGCCGCCGACATTCACGGCATCGAGTATGCTTGGACGCACAGCATCGGCGACGTGATCAACGCACTCATCGCGGCGGGCTTGCGAATCGAAGAACTGCGCGAGTACGCGTTCAACGCATGGCAAATGCTTCCATTGATGGAACAAGACGCAGAGGGCTGGTGGCGTTTGCCCGCGCGCTTGCCGCAAATTCCGTTGATGTTCTCGCTCAAAGCGAGAAAATAATTCCGCCGACTCTTCCTGTCATGGCGCGACGAAGCAATCTCCAACTCGCGAGTCGGGGATTGCTTCGCTTCGCTCGCAATGACAGGGCGCGACTAGACCGAGCGCACCAAATCCGCCAGCGCGCGGCGCGGCTTTATTTCGGGCGTCTCCGCCGCGTAACCAATCGGCAAAATTGCGACGGGCAGTAAATCCTCACCCGCGCCAATTGTGCGCCGCACCACGTCCTCGTCAAATCTCCCGATCCACACAGACGATAGACCGAGCGCGGTCGCGGCAAGTTGCGCGTAGGCGCAGGCAATCGTCGCGTCCTGAACACAGTACAATTTCGCGCCGCGCTCGCCAAATCTTTCCGCGACACGCGCAGGATGCGCACAAAAAACGAGCGCAAGCGGAATCACCTCAAAGTACGCACGCCCTTGCGCGAGCGTGCGCAATGCCTCGCGCGAGGTCACCGCGAAAATCTCGTACGCCTGTTTGTTCCCTGCCGACGGCGCGCGATTCGCCGCGTCGAGAATCGTTCGCACTTGTTCTGGCGCAAGCGACTGCGCGGTGTACGCGCGCACCGAGTGACGGTTTTGAATTACCTCAAAGAATTCCATTGGTGATCCTCATTGAGATTCAAGATTAGAGATTGGAGATTGAGGATTTGGCTGATTCATGTTTCACCTTTTCACGCTACTCCCCGCACTTGGCAAATGTGCTCAATATGCTCACGTTCGTGCTCCAAAAAACGACGCAGCGCCTTGCGCGCGGTCCAGGGCTCGTCCGGATGCTTGGTGAAGTGAGCGGGATAAAAAACCGCCCCCAGTTCCTCATCGGTCAGTTGACGCAAACGCGCCAAAGCGGTGCGGCGTTCCATTTCGAGGAATTCAAAGATAGGCAACTCTTGATCGTTTGCCCATTCGGATGGCAGCGTCTTGGGATCAACCAGACGCGAAACATACCACTCTTCCGCGTTGCCGACGTGGCGCAGGATTTCGCGAATGCCCATTGCGTCCGCGTTTGCCCGCCTGTCCAACATTTCGTCCGACAAGTTGCGAACCAACGCCAGCAAGTCTGCGCGCGCGTAGCCCGCGCGTCGAAAGTATACTTCCATTTCATCGCGACTCATCGGCACGCAATCTGGCGCGAACAGCGCGGCTCGGCTGCCACGCCAAAATGGAACAAACCCTGTGCTGGTTTCTGCCACGTGCAGCGAGATGGGATCGGTCGGCTCAAACGTTTCCTCGTCATGCTCGCGCAACCAGGTGTGATACGCGCGGATCGCAGTGGGCAGAATCGCCAATGCTTTTTCCTGACTTTCTGCTCGCGTGAAACAACCCGGCAAGTCGAGCAGATGCGCCATACACTCGCCCGCCGCGCCCAGTTCAAGATAAACGGCATAGTCAGCCATTACTTACCCCCAACCGAGTGGCTAGGATCTTTCGGTTCGGTCACAAACAAAATCAAAATCGCGATCACAACACAACTGCCGATGAGATTCGCGGTCAAGGGCGCGCGCATGCCGCCCCAATCGAACAGCAAGCCGCCGAGCCACGACGCGGGGAACGCAATCAAGCCGCGAAACATATTCAATCGTCCAAAGGCTTCACTGCGCGCCGAGGCGGACACCGCGCGCGTCAGAAACGTGTTGACGACCGGGACCCAGGTCGCGGCGGTCAGCGCGAAAATCAATTGCGCGGCGACGAAGATTTCAAAACTTCTCTGCGTGATCCCAATTAGCATCAACGGAATGCCCAGGGACTCGGAAAAAACCATCATCCATTTCAAACCATGTTTGTCCACGTAGCGACCAATCGGCATTTGCATCACCGCCCACGATAGCGACATCACGCTCACCATAATCCCCAGTTGTTCGACCGTAAAATCGTACGTCTTGACCAACATCCCGTTGAGCAAACCCCAGCCGAGTGACCACGCAAACGCATCGCCCGCGCACGCGACAAAAAACGCGCACAATCCCTGCGGCGGCACAATCGAACGCGCGAAGGCACGCACGAAATCGCGCCAATGAATCGTTTCCCGCCCCGCGCGCGTCTCGCGCAGAAATCGCCAGACGAGCAACAACGACGCGGCTTCGAACGCGAGCAGGATCGGAAAGATACCGACGTACCCCAACTGCTCGGTCGCCCAACCGCCGAGCGTTGGCGCGACGATGCCCGGCACGAGCCACGCGACCATGATCAGACTGAACGCGCTGCCATGCTGCCCCCCTTGTGCCGATTCCGCGGTGAGCGTGGATGTAGCAGGACGCGAAAGCGCGGATAGCCCGAGCAAAACAATCCCGATCAGCAATAGCATCCACAGGTTGACCGCGCCAGCAACCGCGCAGAGCGCATAAGCGGCGACGCAAAACAGATTTGCCGCGAGCAGAAAGGGTTTGCACCCGACGCGATCAGCGAGCCAGCCGCCAAACGATTGCGCGAGCGTCGTGAAAATCCCGTTCATCCCGCCGATGCTGTTAAGCAGACCGACGGTCGTCATTGATGCGCCGAGCGAGAGCGCGAACGGCTGGAAGATAACGCCATAGACACTGTTATGCGCGCCGCGCAGAAACGCGCTGGCGGCGAGGACGCGCAAGTTGTTGCGTTGTTGCTGCGAAGAAGAATTCGTCAACGTGACCTCATCAAACCGATACGCGCATCTGCAAACCTGCGCTACGCCACTGCAACTACCACCAAGTCCAGCGATTTCTCCACGTCGAACGGTTCGCCTTGCAAATTCCCATAGAACGCGATCTCGCGGAATCCCGCGCGGCGCAATAGCATTTCGATTTCACTCTGCCGATAGGGTCGCTGTGGCGTGCTTTGCACATCCACCGACCATCCGCCCTTCTCATTCCTTGTGAACAACGCGATGTTGAAGGTAATCAATCCCGATGTTTCGTTGTAATCGGCAAAACGCCACACGAGCGTTTCTCGTTCTCCCAGCAGTCCCGAATTCAGCGCGAACCAACGCAGCTTCTCCTTCCACCGTTTGTCGTAGTTCAAGTTGTGCAGAATCAGTACGCCGCCCGAGCGCAGGCATACGCGCATATTCAACAGACTCTTGAGCGCATCGGCATCGGTGAGAACATGCGGCAGCGAATTGCCGAGGCAAAGCACTGCGTCGAATTGCGCGTTGAGTGTCGAATACAAATCCTGAAAGTGCGCGACCACGAATGGAATCGTCACACCCGCGCGTTCTGCGTTCGCGTTTGCGCGCGCGATCATCTGTTCGCTGATGTCACTGCCTATGACGCGATAGCCGCCCTGCGCAAGCGCAATCGCGTGCCCGCCTGTTCCGCACGCGCAATCGAGTACCGATTGCACATTGTGGCGCGCAAACGTCGCTTCGATAAACGGCAATTCGACCACGAGGCGACTCTGCCAATCGGTCATCACGTCGAAGAATTCCGCGAGGCAGTCGTAGAATTCGGTTTCGGTGAGCATATTCGCTAGGAGAATGATCTAGACACCGCGTCAACAAATCGCTAACGAACAAACGAATCAATCCGCGCGTCGGCGCGATTCGTTTATTCGCTGCCCATTCGTTGACGCCACGCCTGTCACCATCACGCGGCGCGCGCCTGCGTCCAGCAGTGCGCGCTCAACTCTGTCTTGTGTAACCTCGTCCACCAGCGCGATGACATTCCCGCCGCGTCCAGCACCCGACAATTTCGCGCCGCGTGCGCCGGCGCGCAACGCCGCACTCACGAGCGTCTCGATTTCAAGCGACGAAACGCCGATCTCGCGCAACGACGCCTGATTTGTGTTCATCAGCGTGCCGAGTGCGTCCACCTGACCGCGTTCAATCGCGCCGCGCGCCTCGCGTGCCACCACGCCGATCTGATCGAATAGCGTTTCATAGCGCGCGCGTTCGGCTTCCCACGCGCGGCGCACGTCGCCCACCGCGATTTTCGTCGGCGCGGCGATGCCGGTGTCCGCAATCGCGATCGTGAATGGACGCACAACCCGCAGCGCCTGGATCGGCTGACCCTTGACGAAATACACGGGCTGCTCGAACGCGATCACCGTATTGTCAATCCCGCTTGGCGTGCCGTGATGCAGTTTTTCGATTTCGTAGGCGAGCGCGGACACTTCGCCTGCGCTCAGCGTGCGGTTGAAGAACTTCGCCAGCGCGCGCGCGCTGGCAACCGACACCGCCGCACCGCTTCCCAAGCCACTCGCCATCGGGATCGTCGAATGAATGGAGAGCGAAAAACTTGACGGTGCGACGTTCAGACGCGCGCACGTCAATCGAATGATCGTCGCGATTGGATCATCGGCGGGCGCGTCGCGCAAATCGAACTGACGCGCTAAATCGGTCGCGTCGACGACGACGCGCGCATCGTCGCGCGCCTCAATCGTCACCTCCGCGCGCGCTTGCGCCACAGGCACTGCCACCGCGGGGCGCGCGTAGACGACGGCGTGTTCGCCAAAGAGAATGATTTTGCCAGGGGCTGTTGCAGTGTCCATTCTTCAGGATATGATTGCGACAAGGAGTCTGTTCTATGAATCCAGAAATCGTCCCCTTACTCGACGCGGTGACCAGCGCGGTGGTGAAGACGATTGGGATGGAACCGCTCGGGGCGCATCACACGGTGGACACAGTGGACGAACTCAAGCAACTCGTCGCCGAGACCCAGCAGCACGGCGAATTGGAGCCGCGCGCAAAAGAAATGCTCTACAACGTTTTTGAGTTCGACGACAAGTTGGTGCGCGAGGTGATGATTCCGCGCCCGGAGATGATCGCCGTCGAGGAGAATACCACGATAGCCGACTTTTTGCAAACCTTCCGCGAGTTGTAACGCGCAAATGCGTATACCACTTGAACCCCAAGGGACACTCGAAATCCTGAGATTGTATCTCTAAAATAAGGATGATCCGCCCGTCACGCGAATCTTCGCGAATATTCTCTATTCGCGTGATTCGCGTGATTCGCGGATCATCCTTTGGTCCTGGCAACGCCGCGTTGCGAATTGGTATAGTCCTTCCCTCTGCGCGTCTACAACTCCGGGCGTTAGATCGAAGGATTCTCGTCCGCAGAAGGCTTCGGCATAGGCGCGCTCGGTGCCACTGACACAGGCGTGGTTGGCGGATACGGTCGCGTCCCGAATCGCGTCAACACGACTGCGCCGACCGCGAGCGTCGCGACGAACAACCCAACGATCCAACCCACAAACGGTACCGATGTCACAAGCCACAGCGCGACGACGCCGACGATCATCGCGAGAATCGGCACAATGTTCTTCGCTTTCAGCGCGTTCAGCAATCTATCGCCGATGATGACGCTGATCGCAATCCATCCCAGCACGATTGCCGCGACAAACGCGATTGCCAGCACCAACGAAAGCGGAATGCCGAGACAAGTGATGATGAAGAGAACGATCAGCGGCGGGACGACGAGCCAGGTCAGACAACCGACGCCCAGACTTGGCGCGGCAGATTTCTCCGCAACCGCCGCGACTTGATTCAACTGCGTCGGCAAGAACACCACGATCAGCGCGCCGAGCGCGGCGAGCGCCAGGGTGTTGATCAAGTTCTTGAAAAACCCATAGAACACGTTGTCCCAGAAATTCCAACCCGTGCTAGAGGGCGCGAACATTGGCAAGCCCCAGTTCCACCCAAAGCGCGGCGCGGAGAAATCCGTATTCCGTTCGATGTTTCCACGGACAACGGCGCCTTCCTTCTTGTCCAAGAGTCCGCCCATGATCAGGACGTTGCGCCCGACGACCGCGGTCGGCTCGAGTGTCACGCGCCCGCCAAAGACGACGACTTCATCGCTGACCCGCCCAGCGATTTGGACATCGCCGCCAAAGACGACCAGATCGTTTCCGACGCGCGTGTTTTCCTCCAGCACCACATCGCCGCCAAACGACACGACATCGCGCTGTACCTGCGCGCCGCTTTGAATTCGCGCGCCACAACCGAACAACACGACGCTCCCTGGCGTTTCGTCGGATCGTACGGTTGTACTTCCGCCAAAGCAGGCACGGTCACCGAGCGGACCGTCCGCAAAGGCAGGCGTCGCGAGGAACGCAAGTAACAACAGTGCGATCAAGATTCCCATCAAGCGTTTCATTTTCATAGACCTCCCACGTGATTTGTCGAGAAGGACGTTTGGAACGAGCCAGTCACGACGCGCACCCAGAGCATCGTCAGAACGAAGACCGCCGCCGCGCACAGCGTCATTTGCATCGGATCGAGGTTTTCCGCGATCACATTTGCCGCGATCCAGAGCGCACCAAGCAGTTTGTCTACCCAGAACGCCAGCAACTCGAACGCGTTCAACAACGTGACGATCACTTGCGGATTCGTCACCAGAATCCAGATCGCCGACACCAGTTGAATCGCGGCGAACGCCAGCATCGCGCTTGCCGCGCCGGCGAGCAAAGCGGATCCGATCAATGCTCGTCGCCGCGCCCGCGCGCGTTCGCGTTCGGCGAGGCGCGCCATCACGCGAACCGCAAAGCCAGGTGCGGGCGAGACCATCGCAAAGTGACTGTGGTTTTGCACGGCTACGGTACTCCTTTGCTGACTGCTGAGGGCTGATCGCAGACCGTCGCGAGCCCAGTGGTCGTCCGTCGTCGCTCGGCGGTCGTTCTACAGGTCATCTCGCGCGCCAACGCGTGCCGCGCGCGGTGCAGTTTCACTTTCACCGCGCCTGCCGAATCGCCTGTCATTCGCGCGATCTCTTCGACTGATTGATCGTGCCAGTACTTGAGCACAACGACCAACCGATACGCGGGCGACAGTCGCTCCAGCAGAGTTGCGATCTCTTGCGCATTCTCATTTCGCAGGACCTCGTCGCCAGGCTCGAGCGCATCGCTCGCAAACGCTTCGTCCAGCGCGTCCTCTTCGAGCGACAGCCAAAGGAACTTGCGGCGGCGCAGGCGGTCAATGCAGTAGTGCGCGGCAATCGCAAGCAACCACGTCGCGAATTTCTGATCGGCGTGGAACGTTTTCAAGCGCGAGTACGCACGCAGAAAGGTTTCCTGCGCCGCGTCCTCGGCATCGTCCGCATTGCCCAACATCCGATACGCCATATTGTACACGGGCGTCTGATACATTTCGACGAGTTGGGCGAACGCTTTTTGATCGCCGCGCTGCGCGCGCGTCACGAGCAATTGCTCTTCCAACGTTGTCCTCTCAATACGATATACGGGGGAGATTCGGAAAGGTTACAGGTTACGCGCTGCGCAACGCGTGCCAAATCTCTTTGATGGCGGGACGCTTGCCGTACATCAACAGCCCCATTCGGAAGATTCTTGCACCCGCCCACAATGCTATCGGAATAGAGATCAGCAACACGATGAGACTGCCGAAAATGTCAATCGTAGGCACGTCGGTCATCGGCAAGCGCAGCATCATCATGGTCGGCGCAGTCAGCGGAAAGAAACTCAAAATACGCGGCAGCAACGCGTTTGGATTCGTGATCAGAACACCCCAGAAGAACCATGGCACAACGGCGCAGAAAGAAAAGAGCCCGGCAATCTGCTGGCTCTCGCGCATACTTGTGCCGAGCGAGCCAGCCGCCGCCATCAGCGAGCCAAAGAGCAAATAGCCGAGCAAGAAATACAGCGTCGCCAAAACGAACGAACCCGGGTTGAGCAAAACAGCCGCGCCCGCGACGAGCGCGCCAATCCCGCCGCTCAGCAGAAACCCTGATCCTAACCACACTGCAACTTGGGTCAATCCGAGCGCGCCCAACCCAATCACTTTGCCCGCTAAAAGTTCCGTCGGCGCAACAGACGACAAGATGATTTCAATGACGCGTGATTCTTTTTCTTCGCTCACGCTGCGCAAAAGATAACCTGACGCGGCAAAAACGGACACAAAAAGCAGGATCGAAAAAACATACGGCGCGACAAAT
>Ga0315281_10012448_pt1 | contig 11584 bp, 14 predicted proteins | sample YL17G07_0_MG_FD_204540 | JGI IMG/M metagenome (GOLD analysis project Ga0315281, IMG submission 204540) | Sediment microbial communities from Yellowstone Lake, YNP, Wyoming, USA - YL17G07_0 | ecosystem: Environmental > Aquatic > Freshwater > Lake > Sediment | place: USA: Wyoming | collected... | reverse complement strand
GGCTGACCAATTTGCGGATAACCCCAATATACCTCTCAGCAAGGCTGTCTATCTCCGCACCAGCTGCTTCTTTCTTGACCTGCACCCGTTCTATCTTCTTTATTGTAGCTAAATTACTGATTGGCGGTTTTTTAGGAATAATCTCTGCAATGCGCTGCTGCGTCTCATTTTTCAGCGTTCGTACAAAAAGCCTGTTTCTCTTCTCTCTGTTCACCATTTCCTCACCTGCCCCCTGCCTCTAGTTCCCTTACCCGCTCTTTTCCCTTTTGGATGCAAATATCAAGGTAGTACTCGAGTTTCTTATTGCCCCTCCCTTTGGCTATTTCTTTCTGCAGGGTGCTCTCCTCCACGACTTTTTGGGCCTCTTCTATGTCCATCAGATCAAACTTAGGAAGCCACTTGATGAATGGCGGAAGCGTCTTTTTCGTCTTCTTCTTACCAATCTCAATTTCCAGTCGTTTCGAGGTTATTTGCTTTCTTTCTCGTTCTCTACCCATGCTCTCACATAGTCCCGGGCAGATTCGAACTGCCGTCTACGGGTTCAGAGCCCGTTATCCTTGGCCACTAGACTACGGGACTTCGATAGTAATATTTATGCCATGAAATATAATATAAATAGCACTATGTCTTTTTTGGTGCGGGTATTTATATTGGTGATGGGATGAGGATAGACCGACTAGATGTGATGCATCCGGGGCACGCCACCTTCGTGATAGTGGGCGAAAAGACCGTCTATATCGACCCGTACGTACTGCCAGCCAGCCCCAAGAAAGCCGACCTTATCCTGATAACCCACCCCCATTACGACCACTGCGACCCAGGGAAAGTCAGCTTAATCAGGAAAGCGGATACGGTTATAGTGGCTACCGCCGACTGCGCGAAAATGCTGTCAGGCGATGTCAGGGCAATCAAGCCAGGACAGACGATTAAAGTGGGGGATATAGAGGTCAGGGCGGTTCCTGCTTACAATGTCGGCAAGCCATTCCACCCCAAGGCAAACGGCTGGGTTGGATTCATCCTAAAGGTAGGGGGCACAACCCTCTACCACGCCGGAGACACCGACTTTATACCCGAGATGAAGGAGATAAAGGCCGATATAGCGCTGCTGCCCATCGGAGGCACTTACACCATGGACGTAGAACAAGCGGTGCAGGCGGCTCTGGCCATAAAGCCTAGGATAGTGATACCGATGCACTACAATGCGATAGAAGGGACCGAGGCCAACCCTAAAGAATTCAAAAGGAAGATAAATGAGAAAAATCCTAATATTAAAGTAGAGGTTTTGTAGCATGCCATTACCATCCAGTCTCATAAAAAGACCGAGAGTCAGCCCGCTTAACAGGATAACACTACAGAGGCAACTCCGCAGAGCGCTTACCGCAGAAAAACTTAATGAAGCGAAGGAACTTGGGCTCAGTGGCAATTGGGCAAAGAGATATGCTCGCTTAGGCTTAAAGCTGGATAAAGTGAATGCAAAAGCCATGCAGATTAGTCCGATGAATTTAAAATATACGAAATTACAGGCGACACAGCAGAGAATTAACCAAAAAATGGCAAAGAGGCCGATGACTGTCGACGGGGAAATACGCTTATTGAGCAACTGGGATTTGTGGAAGATTGCTTCATTTGGTGAGTTATCTCAAATTCCGACACATACCACATTCTTAGCTTATTCTCCAGTTTCATTCAGTTTAACAAATGAGAACTTAAAGAAAGTACGTGATGAGATAAACAGAAGAAAGAACCAATCGAAACGGTCATAACCCTATTTTTTTCCCAACAGCCCGTATCTCATGCACCATCCCCCTCACCGGATGGACCGAGACAAACACGCGCAGCACCTGCCCCGTTTCATACTTCTTTTTGACATGTTCCTCCTTGATGTTCTTCAGCAATGCCAAGGAGCTGAACCTTAGTGCAGTGGATAGGAGAAAGACAAGCGGGATGCCAGATAAGAGAAAGACAAAATTCTGCGCTATAATACCGCCTATCAGCGGGGCTATCACCATCGGAAAGGTTGTCAGCATGTTGTAGTCCGCCGTCTGTATGACTCTCCCCTCCTGCTCGCTCGTGTCCAGAAACATGTTGAACGTAACCAGGCCGACCCCTGCCCAAGCAACGCCAGACAGGAGTTGCACAGGGATTAGGAATAGGAGGTTGGACGGGTTGATGAATATGTAAAAGAAAGGAACCAGCGCCGCTCCCATGACTGCGATGCTTATCATCGGTCTGCTCCCGAACTTGTCAATCAGGCGGCCCCAATGCTTCTGCGACAGCAGCCCGGCAAAAGCGGCAATTGCGGCAAACAGGACGTAAGAGCCGTAATCCATCTTCAGGTTCTCAAACATGTAGACAACCATGAAAGGTGATGCAAGCATGTATGAGAAATTGAAATAGGCGGCGAATGTGAGAAAGCGCTTCATTCTCTTTGTTATGTTCAAGTAATCGAGAAGGCTGTGCTTAGGGAGCTTTGCCTCTTTCAACTTTATCTTGGCAAAATAGGTTATCGCCATTATCCCGGCGAAAAAGCCGAAGACAAAGATACTCACAAAGCCAAGCAGGTTGCCTTTCTGGAATAGGTCGAGATAGAAGCCGACTGCAAGGCTTATTATGATAGACACAAACCCCATCCACATGTTCCTGCTTGCGAAATAGCGCCCCCTGATCTCTTTCCTAATCAACTCTGCGATGTAAGAAGTCCAGGCGGGGTAAGACAGATTTACGAAGAAAGAAGAGAGAGCCACCGAGACTATCAGGACAGTTAGTTGTGAGTCTGGCGGCAGGAAAGGAATAGCCAATACTAACAGCCAGGAGCACTTCGCCAGAAACTCGCAGGCGTTGTTTATGAGTCTCCTCCTTTTGAACACCCAGACCATCTCTGAGCCAGGCACCTGCGAGACAAGGACACTGAGATACTGCAGCGAGTTGATAAGGCCGATAGCTATGTTTGTAGCCCCGATGGCCAATGCAAAAGGTATGATAAATGGAGTGGTGAACGCATCAGCAGCAGACCACCAGGCGCCATTACGGAGCAGATTTTTCTTGTCGTTGTTCATAGCTTGTTCTCCCCTATGAAACGCGCTATCCTCCTGAAGCCTTCTTCTATCCTCTCTTCAGGCTCCGAAACAAAAGTCAGCCTGAGATGGCTTCTCCCCTGCTCCCCGAAGTACTTGCCTGGGATGACCACGACCTGCTGCTCCTCAAGTAGCTTGCTCGCGAAAGCCTCCTCGTCCATCCTCCTGAGATAACGCGACATGTTCGGGAAGAAATAGAACGCCCCCTTCGGCATGGAGAATTCGGCGTTTGGCAGATATCTCTCGATGCATTCGGCCATCTTGTCCCTCCTCTTCCTGTAAGTGGGCACGACCGTCTTGGCCAGGTACTTTTTCTTGACTATGGCCTTCTTCTCAAGGTATTTCTCAACGCAGATCTGGGCGGGCCTGGACGGGCAGAGCGAGATGTAGGACTTTATGGCGGCCACCCTGTCTATGAACTTTGCCGGGCCGTAGACATAGCCCAGACGGAAGCCGGGCATAGAGGCGGATTTGGAGAAAGAGCAGCATGTGATAGTGTTGCCATGGCCCCCGAACACGCGGGAGTTGTAGAATTTGCCTTCATAGAGCATGTCCTTATAGATGTCGTCTGTAATCAGCCAGACGCACTTGTCCTCGCAGAGCCCGACTATCTCTTTCAGGATATTCTTCTCAAGCAGCCTGCCGGTCGGGTTATCTGGCGAGAGCAGCAGGACAGCCTTGGTCTTCGGCGTCATCATTTCGTTGAGCCTGTCGACATCTATCTGGAAGTCATCCTGCACATAGGCCGGCAGATGGGTCACTCCGTCTCCAAGGAAAGATAATTGGGGGTAATAGGCGAGATAGGTCGGGTCTGACAGTATTATCTGGTCGCCAGGCTTCAGCAGCGTCCTGAAAGTCATAAAAAGCGCCTCTGTGCCCCCCTCGGTCAGGCAGATCTCCTTCTCCGGGTCTATAGAGGCTTTCTCCTCGCGCTTTAATGTCTCGGTAATCAACTCCCTGACATGCGGCATGCCCTTCGTGCTGCCGTAGGAGACAGTGGCATGCGCGTCCCTCTTGAGCTCTGAGCACAAAAAGTCGGTGACCTCTCTAGGCGGGGCCAGGGAAGGGGCGCCGCTGCCGAAGGTTATTATCCTGTGCTTCGCCCCGCTCTTCTCAATCATGTCCGACATCTTTCTGATCGGAGAGACGGGCAGGTGCTGCACCGCCAAGTCAAGCATAATATCACTATACAGAAGGAGTTGTCATTTATATAGGTTTTTTCCTAATCCTATCATGCGCGCCTTATTGAAAAAGAAGGAGCTGGCCAGATATGTGCCGCATCAGATTGCAGTGAGGAAATTCACCCATCGTGAGATAAAGAGAGACGCGATTTCTGAGGGAATGGACGCGGTAAAGAAATCCTGGCCCACCGCCAAGATCAGCCTCGCGGATATAATGCAGATGGATTTGAACCAGACCGCTAACAATAAGAAAAAGAATAAAAATGAATCAGGTTCCCTTCTAGAACACAATTTAATACACAAGGGGCAGGTGCTGTTCGTTTTCAAGAATGCAGCAAACGCTTTCTGCAAGAAACATGGAAGAGAGCCGCTATTTTAGCTTTCCAAAGGTTCTCGAGATCATTATCACGCCTATTACAGTGGTGGCGAATACCATCAATACCACCATGGCAAACTGCTCAGGTGTGAAAAGGGCCAGCGATAAGCCTACCTGCGCTATAATGAGCCCTATGCCCCCGCGCGGCACCAGTCCAGATCCTATAGCCCTTGCATCGGCTTCCTTGAGATGGAGCAGCATGGCCCCGTAATAGCCGCCGATGTACTTGCCGTAGACCGCAGCCAGTATATAGACGAGCAGGAAGGCCAGCAGCGTAATAGACAGGACGCTCCAGATATTGACCGCCAGCCCTATGGTCAGGAAAAACAGCGGGAAGAAGAGCCCCTCGCCTATCTCTGTGATGGTTTTCATGAGCTCTTTTTTGTACTCGGGCTTTATCTCGCTCAGCATCACGCCTGCCAGGAACGCGCCCAGGGCCGCCTCGTACAGGAAATAGGAGGAGATGACCCCGAAGAGCAGGACGAAAGTGAATGCTATGGTGATCCTCGTCTGGGGGTTTGGATTGCCGAATATCTGGAACACCCATCTGCTCACCTTCGGCATTATGGTATAAGAGATGGCAAGAAGGAAGGCAAGCGTGAGGCCTATCCTCGCGAAGCCCCAGAACTCCAGCCCTCCGCTCTCATGCACGGCTATCAGCAGGAAGACGAAAAACACCCCCACCACATTGTCTATAATCGTGCTGGCGTGGAGATAATTGGCCGCCTTCGTCTTGGTCTTTTTGAGCTCCAGAAGTATGGCGAGAGAGGTGGGCGTCGCTGTCACGACGGTCGCGGCTATCAGCAATAGGACCTGGCTCCTGTTGAAACCGAACAATAGGCCGAGAATCAGTACAAAGACGCCCGAGAAGAACATGCCGAGCACAGCCATGACGCTCGATCTCTTTGACGTCTCGAAAAGGTCGCGCAGATCCGTCTCCAGCCCTATCAGGAACAGTATCAGCATCCCTCCCATCAGCGAGAAGAAGCTCAGCCATTCCGGTATGCTCTGATAGTCGATGAAGTTGAAGAACGACGGGCCCAATAGTATGCCTATAAAGACAGATCCCAACAGGGTGGGTATCCTCAACCGCCTTTCGAAGACCGAGAGAACCAGCACGCTGGCCAGGATTATCAGAAGGCTCGAGAGATGGAAGATTTCAGCGCCTATCATCTGCCTTCGGCCTCCGCCACCAGCCTCCTCGTCCTCATTATCACATCAGGATTTATGGAGATGCTGTCGATATGGGCGTCTACCAGGAACTTCGTATAATCAGGATACTCGGAAGGAGCCTGTCCGCAGATGCTCACGCTCTTGCCGTGCTTGTGGGCCGTCTCTATCAGATGCTTTATCGCGCGCTTGACCGCCTCGTTCCGCTCGTCGAACTCGCCCATCTTGGCCAGGATCTCGGAGTCCCTGTCAACGCCGAGTATCAGCTGGGTCAGGTCGTTGCTGCCTATCGAGAAGCCGTCGCAGTACTCGGAGAACCGGTCGGCGAGGAAGACATTGGACGGGACCTCGGCCATGAGCCATAGCTTCAGGGCAGGCCCGCGCTCCAGCCCCTCATCCTTCATTATCTCGATTATCCTCCTGACCTCGCTCACGGTCCTGGGGAACGGCAGCATGATGTTGATGTTCTTCAATACGGATCTGGCTTTCTTCACAGCGCGCAGCTCCAGCCTGAACGCGGGCTCGAACCGCGGACTGATGTATCTGGAGCAGCCGCGCCAGCCTATCATCGGGTTCTGCTCCTCAGGCTCGAATTTCTCCCCGCCCTTCAGCGCCCGATATTCGTTCGTCTTCAGATCGGACAAGCGCAATACCACCGGCCTGGGGTAGAAGGCCTTGGCCACCCTCTTTATCCCGTTAGCGAGCTTCTCTACGAATTCGTCTCCTCTCCCCTGCTCGAGCATGGCGAGAGGGTGCTCCCCTATCTCCGTTGCCAGTATGAACTCTTCCCTCATCAGCCCAACACCATCGACAGGCATTTTAGCAACTTTCTCAGCCTCTTCAGGTATGCCCAGATTGACGTAGACGCGGGTCCTTGTCTTGACCACTTTCCCGATCTTCTCCACGGCCTTTTCAATCTTCATGAGCCCCTCATAGACCGCTCCGGCATTGCCGTCGACTGTAATCTCATCGTTGTCCTTCAGCTGCTTAGTGGCTGTCTCTGTCCCGACAACGCACGGTATGCCCAACTCACGAGAGACGATGGCGGCGTGGCTGGTAATCCCGCCTGCGTCCGTGACTATGCCAGCGGCTTTGCTCATCGCAGGCACCATGTCAGGGGAGGTCATTTTAGTAACTAGAATGTCCCCTTTCTGGACTTTCGACAGCTCGTTAAGGTTCTTGACCAGCTTGACCCTCCCGGCGCCCACCCCTGGAGAGGCGGCCAGCCCCTTCAGGATGGATTTCCTCACCTCGATCGTCCTGGTCTCCCCGCGCTTCGTCCTCTCGCTCCACACCGTCTCGGGCCGCGTCTGCACAAGGAATATTTTGTTCAGCTTTTCGTCAAGCGCCCATTCGGTGTCCTGCGCTATTTTGTAATGCTTCTCTAATAATATGGAGTATCTTGCTAGTTCCCTGGCCTGGGAATCGGATATGGCCGGTTTCTTTCTCAAGGAGGGCGGAACTTTCCTTTCGATGGTCCCGCCGCCTGCCTTGTTCTTTAGCATCACAGGCTTGTCATTGACCTTCCTCTCGACGATTGCCAGATTCGCTTTCTTTATGAAAAAGCTGTCCGGGGTCACCTCTCCCTTGACTATGTACTCGCCCAGGCCCCAGGCCCCTTCGATGACAACAACGCTAGTATTCCCGTTCCTGACATCCAGCGAGAACATTACTCCAGAAGCCTTGCTCTCCACCATCATCTGGACAGCCACGCTCATCGAGATTTTCTGGTGCGAGAAGCCCTTCTGGATACGATAGAAAATGAAGCGGTTTGTGTACAGCGAAGCGTAGCATTTTTTGACAGCTTCTATTAGTTTCTTGTCGCCGCGCACATTCAGATAGGTCTCTCCCTGGCCGGCAAATGAAGCGCCAGGAAGGTCCTCCGAGGTGGCCGAGGTCCTGACCGCGACGAAAAGCTTCTTCTTGGTCTGCTTCTTGAGTTTGTAATAGGATTCGAGCACGGCCTTCTCAAGCTCTTTGGGTATTTTTGCCTTGATTATCATCCCTCTTACTTTTTTGCCGACTGCATTCAGCTTCTCGGTGTCATTCGGGTTCTTGACTTTCTTCAGCTCCGAGCCTATCCTCTTCGCCAGATTATTCTTCTTCACGAAAAAGTCGTATGCGCCTGAGGTTATCGCAAAACCAGGTGGCACAGGGACATCAGTCTTGCTGACCATCTCTCCCAGGTTAGCGCATTTCCCGCCGACCTTGGCTACGTCCCTCTTGCCTATCTCATCAAACCAGAGAACGTATTGCATGCTTCTATAACTCGCGACGGTTATATTAAACTTTCCTGTATACGCAGAACTCGCGCACGACCACTCTCGTCTTGCCTTCCTCTCTCTCCTCGTCCAAGATAGTCTTACGGATCTTGAGATACTCGCGATAGTCTCCGGGTATCTTCTCGAACATGTCTATAGGCCTGTAACCCTCGAAGCGCTTGTTGACGAAAATCTTGCCTGCGGTAGTATTAATGCAGGGCAGCACTACGGCCAGGCGGCCGTTTGCTATCAGGACATTGTGGGCGGATTTGAAGAACGTGCGATAGAGGCTGGTGAGATAGTGGATGATTTGCGTGCCGTCGTGCTTTCCCGGCCTGTATCTCATCTTCGGCCCCAAGTCAGGCTCAGTGGCTATCGCCTGGATGCCGTGCAGGGAGAGGTTCTTGGCGTCCATCGTCTTGACGGTGATCGAGGCCTTTTTCTTGAACGCCTTCCGCGCCCATTCCAGATTGAGCTTGGTCCACTCAACAGCCTTCTTGTCTATGTCGCCCATATAGACCCTTTGGACTCCTGCGAGTATAGCCTCTTGTCCGATGGTGCCTATCCCGCAGAACGGGTCCAATATAGACTCTCGTGCCTGACTAAGGTTGACCAGAATCCTGGCCCGCGAGGGCGAGATGGACAGTTCGGGTCGTTGTTTCGGCCTGCCAGTGTCCCGTTTCTTGAAATCGTACGGGTTAGAGACAGCTACAGTCTCTCCGAAATAGCTTGCCTTGAGCCCGAAAATCAAGCAGACCTCCGTCTTCCTTTTCTCTATCAACCACGTATGGCTGTTGACCCCCTCAGTCGGGTCAAACCTGGTGAAGATCTTCTTGACGTCCTTGAACAGCTCATGGCTCCCGTAGAAGCTTATCGGCCAGTCGATATAGCTGCCGAAGTCCTGCTCCTTGATGTCCTTGAACTCGAACCACTTGTCTATCTGGACTATCTTCAGCGTGCCCCCCAGGTCGTTTATCATCTCGGGCCAGATTTCCGCCTCCACCATGAACGCTTTCTTGGTCAAATCAACGAAAGACCACTTGACGCCCTCTCTTTCGAAATAGGACAGTATCTCGGCCAGCGACAGCATCCAGTTCTTGCCGAAGACAAAAGCGAACATCACACCAACCCCTCTATCTCCCTGGCAACCATCTCCACTTTCGGCCAGTTCCTCTTCAGGGCGGCGAACAGTTTCACGTCCTCAGCATTCCCGTTAGAGCCATACTTTCTTACCAGATAGTCATATCTTTCGTCCACGCTGCACCGCTTATCCCCTATGACACTGGCGTCAGCATAGATCAGTATCTTTTCATAGATGTTCAGTTCAGAAGGATGCAGCACGGTCTGTATGCCGTGTTTCACGATTATTCCGGCAAGCCCAGGCAGTCCCTCTTTCTCAAGGATTTTCCTACTCTCTTCCTCATGCCTCTCCTCAGTCGTCTCCATCCTCCCAGTCTCTTTCAAAAACCTGATTCTGCCTATGTCATGGAGCAATCCCACGGCCCGGACCTTCTCCACGTCCACACGGGCGGTTCCGCGCGCGTTCATCTTTTCAGCGACTTCCACCGCTATCTTGGAGACGGCCTTGCAGTGCCCCACCACGTTTTCAGGCAGCTTATACTTTTCCAGAAGTTCGAGCGCCTGCCTTTCGGTTGTCATGCGCTAACTTAGATGCGTTAACATATATTTATATATCTCGCCACGCAGAAGGATATTCATAAAACCGTTGCGGAGGAACAACATGCCGGAATATACGACGATAAAGTCTGACGAATACAAATATGGGAACAACTTTATCGAGGTGGCCAGGAAGAAGGTTGAGGAAGCGGAGTTCATCTCGCTCTCGAAAGGCTACTACACCCGCGCAGGCACAAAAAAGTACAAGAACGGGGTAGGGTTTCCAGCGGACGACAAGGCACTGAAGGATTTTCTGATAAAGAATCTGCAGGAAATCTGACTGATAGCCCAAGCGCAGCAAAACGTATATTAAGCAGAAATTCGTAATGGTCATAATGGTCTGAGGACTATTTTTCGGAGTGATTGAATGAAAATTTCTGAATTAAAAGCCGGCCTAAACGACGTCAGTCTTAAAGCCGAGGTAACCGAAGTGACTGAGCCCCGTTCTGTGAACACGAAATACGGCGCGAACACCGTCGCCAGCGCTGTTCTGGACGATGGATCGGGCACTGTAAAGCTGACCCTGTGGGGGAAGCAGATATCGACTGTGAAGCAGGGCGACAACGTCGAGATAAAGGGCGGCTATGTCAAGGAATGGAACGGCGAGCTGCAGTTAGGCGTCGGCAAGACAGGGGAAATGAAAGTGCTGTAATATTAATCCTTAGCGATTTTAGCTAAGAGTTGTACAACTAAAGGAGAGATTACAATGGAGAGTTTTGGACAAAGAAGAAGATTCGGCGGTGGCGGAGGGGGATTCGGAGGCAGAAAAAGGAGCTTCGGGTACTCTCAAGACAAGCCGGTGAAAGAGGGAGAGATATACGACATCGAGATAATCGAGGTAGGCTCCCGTGGGGATGGGATAGCGAAGATACAGAACTTCGTAATATTCATTCCTGGAACACAGAAAGGACAGAAGGTTAGAGTCAAAATAACCCAAGTCAGAGCCTCAAGCGCGGTCGGAGAGGTAGTCCCTGAAGGCGGAAGCCAGGCCACAGAAGAGGTGGTGGCTGAAGGGCCTGAAGAGAGCGAGTCCGCGGAATCAGAGGAAGAGGAGACAGAAGAAGAGGCCGAGGGCGTAGGGAAAGAAGAACCAAAAGAGGAAGAGAAACCAGAAGGGGAATTCTAAACCCCCCTTTCTTATTTTTTATTTTCAGTGTTTGCTATTTTTTGCAAGTCGCTAATTTCATTCTCGTTCAATGGCGTCTTGTTGAGTTCGTTGACCTGCCATAGCCCGCTTTCTCGTATCTTGTCTTTCGGAGAAAACAGGCCCAGCCAATCCTGAGAAGGCCTGCACCCATCACACAAAGAGACGGTTGATATGATTTTTGACTCGAATTCAAGACGTTTTGCCTTATCTTTGATTCCAAGAGCGATAAAACTGAAATTTTTCTGGATGTGCTCCGTAACCTTTCTCTCAACTTCTCTCTGTTTCATAAAATCGATTTCGCCAGCAATCTCTTTGGCTTTTCTCTCAGTCAAATCCAACTCCCACTGTTCAAGAAAGCCGTCTTTATCCCTATTGAGCAAAGCCCTTCCGATGTTCTTTCTGAATATGCTCCTGTCCTTATTCTCCTTCAAAAAGTGTTGAAATAGTCGCGATCTAAGCTGATTATCCCCGTTATGCGTTCCTATCCTCACAATCCTATCTCCACCGTGCGCCTTCTCGCCTCTTTCAAATAGGACGTATACGCCATCGCTCGGAATCTCATCCGCATTGAAGGGAAAATAAAACCGTCTCATTCCACCAAATATCTGATGTATTGTACTGCACGCTTCGCTCATTCTGACCACTTCTTTTCTTGTTTTTTTAAGTATTTCTCAATTAGCTTGATATCTATCTGATCT
>Ga0315281_10012447_pt1 | contig 11584 bp, 10 predicted proteins | sample YL17G07_0_MG_FD_204540 | JGI IMG/M metagenome (GOLD analysis project Ga0315281, IMG submission 204540) | Sediment microbial communities from Yellowstone Lake, YNP, Wyoming, USA - YL17G07_0 | ecosystem: Environmental > Aquatic > Freshwater > Lake > Sediment | place: USA: Wyoming | collected... | reverse complement strand
AAAATATCTAAACTAAATATTTGGGTCACAAATAAGACCGGTAGGACCTTTGGGTTCCAGCTTCTACCAGACCTAGCCCAACAAAATTGTACTTCGCCTTGCCGATTTCCAAATGAAATGTTCTATCCTGAAAGCTGATCATTTAATCACAATTTCATGAAAGAAGCGTTAAAAAAGGGGGAGTGTTTGTTGCACCTTCTGGGAAAAAATCTCTCTCCGTCATCTGGAACGGCTGGGGTCCTTCAAGAGGGGAACCTTGCGGGGGATCACAGCCTGCCAATGATGGCCTTTCACGACACATTCCCAATACGGATCCGAAAGATCACTGGATGTTATCAATACCCCGTCTACCCGAGTAGCCCATTCTAGAGCACGGGCTTTATCGTAAAAAACCTGATATGGTTTATCTAAATAAAAGATTATCTTCGCATCATCAATATTTAGAAAACCACATGGCCTTCCCAAAACGCTCACTTCGGCAACCTGTGTCTTTAGATTTGGTCCCTCTGCGATCAAAGGGATTACACCTAACATGTAAATGAGCCAGACCGCAAACACAGATCCAATCATCCCCCAGACGTATTTCTTCATTGTGCTTGCAATCATGATGACGCCAAGCAATGCCAGCAATACGGACGCATACCAAAGGGTGTCTGTTCCTACAGCAAAAATATGGGGGAATACAAGGGAGACTCCAAAGAGAGCGATCATGCCAAACCCCAGTAAAACCCCAACCACCCTCACAGCGCCTTGGATACCCCGCCCCAACGTGCCAGCCGCATATTCTCTGAGCACATTCGCCACCAAAATGGCGACAAAAGGCAGAATGGGAAGCAAATAATAGGGACGCCTCGACCCCGAGAGGGTAAAGAAGATGAATATGGCACCAAACAGAGTCAGAGCCTCTGGAATTTGAGATACACGACGGCGAACCCCCTGTAAAGAGTGTATAATGGCAGCCGGCAATATTAATGACCAGGGTGCGGCTAAGTAAAATATTTTGATGAAGTAAGTATAGAAGGGATCTTTATGATCGTATAGTCCGAAGAACCTTAAAACATTCTCAAACCAAACCATTTGTAAAGGTTCCCAGGTGGCGAAACGAATACTGGCCGTTACCGGTACAGCAAGGAATACTGCGATGGAAAGAAAACTGGCCGTGACCAAGATTCTTAAAGACGGGATCCACAACCAGTCCCATTTTATAATAGACAGGATTAAGATACAGAAAATGGGTACGGCATAGAGGACAAGCCCTTTCATATTGGCGCCAAGAGCCATCAGGATACCTAAACCATAAACCCACGTATGCCTATTGTCGGACTTGTGTTTAAGAAAATACCATAGACAGAGCAGGATCATGGCAGCATTGGTCATTTCTACTTGAGCATTGCGTCCCCAAAAAACAAAACTATAGGTTGTGGCAAGGGTTCCAATTGAAATGAGGGCTGTTTGCTCGCCAAACCATCTTTTTGCCAATTTATAGGTGAGGAGAAGCATGACAAAGGCCCAGACAACGGATGGAAATCTGGCAGTCAACTCGCTAACGTCTCCATTGATATAGGAAAGTGGCAAGATCTGCCAATAGGACAACAAAGGTTTGTCCCAATAGTCATGGATGCCCAGCTTTGGGGAGAAAAGATTGCCAGATCGTAACATGGATCTGGCAATGACGGCCCAACGTCCTTCCGAACCCCAGAGTGGAGGGAGACCTAAATTAGCGGATAGTATGAATACGGCAAAACCTAAAAGAAGATAGAAAAAAAAATTTGTTCTCACGAATCCCTTGAGGACCACCCTCCCAGGTGGTTGCCACTGAATGATTTTTTCATATTGTTTTTTGAGCCGGATCATCTCAGGGGTATCTTCGGTACATTTGATGGACTATCCTCGAGGTTGGTTACAAATTCTAACCTACAAAGGTCATCCACATAAGTATCGGCTGTTATTATACACCGTTCTCCATTTCAAGTTAAAATCTATTTGTGGAGATACACATGATTAGATGAGGTAAATTTTTATCGCCAGTCACTTCCCTTTCCGGTTCAAAGAAGTCTCACACCCGATTGTTCACTGATGGTCGCAGTCTCTTCAGGAACCATTCGAGTAGACACAAACCCCAGCCGTCTTTCCATACTTCTTTTGCAATAGAAGACGGTATCCTTTTGATCGGAGAGTGGAAAAAAGTTGGTTGTCGTCGTAATAGGAGTCAATCACCAAGGTTGTTCCTGGTTGATCTTCAAACCGTCCCGATAACAAATCCTGGTTATTCAGGACGGGCATTCTTTTCCCAAGATAGAAGGACGACGCACCTTGGGTTGCCTCGGAGGGGTTGACTAAATAGACCGGGCCGTTGGTCCGTTGACCTGAAACTGCCTCGAATATAGGGCGCAGGCTCTCCTTCCTTTCTGAGGGGATAATAAATAGCAGGTAGATTCCGGTGATCACCAAGAATATAACGGTCAGGCCATAGACCTCTAAGCGTTTCACTTTAGGGAATTTCTCTCGAATACGGTCCCATCCAATGGCTGCCAGGAGTACAAAGGGGGGATAGATCGGCCCGAGGTAGAGGGTCCGTTTGGCAGAGGCAAGGGAGAGTCCGATGAAGACCGTCAAGGACCAAACAAGGGCAAACCGGAGAAGAGTGCCGTGGGGCAGTGGCTCCTTCGAAGGGGTAGGTCCCCATCGGTACCACAATAAAACAAGTAGCAGAAGAGTCCAAGGCATAGGAGCCAGGAAGACGCGAGTGAAATAATAGTAGAAGGGCTTTGCATGATCAGCCGAAGGAGAAAGAAAACGCCAGAGACTTTGTCGAATCACCTCTTTAATAATGTCAGGCCCTTCAAACCACCAAACGCTGCCAATCCAGAGTAAGACTGGCAAAAGGAAAAAAAGAGTTTCTGGGCTGAGAAGAAGTTTTCTGATTGCCGTAATATCCTTTCTGATGATCAAGAATACCACAGCAGTGCCAATGGGTATGGCCGCCCCGATGATCCCTTTAGAAAGGAAAGCTCCGGCCATTGCCAGGTAGAAGAGTGCAAAAAAGAGGAACCTTTTCCTTGATGCCTGGTAACCGGCCACAAAGCCGTACAAACTAAGTGTTATAAAAAAGAGAAGCGCCGGATCTACCCGGCAATGCCGGTGATAGGTAATAAAACCCGGCATAGTCGACAAGATGAATCCAGCCAGCAGCCCGATTCGTTCTCCAGCCAGTCTTTTTCCAATAAGAAACGTGAGGAGGACCGTTCCTGCTCCCAAGAAGGCTAAGGGGAGAAGAGCGAGAAAGTCCAAGGGGGTTTTACTCATCGACAGGGTGAGGGCAATAGGCCAGTATCCCAATGGAGGGTATTCGAGAAAGTTCTCTCCATTGAGTCTGGGAATCAAGTAGTTCGAGGTGACTGCCATCTCTCGTGCAATTCCAGCTACCCTCGGTGAATCGCGGCCTGAAAGCTCAAGCCCCCAAATGGAGAGGATTTGTAAGGCCAGGGTGAAGATGAGGAGGACTAACCACGCCCGGGAGGAGTTCTTTCCAGAATCTTCGAAAAACGACTGCACCCATATTTTATACTTCAGCATAACTTATCTTTCCCCTTTCACGATTAAATTCACATTGTTCCAGTTTCATTTTTATGAATAGAATCCGGTTTAATCTGTCATGTCACCGGTTAGACACAAATACCATATCTCTGTTCCCTACGCCTCTCCGTGTTATCAGGTTGAGAGGAAGATCAGTGTATTTCCTGGCCAGTCTCTCATAATCATCATATTCAATGAGGCAGAACACTTTCTCTTTTGAACGGAAAAGATCGATGACCTCCGCCTCGTTTTCAATTTCCAAGATGGGAACAATCCCTGAATAGAAATTATATGGAGAGGTTCCAGCAGACCCGAAGTCTCCGTACATGACCAGTTTTCCACCCGTCTTCATCGTTTGCGAGATCTCCTGTGAAATGAAGCGGGCAGATTTGTAGGGATTGACCAGCGGAAAAATCACACGAGTCGCATAAAAGAAACCCATTCCCACTGTGGCCACAAGAAGGATAAAGACAAGCGATTTATATCTTAGGCCCTGGGCAAGAGATAGAAGAATGCCCGACCCCACGAGAAGGATGATGAAAGGAATAACACTCCAACGTGGAACATAGGAAAGGTATTTTGCTCCCGATCCGGCTCCTTTAACGATCATCTTCAGAATCTTTGGGGTAGAGGGTTCTACTGAGAAATTTGCTACGGTAGGGGCCACGAAAAGGAATATTCCCATCAAAAAAAAGATGATGATAAAGAGATAGACCGGAAGGGTGATCCAGATCTGTCTAACTGAATACCGACCGGAACCTGAGAGATAGTCATCCCAGAACCTCCCCACCAGCAACGATGCCGCAGGGTATAACGGGAGGAGATAAATTGCCCTTTTCCCTTTTGAAAAACTGAAGAAAAGGAAAATTACAACGAACCAGACGAGAAGGAAGAGAAAATTTTTTGAGATTTCCTCTTTTCTTTTCGAGAGGCCGTAAACGATGGCTCCCGGAAGAAAGAGGAACCAGGGCAGAAAGTCAACAGGGAAATTGATACAATAATAGTAGATGGGCCGGATATGGCTTGACCCTTTTGCAAAGCGGTCGATGGTTTGATGAAACAGCGTTTCGTTGAGGAAATTTTGTCCCCCTTTCAATACAGCGGGAAGATACCAGGATAAGACAATCACAATGAATAGGGCCATTCCTGTCAAAAGCCTCATCCTTTTCATTGCCTTCCAATCCTTTTGGAAGAGGAGATAGACCAGACTGACTAAAAGAGGAAGAATAAAACCTACCGGCCCCTTCGCCAGAGTGGCGAATGCCATACCGATATAAAACCCATAAATGAATAGACTTCTTTTATCCTTGTTTTCCTCCCCTTCCACCTTGCTATGTTGGTACCATTGCAAAAATAGAAAGATTGAAGCCGTAGTAATGAAAGTAAGGGTGGCATCGATATTGGCCCGCGTGGAAAGATAGGCGAATTCAAAACTTGTAGCCAGAATCAGCGCCGAGAGAAATCCGGTTCGTGAGCCATAGAGCTTTTTCCCGAGAAAGAAAGTGAGAAGCACCGTGAGGGTACTCAAAAAAGCCGAAGGAAACCTCGCCGAAAAAGAGGTAAAACCTTGCCAGAGAAAGGATGAAAGGGCAATCAGCCAGAAAAAGAGGGGAGGTTTATCCTCATAGGTATTTCCATTAACGTGCATTAGAACCCAATCCCCTCTATCCACCATCTCCTTGGCAACCTGGGCATAACGGGGTTCATCAGGATTCCACAGATCCCATCGACCTACCCCTAGGATGAAAAGCAAGAAGCAGAAACCCAGGAGGATGAATATTTGAACCCAAGGTTGTTGGAATAACCCCTTGGATTTTCGATATTCACCTTGGGAAGAAGTTCGAGATCTCAGAATAGACATAACCGACCCCCTCGCGTTTCACTCATTTGTGTGACCCTCTTTAGAATTCTTATTTTTACCCAACCACTTTTCTCAAGGAATTCACGAAGCAAACGGTAGAATAAATATCCCCAGACAAAAGGAGAATCACCAACAAAAAATGAACAAGGGGGATGGAATGGGAAAAATGGTCTGCTCAATCATCACTCCGATGAAGCCAGAAAGTTGGTCATGGGCCCTCATCAATTCCATGATCCATTGTGTAATCTCTGGAACCACCAATACCTTCGAATTTTTTGTGGGGGTTCATTCTATAGATTAACCTATTATTTCCTCAAGAATGAAAGGCAATACTAAAAGTGAGCAGTGAATCTCAGCGACAATGGACTGATGAAAATATTTGTTAATTAGACCTAAATTTTTAAGGCGTATAACCTTGGGGAGCCACCGAGGAACTTCTACCATGTATCTACGATATGATTCTCCGTACTTGTATAAAAGATGGGATTCTTCATAGCGAACCACAAGCGAGTAAATCCCTAAACAGTAGAAAAGTGTGAGTGGAAAAAGCCACAAAAGTTCTGAGATCACGATCGCACCCAGGCACATTAATATGTTCCCGATATACAAAGGATTTCTGACGAATGAATATGGACCTGTGGTTGTCAACCTTTTACGCACCTTTAGCCTATAATGTAGGTGCTGTTGCGCCCAAATACGAAGAGCTACTCCCATTAAAAAAGGCATATTCCAAGTGGCCAGACGAATTACTCTTCTGTTTCCCAGTAAAACCAGAAAAATGCAAAAATAAATGGTTGGGCAACTAAATAACCTCTAAAACGATAAACCCATTTTGGAACTAACATTTCAAAAACACCTCCTACTTCATGAACTTAAAATCTATTCATGATCTGTATTTAAACAAGGCATCCAATAGCTTATAGATCCTTGGAGATAGGTTCTCTTAATGTAGAATGGTTTTAATCCTTATTTTGGCTCTTTATATTATAATATGACGATTAAACACCAGAAAGATTCTAAGCCAGTGAAGACAACAAGAATCCAATGCAGATCAACAGAATCCCGAAGTAGCGTAAAATTGGTATAGGTTCAAGGAAGACAATCCGGGCCGAGAGCATGACCAAAACAAAGATCAGTGCGGTAAAGGGAAAAACGAAACTTAAAGTTGTCTTGGAAAGGGCGATGAGCCAAACGATCGTGCTGATTATATAGAGGACTAATCCAGAAAAAACGAAGGGATTAAATACCAGCTTAAGTAATTCACCTATCAAAGACCCCTTCAGAGTTATTTCTCCTGTCATAAAAACACCCTTTTTAAAGAATATTTGACCTAAAGTGGCCGAAGCCACTGATATCAAGAGCAACCATACTGGTTTCATTTATTTCTCCTTTTTTATGGTCACTGACAACAAGTTGATGATTCACCCACTTTCCACTGGAACTCCAAGCCTATCCCAACCCCCGGACACTGCCTCGGATACCAAATGAGGCATTGCCCTAAACCGCGCATGGACTGGATCGCCCGGGTAATAGCTCCATACGGTATTTTCGCACGGGTAATGTTTCGGACTCCAGAAGCGCCCGTATTTTAGAAAGAGGGAGGATTTGGAAATCCATGTTTGATATCTTCTCGCATAATTCGATGAAATACTTGTCCCATATCCCGCCTTCTACCTCAGCATGGACAGGGAGGACGTGTATTCCCCCATCCTTCAGAATTTGAAGAATCCTTGAGACACCCTGAGTCACACCGATTTCTTCGAAACAGGGGAGATCCGAAGGGATTTCCATGAGACCCGATATTTCATGAATAAAAGGCTCCTTCGCCCGTGTACAACTGAGGTAATGAAAAGGGTATTTTCCTGAAATTTTTAGCACCCTGTCGTCGATGAGCCAAGCAGGCGCTCCGAAAGAGTACGGTTCCCTCTTAACCAATCTCCGATAGGCCATGATACCCTTCTCAAACCAATCCTTGATCCATTCAGAGGATCGTGTATAAAGCTCATCTTGCCACCGCCTGTGATCCCAAGCATGGAACTCCACTTCATGCCCCGCTGAAATAATTTGCTCAACGAGTTCAGGGAAAGAAAGTGCAATCATGGGTGAGGGAATCAGGGTGCCGTACAAAGCGGTTTTTATCCCATAAAGGCGGCCTGCATTCGTCCTTAACATTTTTTTAAGAAAGCGTGGGTTTTTTACTAATTGAAGGATGGCCCTTCCCGAGGCATCCGGTCCCATACTTAGATAAAACGTTGCTTGAATACCAAAACGAGCTAAAATAGATAAAAGACGTGGAACACCTTGCTTCATGCCGACATAGGTGTCAACGTCGATTTTAAGGCCCAAAATGTTTTTTCTATTGATTGACCCCGACAAGGTCTTCATTTTCTTCCAGGAAAGCGTAGAGTGTATTTTTGAGGGATTCCTCGAGCCCGATCTTGGGTATCCATCCGAGAAGCTTTTTGGCTTTTTCGATATTGGGTTTTCGGGCGGTAATGTCCTGGTAGCCTTTCCCATAATACGAGTCCGAAGAGGCTTCAATGATTTCGGAAAAAACCTTGTCGTCTCTATGTTTCGGATGGGCCATAAAGATTCGTTTCAGAAGATAGGCAAGCTCTCTTATGGAACATTCATTATCGGGGTTGCCGATATTGATGATCTCGTTCTTGCAGCAGCCATCCTTGTTTTCCAGGATTTTCATTAATGCGTCGATCCCGTCATCCACATGGGTAAAGCATCGTTTTTGATCGCCACCGTCCACCAGTGACAGGGGATTCTTCATCAGCAGTTCCGCTATGAACTGTGTAACCACCCTGGAGCTTCCCTCCTTGGCGGCATCCAGAGAATCTAATCTTGGGCCGATCCAGTTGAAGGGTCTAAACAACGTAAACTCCAGGTGCCCCCGGGTGCCGTACGCGTAAATCACTCGATCGAGAAGTTGCTTGCAGCACGCATAGATCCACCGTTCTTTATGGATGGGTCCGAGGACGAGAAAGGTTTCATCTTCTCTGAATTCAGGATCGGAAGAGGCGCCATAAACTTCCGATGTGGAAGGAAAGACAATCCTTTTGTAATACGTTACGCATTGTTTCACAATATTAAGATTCATTTCGAAATCCAGCTGGAAAACACCTAACGGATTGGTCAGATAGAGCTTCGGAGTAGCGATTGCAACCAATGGGATGATGACGTCACATTTTTTGACGTGATACTCAATCCATTCCCGGTTGATCGAGATATCTCCCTCTATGAAGTGGAACCGAGGGTTGTGGAGTACTCTGCCCAGCCTGTCGGAGGCGAGATCCATGCCGTAGACACTCCAATTCGTTGTATCAAGTATTCGATGAGTTAAATGATGTCCAATAAAACCATTGACGCCTAAAATCAAGATCTTCATTTTAAGATGACCCCTTCCTGTTTTTTAAAAAATTCAAGAATCTTCTGGCCCTTCATCCTCCCCTTCCCCACTTCAATATCCAACAGTCTCAGTCTTCCATCTGACGCCCTGACATACACATTGTCCTTTTCAAACTCTAACGCACCCACAGGGCATTTCGAGACGCTGCCCTTTTCAGGAAAGGCCCACCAGATGAGCAACTTTTCATCTCCGGGCAGATAGGTGAAGGCCCCCGGATAGGGTTCTGTAACCGCCCTCACCAAATTGTAAATCTGTATGACCGGCCAACCCCAGACTATCTTTCCGTCCTCAGGCCTCCGCCCTCCATAATAGCTCCCTTGCCTTAAGTTCTGTGCCATGCGGGGGGCTATCCCTTTTTTGATAAGCGGAAGGATCTCTTCAAGGAGTTCCTTTGCCTTTACACAGAGCTTTTGATAAAGAGTGTAGGCGGTATCTTCAAATTCAATGAGCACTTCTTTCTGCCCAACAATATCTCCTGCATCGGGTCCTTCGACCATGTGATGAAGGGTGACACCTGTCCGCTTTTCCCCATTCACGAGAACCCAATTTACCGGAGACCGCCCCCGATAGGCCGGGAGAAAAGATCCATGGAGATTAAAGGAGCCTGCGGATGGAATCACCAAGATATCTCTGTTCAAAAGGTTTCGATAATAGAATGAAAAAATGACTTCGGGCGAGAGGTTACGGATCTTTTCGATCCATTCGGGTGTGTTGACATGCTTAGGATAGTACACGGGGATTTGATTTTTCTTTGCCCATTCGGCAACCGAGCCAAACCAACAGTTCTCGTCAGGATCATCGAGATGGGAAAAAATCGCCCGAATATCGAATTTTTCCTGCATTAAGGCCTCAAGGCCAACAATTCCTATATTATGATAAGCAAATACGACGGCTTTCATCCAGGGTAAATCCTTTCAATGATATACTCTGGTCTTTTTCTGACTTCCCTGTATATTCGACCGATATATTCGCCTATCACCCCCAAAGCAAAAAACTGTAAGCCAACAAAGGCAAAAAGGATGGCAAAGAGGGTGAAGACACCCTGGGCAGCCCAGGGTGCACCATAGACCAAGCGGGCAATTCCCAGAAAGATACCAAAGGAGACCCCCAGAAAAGCCATCCCGATGCCAGCATACATGATAAACTTCAATGGAAAATCGGAGAATGAAGAAACTAAGTCAAACTGAAGATTGATGAGCTTTCGCAGAGAGTAATGGGATTCTCCGGCATGCCTCGCTTCATGAACCACCTCAATCTCTGTAACTTTTTTGGCAAAGTAGGCCGCCAGTGCTGGAATGAATGTCGAGTGTTCATGACAGTTCACCATCTGCTCCACAATATTCCTCCGGTAAGCGCGCAGCATGCACCCCCAGTCTGACATATTCACCTTCGTAATCTTCCGCGCGATCATATTGATAATGCGGGATGGGAAAGTCCTGAAGAAGGAATCCTTTCGTTCCTTTCTGATCGTACCTACCACATCGTAACCTCCTTCCTCCATCACCCTTACAAGATTTGGAATCTCCTCTGGGGGATTTTGGAGGTCAGCATCCAAAGTAATCACGATGTCGCCTCGAACGACAGAAAACCCTGAAAAAATAGCTGCATGCTGCCCATAGTTCCTCGTCAGTTCTACGACCCTTATTTCAGGGTAGATCAAGAAACTTTTCAAGATCGAAAGGGTGTTATCCCGGCTCCCGTCATCCACGAAAATAATTTCATAACTCTTCCCCATCTTTTGCATGACCGGCCCGAGCCGTTCAATCAGACGGGGTAGATTCGCCTCCTCGTTGTATACCGGAATGACCAGAGAAATCATCGCCTTTCTATCCATTTCTTAAGATCTCCAGGACGGCCTCACATACATAGGAAACATCCTCTTCCTTCATGTCAGGAAACAATGGCAGAGACACTAATCTATCGTTGGCCCTTTCGGTTTCTTTCAATTCTCCCTTCCTTATCTTATATCGTTCCTGGATATAGCTTAAACGATGCCCAGCTGGGAAATGAATCCCATATCCGATCTGGTATTCGGATAACTTTTGCATAAAACGCTCTCGATCCATAGAAATAACTTTGATGACAAAGAGGTGCCATGCATGAGTGTGCGGGTAGGCCGGTACTCCCGGTAATTCCAACCCCTCCACCCCTTCTAATCCTCTTCTGTATAAATCAGCCAGCCGCCTTCTTCGGCTGTTGAGTTCCTCCAACCTGGACAGTTGAGCAAGACCGAGTGCGGCCTGGATATCCGTTAGATTATATTTAAATCCGGGTGTTTTAATGTCATAGTCGGGGTTCCCTCCCTTGCCGTACCGCTTCCATGCATCCCTTTCAATTCCATGGAATCGTAGAAGCCTCAATCGGCTTTCAAGTTGATCGTCATGATGGGTAATCATACCTCCTTCACCGGTTGTAATGTTTTTAATCGGGTGGAAGGAGAAGATGGCACTTTGACCAAAACCTCCTACATGGACGCCTTTATAATAAGCGCCAAGGCCGTGCGCTGCATCTTCAATTACAAATAGATCATGCTTCTTGACAATACCCAGTATCTTATCCATATCGACAGGGGCCCCTGCAAAATGCACAGGGATGATCCCTCTCGTTCTTTCAGTGATCTTTTCCTCAATAAGATCGGCGTTTATATTCAAGGTATCATAATGAATATCAACAAAAACGGGTTTTGCCCCCAAAAGCGTTATCATATTCAACGTGGAAGCAAAGGTCGT
>Ga0315281_10012446_pt1 | contig 11584 bp, 8 predicted proteins | sample YL17G07_0_MG_FD_204540 | JGI IMG/M metagenome (GOLD analysis project Ga0315281, IMG submission 204540) | Sediment microbial communities from Yellowstone Lake, YNP, Wyoming, USA - YL17G07_0 | ecosystem: Environmental > Aquatic > Freshwater > Lake > Sediment | place: USA: Wyoming | collected... | reverse complement strand
CGTGGCCTTTGCTCCTGAGGCGGAGGTCCTCTCGGAGATGCCGACATCGCTCGCGCAGGCCAGGAGTCAGAACACGCGTTGGGAGAGAGGACGGCTGGCGCTCACGCGCCGGTACGCGCCTCGCCTGTTGACTTCAGGGATCCTGAGGCGGGACTGGCCAAAGCTGAACGCCGCCCTGGAGCTGATCATCCCACCGCAGTCCGTCCAGCTCTTGCTAACGGCGGCGATGCTCGCTGCCTCGTTCGCGCTCGGTCTGGCGGTGCCCGTGGCTCTGGGGTTGGCTGCCCTTGCCGGGCAATCTGCATACGTAGTCGGCGGCCTGGCTCGCGCCCGTGTGCGACCTCGCCTGTGGCTTGCTCTGGCCTACGCGCCTCTCTACGTCCTCTGGAAGGGGCACCTCTATTTCCGCGCCCTCCTTGCCCGCCGGCCCCTCCCATGGGTGCGAACACCGCGCCGCCAGCCACTGGCCCGGGACGACCTGGGCGCCAGGTGATTCGGGAAAGCGCTGGGGAGAAGGTAGGTAACGGGAAAAGCAAGAATCAAACCAAGGATCAGATCGACTGTCAATTCCGGCCCCATCGGGACAGCTCCACCTTTGGGGCACGTGAAGGCGAGGGAGAACGTCATGTCAGCAATACGGATGCTCGAAGGCGCCAGCACTATCACGAGTGCGAGCCCGTCGCTCCGAATCGGGGTCGTCCGAGTAGACCGCTGCGAGTCAGCACTGCGCGATAGCATCGACATTCTGGATAGACAGTCGCCCTTTGCCCACCCATTCCAAACGGAGGCCTTCTGCGCACTGGCAAACACCGACTTTTCGCGTTCGCCATACGTCATCATTGCCGAGGACGCGCGAGGGTTAGCAGCCTACTGGTGGGGGTACTTCGTTCGCTACGGCACAGGCCTCCGGCGAGGCAGCACCGCTTGGGCGCGCTCCGGGCCGGTGGTTCGGGTTGACTTGGCCCACAGCCAAGGCGACCTGTTCCGCGAGATGCTCGCGGTTCTAAAGGCCCACGTCAAGAAGCAGCGTGTGGGCTGGATCATCATTACCTCAGAGGCTCTGTATGGCCCTCGAATGGACGAGGCTTGCCGAGCTGCAGGCTTTAGCCGGAGTGACCTCGCCACGTTTGTCGTAGACCTGCGTCCCTCGGTGGAGGAGCTCTGGCAGGGCCTTGACCCGCGTGTTCGGACGTCGGTCAGGAAGGCGGGCAAGAACGGAGTAACCATTGAGGAGCCGATGTCAGATGATGACATCCGCTCGTATTATCGCATGGATGTCGAAATGGCCACCGTGCCGGGCGAGTTTCGACCCCCGGAGGATCACTTCGTCAGAGGATGTCGAGGTCTATCGGACAAATCGCAGGGGCGCCTGCTTCTGGCGAAGCATGACGGGCGGCTGGTGGCAGGAAGCCTTCTCCTTTGCCATCGAGGCTTTGCGGCCCAGCATCAGCATGCAATCTATAAGGCAGGGCGGTCAGTGCGGGCAGGCGACCTCCTCATGTGGCAGTCCATCACCGCCATGAAGGAGCTGGGCTGCACTCGCTATGATTTTGTTACAGTGGAAGTGGCGCCCCCACCAGGATCGAGAGGGGAAGGGGTCCGCACATTCAAGGCAAAGTGGGGCGGCAGTCTGGTGGAAACTCCGACTTACAGATACTGGTCGCCGATCCGGCGCCTCTGGCACAGGCTCCGCGGGTTTGGCAGGTGATCGCTGATGGCCTCCCCGCGTTCAACGGGCGATCGTGGCAGAGCCGTGACCCAGTTCGAATCGATGGGGGCGAGCCCGCCATCACAGGGGGCACGGTTTCTCCCCTCGGAGCCCATACTCTCGCTAAGCCAGCTTCTGACACGAAGAAGGCCGCCACCTCCGGTGTTCCCGTTCGTCGAGGCTCGGTCCCGTTGGTACTACTTCGCCCGAAACGCCGTCTTCCACGGCATCAAGTTGCTGGGGTTGGGCGAGGGAGATGTGGTCCTCATGCCCGCCTACAACCACGGCGTCGAGGTCGCCGCAGTTCTGGCTACGGGGGCCTCCGTCAGCTTCTTCAGGATAACGCCGAGTCTGGACATAGACTTCGAAGACCTCCGGGCGCGCATTTCCCCGAGGACTAAGGCCCTTCTCGTCATACACTATGACGGCTTTCCGCAGCCCCTAGAGGAGACCGCCGCCTTCTGTCATGAGCACGGCCTCTGGCTCATTGAGGACTGCGCCCAGGCGCTATTCAGCACCGTCGATGGCCAGCCGCTCGGAAGCACGGGAACGTTCAGCGTCTTCTGTCTCTACAAGACGTTGCCCCTGCCGCACGGCGGGCTGTTGCTGCTAAACGACCCCTCGTTAGGGCTTCCCGAGGAGGCGCGGCCACCGGGGCCTATCGCCGCAATACGGGGGATTCCCCAGCGCCTGCTTGACCACACGGAGATGAAGCACCAGACCCTGGGCCGGTGGCTCCGGAGAAGCATGAGGACGCCGTTGCGCGCTCTGATTCGGCGGGCGCCTGGCGGGAACGTCAGTGTTGCCTTGGAGGATTTCGACATTGGGATGGTGAACCTCGGCGCGTCGAGCCTAGCGAAAAGGCTGGCGAAGGGGGCTGATGCTCAGGCGATAGTACGTGCGCGGCGCCGCAACTTCGAAACGCTGATGGCTCTCGTCCCAAGGCAGAGACAGCTCTTCGACAAGTTGCCGAGGGACGTATGTCCCCTCATCTTTCCCGTCCTCGTCGAGGACAAGGCATCAGCGGTTCGTACGCTGTCACGACGGGGGATTGAGGCGATCCCCTTCTGGTCGATACCACACCCAGCCGTCCCCATGGGGGCATTCCCCGAGGCTGACTACCTCCGCGCCCATGTCCTCGAAGTCCCCGTTCACCAGGACCTGGTGCCCGACGACATGGCCTACCTGGCGGCGGCGCTCGCGGAGGTGCCAGCGCCCGCCGTCAGGGGTCGCGGAAACAGCACCTCGAGGAAGGGATCTACTGTTCCACCTTCCCGTTGAAGAAGCCGCAGTCGTACTTGGCATCCGCGGGCAGGTTCCAGGACTGGGCCTGCGCGCCGGTCTCTATCCCCGGCCCAAAGAGCAGCCAGTCTACATATGGTGACAGCTCGGCTAGCTTTCCAGCAGTCAGCCAGGTCTCAACCAAGTTAGAGCGGCGAGAATTCTGGCAGGTGGAGTTGCCCATCGGAATCTGCCAGACATCGACCTTCCGCCCTGTCGCGGTGTGAAGTGCCACGAACCAGTCCTCGTAAAGGGCGATTTTCCCCGGTGGCCAGGGATACGTCCCGTAGTACTCCTGGTCGCGGTCGCTGATGTCCACGTAGAGGTCCGGCATCCGGTCACCTCCGGCTGCCAGCCAGCAGTCCTTCCAGTCCTGGGCATCAGCCTCGGCACCGACGTACGAGACGTTCCAAGGGTTAAAGAAGAAGCCGAGGTGAGCGTTGGGCGGTTGGGTCGAAAGGAAGCGGTCAACGCGCTGCTTTCCAAGAGTGCCGCAGAGGCCCTCGTTCCTTATGTACCCCCACATGTCGGGCTCGACAATGATCCAGACATCCCTGCTGTCTGACCGGATGGTGTCCATGACCTGATCCCAAGCGACGAAGTCCGGGTCCGTGGAATCGAAGTTCGTGTAGAAGACGAGGATAGGCCGCAAGTCATGCTGGTATGCCGTGTCGATGTAGGACGCGACATAGCTCTGCCATCCCTGGCCCACGACGTACTTGTAGACGCCATCTACCCCGGGTGGCTCCGATGAGATGTGCTCCACGTATGCGTCCACCCCAATACTCACAGTCCCGCCGCCTGGCGACGGGACGGGCGTTGTGGTCGGAGTTGGCGTAACGGTGGGAGTACGCGTCGCGGTGGCTGTCGCCGGAATGGGCGTCCCTGTTGGGATGGATGTGGGCGTGCGCGTCGCGGTGGCTGTCGCCGGAGTGGGCGCCCCCGTTGGGGTGGATGTGGATGTGGGCGTGCGCGTCGCGGTGGCTGTCGCCGGAATGGGCGTCCTCGTTGGGGTAGGCGTCGGCATAGGCGTCGTGGTAGCCGTCGGCGGGATGGGTGCACTCGTTGGAACGGCTGTTGGTGTAGGCGTGCTCGTTGCGGTAACCGTCGGGGTAGGCACGCCCGTAGGGTCGGCGACGCCAACATCCACCGTAGTCGAAAGCGTGGCCGCGCCCTTGTGGCTGAACCAGGTCACCCTCTCCCACACCAGGTCGTGCACAAGACAATAGGTCCCAGGCGTTGACGGCGCGTGCACGGTCAGCGGCAGCCTCGACACCGTCTGCCCAGGCCGGACGTTGCGCGGCAATGTCGCCCGCAGACCCTCCCACACGGCAATCGTGGTGCCGGGACAGGGCCCAACCAGCCAGTGATAGGACAGGTGCACAGGTCTGGAACCTTTTGCCTGCCAGGTAAGAAGGCCGGTGTTGGTGAAGGTCACGTTCTCGGTGAACGTATCTCCAGCCGTCATGGTCGCAGGGGCGCTGTGGCTACCCCACGAGACGGCGTAGATCGAGACGTGAGCGGTAGGCAGACGCCAGGTGAAGCTAAGAGTCGTCGCCGTCGCCGGGTGGGCACTGGCAAAGACGGCCACGGCAACAAGCAGCGAAGCTGTGAAAAACAATCTCCACGCGGTCCGCCTACACAGACGGGCCTTGGCGGCTCCTTCGCCCATCGTCTCGCTCGAGTGATTTGCGTCAGTTGTCGGATTGGCGGGCTTCATTTGGCATCTTCCTATCCCCCACCAACGAAGCCCGCCATGCGAAGCCAGATCCCTTGGCTCGCCTGACCTAGGGCTTGACGATAACGACCTCTAGATCATCGGCTCGGCCTGAGATCCCTGAAGAACATTGGAGAGAATCGAGGAAGTGAACCTTCTTCCGAAGGAAGGGCAAGTAATGACCTCGGTGTCGGCCAGAGCGCGCCAGGTTCAGTCTAGGCACCCTTGCACTTTGTCGCTGGAGGTGGTAAAAAAACGGGGCATGATGTGCCTGAGGTCTGCAAGCCGGTTCCATCTCGTCGCAGCCGTTGTCGCCTTGGCGGTTCTTCTCTGCCTCCTTCCCGGTTCCTGCAACCGCGGCCAAGACTTCGCCTCAACCGGTACTCAAGCGGCTGGTGCCAGCCCATCCCCTTCTGCGATCACTACGAGCATACCTGCGGGGTTGCCTCAACACCTGGGCGTAGGCCTCATGAACGGGCCAACTCAACTTTCCTGGATGACGACCTCAGGCATACCGTGGGACTACCGCTACCAGTACCTGACGGGCGGGGTGAACACGGGCGAAGGGTGGACCACCTGGAATGATCCGCCGGGGGCCTTTGTGGACATGTACCTCCAGGAGAGCGGCAGCGACGGTTACATACCCGTCCTCACCTACTACCAGGTTGTGGCTTCTGCGCCAAACCCCTGGGACGAGGATGTGTCCGTCAAGCTGCAGAATGTCTCGACCATGCAGGCCTATTATCAGGAGTGGAAGCTTCTCATGCAGAAGGCCGGAGCCTACGGGCGTCCGGTGGTGGTGCATGTGGAGCCGGACCTCTGGGGGTATATGCAGTCGGACTATGGGGATAACGCCGCTGCGGTACCGGTCAAGGTAGCAGCCTCAGGGTTTGGGGAGGTGGCAGGCTACGCGAACACGGCGGCCGGCTTCGCCCAGGCGCTCATACATCTGCGGGACCTCTACGCCCCCAACGTTGTGCTGGGCTATCACATCTCCCACTGGGCGACGGGTGAGGACCTGATGCTCAACGAAGGAGACCCGGTGGCGACGGCGGACCAGATATGGGTTTTCTATCAGTCCCTGGGGGCGAACTTCGACCTCATCTTCTTCGATCCCTCCGACCGGGACGCCGCCTACTATCAGCTCTGGGATGGCGGCGCCCACTGGTGGGACGACGCTGACTTCGCACGCTACCGCACCTTCATCGGACGGCTGGTGGAGAAGACAGGTAGAAGGGCGATGCTCTGGCAGGTGCCCGTGGGCAACACCCTCTATCGGAGTATGAACAATACCTGGGGCCACTACCAGGACAATCGAGTGCAGTACTGGCTAGGAAACAGGCAACACCTCGTGGAGTATGCGGATGCGGGGGTCATGGCCGTCATGTATGGGGCGGGAGCCTACGGTATGACGATGTACACGGACGAGATGGGAGACGGCATAACCAACCCCGCGCCGATAAACGGCAACAATCTGCTGGCGCAATACGCCGACGACGACGCTGGCTACCTCCGACTAAGCGGCAGCCAGTACTACCAGCAGGGAGCCATCCCTCTACCTGGATCCACCCCTCCAAACCCTGATAGCGATGGCGACGGCGTGCCGGACAATCAGGACAACTGCCCACACAACTCGAACCCCAGCCAGGAAGACCTCGATGGGGACGGCGCTGGGGACGCCTGTGACAACTGCATATCAGTCCCCAACCCTGGCCAGGAGAACGCCGACGCCGCCATCGACAACGGGCCCGGCATCCCGGGCCATGACACCACCATCCCCAACGCCGTCGCCGACAGCGAGGGCGACGCCTGCGAGAGCGACGGCGACATCGACAACGATGGCTTGCCCGACGCCCAGGACACTAATCCTCTAAGGGCGACGGGCCTCTGTGCCGCCTTCGCTGGCCGCAGCGATGGCCATCCCCACCCCGCCGGCGGCGACGTCACCAACGACGACGACCACGACGGCAACCCGGCTCTCTCCATGGGCTCCGACGCCTCGGACAACGGCCCCGCCTGGGACACCGACAACGACGGCGTCCTGGACGGCTACGAGTGCACCCATGGCTCCAACCCCAGAGACCGCGCTAGCAGGCCCGCCGCCCTCCCTGACGACAACACCGACACCGACGGGGACGGCCTGCTGAACGGCTGGGAGCGGCGGGGCTGGGGCACGAATCCTGCCTTGGTCGACAGCGATGGTGACGGCCGGGGCGACTGCAAGGAGGCGGCAGACGTGGACGGGAATGGCCTTGTGAACTTCACCGGCGACGCCGTTGCCTACGCCGCTGCCACCCTCCGCCCCACCGCTTCCTTCGGCAAGACTATGGACTTTGACATCAACAAGGAGGGTGTCGTGGACTTCGTGGGAGACGTAGTTCGGGAAGCGAAGTTCGCCCTCATCACCGGGTTGTGCAAGTAGGGAGCTCAAACGGTCGGCTGATCACAGAGGGCGGTCGTGGAGGCCGCCCCTGTTGCTTGCTGATGACCATCGAGCTTTCGCCCTTGGACAGAATGGATGTGATCAGGATTGCGATGATTTGATGGGCGTCGCTGCCATCAGTTCTGCGCGCAATCGGTGTTGCCGAGGCTGCGGAATCAGCTGTGCTGGCCGGCGCTGCTTTTATCCTCATCGGTTCCCACGAAGACGCTCAGCATGTGGTCAGCTATCTCCTCGAAGGGGCTAGAAGTGGCCACATACCAAAGGAGCGACTCGATGAGTCGTGGCGGCGAATCTGGGCCTTGAAAGAACGCTATCGGCTAGGCGAGCCACCGGCCCGAGCGCTTGACGTCGTGGGATCCGCCGAGCACAAGCAGGCCGTGTTGTCAGTCGAAGAACTAGCTGGGATCGACAGCACTTGCCATCCTACACCGGCGACGGTCGGGACGGGCGGCGACACACTGAAGCCCGCCTTCTCCACTAAGACCTCTGCGGCGGGCGAATCCTCGGCACTGTCGTTGGCGGAAACCGGCAGTTGCCCGCCGGGGGACTGCCCAGATGGTTGCATCGTGGCTCCCGGCCAGAGTCGTTCATCACTGCCGGACCTGTGTTGCATTCCGCAGCCAGGGGAGCTTGCGAGCTTGAACGCTGGCTCAGAAGCTCTGAGTGGGGAGGGCCTCAACCTGCTACGGGACCGAGAATCGTGGGATGAAGTGCTTGCGCTGGGTCAGGCGGATGCTGCCTTGCAGCCGGCGCTCGACAAGTGCCTGGCCGCTGGGTACGAACTGGTGCTTCACGCTTCCTCTGCAGACTCACGCTGACCGCGCCAGCCGGCAAGGTCGCCCAAGGTGACCCCGAGATGTGGTCCAATTCCGCAGGCGCGCCTAAGTGCGTGGTTAGAGCGCCCAGGCGATACGAACCCCGCGCCAGGACGGACCCGAACTGTAGCTACCGCCATCAGGGCCTAGTGCCGCCGCGGCCGCTAGCTCAGGTCGAAGAGCGATAGCTGGGAACCAGCAACCCGCACCGTCCTGGCAGGACCCAGCGGAACGCGCAGAATCGCCACAGGCGACGCAACCTTGGCCACTAGTAGACCGCCCCATCGCGGCCCTGTTAGTGATTGCCGACCCCATTCCCCCTCGGGGTCGCCAATAGTCAACTGATGGCCGCTGGCCGATTCGGTCAACGGCTTTGCTATGCCAGCCCCCTCCAGCACGTGACGAAACTCAGCTTGGAGAACAGTCTCCAGCAGCTCTCCCGCCCTGAAGTGCATGCAGGGACTTCCCATCATTGGGACCGGCAGGGGCCAGGCGAAGAAGGTGCGGGGCTCGCGTTGCTCACGCCACGGGATCACGCGAGAGAGGCCGGCGTCGGCGACACGCCCGGGCCTCTTGATCGAGGTGCAGACCGGAGAGCCGCCTGCCCAGCCTGAGGCCTACAGCTCCCGGTAGCTCACAAGCTGGCGGAAGTCGATGGTTCCGCTCTCGGAGATGTTCTCCGCCTCGACGCCCGCTTCCTCGGCGGCGGCCACCGGGTTCAGCCCGCCCAGCAGCACCATTCCGATCTTATTCAGCCCGACGGGCATCTGGCAGAGAGGTTCGCTGGCCTCGCCAACCAGGAGCACTCCGCCGACGCCGGACCGCTTCAGATCGGCAACGATGGCCTCCACCATGGGCCGCGAAGGCGCTGGTATCTCGCGGAAGTTGGCCAGGATATGGCCGCTGCCCGTGGCAGCCGCCCGCCGCACGCTGGTCATGCGAGCCCGGATGTAGGCCTCGGACGGGTCCAGGGACGTGCCAGCGTAGTTGATTATGGCTACGAAACGCCGAGGCTCGCCGTTTCGCATCTCCATTATGCCACCGAACTTGGAGTCCATGGGCACGCCCGACTTGATCAGTACGCCGTTGATGACGGCACTGCACATGGTGGCGAAGCCCACCAGGCCCTCAGGAATGACCACGTCCCCCAGCTTCTCGCCGCCGCGCGCCGTGGCCACGAGGTCCGACACGCAGAAGCCGCCAACGAAGGCCTCCTTCATGGCCTCCAGAGCCTCGCGAAAGCGGTCGGCGGGGAAGAGGGACGTGTTGATGGGCACCTGGCCGGTGCGCGTCCGCGGATCGAAGCTGGTCTGATAGGCCAGCAGGTTGATGCGCTCGATGACGAAGCCGATCTGCTCCGGCGCCAAAGCATTCTTCAGTTCCTCCAGCCCCTGCTGAGTGATGCTGCGACCGTCGCGCCCTGCCGGGCGGGTGAAACCTCGCTCATCCGTGATTCTGAGATGGTAGCGTACGGTGCGCTCGCTGAGGTAGACGCCGTGCGACTCCAGCTCGCGGGCGATAGTGGTCGATCCCAGGGGCTCAGAGGACTCAGAGAGGATCTTGAGGATGGAGACGACCTTCCGTTCCGTGTCGCGCTCAGCCTGAACCATGGCAGTCACCTTCCCTTGGGCGCGCCAGCAGCGCGTGCCGGTGGACAGTATAGCCCACTTTTCATGCCGGCGCCGCTAGACTGCGCTCAGGGAGCCGGCGGGTTGGTGCCCTAGGAGTGGTTCATGCCCCGCAGCTTCGCGGCCTCGGCTACGCGACTGACACCGACCATCAGAGCCGCCTCGCGCATGGTGACCTTCTGCTTCTCCGATAGGGCAGCGACCTCCCCGAAGGCCTTCCTCATGATCCGGCGCAGGTTGGCGTTGACCTGGTTCTCTTCCCAGAAGAAGCCCTGCCGGTTCTGGACCCACTCGAAGTAGGAGACCACCACGCCGCCGGCGCTGGCCAGAACGTCAGGCACGATGAAAACGTCCTTCTCCGCCAGGATGCGGTCGGCCTCAAGTGTAGTAGGGCCATTGGCGGCTTCGGCGATGATCCTGGCTTTCACGTCATCGGCGTTAGCAGCCGTGATCTGGTTTTCGAAGGCGGCCGGCACCAGTATGTCCACGTCCATGGTCAGCAGCTCATTGTTGCTGATGCGGTCTCCGTCCTTGAAGGTGACGATCTTGCCCTCAGCCAGCTTGTGGGCCACGGCGGCTTCCACGTCCAGGCCCTGGTCGTTGCAGACGCCGCCGGAGGTGTCGCTCACGGCCACCACGCGACAGCCCTCGGCCGCCAGCAGGCGGGCCGACCACTGCCCAGCGTTGCCGAAGCCCTGTACGGCCACCGTCGCCCCTTCCAGCGCGAAGCCGCGGTGGCGGGCTGCCTCCTCGACGACAAACAGGACGCCGCGACCAGTGGCGGCATCTCTCCCCAAGGTGCCGGAGACGTTGACCGGCTTGCCTGTCACCACGGCCGGGCTCCAGGCCCCCTGCTCGCGGCTGTAGGTGTCCACGATCCAGGCCATGACCTGCGGGTCGGTGCCCACATCGGGGGCGGGCACATCCCGGTCGGGACCGATGATGGGCCCTATTGCCGAAGCGTAGGCGCGGCTCAGGTTCTCGCGCTCGGTGGGGGACAGACTCTTGTAGTCAACCTTCACCCCGCCCTTGGCCCCGCCGTAAGGGATGTTGGGAATGGCGCACTTCCACGTCATCCACATCGCCAAGGCCCTGACTTCGTTCAGGTGCACGTCGGGGTGGAACCGAAGGCCGCCCTTGCAGGGCCCGCGGGCGTTGTTGTGCTGTACCCGGCAGCCCCACATGATGGCGGTCGACCCGTCATCCATGCGTACGGCAAGGTTAACAGTCAGCTCGCGCCGGTTCGTGCGCAGATACTGGTGCATCGCATCTTCAAGGCCGAGCCGCTCCGCAGTAGCGTCGAGCTGGGCCAGAGCCGTTTCGTAAGGGTCAGCCTCGACGCCGGTAGTTATCGTCTGCACGCTGATGTCAACCATGATCTCACTCCCTGGCGGAGCCCCATCGCCGGAAGGGGACGGCGAAAGGCTGCCGCCAACCGTACTCCACTCGATGTCACCATCTTACACGCTGCTTCGCTTCCGTCAATGCCGGGTTCGCGCCCGCACCCGCCACTGAGGCAGGCTCGTTCCAGCGCAGGCAGCCATCTCCGCTCAGCGCACCCCCTTGAGGGAATCCAGGGCCAATGTGTGGCGTCAGCTCCTAAGCCTCGAGGAGCACGAACGCATGGCCCCTACCTTAAGACCTGATAGGCGTTCGCCAGATACTGGAGCATCATGCGTTGCGCGTTGAAGAAGGAGGCGTTGAGGGCGATAGCGGAGCGCATGACCTCGGCAAACGCCTCCGGCCTTCCGTAGAACATGGGGAGGATCACGTACTCCAGCTTGTCATAGAGGGAGGCGGTCTCCTTGGAAGGATCGCTCTCTGGTTCCCAATCATCGCCGATGGACCAGCCGGTCACACCTTCTGCGTGCCCCTCAATCCACCAGCCATCCAGGACGCTCAGGCTCGGCACCCCGTTGAGGGCGGCCTTCATGCCGCTAGTCCCGGAGGCCTCCCGCGGCTTCTGCGGCGTATTCAGCCACAAGTCCACGC
>Ga0315281_10012445_pt1 | contig 11585 bp, 8 predicted proteins | sample YL17G07_0_MG_FD_204540 | JGI IMG/M metagenome (GOLD analysis project Ga0315281, IMG submission 204540) | Sediment microbial communities from Yellowstone Lake, YNP, Wyoming, USA - YL17G07_0 | ecosystem: Environmental > Aquatic > Freshwater > Lake > Sediment | place: USA: Wyoming | collected... | reverse complement strand
AGGACGGTATGGGCCACTTATCCAGGGAAACGATAGGGGAACGGGAGCGGGAAATTTTGCGCGCCGTGGTGGAAAACCACATCGGCAACCCGGCGCCGGTCGGCTCGCGCACCCTTTCCCGCAACACGCTGGCGGATCTCAATTTAAGCCCGTCCACCATACGGAACATCCTGGCGGATCTGGACGAGATGGGATACTTGGAAAAACCGCACAGCTCGGCGGGAAGGATACCCACCGATACCGGCTACCGTTTCTACATCGAGAAACTGATGACCGCCAAGGAACTTCCGGCGCACAGGAAAAAAGAGATAGACGGTTGCCTGGAACGGGGCAGGGACGGCTCTGAAGACATTCTGGAAATCAGTTCCGGCCTTTTGGCCAGGCTTTCGCACCAGGCGGGGGTGGTGCTGTTTCCGAAAATATCCCCGGACATCATAGAAAAATTCCATTTCATCCGGCTTTCGCCCCGGCATGTACAGGTGGTGCTTGTAACGTCCGTCGGCCGCGCGCAGAACATCATGGTGGATATGGATGAGGACTGGACGGAAAGTGAACTGACGGAACTGGCCAATTTCATCAACCGCGAATATGCCCGCCGCCCGTTGCGGCAAATCCGGAACGCGTTGATGCGCGACATCACGGATGGGGAGGCCAGCGTAAATATCCTGAGGACGCGGGCGCTTGCGATAAATGAAAAACTGGTCTCCCGGCAGGAACTTTCCGCGAAGGTGGTGGACGGCGCGTCCACCCTTCTTGACGTGCCGGAATTCCGGAATGATTCCGAAAACCTGAAAAAACTTTTCAAACTCTTGAATGACAAGAAAATGTTGCTGGCGATTCTGGACAAGTGCCTGGACGGCAGGGATGTGGCCGTGGAAATCGGCTCCGGCCTTGAGGAAGTGGGGCTGAAAGGATGCGCCATAGTGGCGCGCTCCTGCGGACGGGATCAGGCGGGAGGAGGCGCAATCGGCGTCATCGGCCCGTGCAGGATGGATTACCCGTACCTCATCGGCCTTCTGGATTATTTTTCCACGTCCCTGAACAGCCTGATGGCGGACGGCAAGTGAAAAATCCGAAGGACATTGACGGGGAATTGAAGAAGCCGCCTGCGGTGGCGGATGACGCATCCCCGCCGGAGGTCGGCCAAACCGCCGTGGACGAGATTGCGGAGTTGAAAGCGCAAATGGACAAACTGCGGCACGAGACGCTGTTGCAACGCGCCGACCTGGAAAATACGCGCAAGCGGCTGGAACGGCAAAAGCAGGAGGATATGAAGTACGCCGCCCTGCCGATGGCGCGCGAGCTGGTGGTCGTGGTGGACAACCTGGAACTGGCCCTCAATCACGCCAGCAAGGACGACCCGATGCGACAGGGGGTGAGTTTGGTGCTGGACGGCATTTTGAAAACGTTTTCAAAGTTCCATATCGAAAGAATCAAGGCAAAAGGGGAAAAATTCAATCCCTCGCTACACGAGGCCTTCTCCGTGGTGGGCGATGCGAATATGCCGGACGATACCGTTATCGAAGAACCCCGCCCCGGCTACCTGCTCCATGACCGGCTGGTGCGCGCCGCCGGCGTTATCGTGAACCGCCATCCGCATCGGGCTGAGGAAGCTCCACCGGATGCGCCGACGCCGCGGGAATAAGCACCACAACCTCCCCTTTCAGTTTTTTCCCCTTCATCCGCGATTTTATTTCCGCGGGGGTTCCGCGTTGGAATTCCTCGAAAATCTTTGTCAGTTCACGCGCCACCACTATCCGCCGTTCGGGTATCAACTGTTCCAGTTCGTCCAACAGCCGCCCGATGCGGTGGGTGGACTCGAAAAGCACGACCGTCCGGTCCTCGCCGCAAAACCGTGTAAGCGCGGTCATCCTCCTCCCGCTTTTTATCGGCAAGAACCCCTCGAAAACGAACGAAGAGGTATCCAGCCCCGACGCGCAAACCGCCGCCAAAAGCGAGGATGCGCCGGGAATGGGCACTACCGGTATCCCAAAGGCGATGGCCCGCCGCACGATCTTGACCGCCGGATCGGAAATGCCGGGGGTTCCCGCGTCGGTTATCAGCGCCACGCTTTTCCCTTCCCGCAAAATATGCAGTAGCGTTTCGGCCCTTTCCGTCTCGCGGGGGCCGAAATAACTTATCATCTGCTTGTTCAGTATCCCGTAGTGGTTCAGCAACACCCTGCTGGTGCGGGTGTCCTCCGCGGCGATGACATCGCACCGGCCCAGCACCTCCACGGCGCGGTAGGTGATGTCCTTCAGGTTCCCGATGGGGGTGGCCACCAGATAAAGAATGCCCCGCGAAGGTTGATTAATCGTCATTGTCCGATATAATACGCTGGAAAAGAATAAAAGAAAATGACACCAGAAGAAAAACTATTCCTTAAATTCGAAAAAAGCCGGTTCCTTTTTATCGGCTTCAATCCGCCCGAGCTGAAACTCATGAAGGCATGGCTCCACGGGAAGCACCTCACGAATATCACGGATGTGAAAGATGCCAAAGCCGCATGGAGCAAGCTGGAACTATCCCTGTTTCATTTCATCCTCATAAAAGCCGACCAGGAGGAGAACGACCAGCTTCTCGACAAGATGGTGGACAGCCACCGGTTCGAGCATACGCCCATCCTGGTGTTCTCCCGCGCGCCGGAGGTGTACGCCCATAGCTACGCCAAAAGGGACGCCGTGGGCCGCTACTGCAAGCTACCAGTGAATCTGGGCGAGGTGGAGAAATTTGTGGTCGCGCTGATGCAGGCGGGAAAGGTGGAAAAAAGCCAGATAGGACAGGCCGCCGGGACGATGAACCATTACCACCGGGGATGCAAGGCCCTGGAAGAGGGACGGCTGGACGAGGCCAAAGAGAAATTTCGGCTGGTGCTGAAGGACGACCCGAAATTTCTCGACGGATACCTGAAGATGGGCGAGACGTTAATCGAGAAGGACGATTTCGATACGGCGATACGGGTTCTGGATCGGGCCAATGAATATTTTCCGGGAAACGCGAGGGTGTTTTTTCTTATCGGCAGGGCCAATTTCGGAAAAGGGGAACGGCAAAAGGCGCAGGAGGCGTTCGACAAGGCATTAACGCTGGAGCCTAACAACGTGAGAATGATAATGGACATCGGCAACATGTTCCTTGCGGAGAACCTCATTGACGAGGCTCTGCGCTATTTCAACATGGCGCGTGACAAGTCGCCGGAGTTCCTGTCCGTGTATAACAGGATAGGCATCGCCTTAAGCCGCGCCGGAAGGTTCGAGGAAGCGGAAGCGACCTATAATCAGGCGCTGGAACTGGACAAGGCCGACCCCGGAATCCATTTCAACATCGGCATGATGTGGCACCGGCGGCAGGACAAGGCGAAGGCGACGGAATGTTTCAAGAAGTGCCTGGAACTCGATTCCGGCATGAAAGTGGCCAGGGAGATGCTGGAAAAGATTTAGAGCATTTTGAGTTGGAATGGATACGAAAGCTGTTGTGCATATTCACTCTTGTCCTAAATAGCTTTTGAATTTGAAGCGTCCTCCCTCATGGGTATAAATTATCTTTGGACAAAAACACCCACACCTATCGCCGAAAAAAGGCGATATCGGGCGGCGGGGTTTTTGGAGATTGCCCGCGGATGCGTTAAACTTTTTGGCATGTTCAATGGGGAAAGGAGAAAAGAAACCGCGGCGGTTTTGTTCGTGGTTGCGGCGGCGTTTCTTCTCCGGTACTGGCATCTCGGTTCCGTGGGGTGGGTAACGGAAGAATTCGGGCATTACCTGGGGATGCGCCTTACCAACAATTCCATTCTCCATTTCTCCGATTCCGACAGCTACACCTCCATGGCGAAGGATTACCTGGAGGGGCGGGGGCTGAACCCGCCGTTTAACCCGCCGATGGTCACTTTTCTGCTGATAGCGATTTACAAGGTTTTCGGATACGATTTTTTTTCCGCGAAAACGATGTACGCCCTTTTGGGAAGCCTCGCGCTGGCGCCGGTGTACTTCACCGCGCGGGCGTTGTTCGGCAGGCAGGTTGCATTCGCGACCATACTCCTGTGCGCCGCCTCGTTTACGCTGATTTTTATCACCGGCGCGCTGAATATCGAAAATGCCTACCTTCTCACTTTGTCGCTGGCGGTGTCCCTTTTTACGGCGCTGTACACGGATGGCGATTTCGCGAAAAAACATCCGGTCGCGTTACCGCTGGTTTTCGGCCTTTGCTCCGGCGGGGCGATGCTTACCCGCTCGGAGTTCGCGCTGGCGCTCGCCCTGTTTTTTTTGATGGGGATTTTTAAAAGGCGGTGGAGCGCCGCCTATAAAACGCGCGTGGCCGTTTTGACGCTCATCGGGCTTTTGCTTGCCGTTTCCCCGTGGACCTACCGGAACTGGGAGTATATGAAAAACTTCAACGCCCGATACCCTCAGGCGCGGCTACCGGTATTCGTGCCGGTGGCGATGAACGGGCCGTTCAACTTTGTGGAGGGGCACAGCCCCTGGGCAAACGGCACCTACGCCCCGGCGGTTGCGGGGGAATTGAAGGAGGGGTATTTTACGGCGCTCAACGCCACGAACCCGGAACACCTGATGTTGTTGCGCGACGGCTTTAAACTCGGCTGGGAGTACATGAAGTCCCATCCGGATAGGGAATTCGCGAACCTGCCGGTGAAACTGAAGGTTTTCGCAAACGGCTTTGCCAACGGGTTTTTGCTGGATAATTTTCCGGCGGGACTGCAGGGGGGTTCCGAGAGCATGGCGGACAGTTTTGTGCCGGATTCCGGGGTGATGCTGGTTTTGGGACTGGCGCTTTTCCTTGCCGGGGCGTTCATCATCCTGCGGGAAGCGGACGCGAAGACAGCCATTCCCTTCATCCCGCTTGCGGCGGTGCTTTTCGTCACCGTCATGTTTTACGGATTAAGCCGTTTGGCCTATCCGGCGCTTCCCTATTTTTTCATGGTTATGGCCGTTGCGATTGCGCGGCTATGGCGGCGGCTGAACGTGCCTTTGGCAAGGCCGTATCTGGCGGTGACGGTGCTTACGGCGACACTGCTGGTGGCGGGATTTGTTCAGTCCCGGCATTTTACGGTTTTTCATAAAGAGCCGCGGGGGGGCTACGGCGGATTCCATCTCACGCCCGGCTGAAAAGTCCCGTTAGCCTGGATTATTATATGAATAAAGCGGGTCAGAGCGTGCTCGGCGCGGGTTTTCGCGCCCTCTTTTCCAACCGTATCATTATCAGCGAATAGACGGACGGCACTACCACCAGCGTGAGGAACGTCGAGGAGATCATTCCGCCGATGACGGCTATCGCCAGCGGCATGTTGGTATCGGAGCCTTCCCCCAGCCCCATCGCGGCGGGGATCATGGCGAAGATGACGGTGAAGCTCGTCATAAGCACCGGCCTCATACGGATGGGGCACGCCTCGCGGAGCGCCGCGTCGACCCCTTTCCCTTCGCTCCGGAGCTGGTTGGCGAAATCGACGAGCAGGATTGAGTTTTTCGCCACCAGTCCCATCAGCAGAACCAGCCCTATCATGGAGAAGATATTGAGCGTGTTGCCGGTTATCCAGAGCGCGGCCAGCCCGCCGATGATGGCCAGCGGCTGGGCCGTCATGATTATGAGCGGCTGGACGAACGAGTTGAACTGGCTGGCAAGCACCATGTAAAGGAGGATGAGCGCCAGCGAAAAGGCGAAAATCATGTAGCTAACCGTCTTGCCGAACTCCTCCGCCTGCCCGCGCATTTTTACATCGTAGCCCATCGGCAGTATTTCCGCGGCGGCGGCCTTTACTTTTTGCACCGCCTCGGCCAGCGGCACAACGGGGTTGGAAAAATAATTCGCGGCGTAGCGCAGGTCCAGCCGCGCGATGACGGCCGGCCCCAGGCTCTTTTTAAAGGAGGCCACGGTGTCCAGCCGCACCAGCGTGCCATCGCGCGATTTCACATAAATCCGTTTGAGGTCGGCGGGGTTATCCACCTGTCCCCTGCCGGCCTTCACCCGCACGTCGTAGCGTTCGCCATCGCCCGGCTCGTCGTTGTACTTGGCCACATCGTATCCGCCCACCAGCACGTTCACCGCCATGGCGAGGTCGCGGGCGCTAAGGCCGAGTGCGGCGGCGCGGGAGCGGTCCAGCCCCACCTCCACCTGCGGCATGTCCATTTGCAGGTCCATATCCAGGCTTCCGAGAGTGCCGTCGTCGTCGACCTTCCTCTTGATTTTGTCGGCCAGTCCCGCGAGTTCGTTCAGGTTGTTGCCGGTGATGGTGAACTGAAGCGGTTCGCCGCGCCCGCCGCTTGCCATCGGCACCGGCGTGGGGAACGCCTGCACGCCGGGGATGCGCGCCAGTTTGACGCCCAGTTCGTCCATCAGCTGGTGTTGCCGGAGTTTGCGCTCCGTTTTCGGCGTAAGGCGGATGAACGCCATGCCCTGATTCACCTGCCCCGCCTGGCCCAGCCCGATGGCGGTGAAGTATGTGAGGATTTCCTTTTGTTGTCCCATGACCTCTTCGATGAGCTTCAGCCTGTTGGCGGTGTATTCGATGCTGGAGCCGAGCGGTGTTTTGAAGAGTACCATAAAGCGCCCCTCGTCCTCCTTCGGCACGAACTCCTTGCCGACCTTCGCGAAAAAGAACCCGCTGGAAAGGACCGCCAACACCGTCAGCCCGACGACCGTCCAGCGGTAGCGCAACGCCTTGTCGAGGAGTTTTTCATAAATCCTGTCCACGCCGCGGAAAAAGCGGTCCAGCGCGCGGTACACGGGGCCGTGTGTCTCCTTGTCGGCCATCACCAGAAAGCGGGAGCAGAGCATCGGCGTGAGCGTCATGGAAACGAACCACGAGGCGATGACGCCGACCGTAACCACCACGGCGAACGACTGGAAGAACCGCCCGATGATGCCGCCCATGAAGATGACCGGGAAGAAGATGGAAACGAGCGTGAGGGTGGAGGCGAGCACCGCGAAGACCACCTGTTGCGAGCCGTTTATGGAGGCGGATACGGGATCCGGGTCGATATGTTCGCGGTGGCGGTAGATGTTTTCCAGCACCACGATAGCGTCGTCCACCACCACGCCGATGAGGAGTAGGAGCGCCAGCAGGGTGAGCGAATTGAATGTGAAGCCGGAGAAGTACATTGCGGCGATGGCGGAGAAGAGGGAGACCGGGATGGCGGTGGCGATGATGGCGGTTGCGCGAAAACTCTTGAGGAAGATAAAGACCACCAGTCCGGCCAGCAACACCGATTCCACGATGTGCTCCTTCAGCGAGTTGACCATCCCCTGGATGAAGAGGCCGTCGTTGGAGGCCTCCCCTATTCCGAGGCCGGGGGGAAGTTGCGGGAGAATCTCCTTTTCCAGCCGCTCCTTCACTTTCTGGATAACGGCCACGGTATTGGCCTTGCTCACCTTGACGATGCCAAGCCCCACGTTGGGTTTGCCGTTGAAGTTGGCGAGTTGGCGGAAGTCGGCCATGCCGTCCTCCACCGTGCCGACGTCTTTCAGGCGGATGGGCGCGCCGTCGCGCCAGGCCACAATCATTTCGGAAAGGGCGCTCAGGTTGTGGAATTCCGCGTCGAGCTTGATGAGGTATTCCACCTCGCGCCCGCTCAGGAACCCGCCGGGGAGCACCACATGTTCCCCCGCAAAGGCGTTCAGCACTTCCATGATGGAAACGCCGTGGCCTGTCAGCGCGTCAAGGTTCAGGTTCACGCGGATTTGGCGTTTCTGTTCGCCGCCTATCAGCACCGCGCCCACGCCGTCGATGTTTTCCAGCCGTTTCTTTATCACGTTCCGGGCATAGAGGTTCAACTCCTGCAGGGTGCGGTCGCCCGTCAGCGAAAGCCACATCACCGGTTGCGCGCCGAATTCCACCTTTGCCACCACCGGGGGGTCGGTGCCGGCGGGGAGTTGGCGGAGCGACTGGTTCACCTTGGCCTGCACCTCGTTGAACGCCACGTCGCCGTTTTTCGAAAGGTCGAATTCGATAATGACGATGGAGACGCCGGGGGACGACATCGACTGGATGTGATTGACGCCGGGCACGGCGTTCACCGCCGCTTCGATGACGTTGGTTACGTTGGCATCCATGACGTTGGGGTTGGCGCCCACCAGAACGGTGGCAACGGTGATTACCGGGAACTCAATCGTCGGAAAGCGGTCTATTCCCAGCCGCGTGTAGCCAATGTAACCGAGTAGCATCAGCACGCCGCTCATCATATAGGCGAGGACGTGCCGCCGTATGGATAACTCGGGCAACGTCACGGCTGTTTTTCTTCCCGCACTTTCACCGCCGCGCCGTCGGTCAAAAAGGCGGCGCCGTCGCGGGCCACTGTTTCGCCATCCTTCATCCCCTCGATAATTTCAACGATATCCGCCTGCCGCACGCCGGTCCGCACTATTCTTTGTTTCGCCTTTCCCCCCTCAATGACATACACCACCTCGCCGCCGGGGCGAAGCACCACGCAAAGGGAAGGGAGCACCACGGCGCTACGGTGCGTGCCCACCAGCACGCTACCGTTTATGCTTGCGCCCGCTTTCCATCCGCCGGGGTTATGCTTGTAAATGATGACGTCGATGGCGCGGCTTCCGGCCGTGACGGCGGGTTTAATCTCCGCCACCACGCCGCTGTACGTTTGCCCGGGATTGGTGGGAACGGTCAGCTTTACCGGCTGGCCGGTTTTAATACGGTGCGCGGCGCTTTCCGGGAACGGCAGGTGAACCTGGAATTTATCCTCGTTGCCGATGGTGAACGCCGGTTTGCCGACCGACATGTAATCGCCGACGGAAACCATCCTGTTTTGCACCTTTCCGGAAACGGGAGCCGTGATGTTCGCCTTGGCCATGTCGCGTTCCGCCGCCGCCAATTGGGCGTGGATGCCGACAAGCTGTTCCCGCAATGCCTTCAGTTGGGCCTCGGAATCGTCCATTTGGCTTTCGGGGATTGCCTTTTGCTCCAGCAGGGATTTTGCCCGCTCGTTGTTTTTCCGCTGGTTTGCGGTGAGGATCTCCAGCCGTTCCGTCTCCGCCCTTATGGAGGCAACCCGCAGTTTGAGATCGGCGTCGTCCAGCGTCGCCAGTACGTCCCCCGCCTTGACGGGAGAGCCGTTATCCGCCGCCACCCGCGTCACCCGCCCGGCCACTTCCGCCGATACGGTGGGGGTGGTGCGGCTTTCCAGATAGCCGACCGATTCCTCGCGAAGTTCCAGCGGTTGCAGGGACGCCGTGGCGACCGTTATGGGGGTGGGACGCGGCCCCGTGGGGACTTCCCGCGTATTTTCCTTTTTACATCCCGCCATAAGCGCAAGCGCGATTACCGCCGCGCCGATAAAGGTTTTTCCGTTCAGTACCGGTTTTCCCATAATGCGATGTCCCTATTTTTTGATGCGGGTTATCTTCGATCCTTCGAGCGTAAGATTGTACATCAACCCCTTGTTGCCGAATACAAAACCGATAATCGGCTGGCTGAGCGTTTTTGTGTCCACCTGTCCCCCGGCGCCAATCGTCACCAGCGCCACGGAACCGTTTACGCCCACTTCCCATCCCTCGCTTTTCCGGAAATCGGAGAGCGCCTTTGAGGTCATGAAAAGCACCATGATGGTTTTGGATTGCGCCCCGAACTGCAGGCCGATGGATGCCGCGGCGGTGGAGTAGTACCCGGCCGTTTTCCCCCCCACGCGTAAAACCCCCTCGCCGTATTCCCCGCCGATCCCTATGCCCGCCTTTATGACGGAAGGGAAAATGAGGATGCCTTGGGCCTTTCCGGTCAATTCCTTCGCCACACCCACTTCCTTGTGGAAGCGTTTCATGGCGTCATTCGCCCCCGCGTCGATTTCCGCCTTGGTGGCGGCCATCGCATTGCCGACAAAACATGCACAGGAAACAAATACGAGAAGCATCATGACAATCCTGTTTTTCGGAACGGAACGGGCCATACAAAAAATCCTCCCGGCAAATACGGTTATCCAGCCGACACAATGATAATTGCAACCCGTATTATAGCCCGAACGGCCATGGATGCCGTCGCCGAATTCCTTTTCCAAAAGGATTTCATTGCCGACAAATGCGCCACGGATGGGATGTTCGGGCGGATTTCAGATTTCAATTCTTATCTCGCGGTTTTGGACGCGGAGAGGCCGGGGGCGTCGGTTTTCCGGCGCGCCCCGGGGCGGCTCAGCCGTCCGATTTCAGCTTTGTCACCAGATCCGTCAGGACTTTATCCGCCTTGTCGTAGGGAACCTGGCAGGTGCCCACCTTGTCGTGCCCGCCGCCGCTGTATTTCAGCAGAAGCTGGCCGACTTTGGTTTTCGACGTCCGGTTCACCACGGAGTGCCCCATGGAGAAGACGGCGTTCTGTTTCGCCCTGCCGTCTATCAGCCAGATGGAGATATTCTGTTTCGGGTAGAGCGCGTAGATGAGGAACCGGTTGCCGGTGAACATCTCCTTCACGCCGCGCAGGTCGGTGATTATCACGTTTCCGTCCGTCTTTGTGTGTTTTGCTATCATGTCGCGGAACAGCTTGTCCTGCTCACTGTACCGTTTCACGCGCTCCATGACGTCGGGGTGGGCCAATATTTCCTCGGCGGTTTTGGTGCGGCACAGGTCTATCATTTCCATCATGAGCTGGTAGTTGCTGACGCGGTAGTCGCTGTACCTGCCAAGGCCGGTGCGCGGATCCATGATGAACGAAAGCAGTATCCAGCCGGCGGGTTTGAGAATTTCATCCGCGGAAAGCCTGCCGGAATCCGATTTGTCCACCGCCTCCATCATTGCATTCAGCCGGGCAAACTTGTCATGGCCGCCGTAATAGTCGTATATAATGCGCGCGGCGGAATCCGCAATGCGGGAAACCCCCTTAAACTGTATATCCCCCAGCCGCTCGGTCTCGCTGACATGGTGGTCGAACCACAGGCCGCACCCTTTTGCATAGGGGACATTCGCGACTACGTCGTTTTCCGTCACCGGCACTTTTCCATCCTGAATGTCCTTGGGATGGACGAAAAGGTAATCGTCAATTATGCCCGTTTCCTTCAGTAAAACCGCGCACGCCAATCCGTCAAAATCCGAACGAGTTACAAGTCTCATGATTCACTCCCCTCGAAAATCCGGACAACACTTCGCAATCCGGAGTATTTTTGGAACCCCTGCCACGAGCCAATCCTACCAAAAATAGCGGCGGGAAACAATATCGGGGCGATATTACGCGCTGTGGAAAAAACCCCGCCGTTTGCCATCGGGATCCATGCGGTAAACATTCTCGCCCCGGCGCTCCAGCGTTCCATGATCCCCGCCGCCGCCATCCGCTGAATGGGCTTTGCCGGAATGGCTATGGTCGGAGGACGCGCCGGGTACAGGTACAAGATGATACTCAATCATCCCACGATGCTTTTGCATAATCATGGGGCCGTAATGGGAGAAATCCTTCGATGACCCGTCTTGCCCGATTTTCATATATCCTATTTTCTGCCAGTCAGGATTGGCAACCGTCCCGAAGTTCACCAAATCGTAGCCGGGGGTGCTGTCCTCAACCTCCTTCATCGCATCGGTGACCCGCTGGAACTCCGCGTCGGTCATGTCGCCGATTTTTTTGTTTTCCGGCAACCCGGATTTTTCCG
>Ga0315281_10012444_pt1 | contig 11586 bp, 10 predicted proteins | sample YL17G07_0_MG_FD_204540 | JGI IMG/M metagenome (GOLD analysis project Ga0315281, IMG submission 204540) | Sediment microbial communities from Yellowstone Lake, YNP, Wyoming, USA - YL17G07_0 | ecosystem: Environmental > Aquatic > Freshwater > Lake > Sediment | place: USA: Wyoming | collected... | reverse complement strand
TAAGGACTACAATTCGCCTCACCGTGGTCGTCCCGAAAATTCCGAAAATCGACAACCTGGCCGGTGAGTTTTGGGGCGGCCTGGCGGCGATGCTTGTCGCGCTACCCTCGGCGATCGCATTCGGCGTGACGATTTTCTCGCCGCTCGGCGGCAGTTTTGTCGCGCAGGGTGCGCTGGCGGGCATACTCGGCGCCTTCGCGGTCGGTCTGATTGCGGCCGCATTCGGTGGAACCAACCGGCTGATCTCCGCGCCATGCGCGCCTGCGGCGGCGGTGCTGGCCGCGGTTGCGATCGACCTCACGCAGAAGGGCGTCGCGCCGGATTCCGCGCTGGTGCTGCTCACGATCATCGGCCTCATGTGTGGCGCGCTCCAGCTGGCCTTCGGCGCGGTCGGCCTCGGGCGGCTGATCAAATACATGCCCTACCCGGTCGTCAGCGGGTACCTGAGCGGCGTCGGTTTGATCATCATCATCAGCCAGATCCCGAAGTTCCTCGGCGTACCCAAGGGTATCGCGTTCTGGACTGCACTCGTCTCGCCCGATGTGTGGCAGTGGCAGGGCGTCATCGTGGGCGCGGTCACCGTGGCCGTGATGGTGGCGGCGCCGAAACTGACCAAGGCCGTGCCCGCGGCGATCCTCGCGCTGGCGGCCGGCGTGCTTGCCTACTTCGGGCTGGGCCTTGCGGACCGCACGCTCCTCGAAGTGAGCGGAAACCCGCTCGTGGTCGGGCCCTTCGGGGGTTCGGATGCCGGGTTGCTCGACGGGATCGTCGCGCGCTGGAACGGCATCAGCGGCGTGAAGCTTGTCGATATCGCCGCGGTGGTCATGCCCGCGCTGACGCTCGCGGTCCTGCTTTCGATCGACACGCTGAAGACCTGCGTCGTGCTGGATGCTCTGACCCGCTCGCGCCACAATTCCAACCGTGAACTGATCGGCCAGGGGCTGGGAAACCTCGCCTCGACGATCATCGGCGGGGTGCAGGGAGCTGGCACGATGGGCGCGACCCTGGTCAACATATCGGGCGGGGCGCAGACGCGCGTGTCGGGCCTGATAGAAGGTGCACTTGCAGTGGCCGCCTTCCTCGTTCTTGGCAAGCTTATTGCGTGGGTGCCGATTGCGGCCCTGGCCGGCATCCTGATCGTGATCGGCGTGCGCATGTTCGACCGCACCAGCCTGCATCTGCTCAAGTCGCGCTCGACCGTTCTCGATTTCATGGTGATCGTGATCGTAGTCGTGGTTGCGCAGGCGTTCAGTCTGATCGCGGCTTCCGGCGTGGGCATCGGCCTGGCGATTTTCCTTTTCATCCGTGAACAGATCGGCGGCTCGATCGTGCGCCGCCAGAGCCACGGCAACCAGACCTTCTCCAAGCAGGTTCGGCTGCAGGAGGAAATGGCAATCCTAGAGAAGCGCGGCGATCAGACCTCCATCTTCGAGCTGCAAGGCAGCCTGTTCTTCGGCACGACCGACCAGCTTTACACCGCGCTGGAGCCCGCACTCAAGAGTCACAAGTACATTATTCTCGACATGCGACGCGTGCAGACAGTCGACCTCACGGCGGTGCACATGCTCGAACAGATCGAGAGTATGCTGGCCGAACGCAATGGGTTACTGATTTTCAGCCAGCTCCCGCGGACCCTGCCCAGCGGCAAGGACATGGAACAGTATTTCGACCAGGTCGGGCTTTCGCGCTCGGAAAGCCATTCGCGGGTTTTCAACGAACTCGACGATGCGCTGGAATGGGTGGAGAACCGAATCCTCGAGGAGGAACGCCTGGAAAGAGCGCAGGAAGCCCCCCTGGAGCTGCGCGAGATCGACCTGTTCAAGGGCCGCAAGGACGAGACGCTCGCTGCGCTCGAGACATGCATGGAGAAACGCTCCTACAAGGCGGGAGAGCGGATCTGCGCGCGCGGAGACGCGGGGCACGAGATCTTCCTGATCCGGCGCGGCACGGTCCGGATCGTCCTGCCGCTGAAAGACAAGCAGGGCCACCACCTCGCGACGTTCGGGCGCGGCGACTTCTTCGGCGAAATGTCCTTTCTCGACCGTGACCTGCGTTCGGCCGACGCTGTCGCATTCAGCGAGGCGGATCTGTTTGTGCTGACGCGCGAGCGATTCGACACCTTTGCGGAGGAGCACAAGAAGCTCGCCATCCAGATGATGGAGGGCCTGGCGAGGAAGCTCGCGATCCGCCTGCGCTACGCGAACGCCGAGTTGCGCTATCTCGAGGAGTCCTGATGGCCGTGGCGTAATGGCGTCCCTCTGATCCAAATCAAGAAACCTCCCGCGTCCAACCCCGAAAATACCGGGTATTGATTTTCGGCCCGGCCGTTCGTTTGTCGTTTATCGCCGCACGGGCGAAATAATGCCGGCGCATGACTTCGGGGCCGAGGAGGCGCTTCCGCTTCAACAACGACTACCGCAAGGGCTGCGGGCTGTGCGCTGCCAAATGCCCATGCGGTGCGATCCGGATGATTCCCGAAACAATCCAACGAGAAAGGAGCGGCGCGCTTGCGCGCGCCTGAATCGGTCATGACATCTATACCGATAAAATTGAAGGACCTTCCACGGGGCGTCGATCTGTTGCGCGACCCGATGCTGAACCGGGGCACGGCCTTCACCGAAGCGGAACGCGATGCGCTCGGGCTGCAGGGCCTGCTGCCGCCGCGCGTGGCGACACAGGACGAGCAGGAGAGTCGGATCCTGGAGAATCTGCGGCGCCTGCCCGACGATCTGGAGAAGTTCGTCCTGCTCCAGGGGCTGCACAACCGTAATCGCGCGCTGTTCGTGCGCACGATCATCGACTACCCCGACGAAATCATGCCGCTCATTTACACCCCCACGGTCGGGCTGGCCTGCCAGCGCTATGGGCACATCTACCAGCAGTCGGCCGGCATGTTCATCAGCATCAATCATCGCGGGCGCATCGCCAGCGTGCTGCGCAACTGGCCGCGGAGGGACGTCTCCATCATCGTCGTCACAGACGGCGAGCGCATTCTGGGCCTCGGCGACCTGGGAGCCAACGGCATGGGGATCCCGGTCGGCAAGCTGTCGTTGTACACGGCCTGCGCCGGCATCGACCCGATGCAGTGCCTGCCGATCGTGCTGGACGTGGGAACCAACAATGCGTCGTTTCTGGGAGACCCGCTTTATATCGGCCTGAAGCGCCGCCGGGTCACCGGCTCCGAGTACGACGCGTTTCTCGACGAGTTCATCGCCGCCACGCAGGAAGTCTTTCCGGGGGTTCTGATCCAGTTCGAGGATTTTGCCACGCAGAACGCTTTCCGGCTGCTGCGCGACTACCGCGATCGCATCTGCACCTTCAATGACGACATTCAGGGAACGGCCGCGGTGGTACTGGCCGGTATTCTGTCTGCGCTGCGGATCACGGGCGGCCGCATCGGCGATCAGCGGATCCTGTTTCTGGGGGCGGGAGAGGCGGCAACTGGCGTCTCGGACCTACTCGTATCTGCGATGAAAATGGAAGGCCTTGCCGAGAGCGAGGCGCGAAAACACTGCTGGCTGCTCGATTCACGAGGGCTCGTAATCGCGAGTCGCACCGATCTCGCTGCGCACAAACGTCCCTATGCCCACGAGCACGCACCGATTGGCGATTTGCTGTCGGCAGTGAAGGAACTCAAGCCCACCGCCATCATCGGACTGGCCGCCGTCGGCGGCACGTTCACCGAAGCGGTCGTGAAAGCAATGGCCGAGATCAATCGCCAGCCGATCATTTTTGCGCTGTCGAACCCGACATCTCAGTCCGAGTGCACGGCGGAAGAAGCCTATCGCTGGACCAATGGCCGGGCGCTGTTTGCATGTGGCAGCCCGTTCGATCCAGTCACGGTGAACGGCAAGACGCTGGTTGCGCGCCAGGGCAACAATTCTTACATCTTTCCCGGCCTGGGACTGGGCGCGATCGCAAGTGGCGCGCGCCATGTGACGGACGAGATGTTCAATGCCGCCGCGCGCGCGCTGGTGGCCGAGGTGTCGGACGCGGACCTTGCGCAGGGCAGTCTCTATCCGCCGCTGTCGCGGGTGCGGGAGGTATCGGCGCGCATCGCCACCGTGGTGGCCGAAGTCGCCTACGAGCGCAAGCTCGCGGTCACGCCCCGGCCGGCGGACCTCGCGGCGTACATCCGCAGTCAGATGTACGACCCGCATTACCGCAGCCTCCTGTAGTTCAGCGGCGGCCAACGGGCCGCCGCCGGTTCCACCGCGGAGCGAGGGTCGTTCCCCGGCGCCCGATCGGCTGGGTGTCCGCGCCAGCGCCTCGACGCTCCATCGGCTCCCCGGCTATAATGCGCGACCGGCCTAAGTGCCCAGATCGATGCAGCTTTTCACGCTAGGAATCAACCACCAGACCGCGCCGGTCGCGATGCGCGAGCGCGTGGCGTTTGCCACCGAACGGATGCAGTCGGCGCTGTCCGAACTCGTCCGCAGGAAGCCGGTCCGCGAGGCGGCGATCCTGTCGACCTGCAATCGCACCGAGATTTACTGCGCCGCGGGCGAACCTGGCCAGGCGCTTGACTGGCTGGCCGACTACCACGCTCTGGACTGCGGCGATCTCAGACCCTACGTGTACACGTTTCCCCAGGGCGACGCCGTCCGGCACGCGTTTCGCGTGGCAGCGGGCCTCGATTCGATGGTGCTGGGGGAACCACAGATCCTCGGCCAGATGAAGGATGCCGTGCGCGCGGCCGAAGCGGCCGGAACCCTGGGCACGCTGCTCTCGAAGCTGTTCCAGCGCTCCTTCGCGGTGGCGAAGGAGGTGCGCAGCAACACCGCGATCGGTGCCAACGTGGTTTCGATGGCCGCCGCGGCCGTGCGCCTGGCCGAGCGCATCTTTCCGGACATCGCTGACCAAAAGGTGCTGTTTATCGGCGCGGGCGCAATGGTCGAACTCACCGCCACCCATTTCGCCGGCAGACATCCTCGCTCGATCAGTTTCGCCAATCGGACCCTGGAGCGGGCCGAGCACCTCGCACAGCGTTTTTCCGGCCACGCCCTGATGCTGCGCGAAATGCCGGATCAACTGCACGATTTCGACATCATCGTATCGTGCACCGCGAGCTCGCTGCCGATTCTCGGCAAGGGAACGATGGAGCGCGCCATCAGGCAGCGCCGTCACCGCCCCGTGTTCATGGTCGATCTGGCCGTGCCGCGCGACATCGAGCCCGAGGTGGGCGAGCTGGACGACATCTTTCTGTACACCGTCGACGACCTGGCCGATCTCGTGCGCGTAGGCATGGATGCGCGCCAGTCGGCGGTGGCCCAGGCCGAGGCCATCATCGAGTCGCAGGTCGGCAACTTCCTGCATTGGATGAAGGCTCGCGAGGCGGTGCCGCTCATCCGCCAGTTGCGAGAGTCGGCCGAGGAAGCGCGCCGCAACGAGGTCGAGCGGGCGGCCCGCCTGCTCGCGCGCGGCGACGATCCGAAAGCGGTGCTCGAGGCGCTCTCCCACGGGCTTACCAACAAGCTGCTCCACGCTCCAACGCAGGCGCTCAATCAGAGCGACGAGGGCGACGAGAGCTTTCGCGAACTGGTCGCCAGGCTGTATCACCTGCGCGCGCGCGATTAACCGCGCGGGCATCGTTTCCGCCTTCCCCCGACCTTTGTGCAAGGCATGAAGCCTTCTATCGCCGCCAAGCTGGAAAGTCTCGCCCGCCGGCTCGACGAAGTGGGCGATTTCCTGAGCTCGGAAGCGGCAACGCGCGACATGGATCTTTACCGCCGGCTGTCCAGGGAGCATTCGGAACTTACCCCTGTCGTTGGCCTGTTCGGGCAGTATCGCCAGGCCGAATCCGACATCGCCGCGGCACAGGAAATGCTCGCCGATCCGCAAATGAGGATCTATGCCGAAGGGGAGATCAAGTCCGGCAGGGAAAAACTCGGTGAAATCGAGACCGAACTGCAGAAACTCCTGCTGCCGAAGGACCCGAACGACGAACGCAATATCTTCCTGGAGGTCCGGGCCGGCACCGGCGGCGACGAGTCCGCGCTGTTCGCGGGCGACCTGTTCCGGATGTATGCGCGTTTTGCCGAGCGCAATCGATGGCAGGTCGAGATCATTTCGGAAAGTCCCGGCGAGGTCGGCGGATACAAAGAAGTAATCGCGCGCATCATCGGGCGGGGTGCCTACTCGATGCTGAAGTTCGAGTCCGGCGGCCACCGCGTACAGCGCGTGCCCGCCACCGAGACGCAAGGCAGGATCCACACCTCGGCCTGCACGGTCGCCGTGCTGCCGGAGGCCGACAGGATCGAGGACGTGGTGCTTAACCCGGCAGAACTGCGCATCGATACCTTCCGCGCCTCGGGCGCCGGTGGCCAGCACGTCAACAAGACCGACTCGGCCATTCGCGTCACCCACCTTCCGACGGGGATCGTCGTGGAGTGCCAGGACGACCGCTCCCAGCACAAGAACAAGGCGCGAGCCCTCGCGGTGCTCGCCGCGCGCATCAAGGACAAGCAGATGCGCGCGCAGCACGCGAAGGAGGCTGCGACGCGCAAATCGCTCATCGGCTCGGGCGACCGCTCCGAACGCATACGCACCTACAACTTTCCCCAGGGGCGGGTCACCGACCACCGCATCAATCTGACGCTGTACAAGATCGACGCCATCATGGATGGCGACATCGGCGAACTGACCCAGGCGCTCATGGCCGAGCATCAGGCCGAGCAGCTTGCCGCGCTGGCCGACGCTTGACCTGCGTCGACGACCTGATCGCACGCAGCGCGCTTGCTTTGACGGAGGCGCGCATCCTGCTCGCCAATGCACTGCGCGTCGAGCGGTCCTGGATCGCAGCGCACGGGCGTGATCCCGTACCGGATACCCGGGCGCAGGCGGTAGAGGCGCTATTCGCCAGGCGACGAGCGGGCGAGCCGATCGCCTATCTCACGGGTGAGCGCGAGTTCTACGGCCTTGTCCTGCACGTGACGCCGGGTGTCCTGATTCCGCGCCCGGAAACGGAACTCGTCGTCGATCAGGCGCTCACATTCATCGCCGGCCGCAGGGCGCCGAAGGTACTCGATCTGGGCACCGGCAGCGGCGCAATCGCGGTGGCGATTGCACATGCGCGGCGCGATGCAAGGGTTTGCGCAACGGATGCATCGGCGGAAGCGATTGCGGTTGCGTCCCGAAACGCGTTGCGCCACGCAGTCGCGGTCCGCCTGGTCCAGGGCGACTGGTTCGCAGCGCTTGGCGAGGAACAATTCGACGTCGTCGCGTCCAACCCGCCGTACGTCGCGCAAGGGGACCCGCATCTGGAGGAAGGCGACCTGCGCTTCGAGCCGCAGGCGGCGCTTCTCGGAGGCCCGGATGGCATGGATTGCATTCGGACCATCGCGGCCGCGGCGAGGATGCATCTCGCGCCAGGCGGCTGGCTCATCTTCGAGCATGGCTACGATCAGGGGCCGGCGTGTGTTCGGCTGCTCGCCGGGCTTGGCTATGCAGGTGTGGCCGACGTCAGGGATCTGTCCGGCCTGCCAAGGGTGTGTAAAGGCCGGTTTGACGCGCCGCCGCATGCCGGTTAAAATACCCGACTTAATTAGTAGGACATTGAAAAATCCAGGAGCGGCCATGGACGTTCAGCAGCGCATCAAGCAACAAGTCGAAACTCATCCGGTCGTGCTCTACATGAAGGGCACGCCGCAGTTTCCGCAATGCGGATTCTCCGCCAGCGTCGTGGAAGTCCTGAAGGCCTGCGCGGTGAAGGATCTCCACACGGTCAACGTGCTCGAGGATGCGGACATCCGCCAGGGCATCAAGGACTTCGCCAACTGGCCCACGATTCCGCAGCTCTACGTCAAGGGTCAATTCGTCGGCGGCGCGGACATTATTCGCGAGATGCACCAGTCGGGCGAACTGCAGAAGCTGCTCGGCGCCTGACCGCGATCGCGAGGGAGGTTGGGCGGGAATCCTTTCCCGCCTGTTGCTTGCAACATCTGTCCGCACAAACGATCCAGGAACTTCCGTGCGGAGCAGTGCGTCGGATCGGAATCGTGGATCGGGTCAATGACGACGAACCGTCTTCAGACCACCCGCGCTGAACCTTGCCTCTCCAGATGCCGGTAGATTTGTGTACGCATAAATATGCCGGCATATGCATCTCTCGACCCGTAGAGATCTCACTTTACCGGCCACGAGCTTTGAGCGTACGCTTGTGCCCAGAGGCCGCCCGTGAACGCCATTCTCAAGACTCGTCTGGATTCGCATCGCACCGAGCTCGCAGCCATCTGCGCGGAACTCGGCGTGCGGCGTCTCGAGCTTTTCGGCTCGGCATTGCGCAGCGATAACCCGGGCGATTTCGATTTTCTTGTCGACTTGGGTGAGCGTCCTCCGGCTGAATACGCGAATGCGTACTTCACGCTGATCGAGCGCCTGCAGGCGCTGTTCGCGCGGCCCGTCGATCTGGTCACCCTGGCAGGCCTCGGCAACCCCTACTTCCGCGAGAGCGTCGAGCAGGAAAAGATCTTGCTCTATGCAGCCTGAGGCGAGGAAGTATCTTTTCGACATCCGGCGCGCGGCCGGGTTGATCGTGGGTTTCTGCTCCGAACGAACTTTCGAGGACTACGTGGCCGACGACATGCTCAAGTCGGCCGTGGAGCGCCAGTTCGGCGTGATCGGCGAAGCACTGGTGAGACTCGCGAAGACGGAACCGACTGTGGCCGAGCAGGTGACGGACCAGCGCCGCATCATCGCTTTCCGGAATATCCTCGTGCATGGATATGCCAGTGTGGACGATCGAATTGTCTGGGGTGTCGTTGAGGCCAGCTTGCCGTCGTTGATGAAGTCGGTTGATGGGTTGCTTTCCCGCGCTTGAGCGCTGGGAGACTAAATGGCGCTCCCTGACGGGATCTACGATCGACTGGTCGATGCGCGTCTCCTTGAAGAACTGAAGGGGCTGATTGAATCCGGGCAGGTGACCCTCGATCGGGTTCTCGCCGGAGAGCGGCCCGCTCGCCTCGCCGCGGTGATTTCCAAACTGGTCGCAGAGTCGCTTGACGAGATGGAAGTCGAGGGTGAAGGCGATACTCGCGAGCGTGCGCAGCTCTCGGTTATCTCGGCGTTGCTTGGTAGCTGCTGTCGCAACCGCCGCCGTCACCGCGCCTCCGCCAGCAATCGCCCTATCAACGCCGCCGCCTGCGCCGCGTAGCCGCCGCCGAACAGATTGGCGTGGTTGAGCACGTGGTACAGATTGTACAGATCGCGCCTTAGTTCGTAACCGGGATCGAGCGGCCAGGCTTCGCTATACGAGGCGTAGAAGCTTCGTGGAAAGCCGCCGAACAGTTCGGTCATCGCGAGATCGGCCTCCCGGTCGCCGAAGTACACGGCGGGGTCAAACAGCACCGGTGACCCATCGGCCAGAAACGCCGCATTGCCGCTCCACAGGTCGCCGTGCAGCAGCGATGCTTGCGGTGCGTGGCCGGCCAGCAATCTGGGCAGCATATTAGCGAGCCGCTCACCCGCGTCGATGAGCCGCGAGCCGAGTCCGTTGCGCCCGGCCAGTGCAAGCTGCGGCACCAAACGCGCGTCGCGCCAGAACCTGGTCCAGTCGTCATTTCCGCGGTTGGACTGGGGCGTGGCGCCGATGAAGTTGTCGCGGCGCCAGCCAAATCGCTGATCCGTTGTCCGATGCATCGCCGCGAGCGCGCGACCCATTGTCGCCCAGTCGCCGCGGCCGGTGAGGTCCAGGTATTCCATGACCAGATACGCGTGACTCGCCGCCACGCCGTGCCCGAGAGGCCGCGGCGTGCGCATGCCTGATGCGCTCAGGGCCTCCAAGCCGTCGCTTTCTGCCGCAAACGCCTCCGCGAGCTCCGCTGCATTGGTCTTGACGAACAGGCGAACAGGGCCGCTCTCGACGACGAACGAGTCGTGAATGCAACCGCCGCTCGCGGGCGCTGCGCGCTCGATCGCGTGGCCGGGGCCGAGCGCGGCGGCGACGGCGGCTTCAACGGCCGCCCGAACAGCGGGCGACATCATTCACCCCATTCACCGTTTGGCGCCACCTAGACCGTGGTAAGGCGGGTGTTCGCAAGATCAAGCCGCTCGACCAGGATGCCCATGAATGCGCGATCGAAGCGGTGGCGGCAGGTATCCGACGCCTTCTCCAGGTCCGCGGTCCTGATCCTGATGACCTGCGAATCGCTCATGGTGGACACGTCCGCAGTGCGCTCATTTCCGGTGCGCGCGAGGTAGGCCATTTCTCCGAAGCATTCGCCTGGCGTGAGAACATTCAGCAGCTTCTTGCGCTTGGTGACCTTGATTTCGCCCAATGCAAGAATGCAGAAAAAATCGCCCGGCTCGCCATCCTTCATGATCACCGTATCTTCGGGCAGGTTGGCCCAACTCGAGATGCGCATCACCTCCCAGAGTTCCGCATCTGTGAAATCGGCAAAGAACGACAGGGCGCGCATGGTGTTGAACTTCTCGGTGTCGGCGACTTCCTGGGTGCGGACGGCGAGATGCTCGCTGCGGAACGCCTCGGCAAGATCGAACGAGAAGTCGCCCCAGGTGGCATAGCGCCGGTCAAGCTCCTTGTGCATCGCCTTGCGCACGATCCTGTCTACCGCAAGCGGGATCTCCTTGCGGTGGGACGAGGGTAGGGGAGGCTCGACGTTGGTGATCTGATACATCATCGAAAAGTTGTTGCTCGCCTGGAAAGGCAGAACTCCGGTAAGGAGCTGGTACATCACCACGCCTAGCGAGTAGATGTCGGTCTGGTGGTCCAGGTGCTGCTCCTTGATCTGCTGCGGCGACATGTAGGCGGGCGAGCCGATTCCCGTGACCTGCGTTTGGTCGGTCGAGGTCATCAGCGCAGCGCCGAAGTCGGAGATCCTGATGTCGGTTTCCCCCGAAAGCAGAATGTTGGCCGGCTTGATGTCGCGGTGGGTGACGCCGAGCTGATTCGCGAAGTCCAGGGCCCGGGTGCACTTGAAGATGATCTCCACGATCTTGTCGATCGGCATCAGGCTTGTCGGGTCGCAGAACCGTTCCAGCGTTCCGCCCGGCACATACTCCATGACGATGTAGTTCATCCTGTCGTCGACCACTGCATCGTAGATCTGCACGATGTGCGGGTGGAGCAGCTTGCCGGCGAGCGACGCCTCGGTGATGAACAGCCTCTTGGTGAGTTCGCCGCCTTCGATGTCGTGCAGCCGCTCCTCGAACACGACTTTCACGGCCACGTCGCGATTGTTGAACGGGTCGTGGCAAAGAAAGACCTCGCTCGTGGCGCCGTCGCCGAGCTTCTTGATGACCTCGTATTTTCCTATGTGGTCCATGCAGGGGGGACGCCGTTGCTGCTAACCCGGCTATGGGAGCGCGCTAGCGTAACCGCAGCACCTTGCGCGCGTGCCGTATTGCGGCGCGGACCTGCGCGGGTGCTGTGCCGCCGACGTGGTTGCGCGCCGCGACCGAGCCCTCGAGGGACAGCACGCGGTGGACGTCGCGGCCGATGCGGCCGGAAAAACGGCGTAGCTCGGCGCTCGTCAGCGCCGACAGGTCGCGTCCCTGGCTTTCCGCGAACCGCACGGCCCGTGCAACGGCTTCATGCGCGTCCCGGAAGGGCAGGCCCTTCTTCACCAG
>Ga0315281_10012443_pt1 | contig 11587 bp, 7 predicted proteins | sample YL17G07_0_MG_FD_204540 | JGI IMG/M metagenome (GOLD analysis project Ga0315281, IMG submission 204540) | Sediment microbial communities from Yellowstone Lake, YNP, Wyoming, USA - YL17G07_0 | ecosystem: Environmental > Aquatic > Freshwater > Lake > Sediment | place: USA: Wyoming | collected... | reverse complement strand
GACACCAACTCAGGCGCCGACGATGTCTCCTACGTCGACACCTAGCGGGACACCGACGGAAACGCCCACGAAAACACCCACTTTGACGCCGACAGAAACGCCGACGATGACACCCACACCTACAGATACACCGACGATCACGCCCACGCCCACTGATACTCCCACGATAACTCCTACACCAACAGGCACCCCGACTCAGACACCCACAGAAACGCCGACCCAGACGCCGACCCAGACGCCAACCCAAACGCCAACCCAAACGCCGACTCGGACGCCGACTCAGACGCCCACGGATACTCCGACAATCACGTCGACGCCAACCGAGACGCCTACTGAAACACCAACTGAAACACCAACTGAAACACCTACGGAGACGCTGACTCAGACACCCACGGGAACACCGACGATTGCGCAGACGCCCACTCCTACGCCAATACCGCCACTGGTCGTTGATCCGGGGCCGCTGACGGCAGGCCAGCCCTTCACCCTCGGCATCTCATTGACTCAGGATATCACCAGGCCATTCGACTACTATCTCCTCGCAGAAACCCCTGCCGGGGTCTACACGATCTATTTGAATGGCTCGCTCAAGAAGGGGATATACGCGCTCTACAGGAACGTGCGCAGATTCGATGCGCCGTTTTTCACAACGGTTCGCCCGGCCGTCACAATCCCTATATCTATGAAGGGGGAAACGATTACCTTCTACACGGCTGTTATAGAGGCGGGCAAGATGCCGCGCGTGAGGAACGTCTCGGAGCTCACGCCTAACACCCTCTATGTGATCATGTTTGATAATGCGGCGGTAACGGTTAATTAAGCGGCATTATCTTCTCGTTAAAAGCAGGGGGGCCTCAATGTCCCCCTGCTTTTTCTTCCTACGGATTCCCACCTGCGATGATCTCGAGTTGAAACAATTACCTCGCTTTCTCCGTGTGCTCCTTCTTTCCTCCGTGTCCTCTGTGGTAGAACATTAAAGACACTGAAAATACCCCCCCAAGGCTGACGGCGTGCGCCGTCCAGCGCATTTCCAGCCGCGCCGGCTCATGTTTTTGTTACAATATCCCTCCCTATGAGACGCCTGGTAAACTCCCTTCCCCTGGTGCTCTTTTTTCTCACGGTATCCGCATTCGGCTGCTTCCAGATAATTGATACGGATGTCTGGCTGTATCTGAGAACCGGAGAGTACATCTGTCATAACCTGCGCATTCCCCGCGCCGATTTTTTCTCCTACAGCGCCGCGGGGGCACCATGGATTGACGTGCACTGGCTCGCCCAGGCCGCCCTCTGGGTTACCTATGCCGCGGCCGGAGCGGTAGGCCTCACGCTCCTGCGCCTTGCGCTCGTGCTGGCGATCTTCATCATCCTCTACCGGTGCTGCCGGGCATACGCCTCCCCCACGCTCACGATTCCCATCCTCACGCTCTCGCTCCTCATTTCAAACGATGGGTTTCTCATGAAACCATACCTCATCTCGCTGCTCCTCGCGACCTCGCTCATCTTCCTGCTGGAGCGCTCAAGTTCGAGCGGCGGCGCGCGGCTCTGGGTCCTCGTGCCGCTCCAGGTGCTCTGGGTGAACACGCACCCGTCGTTCTTCCTCGGCCCCTTCCTGATCCTTGTCTACCTGCTGGACGCATGGATCAGACCCCCCTGCGCCCAAGCTCCGGAGGGCAGGCCCGCCTACGCTCAAGCTCCGCCGGACAGGCGCGCCGCAGATAATGGCCGGTGGCGGAAGAGGCTCGCGCTGGTCTTCGTATACGCCTCGGCCTCCTGCATCCTCAACCCGTATGGATTTTCCGTGCTTCCCCAGCCCTGGCTCCAGACCGGGTCACACGTCTTCAGCACGACCGTCATCCCCTGGACACCGCCGTCGGCGGCATTCCCCGCCGCGTCTTCGGTATTTTTTTTCAAGCTGATGCTCGCACTCTGCATCGCCTCGATCATCCTCACCATCCGGAACGTGCGCCCCTCCCACGCGGTCATTATGGCGGTGTTCGCGTTTCTCTCGATACAATCCCGCAGGCATCTGGCGCTGTTCGCATTGCTCGCCGCACCGGGGCTCGCCTACAACCTCGCGGGGGCGGCCCGTTTCCTCACGGAACGATGGGCGGTGGCGGCGAAGATCTGCCGCGTCGCAGGTGCGGTGCTGATCTCCCTGCTCCTCTGCCTGCTGATACGGGAGGCGACCGATAATAGATACTACGTGCGGCAGCGCAGCCTGAAGAGATTCGGCGTCGGGAAGTCGAAGATCGCATTCCCGGACGCGGCCATGGATTTCCTCCATTCATCCCGCATAGAGGGGCACATCTTCTGCAACTATGACATCGGGAGCTACTTCGCGGGGCGTTTCTACCCGCGCCTCACGGTGTTCATTGATGGGCGAAACCTCGTGTACGGGGAGGCCCTCTTCCGGACATACCTCCAGGCGATGGGAGATATCACCGCGTTCGACGCACTCGCGGAGAAATACGGTATCTCCACCGTGCTCCTCACGCACAGCTCACGGGACGTCAAGGCCCTCCTGCCATCGCTCTGGAAGAGCGGCAACTGGACCCCGGTCTATGCCGATGCCCGCGCGGTCATTTTTTTGAGAAATCGTCCCGGATCCCCCCTGCCCCGCCGCCTCGACCTCGGCGGCTGCCGTCTCGAGCTCATTCCCACAGGCGACTCGTTCCCGATCGAGGAGCTTCGCGCAGGAGAGCTCTTCTTCACACTGGGGTTGAAGGGCTGCGCGAAGAAAATGCTCCTCAGCGCCCTCGCGCGCTACCCATCGCTCCCCGAGGCCCGCAATATGCTCGGGCTGATCGCCGTGCAGGAGGGGGACACGGCTGCGGCGATGGCTGAATTTCAGGAGGCATGCCGGATGAGCCGGGCCTACGCGGAGGCCCGCATCAATCTCTCGACGGTCCTGCTCGGTGAGGGAGATGCCCGAGGGGCAACGCGCGAGGCGAGGGCTGCCGCGCGCATCGCGCCTTCGAACGCCCGCGCCCACGGGGCGCTCGGCCTCGCGTACCTGTATGAGGGTAAGCTCACCGAGGCACTGAGCGAACTCCGGGAAGCGGTGAGAAGGGATCCCGGCGACGCCGAGTACCACAGCAATCTCGGAACGCTCCACGAGAAGATGGGGGAGATGGAACTGGCGCGCGCAGAATACGAACGGGCGCGCAGCCTCTCGAAGGCGTATTTTGCGCCGCGGTTCAATCTCGCCCTCCTCTACACGCGCATGGGCAATCGAAGATCGGCGATCGCCATGTACGAAGAAGCGCTCGCCCTCAATCCCGGCCACGCGGGGGCGCGAAAAAACCTGGCTGCGCTCTACGTGGAGGAGGGATCCCTCAGCACGGCGAGGGAGCATCTGGAAGAGGTGATCCGACGCACGCCCGGTGATCGCAGCGCACGGGCGATGCTCCTAAAGATAATCGCGGCGGAAGCGAACAAAAGCGCGGCCGGAGCGTATTAATATATGGAATTAAGAGACGAAGAGCTCCTCCTGAGAGTTGCCGAAGGCGATCTCTCATCCATGGGAGCGCTCTATGACAGATACAAGGCGCGCCTGATGACCTACGCGTCCTACGTGCTGGGCGACCGGGCAGCCGCTGAGGATACCCTGCAGGAGACGTTCGTACGGGTATTCAGGCACGCAGGGCGATTCGATCAGGGGAAGCGGTTCTCCACCTGGATATACTCAATCGCGGCTAACCTCTGTCGGGATGAGCTGCGAAGGATGAAGCGCCGCCGCACCATCATGCTCCCGCTCCTGACCGACGCGGCTGAGGGCCATGCCACGGGGCGCACGGCGTCACCCCTGAGGGGGGCCGCGGGCAGGGAATTCACCGAGCGGCTGCGCACGGCGATCAGCGCGCTCTCCCCCGAGCAACGGGAGGTGATCGCGCTGCACTACCTCGATTCGATGAGGTACGCGGAGATTGCCGAGGTTGCCGGCTGCCCGCTCGGGACAGTACAATCGCGCATGCACGCAGGCCTGAAGATACTCAGGGAACAGCTGAAAGATTTCTGGGGTGACTGATCAGGACATTCCCCGTTTTTTCGCCGTCCCCTTTTGTAACATAGTGGGTGAGTCAGTGTTGAAATTTTTCACAACTGCATTATCGTTTTTTACCACGAAGGACACGAAGGTCACGAAGATAGAGGAATAGGATGATTAACCAAGTCTTTCTTCGTGCTCTTCGTGGTGAGAATCGCCTTTTAAATAGAACTGGGGAAACTCCAGGTGACTGATATTTATGAAATGCACACTGGATTATGATAAAATTCTGGCCTATTCTCTAGGGTATCTGGATGGAGAAGAGGCCGAGCTGGTGAGTCGCCACATTGCCTCATGCCCACGGTGCGCCAGGGAGCTCACGGCGATGGACGCCATCTCCAGAGGCCTGTCAGCGCTCCCGAGGATAGAGCCGGGCGCAGAGCGATGGGGCGAGTTACGCACCGCACTCGAGCGCGAGCGACAGGCAGGGGCGATCGCGCTCCTCGCTTCTCTCGTACGCGGTCTGAGGAGACCCGCCATGGCCGCAGGGGCGATTTTGCTGCTCCTGTGCGCCCTGGTGCTTTACCTCTCGACCAGACGGGAAACCATCCCCGCTCACACCGAGACCGCCATCGAGGAGATGGGGAGCAGGATCGCCCACGCGCGCCCGGGCGATCAGGGATTCAGTGACGCCATGGATTCATACCTCAATGACGCCCGGACAATTGTCTCAGAGCTCCCGGCCTGTGCCGCGGCGGGGGACTCCGGCTGCTGGAGCAGCCTCAAGGAAAAGATTATCGAGAGCGATATGCTCTACAGGGCCGCCTACCTGCGCGAGCAGCTCTCTGCCCCCTCGAGGGGGGTGCGTGGAGGCGGCGCGCCTCACCATGCGGGGGGCGATGAGTCACGAACATTGGTCGAGGATTTGACCAGCATCTTCCGCGCCATCAGCGAGCGATCCCCGGAGCGCCTCGTCAGTGAGTGGGGCGCGCTGGAAAATGAAATCAAACGGATGGATCTGCTCAGTCGTGTGGGGAAAGGGGGCAGCCGGTGATCCCCTTAAGATCACTCCACGTCACCAATGTCGTGCTGGCGGCGCTCCTCGGGTGCACTTCTTACCGCACGTTCCACTCATACTGGCAGCCGGAACAATCGAAGAAGGCCGAAACCGTGAAAAAAGCCGAACTGATCACGCCGGGGGAAAAGCCGAAAATTACCGTCGCGCGCTACACGATCATCAATGAGGCGAACATATTCAAAAACAAAGACATCGTGGCCGCGCCGCCGCCAGCACCGACTCCCGCCCCCACCCCAACCCCTCCGCTGCCAAAGCTGGAACTGGAGTTGAAGGGGACCACCATCTCCCGGCTCCACGGGAACATGAGAGCGCTCATCTTTAATAAGAAAACGAGGAAGACCGAGTACTATGGCAAGAACGATGTGATCCCGGATAGCGACGGCGCAAAGATCATTGAAATCACACGGACGAGCGTCACCTTCGACCGGCAGGGACAGATTGAAACGCTGGACCTTTACCCCGTTGATCTGAATCCGTTAAAAGAGGGCGCCGGTTCAAAAAGGACGGGCAAATGAGAAAAGTTTTCTTTCTCCGAGCTCACGTTTTCGGATAGAATCATAACCAGACAATTGATGAGGTGAGAAAATCTTATGAAGATGCGCGTTCGCTCGCTGGTGTGGGTATCGGTAGTGCTCCTGGGAGCCACCTGCGCGATCACATCCCTCCGCGCCCAGGGGGAAAAAGATCAACCGCGATCATCCCCATTAAGCAGGAGGCGGGAAGCGCAAAAACAGCGAAAGAGCACCTCCCCGCTTCCGCCCTCTGAGCCTGCCCGCCCCGCAGCCGCCTCGCCACAAAGCAGGAGCATCGAGACGCCGAAAGGAAGGGAGGATACCGCTGCGGCTCCTTCAAAAAAGGAGCGGCCGGAGGAGGACGCCACGCCCGCCGCGGGCAGAGGGGCGCCGGAGGAAAAAGCGGCCGCTCAGGGGTCTGAAGAAGAGTTCATCTCTCTGGACCTCGATAACGTCGATATCAAATACGTCGTCAAGCTGATCAGCGATCTCACGGGGAAAAACTACATCCTCAGCGACCAGGTCCGGGGAACGGTAACCGTGATGTCTCCCACCAAGATCCCTGTCGATGAGCTCACCAAGGTCCTCGAATCACTCCTCGAGGTGCGCGGGCTCGCCACGGTGCCCTCGGGCGAACTGATCAAGATCATTCCCAAGCGGGACGCGATGAAGAGCCCGATGGAGTTCGAGTCCGCTGAAGGGGTACAGGACCGCGCGCCCGATGACACGCTCGTGACACAGATCATCCCTCTCCAGTACGCGGATATGAACGAGGTGCAGCGGGTTGTCCAGACGCTCTCCGGCCGTGATTCGAGCGTGATCACCTACCCCCAGACGAACACCCTCATCATCTCGGACACCATCTCAAACCTCGACCGGCTCATGAAGATCATCAAGGAGGTGGATGTCCCCGGCCTGGAATCAACGATCACGGTGACGCCGTGCCAGTTTGCCGCGGCGTCCCTCCTCGCCGAGGAAATTCTCTCAATCGTCACGCAGAAGGGCGCCGCGGCGGCCGGGCCCGCGCCGCGCCGGCGCGGGAGGGCGGCCGCGCAACCGGCGGCGCCGGCGGGAGAGGAGGCCATCAAGCTGTTCGCGGATGAGCGGACGAATTCGCTCATTATCGTCGCGAGCCCCGATGACACCGAGCGGGTGCTCGCCCTCGTGGAGGAACTCGATCGCCAGACGCCTGAGAGCAAGACGCGGGTCCGCGTGAAACGGCTCTCCTATTCCAACTCCGACGACGTGGCGAGCGTCCTCTCCTCTGTGACCGCGGCGAGGACCGGCGAAGGCATGCCTCCGATAACCGTCAGCAGCTATCCTGAGATCAACGCCCTGGTCATAGACGCCTCTCCTCAGGACTTTGACCTCCTCATGCGCATTATCGAGGATCTCGACATACCGCGTGATCAGGTGATGGTGGAGGTCATCGTCACCGAGGTCGATCTCGGCAAGTCGCTCTCGGCGGAGTTCCAGGCGCAGGCACTGAAGGGGATCAACTATACCCCCGGCAAGAACGCGCCGAGTGGATGGGAAAACAAGCAGAGCTGGACGGGAACCGAGTTCGAGCCGTCGCTGAGGTCGCTGCTCCTGGACCAGGTGAAGGCCGGCACAAACTATCCGTTGAGCGCCGGCGGAGGGCTCAACTACGGCTTTATCTATGTCCCGGAGAGCGACAAGAACGAGATCGGGCCGTTCGGAGTCCTCCTCAATGCGCTCGAGGCGGATACGGATATCAACGTCCTCGCCGCCCCACAGGTGCTCACCTGCGACAACGAGGAGGTGTCCTTCAATGTGGCGGACAGGATACCGATCCTCACCTCGACCCTGACCACCGGCGCGGGCACCACGGGGACCGACACCATCCAGCAGATAGACTACCGCGACGTCGGGACAAAAATCAAGCTCGTCCCCCACATCAGCAAAGACCGTTTCGTGCGGCTCGAGGTCGATCAATCCATAGAGTCGCTGGTCGGCGTCTCTCTCGCTGATATCAAGGGACCGCTGACCCCCGCCACGCTCAAGCGGGAAACATCAACCGTCGTCACGGTCAAAGACGGCCACACGGTGGTGATCAGCGGCATGATCAGCGATTCCTACACGACCCAGGAATCGAAGGTGCCCATCCTGGGCGATATCCCCATCCTCGGCCTGCTCGCGCGCTACCGCAAGAATTCGGTGGGCAAAGTCAACCTGATCGTCTTTATCACCCCGCGCATCGTGAGGAACCCCACCGAGCTCGCGATGGTGACCCAGAAGACGCGAGAGCGCGGGAGCGAGTTCCTCGAAGAGGCCCATGGCCGTCCGCCCCGCATGCTTGACCGCTTCATTGATACGATCAGTGACGAACCGGTGAAAAAATTGCCGCCGGCGGGCGAGGCAGCGAAACCATACGGGGTGAAAAGATAGCGAACCAGTTTGAATCGCTTGAATCGCGCGACGGACTGTACCCTTCACACGATTCGAACGGCTCATGCAATTCAAACCGTGCGTGTACGGCGCCGGGCGTGGAACAGGCCACCCGGCAAGCCGCATACGATATTCGAGGCACAACTCGATGGCAGCAGCGACCAAGAAGCTTCTCGGGCAGATTCTCCTCAAGAACGGAGCCCTGACCCTGGATCAGCTCGACGAGGGTCTCGCCAAGCAGGAGGATTCGGATAAGCGGCTCGGTGAAATCCTCCTTGATCTCGGCTACATCAAGGAAGACGACCTCCAGAGTGCCCTGGAAGAGCTATTCGGCCTCCCCTACCTCAAATCGCTCACCCCCGAGATGGTCGACCATGAACTCATCGCGAAGGTTCCGCGCAACTTCGCCCAGACGTACCAGATCATCCCCATCAAACGGGACAACGACACGGTCACCGTCGCAACCGCCGACCCCCTGAACACACAGCCCCTCGATGACATAGGCCTCCTCCTGGAGTGCGAGACCCGCACGGTGATCGCGAAGCCCTCCGAGATCGCCAGCGTCATCAATACGGTCTACACGCACGCCGAAGGCGCCGCCGAGGAGCTCATCGAGGACATGGGGGCCGAGAAGGAGGCGGGGGGGGAGAAGGTGTTCGACCTCTCAGAGCAAATGGCCGAGGACCTGATGGACATTGATGACAAGGCCCCGGTGATCAAGCTCGTCAACCTGATGATTTTCCAGGCGGCACAATCGAGGGCGAGCGACATCCACATCGAGCCGTATGAGAAGGAGCTCAAGGTGCGCTTCCGCATCGATGGGGTGCTCCACAACACGCTCATCCCCCCCAAGCGGTACCAGTCGGCGATCATCTCCAGGGTGAAGATCATGTCCAATATGAACATCGCCGAGAAACGCTTGCCCCAGGACGGGCGCATCAAGATCAAGATGGCGGACCGGGAGGTCGACCTGCGTGTATCCACCATCCCCATCGTCCACGGGGAGCGGGTGGTCATGCGCCTGCTGGACCGGGGGAGCGCGTTCTACGGGCTGGAGGAGCTCGGGTTCTCACCCGACAAGCTTGAAAAATTCAACCGGCTCATCCAGATGTCGTACGGGATCGTCCTCGTCACCGGCCCGACCGGGAGCGGTAAATCAACGACGCTCTACGGGGCATTGAGCAAGATCAACACGGAAGACAGGAACATCCTCACCATCGAAGACCCCGTCGAGTACCAGATACCGGGGATCGGCCAGATTCAGGTCAAGCCGAAGATCAACCTCACCTTCTCGAACGGCCTGCGGCACATCCTCAGGCAGGATCCCGACGTGATCATGGTGGGAGAGATACGCGACCTCGAGACCGCCGAGATCGCTACCCAGGCCTCTCTCACCGGCCACCTCGTCTTCTCCACGCTCCACACGAACGACGCGGCGGGGGCGATCACCCGCATGATCGACATGGGGGTGGAACCGTTCCTCATCTCCTCCTCGGTGATCGCGATCATGGCGCAGCGCCTCGTGCGCGTCATCTGCCCCAAATGCAAGGAGGCATACGAGGCGCCGGAGGAGTCTCTGAGAGAACTCGGCCTCAATCCGAAGACGCTGAAGAGCCGCACGGTTTTCCGCGGCAAGGGGTGCGAATCCTGCCTCGGGACTGGTTACTATGGACGGAGCGGGATATTTGAACTCCTCCTCATCGATGATGAAATACGGCAGCTCATCCTCGACCGCATCTCTTCAAACATCATCAAGAAGAAAGCGATTGAGAAGGGGATGCTCACGCTCAGGGGGGATGGAGCCCTGAAGGTCGCTGCGGGGATGACCACTATCGAAGAGGTGTTGCGCATCACGCGTGAAGAGGTTTTCGAGGTGTAGCATGCATCTTTACACTTTAAACTTTCAACCTTAAACTTTAGGCTGTCCTTACCGTGCCCGCATTTGAATACAAGGCGCTCGACCAGAATGGCAACGCGGCCACCGGCGTGATTGACGCCGATTCGGCAAAGGACGCGCGCGCCAAGCTCCGGCTCCAACAGATCTTCGCGGTCGAGATCAAGGAGACCGAGAAGGGCGTCAGCCTGAGCACCAAGGTGAGCGTCAAAACCCTGTTCAAGCGCGTCGGGCTGCGCGAGGTCACCGTGGTGACGCGGCAGCTCGCGACGCTGATCAAGGCCGGCCTTCCGCTCGTGCGCGCGCTCCAGGCGATTGAAGACCAGCTCGCGGACAGCCCGCTCCGCACGCACATCATCGAGGTGCGCGAAGACGTCAACAGGGGAGTGAGCCTCGCCGACGCATTCGCGAAACACCCCAAGATATTCTCGGATCTCTACGTGAACATGGTGCGCGCCGGTGAATCCGCTGGCGCGCTCGACAGCATCCTGGAGCGGCTCGCCACATTCAACGAGAAAATGCTCGCGCTCCAGAACAAGGTCCGCTCGGCGATGGTGTACCCCATATTCATGTCGGTGATCGCCGTGCTCGCGGTGGGGCTCCTCCTCACCTTCGTGGTCCCGACGATCACCAAGGTGTTTGTGGAGACCAAGCAGAATTTGCCGGGGCCGACCGTGCTGCTCCTGAACGCGAGCCGGTTCATGAAGAGCTACTGGTGGGCGCTCATCCTTGTCGGGGTGAGCCTCACCGTCATCGCAAAGCGGGCGAGCAGGAAGAAGGGCGTCAAGCTATTCATGGACAGGGCCAAGCTGCGCATGCCGGTGTTCGGCCAGCTCGCGCGCAAGATGGCGGTCTCGCGCTTCGCCCGGACGCTCTCCATACTGACCGCGAGCGGCGTGCCGATCCTGAAGGCGATGGGCATCGTCCGCACCATCGTCAACAACGAGGTGCTCTCAAAGGCCATCGACGACGCAGCTGAAGCGGTGGGGGCGGGTAAATCGATCGCCGAGCCGCTCGCGAAGAGCGGGGTCTTTCCGCCGATCGTCACGCACATGATCGCCGTGGGTGAGACGAGCGGAAAGATCGAGGACATGCTCCAGAATGTGGCCGACGCCTATGATACCGAGGTGGAGAACGCCGTGGTGGCCCTCGTCTCCCTCCTTGAGCCGGCAATGATCATCGTCATGGGGGGGGTGGTGGGGTTCATCGTGTTCGCCATCCTCCTGCCGATTTTCGAAATGAACCAGATGGTGAAATAGGATTAAGCTATAAGCGGTAAGCTTTAAGCCATAAGCGATGAGCAAAAACTTTTTCAATACGACTTCATGCTTACAGCTTATAGCTGGCAAAGAAAGGTGGTGGAGCATGGCACGGACAAAACATGGATTCACGCTGATCGAGCTCCTCGTCGTCATGGTGATTCTCGGCCTCCTGGTGGGGATTGTCGGCCCTCGGGTGATGCGGCGGATAAAGCCCGCAAAGATTCAGGCCGCGAAGGTTCAGGTCGCCAGCTTCGAGCAGGCGCTCCAGCACTACTACCTTGAGAACAACGCGAGATACCCCGCCTCGCTGGAGGCGCTCGTCCCGGACTACATTGAGGGCATTCCCCTGGATCCATGGGGGAATGCTTACGGGTACCACTTCCCCGGCTCCCACAACAAAGACTTCGACATCGAGTCAGGCGGGCCGGACGGAGCGATCGGCGGCGA
>Ga0315281_10012442_pt1 | contig 11587 bp, 8 predicted proteins | sample YL17G07_0_MG_FD_204540 | JGI IMG/M metagenome (GOLD analysis project Ga0315281, IMG submission 204540) | Sediment microbial communities from Yellowstone Lake, YNP, Wyoming, USA - YL17G07_0 | ecosystem: Environmental > Aquatic > Freshwater > Lake > Sediment | place: USA: Wyoming | collected... | reverse complement strand
CCTCGTCCGGGTGCAGCGGCGTCAGGTTCTCGAACAGGATCTTGGTCTTCGAATTCTCCGGCAGGTCGCCGTTGACCTTGTCCACCTTGACCAGCGCGAAATAGCGCTCGCCGTCCTTGGGCGTGCGGATCTCGCCCTCGATGGTATCGCCCGTATGCAGGTTGAAGCGGCGGATCTGGGAGGGGGAGACGTAGATGTCGTCGGTCGAGGCGAGGTAGGAGGTGTCGGGCGAACGCAGGAAACCGAAACCGTCGGGCAGCACTTCCAGCGTGCCGTCGCCGAAAATCGATTCGCCTTTCTTCGCCCGGTTCTTCAGCAGCGCGAAAATGAGTTCCTGTTTGCGCAGGCGGTTGGCGCCTTCGATTTCATGTTCCACCGCCATCTGGACCAGCTCGGTGACGTGCAGGGTTTTAAGCTCGGATAATTGCATGCAAAAACGCTCGTATGGAACGAAAAGGCTAAAGAGGCCTTGGGATTTGAAACAGGGATGAACTGGCGTCCGGATCCGGCTTAGAAATTCGCCAGTGACGCTTCAACTACAAGGATAGAGTGTCTACATGTTGCTGTCAAGGAATGCCGTGAGCTGGGATTTCGACAGCGCGCCCACTTTGGTCGCCTCGATATTGCCGTTCTTGAACAGCATCAGCGTCGGGATGCCGCGGATGCCGTATTTTTTCGGGATTTCCTGGTTCTCGTCGACGTTAACCTTGGCGATCTTGAGCTTACCCGAGTACTCCTTTGCAACTTCCTCCAGAGTGGGGGCGATAGCCTTGCACGGGCCGCACCACTCGGCCCAGTAATCGACCAGCACCGGGCTCTGCGCTTGCAGCACCTCGGCTTCGAATGTGTCGTCGGTAACGTGATGGATATGTGCGCTCATGCAGTCCTCATGTTCGTGGTTCGTGTGTTGGATTTGTTCGCAACCCGCGGCGGTGAAGGCCGGGGAGGGGTGAAGTCGGATTCTAGCCCTATTTCAGACTTGCCGCAGGGGCAGATTGTCGAACATATCTGGGGGCGTGCCGGCAGGTTTCAAGTTTCGAGCCGGGAACCACGCCCCAGGACCCGCGAACCACGACCCTCGACCGACGAAAAGGCTATGGTAAAATCAAGCCTCAACAGTTTAGCGGCCGTCTTTTCTTTAGGACATTCCCCATGACCTATGTCGTAACCGAATCGTGCATCAAGTGCAAATACACCGACTGCGTCGACGTCTGCCCCGTGGATTGCTTCCGCGAGGGGCCGAACATGCTGGTCATCGATCCCGACGAATGCATCGACTGCACCCTGTGCGTGGCCGAATGCCCGGTGGAGGCGATTTTCGCCGAGGACGACGTGCCCGACGACCAGAAGGAATACACGGCCATCAACGCCGAGCTGTCCAAGGCGTGGAAGCCCATCATCGAGCGCAAGGACGCGCCGGCGGACGCGGACGAGTGGGCCAAGGTCAAAGCGAAGAAACACCTGCTGGAGAAGTAGCATACGGGATTGATGTCCGCGTCCCTGGCGTGCTCCGGGGTCGCATCGCCGGCTAATCCGAAACTTAGCCGTCCGGCCCCGCCGGTTCTGATGCCAAGGAAAAATGGAACGTGGCGCCTTCACCCATCCCGCCCTCGGCCCAGACATCCCCGCCGTGGCGGTGTATCGCGCGCGCAACGGTGGCAAGGCCGATGCCCGAGCCGGGGAACTCCGCCGCCGAATGCAGTCGCTGGAACGCGCCGAACAGTTTGTGCGCATAGGCCATGTCGAATCCGGCGCCGTTGTCGCGTACGAAATAAACGGGACGTCCGTCCTTTTCGCCGACGCCGAACTCGATCCGCGCCAGCTCGCGCCTGGAACTGTATTTCCACGCATTGCCGAGCAGGTTCTGCAGCACCACCCGCAGCAGACCCGGGTCGCCCACGGCCGTCACCTGCGGCGCAATCACCCATTCGACCTTGCGTTCCGGCGCTTCAATCTGCAATTCCCCGACGACCTCCCACGCCAGCGCGCACAGATCGACCGGCTTGCTTTGCATCGCCTGGCGCGATATTCGCGACAGCTCGAGCAGGTCATCGATGAGCTGCGCCATCTTTTGGGCGCCGGCGCCGACGCGCCTGAGCATGTCCCGGCCCGGTTCATCGAGCTGGCCGGCGTACTGCTGTTCCACCAGGCGGCTGAAGCCGTGGATCGCTCGCAGCGGCGCGCGCAGGTCATGGGATACCGAGTAGGAAAACGCTTCCAGCTCGCGGTTGACCAATTCCAGTTGCTGCGTGCGGCTGGCGACGCGCGCTTCCAGTTCGACGTTGAGCTTGCGCACCTGGTCTTCCGCCTGCATGCGCTGCAGAAACTGGCCGACCTCGATACCGATCATGCGCGTTGCCGCCAGCAGGCGTTCGTCGGGCTGGCGCGCTTCGCGGCTGAAGAAAGCGAGTACCCCGGCCGTCCTGCCTGCGGTCGCGACCGGAAAGGCGAACACGGAGTGCATGCCGGTTGCGCGCGCCAGGGCCTTTTGCACCACGCGCGGATCGTTGTAGAAATCGGCGATCCATAACGGCTCCCCCGATTGCCACACGCGACCGACTATTCCTGAGCCGGGAGCAAAAGTCACGTCGCGCGAATTTTCGGCATAGCGTTCGAACTCGCTTCCCGGAACATTCCAGAATTCTTCGAAACGCAATACGCCCGCAGCCTGGTCCACATGCCAATAGATGCCGCTCCCCCAGTGCATCGTATCGCATATGCTGCGCATCACCATTTTCAATGCCGCGGACTCGTCGCTTGCTGCGGCGAGGGAGCGGGCTACCGCATGCTCCAGCCGCAGCAGCCGCTCCTCGCGCTTGCGCCTGGTAATATTGGTGCCGATACCGCGATAGCCCTGGAACCCGGCTGATGCGTCGAATACCGGATCGCCGCTGGTCGAGTAATGGAGCTCGTCACCGTCGATACCCGGGCGCGAGAATTCGAAATCGCGGAATGGCCGCTGCGCGTCGAGCGTGGCCCGGTGCGCCTGCCAGCCTGATTCGTCGGGCGAAAAATACGCCAGTTCCCAGCGGCGCTTGCCGATCGGCGAGCCATGCTCCAACAGCGACAGCGCGCCATCGTCGTGGCTCGCGTCGCGCTGCTTGAACCGATGCTCTGCGTCGGTCTCCCAGTAGAAATCGGAGGACATCCCGGTCAGACTGCGGAAACGCGCTTCGCTCCCGCGCAGATCCTCCTCCGCCGCCTTGCGCTCGGTGATGTCGCGGATGAAGGCACTGAATTCGTATCGACCTTGCGTCTTGACCGGTGCGATTGCGAGTTCGACGGGAAACCGATGCCCGTCGCGATGCCAAGCCGAGAGTTCCATGCGGCGGTTGAGCGCCGGACCCTCACCCGTTTCGAGGAAATGCCGCAGGCCGCGAACATGCGCCGCACGCGACTCGGGCGGTATGATTGTTTCATGCAGTAGGCGTCCGAGTGCTTCGCCACGCGGCCAGCCGAAGATCTGCTCCGCCTGCGCGTTCCAGCCGATGATGATCCCGTCCGCGTCCATGCGGATGACCGCATCGAGCGCCGTGTCGACGATGATCTGCAGCTTTTTCTGACTTTCGCTCAGCGCCCGTTGCCGCCGGGCCTCGCGCAGCAGCAGATAGGCGATGCCGGCGCCGAAGAGCAGCAGCAGCGCGGTCCAGGCGCCGTTGCGCTGATGGGCGCCGGCAATCGAGGCCGCCACCGGCGCGAGTATTGCCTCTTCGCCAAAGCCGATTTCGACAATCAAAGGATAATCGCGCAACCGCCGCCAGGCATAGATGCGAGGCGAGCCGTCTGCACCGGAGGCGCCACGATAGACGCCCTGCGCCGGCGCGTTTTCGGCGAGCGGCGGCCGGGAACCTGACAGGGCTTTGCCGAGCGCGTCCATCATCCTGGGCGTTCGGGCCAGGAACACGCCGTCGAGACGAAGCAACTGCGCCATCCCATTCGTTCCCAAATCCAGGGCGGCGAGCGAGCGTTCAATATATTCGGGCGATAGGTGGAACACCAGCTCGCCGGCAAATGGGCCCAGGCGCGCGATCGGCCGCGACAATTGGATCGACCAGGTGTTCGACACGCGGCCGATCACCGGCTTGCTGATGAACAGGCGATCCTGGCCGCTTGCAAGCTGCGCCTTGAAATGCTCGCGGTCGCCGAGATAAACGCGCTCCTGCATGCCGAGGGTGGAATAGGCGAGATACCCCTTGGCGTCGACGACCGTGATTCCGAGTAGCGACTCCGCCGGAAAACTTTCTAGGATTGTGCGCGTCGCGCGCTCGAACTCGTAGTGATGCCCGGGGAGGTATTCGGAGCGAAGATCGAGCACGAACATATCGACGCTGCGCACCAGCACGGACATCTGTTCCGCCACGGACTCGGTCAGTTGCGCCGCGCGCCGTTCCGCCTGCGCCAGCGTGTCTTCGCGCAGAAGCGCGTCCGAAACGAGCACGCTTCGCCAATACAGACCGCTGGCAATGACGGTCAGCGAAACGATCAGAGCCGCATAGGCGTGAAGGCGTGTCAGTGTACGCATGGGGTCCCGCGGGTCCGAAACCGCTTATTGGTCTTGCCGCGGGCTTTCGGTAAGGTCAATAAGCGATATAAGCACACGGCTGCAATCTGTTCTTGACGCAAGTCAAGTCAAGTAGCCGCGATGGTCGCGGATCGCGCGCCCGCCCGGTTTGTGCGACGTCCCCTGCCGCCACGCCTGTCGCAACATTTCCTTGCGTATGGGCAAGCGTGAATTATCATATGCGACCATGTCCCGCGACGACTACGCAGTTCTTTCCAGGGCGCAAATCTTCGTGCGCTTGGCCCAGGGCCTCGCTGGCGGTGTCACCGTAGTCGCGCCCAAGCGGCGCCTGGCGCCGGGGCCCTTGCTTCGCCCTCCACGCGCTCACGCTCCTGAGTGAGCCAAGGTCAAAGCGAAAAAACACCTGCTGGAGAAGTAGCGCGGGGATTGACATCCGTGTTCCGGGCGTGCGCCGGGGTTGTATCCCGCGTCAGTCGTACAGCCCGGATCGCGCCTTGCCGCGGAACACGTAGTACGAAAACGCGGTGTAGGCAATGATGAACGGCAGCACGATCAGCGCGCCGATGAGCACCACTCTCAGCGATGACGGGTGCGCCGCGGCATCCCAGAACGTCAAGCGGTCGATCACCACGTAGGGAAACAGGCTGTATGCCAGGCCGATGAAGGCGAGCACGAATATCGCCGCGGCGCCGGCGAACGGCGCCCAATCGCGCGCGCCCGTCTCCTCCCGCGACAAGCGAACGGTCGAGCGCCACACCCAGATCCACGTCAAGAGCGTGACCAGCGGCAGCAGCATCAGCCCGAGCGTCCGCGGAAAATCGAACCACTTCATCTGCACTGTCTGGCTCACAAACGGCGCGGCAAGGCTCACCGCGGCGACGCCGAGCGCCACCCACAGTAACCCCCAGCGCGCCCAGGCTAAAGCCTTTTTCTGCAGCGTGCCCTCAGTCTTGTATATGAGCCAGGTCGCGCCGAGCAGCACGTAACCTCCGCACAGCCCGCCCCCCACCACCAGCCCGAACAGCAGATAGCCGAAGCCGGAATCGAAGCCGGTGATGTAGCGCCCGAGCATCAGTCCCTGCGCGAACGAGGCGACGAACGAGCCGAGCCAGAACAGCCAGTTCCACAGCTCGCGGTGCCAGCCCTCGGCCTTGACGCGGAACTCGAACGCCACGCCGCGCAGCATCAGCCCGATCAGCATGGCCGCCACCGGCAGGTAGAGCGCGCCCAGTACCACGCCGTGCGCCACCGGGAACGCCACCAGCAGGATGCCCACGCCCAGCACCAGCCAGGTTTCGTTCGCGTCCCAGAACGGCCCGATCGAGGCCACCATCAGTTCCTGTTCGCGCGCGTCGGCCGCGGGCATCAGCATGCCCACGCCGAGGTCGTAGCCGTCGAGCACGACGTAGGCGAGCACGGCCAGGCCCATTAGCCCGGCAAAAATGAGCGGCAGATCGAGACTCATACCGCCTCCTCCTGCGCGGGAACGGCGGCGCGCGGCGCGCCCGACCCGGCGCCCTTGCCAGCGAGGTGGGTGATCACCACTATGTAGGCCCCGAGCATCAGCGCATAGACGAGGACGTAGCCGGTGAGACTTGCGCCGAGCTGCGCCTCGGAAATGCGACCGACCGCCTGGGAAGTTCTCAGGATGCCGGTGACCAGCCAGGGCTGGCGCCCGATTTCGGTTACCAGCCAGCCCGAGAGGGTCGCCACCCAGCCGGAAAAAGTGAAACCGGCGAGGCTCCACAGCAACCACCTCGGCGGAGCCGCGCCCTTGCGCAAAACCCACGCACCCATCCACGCCAGCGCGAGCATCAGCACCGCCATGCCCAACATGACGCGAAAGGTGAAGAACAGCGGCGCCACCGGCGGCGCCAGTTGGTCCGCACCTGGTGCGGAGGACGCAAACGCCTCTATACCTTTAACCTCGCCGTCCAAATCATGCTTCAGTATCAGGCTTGCGAGCTTGGGCACCTCGATGGCGAAATCGTTGTGGCGCGTTTCCGCATTCGGCACCGCGAACAGCACCAGCGGCGCCCCGCGCTGGGTGTTCCACAGCGCCTCCATCGCGGCGATTTTCGCCGGCTGGTGTTCTAACGTATTCAGCCCGTGCAGGTCGCCGGCGAAAATCTGCAGCGGCGCAATTACAGCGGCGATCGCGACGCCGGTGCGCAGCGTGCGCAGTGCCGAGACATCCGCGGGAGCGTACAGCAGCCGCCAGGCCGACAGCCCGGCAACCACGAAGGAAGCCGTGAGTCCGGAGGCGAGCAGCATGTGCGTGATGCGGTAGGGGAAAGAGGGATTGAAAATAACTTGCAACCAGTCACCTGCGATCAGCACGCCGTCCATCGTCACCTGTCCGGCAGGCGTATGCATCCAGGAACTTAGCGCGAGGATCCAGAACGACGAGAGCAAGGTACCGATCGCGACCAGCACCGTCGCCGCGATGTGCACCCAGGCGGGCACGCGGTTCATGCCGAACAGCATCACGCCGAGGAAGGTGGCTTCGAGGAAAAACGCGGTCAGCACCTCGAATGCGAGCAACGGCCCGGCGATGTTGCCGACGTGCTTCATGAAACCGGGCCAGTTGGTGCCGAACTGGAACGACATGGTGATGCCGGTAACCACGCCCATCGCGAACGAGAGCGCGAACACCTTGGTCCAGAGCTTGTAGGTCGCGAGCCAGGCGGCGTCGCCGTTACGCGCGTAGCGAATGCGAAAGTACACCAGGATCCACGCAAGCCCGATGGTGAGGCTGGGGAACAGGATGTGGAAACCGATGTTCAGCCCGAACTGGGCGCGGGCCAGCAGGAGGAGATCGGGATTGTCCATGGTGGTGGTCGTGAACGGGATAGTGAACGCGTCACGCTCAGGCGCTCGTGGATTATCATACGCCAGCATGTCCGGCGACACCAACGCAGCACTTTCCTCGCTCAGGGTCGAGAGTTGCGCTAGGCTGAATATCGGCCTAGTCTCGACGCTGCAACGGCCTGGTACAAAGATTTGGGCGGTTCACACGGACGAGGACACGATGAACGAGAGCGCATCGGCCATGGAAAATCAGTGAGATCGCTCGTCCTTTCTCTGGACGAAGTAGGTGCCGGTGACGCCGGCCTTGTCGGAGGCAAAGGCGCCAACCTCGGCGAACTGCTGCGCAACGGTTTTCCGGTTCCACCTGGATTCGTCGTTTGCGCGGACGCCTACGCCCGCTTCCTCGAGGTCCTCGATCTAGGCACCGCACTGCGCCAGCTCGATTCCGTGCCGCCGGAGGAGATCGTACAGCGCTGCGCCGTCATTCGCGATCGTCTCGAAAACGAGGAGTTACCCGGGGAACTGGCGGATCTGATTCTCGCGGCCCATAGCAGATTAATTGAAAACCGCGGGCGGCCGATCGTCTGCGCCGTCCGCAGTTCCGCCACCGCGGAAGATTTGGGCGCCGCGAGCTTCGCCGGTCAACACGGAACTTATTACTACGTAGACGCGGCGCAATTGCTGAAAAAAGTCAGGCAGTGCTGGGGCTCTTTGTGGAGCCCGGAAGCGGTGTCCTATCGCGCCACGCACGGCATCGATCACGCGTCGGTGTCGATGGCGGTGGTGGTGCAGGAAATGATCGCCTCCGAAGTGTCCGGCGTGAGCTTCACCGCGAATCCGGTCAGCGGCTCCCGCGACGAATTGACCATCGAGTCGAGCTGGGGAATGGGCGCAGCCATAGTCGACGGTCGCGTCACGCCTGATAGCTACGTGCTGGAACGCGCCGATCTCCGGGTTCGCACGCAGCGTGTGGCCGACAAGCGGCTGATGGTCGCGGCGCACCTCGAAGCGGGACAGTCAGCGCGGCTCGAAGAAGTCCCGAACGCGATGCGCCGGCGCGAATCGCTCACGCCCGATCTTCTGCGAACGGTCGCGCAGTGGTCGCTCAAGTGCGAGTTGCATTTCGGCAAACCGCAGGATGTGGAATGGGCGATCTGCGAGGAGCGCTTCTATCTGCTTCAGTCGCGCCCGATCACAGTCATGGGACGCGAGGACATCGGCCGCGACATCAAGGGCAAGTACGTGCTGTTCAAGCCGCTGGTGGAGAATTTCACCGATCCGTTTACACCCCTGGCCGGGAATCTGCTGATGTTGATCCCTTCTCTTTTATTCCGGTCCATCCACGGCTGGATCTACGTCGACGTCGAGGCGGTGCGGCGCCCGCTGCCGTTCAAAGTTTCGGCCGAAGCGCTGGCCGACTATCTTTACTCGATTTCGAAGGACGCGCCTGCATGGAAGGTCTCCATCTCCAAGCTGCCCGCGCTGCTCGTGCTGGGTTTCATGTTCTTCATCGTGAATGTGGTCCTGTTGTTGCGCACGCGAAATCTCCCTGACGGGGCCCTGGACAGCTATCGGGCGCTTTGCGAAAAGATCGGCGCGGATCCATTGATCGGTCCCGCCGATGCCATGATCAGGCTGTTGCTGCTGCCGAAGTTACGCGATCCCGTGGCGAACATGCCCTTGTTGGTCAACCTTGCGGCCGTCAGATACATATCGCGGATACGCGTCCTTCGCCGGCTCGTGCGGTGTTGGGCCCCCGATGTGCGCGCCGACGCGGAGGCCATACTCTGCTCCGGTTCCGAAGGCGTGCTCTCGGCGGAAATGGGCCGCGGAATCTGGGCGCTTGCGGTCGAGGCGAATCGCAATGCCCGCGTGCGCGGCATACTCCTGGCGCAGGCGCCGGAGCGAGCGCTGGCGGAACTCAGACTGAGCACGGACGCGCAGGATTTCTTGCGCCGTCTCGATGGTTTCCTGGCGAAGAACGGCCACCGCGCGATCAAGGAGTGGGAACTTCGCTCGCCGCGCTGGGAGGAGAACCCTGCGGTGGTGCTCGGGATGGTGCGCAATTACCTGCTGATCGAGGCCGCGCCGCCGATCCACGAACAGAAAACCGCCGAGGCGCGCGCGGAGTTGATCCGTGATCTGCGCGCGAGGCTGCAGGCGCTCCCGCTCGAGCGCGCCTTCGGGCTGCGCTTGCGGCTCATCCTGTTTGCCGCGGAACGGGTGCGCTACTTTCAGAAGATGCGCGAGAACTCGCGCTTCTATTACATCATGGGACTCGGCGTGGTGCGTAAAAAGGTGTTGCGCATCGAGGGCGAACTCATGCGGCAGGGAAAGCTCAAATGCAAGGACGATATTTTCTTCCTGCAAGTGAGTGAACTGACCGGATTGCAGGCCGGCCGTCTTGGATGGCTGGATGTGGAGGACAGGATTCGCGAAAGGCGCATCGAGCATATTCGCCTATGCAAGATGGGTCCGCCAAAAACGATCGGCATCGACATGCCCGAAAAATATGCGCCGGCCATACAGCATGAGGGCGCCACGCTGCTGCAAGGACAGCCCGCCTCGCCGGGCGCCTATGAAGGCCCAGCGCGCGTGATCCTGGACCCGTCGATCGACGTGGAACTGGCGCCGGGTGAGGTGCTTGTCGCCCCCTATACCGATCCCGCGTGGACGCCGCTGTTCCTTACCGCGGGCGCCGCCGTGGTCGAGGTCGGGAGCTATCTCTCGCACGCCGGAACCGTGGCGCGCGAATTCGGCATGCCCTGCGTGGTGGACGTCGCGGAGGCGACGCAAAAGATACGCAACGGCGATCGCGTTGCCGTTGACGGCAACCTTGGCAGCGTGCGGATACTTCCGCAACCGGCGGACGCATGACAGCGCTCCTTCAGATCGCCGCCTTTGCGCTGGGAAGCTATCTGTCGATCCGCATGATCGTGGCGCTCCACGGCATCGCCGATCTTTGGTTCATGATCGACAAGGCCTGGCCGCGCGTCCTGGCCGATGTCTTCGCTTGGGGCGCGACGATTGGTGTCATTGCCTGGCTGTTGGACGGGCCGTATCAAACAGCATTCGTCTGGGGGCTGGTGACCTACGTCGTCTTCTACCTGAGCCTGCTGCCGCTGGCACGCCTGTATTTTGCCGCCCGGCGCACCGATCGGGATAGCGATTGAGGAGAGGGCGAGTGTCGCGCGCATCGCGACAAGTCGTGGAGCATCCCTCAGCGCAACGTCGCCAGCGGCCTCCCCACCCTGCGCTCAATCCAACCCACGAGCCTCGCGCCCGCGAATCGGATGATCGCCGCTACGATAAGGTAGCGAGCGCTGCGCCCGGCGAGGAAGACCAGCGCGAACGGCAACAGCGGTACGCCGAATCCGCCGGCGGTTATGCTCATCACCTTAGACGGAACCAGTCCCAGGGAGCCGACCAGCACGACCAGCAAGGTGTGCTCGGCGAACATCTCGCGGGCATGCTGGATACTGTCCGTGCCGATGCCGACCAGCGACAGCAGTGGAATACCGACGTTCTCGAAGGCGAACACGCCGATGCAGTAGGCGGCGAGCGCACCGAAGAACGAGCCGACGGTCGTCCACAAGGCGAACGAGAACACGCGCTTCGGATCGGCGAGGCCTAGCGGGATCAGCAACGCAAGGTCCGGGCCGGGAACGATAGCGCTCTGCGCGAACCCCCAGGTCGCGGTCGCGCTTCGCGCCCGTCCTGACTCCGCCCATCGGTACAGCACCGCGACCACGTGAAGCAGCCAGCGCTGTACCGGATGCCGGCGCCGCGGCGGAACCTCCTGACCGCCGTCACCGCCTCGCGTGCCGGGAATGCTCACGGTTGCGCCTTTCAACGATAGGAAATTCAATCCTGCTCTTTTCGCGCGTCTGGCCGGTGGCGACGGTTTGGCGCTGATCCAGCGCTGCCGGGCATTGAGCCGAGAACATGTTGCGCCTGCGCTTGACCGATTGCAATGCCGCTTAGGTCAAGCGATGATTTGCCACGAATGACCTCCCGGGTCGCGTGCTGACAGTCGCTAAACGGCCAGCAGCGGCTATAGAGGTGGGGTCCGCAAGTAAGCTTTGAGCGGCCGGTGTTCACCTCATTTCCCGACATTCGTGGTACCGGCCACAATCGCGAACAACAAATCTTCTCCCAAAGCTTGCATTTAGGACATATATGTCCTATTCTTCGATCTATGAAAACAAAGCAATTCCTGAAATTCTTGAAGGCCTACGGCGCGGAAATCATCAA
>Ga0315281_10012441_pt1 | contig 11588 bp, 10 predicted proteins | sample YL17G07_0_MG_FD_204540 | JGI IMG/M metagenome (GOLD analysis project Ga0315281, IMG submission 204540) | Sediment microbial communities from Yellowstone Lake, YNP, Wyoming, USA - YL17G07_0 | ecosystem: Environmental > Aquatic > Freshwater > Lake > Sediment | place: USA: Wyoming | collected... | reverse complement strand
TGCAGGCGTTAGGAAGATCGATGGACGCGATGCTGATGGATTCCAGACTGGAGAATACTTCACATCGGAAAACCAATTTTCTTTTTCTTTTGCCGACAAAGTTTCGCGATATGTCTCCCTCGGTGTTGGACTGAAGATTTATTACTATCGACTGTTCGAAAAGGTCTCATCAACGAATCTTGGAGTGGACATTGGAACCCTCGTCCGTTTGACGGAAAGGTTGACCTTAGGAATCGCAATACAAGACATCAATTCAAAATACAAATGGGACACGTCAAATCTGTACGGCGAGCAAGGGAATTCCACTACTGAAAAATTCCCCCTCTTACGAAAGATTGGCGCCAGTTATTCACTCGTCGATTACGGGGGAACTATTTCTCTTGAGCTAGAAAACAGCAATTCAAACACGAACACTATTCGCTTAGGAGGGGAAATAGAGTTGAGCGATCAAATTTCACTACGAGCAGGCCTCGACCATTGGGACGTCAAGCGATCGGAACAAGCGTCTCCAACGTTCGGTTTCAGCATTAGAACACCTATTGGCGAGTTCACCCCGGCGCTCACCTACGCGTACGTCGTTGAACCGTATGGTCTCTCCGCCATTCACATCATTTCTCTTTCCACACGATTCTAGCGAGAACAGTATGAAGTATAAAATCATTTCTATCCTTCTTGCAGTTTGGTCTATCCCGATGCTATCCGAGACGAGGAATGCCTCGACCGGCCTTCCTTATTTGAAGCTCGGAGTCGGTGCCCGCGCTATCGGCATGGGCGAAGCCTATGGCGCTCTTTCCGACGATGCATCTGGAATTTTCTATAATCCGGCAGGAATAGCCTTCAGCGAAACTAATGAGGTCACCGTCATGCACAAACAATGGGCGTTTGGCACTACGACCGAATTTCTCGGTTCGACGGTTCATGCAAATCCTTTCACCTTTGGATTCGGATTCAACTCAACCAACGTTAACGGAATTGAAATCCGCCAACAGCCCGGTCCGGCGCAAGGCACATTCGGCTTACATGACCTTGCAATCTCAGCTACAGCAAGTTGGCGTGTCGACAGCACGTTGAGCGTTGGCGCAACCGCCAAATTTTTATATGAGAAGATTTATGTCGATGAATCGAACGGAGCAGCTTTTGACTTTGGCATATGCTATAAGCACAGCAATAATCTTGCGATTGCATTGGCAGTATCAAACCTCGGTTCGATGAGCAGGCTTGTGAGTGATCCGATTACACTCCCGACAGGTCTCAGAGGCGGAGCGTCGTTTTTCGGTCCGCTCAATGACGACTTTGCTGTGACCTTCGCAAGCGATCTCCTAAAAGTTGTTCACGATAATGGCGTTCGCATTCACGCCGGCGGAGAAATCAGCTATCGTTCGCAGTTGGCACTTCGTGCGGGATATCAAATAGGATACGATGCCAAGGGATTATCAGCGGGCCTCGGCGTACGATACAGCTTGATCCGATTCGACTATGCATTCGTTCCATTTTCGAATCAACTTGGCGAGACCCATACGTTTGCCTTGACATTCAACTTGTAAATCCAGGGCTGATAATCGTTGACTGGGCAACCTCACATACTCTTCACCGCAACCTTTCGTTCATCTTTCATCGAAGCAGACATTCGAATACTCCGCAAGGATTTCATTGTCACAACTGTCATTACAAGCGGTTGGACGACACCGTTTCTCTTTCTTCGAGAATTGTTCAACGCCCACATTTCGTTTTCATGGTTTGCGTCTGTCTATTCATCCATATTGGTGCTTATGACAAGACTCCTTAGGAAGAAATCGATCCTCATTCTCGGCGGGGTTGATGTCGCCAAAGAAAGAGATTTTTCTTACGGAATCTGGCTGAATCCATGGAAATCTTTTTTAGTTCGCTACGGCTTAACCCACGCGAGCATCGTGATCGCCGTAGACAATTTTCTGAAACTGGAAGCAATGAAATTAGCACGATACGATGGCGTTAACATAAGAACCATTCCAACGGGGTATGACCCGGAATTCTGGAAACCATCGGGAAAGAAGGAACCGCGCGTGCTAATGGTCGCATTCTCTCCTAATGAAGCTCGCGCCCGGCTCAAAGGAGTCGATGTTTTGCTCCGTGTCGCTCGCATGTTGCCCAGCACTCAATTTGAAATAGTCGGCCTTGGACCGGATGTTGCCTCCTCGTTCACAATTCCGTCTAATGTCGAATGTAGTTCTTTCATCCCTCAAGAATTGCTCTTACACTCCTATCAGAAATCGAAGGTCTACTGCCAGCTCTCGTACCGCGAAGGACTTCCAAATTCTCTCTGTGAGGCAATGTTGTGCGAGTGTGTTCCCGTTGGATCTAAGGTTGGAGGCATCCCTACCGCGATTGGCGATGCAGGTTATCTCGTGGAGTACAATAACGACATTCAAATTGCCGAGGCAATCCGGCTTGCATTGGCGTCTTCGCCGGAATCGGGGAAGAACGCACGTGACCGAATCGCTTCACAATTCAATCTCCGTCAACGCGAAGAGGCGCTTAGAAAAGTAGTCCGGGAGCTTGTGTCCTGAAATCACATGCACAAAATATTCTTTCGCTTTTTGGCTTCGATGCGATTGTTCGTCTACTTGGATTCGTTTCTACTGCATACCTAGCTCGAGTCCTCGGCAATGAATCGTTCGGCATCATCAGTATCGGAATAGCGATGTTTTCGTACGGATTGATTTTCACAAGTCCCGGCTTGCACATTATCGGCACTCGCACAGTTTCGCAAGTATCAACGGACGATAAAACAATTGTCACTCAAATCACTTCCTTGCGGATTGTTCTTTCCCTCATTGCCATTGTGAGCATTGCCTTCGGCACCTGGTGGTATGTCAATGACATGGCAATTCGACTAACAGTTATCCTTTATTCAGTATCTTTGATCCCGTTTGCATTTCAAATCGCATGGTATTTCCAGGGAAAACAGCGCGTGGGCGTCATCGGCTTGTGTCAGTCACTGTCGTTGATCATATACGTAGTCATCGTGCTCTTCTCGGTTACGACTCCCGCAGACGTTTTGATTGTCCCAATCGCTTTCTTGATAAATAACACAGTCAACTCCGCCCTGCTTTTTGTAATATTCTTCAAAAGGAAAAAATCGACGACTGAAATATCTCCGGTTCTTGACTCGGTTAATGGGTGGAAAGGGCTCCTTCACCAATCCCTCCCCGTTGGGGCCGCCTCAATTGCAGGTCAATTCATTCTGAACTTTCCGATTATTCTTCTAGGTGCCTTTGGAGCATCATCCGATATCGGCAATTTCAGCGCCGCGTCTAAACTCATTTTCTTTCTCCTCGTCGTAGACAGAGCTATTTACGTTTTGTTTTACCCTCTCGTTGCTCAGACATTCGCGGCGGATCCGTCAAGACTAGGAAATCAAGTGCACCGTATTCTTGGATACCTCCTCCTGGCAAGTCTACCGATTTGCGTGGGCGGGTACGTGCTGTCGCGCCCCCTTATAGTCTTTCTTTTTGGCCCGCAGTACGAAGGTTCCTCCTCCTTTTTTCAAATACTCCTTTTCTATTTTCTCTTTACAGTCTTAAATAGTATTTTTGCATATGTTGTTATCGCAGTGGGTAAAGAGCGTCGCTACTCAACAATAATCGTCGCGGTCTCAAGTCTTGTGCTCATATGTCTGCTCCCCTTGACATACTACTGGAAGGGAGTGGGGGGCGCATGGGGGATGGCTGGTGGCGAATTATTGATGATGACCTTGATGTATTTCGAATGTTCTAAGTCTATTTCTCCAAGGCTCGCAGATGCCGCAATGAAGCCATTGGTCTGTTCACTACTTATGGGCGCAATCCTACTGACTTTCCCGCATATCGGACTTGCTCTGTCTCTGACGCTCGGCATACTGAGCTACTTCCTTTGCCTGATCCTGTTAAAAGGAATTACTAAAGAGGATCTCATTTTTCTGAGGGAGAGATTGATCTGAAACTCACGGTCGGAATATTATCCTCGGAACTCGGATGGGAAATTGTGCTCGATCAAATTGGCATTGATTGGAGATCTATTTCATCGGCGGACGAACTTTCCTTAGAAAATTATTCGGCAATCATCGTCAATGTCATCCCAACCTCGCTGCAAATGCGCGCCCTGCATGATTTTCTGCTGGCTGGTGGCGCAATTCTCGGAGTGCGCGGTTGCACCCGAGAGTTGTCCGGTTCAACGCAACACAAGAAGTATCTCACCTCTCTTTCCCCATTTCAATTTGAGGAGTTTCGTCAGAGCGAGATGATGGATATTTTTTCTGAAGGGATCATTGAGTCGAAATTGCCTAAGGGAAAGAGTCATTTGCTTGGAATTCATTACATCGGCAAAGGGGTCCTCGTATGCATTCCGTTTGATGTCAATGCGCTAATGCTGGATTTGCGCTCAAGGCGAAAAAACTTCTACTTCGACAAGAGTAGGCTCGCTTCAGAAATCGTCGCGACCATATCAAAAGGCACTCTCCGTCGTTTCCTTATGCTGGTTTTGGAGTTTCTTCATAGGTACAGAGATATTCCTTTTGTCCACAAGTGGTACTTTCCCCACGGAGATCAAACTATTTTTACTTTTCGCGTAGATTCCGATTCGGGATCACAAAATGAGATCAGCGAACTCTACGCCCTTTGCGGGAGAAATTCAATTCCGACGATGTGGTTTCTTGACACCAAAAGCCACGAAGTGTGGCTAGCACGTTTCAGAGACTTTGTCGGTCAGGAAATTGGAGTCCACTGTTACGAACATAGTACTTTTTCCTCCTACGGAAGAAACGAAGAAAATCTCATCCGCGCCGTATCGCTGCTCGAGAGGAATGGTATTCATCCGGTCGGCGCATCTGCGCCGTACGGCACGTGGAACCCCGCTGTTGCGGGCGCTTTCGAGCATCTGGGAATGTCCTTCTCATCTGAATTCAGTCTTGACTATGACAACCTCCCGTTCTTTCCCGTTCTTAACCGCAGATCCACCCCGGTTCTCCAACTCCCAATCCATCCTATTTGTGTAGGAAGCATGAGTCGGGCGGGGTACACCGACGAAGAAATGAAGAATTATTTCCATCGTATCATTGACAAAAAAATTCTAGAACGCGAGCCCATTTGTTTCTATCATCATCCCACGCACCATCGCTGGGGAGTAATCGAGGAAGTGTTCCACTATCTCCAATCGAAAAATATTCGAAGCCTTTCATATTCCCAATATGCGGGGTGGTGGCGAAAACGGAATGCTTACAAGCCTCGACTCGAATATGATGCGAAGACGCGCACAATTCTTACAGCTCCGGTTGATGATAACTCTACCGTTCATTGCCGAATAGTTTTTCCAAGTGGCGAGGAGTCAATGACTCCTCTTCGGAATGTCACGCGGCTCGATTCACTCGAACGCCGCCATCAACCTGCGCAACCACCGCCTCCTGCGGATATCGCGCGTGTACGCCGCTTCGATTTTCGGCATATCATCATGAATTCACTCGATGCGTGGTATAAGAGGACCCAATGAAAATTACAATGGCATGCTACCAAGCGGTGTCGATCATCCACGGAGGGCCGCGAGTTCAAATTTTGCGCACAAAGCACGAGCTCGAGAAACTTGGCGTAGAGGTCTCCCTTTTTGAACCGTGGAAACCATTTTCCCAATCGACCTGCGATCTTTTCCACCTTTTTTCAGCAAACATCGGCACATTTCATCTGGCTCGAAACGTCCGAGGCTTGCGACTCCCCATGGTGACCTCGCCTATCTTTTTCACCGAGCACTCACCCAACTTCGTCCACTCAGCCCTCTATATTGAACACATGCTGAAACAGATCCGTACCGGCGTCTGGACAGACTATGGCTACACCGAGCAAATTTGTCGATGGTCGGACGCTGTCCTCCCGAATACTTCGGATGAATCTCGATTGATCAGGAAAGGTCTAGGCATCCCTGGGGAGACAATTACCATCATTCCGAACGGGGTTGAGTCGCGATTCGAATTCGGCAATCCTGCGCTCTTTAGGAAAAAATATGGCATCGAGAATTTCATCCTGAACGTCGGGCACATCGGTCCGGCAAGAAAAAACGTTTTGCGCCTTATTCGGGCACTCAGGACAATTGACAATCCCGCCGTAATCATCGGCAAGGTCATCGGGCCCGAAGGCGAACTATGCTTGAAAGAAGCTTCTCTAAATAAGAATATTTTGATCATTCCAGGACTAGAAAACGATTCCGAGATGCTCGCATCAGCCTATGCAGCATGCGACGTTTTCGTTCTTCCGTCATTGTTTGAGACGCCCGGAATTGCGGCGCTCGAAGCTGGACTTTCCGGCGCGAAGATTGTCATCACCCCCCATGGCGGCACGCGCGACTATTTCGGCCTGCTGGCACAATACGTCGATCCATCTTCCGTCGAATCGATTCGTATGGGGATCGTCTCCGCATTGAGCGCGAACCGAACCGACACTCTTCAGCATCATATTAAGAAAGAGTTCTTATGGAGAACGGCGGCTGAAAAGACACTGGCTGTCTACAAACGAGTATTGAGTCACTAATGGCCCCGCGACGCATTCTTATCATACGCCCCGACCGGATCGGCGATGTTGTTCTTACAACGCCGTTGATTCGAGCCGTCAAGAGGTCTTTTTCCGGGTCATTCGTCGGAGTTATGGTCGGCTCCAATGCCGCGCCCTTGCTCCAAGGCAACCCGAATGTGGACCTAATCATTACCGACGACCCACGTGGGAAGGATTCCGGCAAGGCAGGATTTTGGCGGATGGTGAAGTTCCTACGCTCGCAAAAATTCGATACCGGCCTGATGCCGCTGCCGAGAGAGCGCCATGCGTGGATGATGTTGCTTGCCGGCATTTCGACACGTGTCGGTGTTGGCGGAAAACTGTTTCAGATTATTACTAGCACACAAACCGTGAGTAGGAATAAGTACATACCATTGCGCCACGAGGCTGATTATGTGATGGACTTAGGTAGAAAAATCGGAGTGACCGATGACAATTTAATGCCTGAGCTATTTCCGCGCGATCAAGAAAAGCAAAACGCGCTACGAAGACTGGCCGTAAAAGGGATTAATCCGTCCAGGGCAATCATTGGCATTAATCCGTCGTCGGGGGGATCGGTGCCTAATTGGACGCCACGGCGGTATATCCAACTAATCCAGTCGCTTGCAGATCGCTATCAAATTGTGGTCAATATCTCAAAGAACGACATTGAAATTGAAGAGATGCTGGCGCCGATTTTGCGCCCGGGAATCGCGACAGATACCGGTGATATACGAGAGCTGATCGCACTCTGCGCCGGCATGGATGTCCTCGTTTCTTCGAGCACCGGTACTATGCATATCGCCGCAGCGTTAGGAGTACCAACTGTCTCTCTCTTCTGCCCGTTAACCGCTTGCTCTCCACAGCTCTGGGGGCCTTTAGGAAATCGAGCGGAAGTAATTTTACCTGGACCCAATTACTGTCAGTTCCAATGTCCCAGGGATCCAAAAATTTGCCCTCTTGAAGATATCGGGGTTGCAACGGTCATCCAACGAATCGAAACAGTGTTGCGAGAAAGGCGGCCCCTGTGATGACATCAGAAGGAACAGTTGCTTGAATGCGTCTGTTACATATACGAGGCTACAATTAATTTCGGAAAATACATGAAATACGTTTTGGTGTTTTTGTTCGTTGCCTGCCAAGTTATGTGGCATCCCCTTTTTAGTCAAACGAAAAAGAATGCCTCCGTCCAGGGAGGATGGAGGTCGTTCGATGCCGGCTTGGAGAATGCGAAGGTAATCCACAAGAAAATTCTGGTAGACGTCTACACGGATTGGTGCGGGTGGTGTAAAAAGATGGACGAAAAAGTCTACAGCGATCCGAGAGTAAGAGAGTACCTAACGAAGAATTTTGTAATTGTAAAGATGAATGCTGAGGCGGAAGGCACGATCCACTACAAGGGAAAAACCTATTCCCCGTCCCAACTCGCATCCGCGTTCGGGGTAACTGGTTATCCTGCGACCCTATTTCTTGAGGAGGATAGTGACGCGATTACGCTTCTTCCCGGGTATATGGAGGCGCCGATGTTCCTCCATGTCCTCTCATTCGTCGCAGAAAATCAATATGGAAAGAAACAATTTGACCAATATCTGAAAGAAAAAGGCGTTGGGCAGTAAGTCCATGCTCTTTGGCGTCAAGTACTCGATAGACCTCCGAGAATCCTCTCATTTTTAAACTTCTCCACTTCGCGGACGATTCGTCCCAGATCAATCACTTGGATGCATTCAAGATCGTAAGGACAGATTTTCTTCCAGCATGGCGCGCATTGCAGGCCCTCAGGAATCAATTTTACTCCGCGTTCGTACACGTCAATCTCGCTCCAGCAACTCAACCCAAACCATACGATGGTATACTTCTTCAATCCAATCGCCACATGCATTCCAAACGAATCCCCTGTAATCATGACATCACAGATATTCTCGTAACAAATCCCCCGGCGAACTCCCTCAGTCGTTGGAGTGCTTATCACTTTGTTCCCAACGCGACGAACGATTTCCGCATTGCGTTCAGTGTCTTCAGGTCCGCCCACCAGAACAAGTCTGACACCTTCAACAGCTGACAATTGTTCGATAAGCATAACATGCTGTTCAATTGTCATCTTCTTGTTGGGATACAGATATGAACAACCCGTGTTGAACCCGACAACGACATCTCTTCCGTTCATTCCTGCTTCGAATTTGTACCGTTCGCAATAACGTTGTTCCTCGTCGGAGAGACTCAACAAATATTCATCGCGGCGAAATCTTAGCTTCATCGCTTCCTGGAGGATCTGCGTGCCATATTTTTCATTGACCCGAAACTTCAGGTTATCATCGAGGCCGAGTCGGTAGCTATACTCAGCCTCCTTGTTAAGCGGAACAATGACGCCGTTGTTGTTCAATCCGAAACCAATTTTCTCTTTTGCCTTCAGCGTGTTCGCAAAGGCACACGATCGCTTGGATTTATCTGTGCTGTAGACGATATCAAACTGAATGTTCTGTAGGATGAGCCAGCTTTCGGGCTCCCAGATATACGCGGCATCAACAAAGGGATTATTGTCGAGCAACCGGTAGGCGTTCTTCAACGTGATCCACGAGATATGGCTTTGCGGGTACCTTCGTTTGATGGCAGGGAGCATCGCCGTCGTCTGCAGCACCGCACCCATCGCATCAAGGTTGATGATGAGAATCTTCTTTCCTATCGGATTGGGATCCGCGCATTCTTCATAGCAAGCCGTTCCGGGAAAACACGGCTTGTAACCGGTGAACCGTTTGCAGTCCGGTATTGTTATTTTTGATTGCCGCTTTCGAGAAGACAATTTCTTTTTCATGCATCCTGAGATTGATTAACATCAGACTGTTTTTGTTTTTTCGATTCTTGGACGAGCCCGTCAAAGGCATCTATCACTCGCGAAGTCTCCAATTGTGTCATACAGATGTTTCCGATCGGGCACGATGTAAGATTGCATGCGAGGCATTCAATCCCTTCATTTCTGATCCATCGATGATTTTTTCCGTATGGGCCCTGCAAATATGGATTTGTGGGTCCGAATATTCCTAATGTCGGCACATCCAGCGATGCTGCAATATGCATCGGGCCAGAATCATTGCTCACAACATACGCGCAACGCCGGATAATCGCGCCAAGTTCGATAAGTGAGGTTCGAGGAATTACCCGTGAAGAGGACTTCATCTTCCGTTGGATGGAACGAACATCTTCTTCTTCCCCAGGCCCCCACAAGAGAACAATCGACGCGTGATATCTTTCAGCAATCACATCGCCAAGGTGCGCAAAATGGTCAAGGCCCCACCGCTTGGTGTACCAGCCTCCGCTCGGATTCATGCCGACGATCAGCTTTCCGTCAAGATTATTCGCGCCAATCCATTCAGAGGCGAATTGCGTTGCCTCTTTGTTGAGAGGAAAGAGGGGCCGGAAATGATGCACGGGGATCTCAAGACGGCGCACGGCGTCCAAGTTGAAGTCGACATTATGGACCTCCCCTCCACGAGGCGGGACGAGAATATTGTACGCATACTTTCGCCAGTGGAACGGATAACCAACGCGAATCCGGGCGCCGCTCAATCCGACAATGACTGCGGAGCGTGGATTCGAGAACAAATCGATAACGAGATCGTAGTGTCTTTTTCGAACTTGTAGTACGGTGCCAGTACTCGAATCACTTTCTCTATTAAAAGTAATGACTTCAGTTATCCATGGATTTCCGGCAACCACATCTGATGCAAACTCATCGACCAGAAAGTCGATTTGCGCTTCCGGAAAGTGTTCGTGCAAATTTTGAATAACCGGAGTGGAAAGCAAGACATCTCCGATTGCACGGAGCTTGATAACCAGTATACGTTTGATGTTTTCTAAGTTCAGAGGGATAGCAGGATTAAGAGTATTGTCTGCGACAACTCATCTAAGGTGAGTCAAAAATACAAATTTATGGACGGGATGTCAACGAACAGGTTGCTTTGGCGAGTCATTCCGGCGAGAGCTCATCATGGAGCAGGCGAACGAAAAAATCAAATTTCGTCGAGCAACATGAAATCAGTGTTACGGCGGGACGAAACCGGGTGTTTTGTCGATGCGTAAACTTCCTTTCGGGAAAAGACACATTCGTCATATAAGGGGCATTGACCACAGCGCGGTCTCTGAGCGATACATACCGTCCTCCCGAATCTGATGAGATTCGTGTGGAACGAATAGGATTTTCCTTTTGGTACGAGGGGCTTCATGGCCTCAAAAGACTTGTCCGGCGTTTTCGTCTTAACCAAACCCAGCCGATTACAGATACGGTGTATATGCGTGTCGACAGGAAAAACATCCCGGCGCAAGGAAAAGAGAAGAACGCATGCGGCGGTTTTGTACCCGATTCCATTAAACGACGTGAGCATTTCAATTACGTCATCATCGTTCATTCCTTTTAATATGTGGAGACTGTACGAACCGTACTTCTCATGTATCTTCTTCAACAATGCCTTTATGCGGCTACTTTTCTGATTCTTCATCCCTCCGACTCTGATCGCCGAAGCGATTGCGCCTATGCGGGCACCAGCAACTTTTTCCCACGTTGGGAACCTCCTCCTCAATTCAATATAGGCGCGATGACTATTCCGGTCGTTCGTATTTTGAGAAAGCAATGTCCCAATTAGCATATCAAGGGGATCAGTACGAGCCTTCTTCTGGCGAGGAACGCCGAGGTGAGACTCCAGAATGCGAATAACGCGGTCGGTTTTCCTTCTCATCGAATCAAGATCATTTTCCTGGTGGCGATATACTCCCCGGAGTGGAGGCGATAGTAATATATCCCGGAGGCAACCGCGGCTCCGTTGTTGTCTTTTCCATCCCAATGAACTACATAGTCACCCGTTTCAACAACTCTATCCACCAGCGTACGCACTCCCCTCCCGACAGCATCGTAGATGCGTAGAAGCGTTCGATGTGTTCTCTGGACAGAGAATTGTATTCGTGTCTCAGGGTTGAATGGATTAGGATAATTTTGATCGAGTGCATAAATTCGGGATCCAGATGCTCCCCCCATTACCGCCGACGGATTTCCGCCAAGTGAATACGAAA
>Ga0315281_10012440_pt1 | contig 11588 bp, 7 predicted proteins | sample YL17G07_0_MG_FD_204540 | JGI IMG/M metagenome (GOLD analysis project Ga0315281, IMG submission 204540) | Sediment microbial communities from Yellowstone Lake, YNP, Wyoming, USA - YL17G07_0 | ecosystem: Environmental > Aquatic > Freshwater > Lake > Sediment | place: USA: Wyoming | collected... | reverse complement strand
ATTGGAGACCCTTGCCTGGCTTGCTTTTTGATCTCTTTTGCGTCGACGCAGGAGCGCGACCAGGCATCCATTTGGGTGCACTATGCCGAATTATAGGCGTGGCTCCCATTCTACGATAACTCACCTTCAGGACGGATCATCGCAAACTCAAGCAGAGATTTCAACGGGAGAGTTTTTTGGAACGCAAGCCTGGGTGGTCGCCAAGTACTGGGAATGCCGCAAGGCGGAGCAGCCGGCGGAAGTCATGGCTGCCGGGTCGTGCGCTTTGAAGAAGGCCGTGTGGCCCGAGCGATGATGCGAACAATCGTCCCGTGCGGCGCTCACGCGGCCTCTCACGCTCACGCGGCCTCTCTGTAATACGACTTGATGATCCCGCCGAGTTCCTGCTTGCACCGAACCGGCCCGACGGTCCGCGGCTCGAAGGTCTCGTCGAGGACCTTGTTCTCCATGCCGAACCCTTGATGCGGTCGCCGCGTGTTGGTGCTTCGCAGGCCCGGGGACCAATGCCGGAGCCAGGTGGTGAGGATGTGATGCAGCTGGCCCCGGCTGAAGCAGAGGAAGTGGTCCAGGCATTCCCGCTTGAGCTTTCCGATGAAGCACTCGCAGAACGCGTTCGCAATGGGCGCCCGAGGCGGGATGCGAAGGCACCGCACGCCCTCGGTCTTCCAGAAAGCGCCGAACCGGCCAGGGTACTTGCTGTCGCGGTCGTGGATGAGGTGGCGCGGCGCGACTCCTATCTCGTCGAGCCACGAAGCGGCGTTGCGCGCCTGCTGCATCACCCAAAAGCAGCGTTGCGCGCCTGCTGCATCACCCAGTCGCCGTCGGGCGTGTACGTCGGCGGCGAGCAGAACGCCTTGCGCGAGGCGAGGTGGATGAAAACCAGGACGCAGGCGTGAAACTTGCCTCGCAAAGTGTAGACGGGCTTCGTGAAGAAGTCGCACGCGATCAGAGTCTCCATGTGGGCGCGCACGAACGTGGCCCACTCGACCGGCGGCTTCTTCCTTGCCTTCGTCGGGAGCGGATGGATACCCTCCTCCTCCAGGATTCTCTTCACCGTCGTCTTGCCGGGCAAAAAGGAAACCCCGCCCAGGAAAGGTCACAGAGCGGGGGAATAGGCCTACAGGATGGCGAGTGAGCCTTCGCATTTGACCCACATTTTGGCCTGCATTTCTGCGATTATTGCCCTTCATTAACCTTCATAAACAACTGTAAAATCAACATTCTACATTTTCACCGCAGCCCTCTCACGGCGCAAGCAGCGGTTCGAATCCCCTTGGGGATACCAATTGATTCTACTCGACTTACCCATAGGCTATCCGACCGATTTCTACGATTTGGCGCCTGTCCCTCGCGAAAAATCGTCTGGAACGTCTTGCCTGTCCCTAGCAGGTGTTCAATCCTTGTTGGGCTTATCGGCTCTATCGTTGGATTTGATTGTGCCTTGCTGTGCGAAGGCCTGCGCATCGCGGATACGCGGGAAATACAGCCAGAGATGACCGAGGTCGTCGTCCTCGCCGAAGAAGATTTGGCCGTCCCTTCCGGTAACGGCGTCGCCGAAGACATATCCGTAGCGGCGGCGTTGGAGGGTCGAGACCGCCACGCCCAGGTCGTCCACCCGCTTAAGAAGAGGGTCGTAACAGAACATCCGGGCAATGCCGTCGCCGCAAAAGCCGAACAGGCGGCCATCGAAAGTCACGGCCATCGGGCCAACGGGCGCGACAGGCGCGCGGCCCACCGACGATCCCATGCCGCGCTCCTCGCTGAAAGCATACAGCGCGCCCTCGCTATCAGCCGTGTAAAGCAGGCCCGTGCGGGCGTCCCTCGCCCAGACTAGCGGCGCTCCGCCCCATGCCCCCGCCGGCAGACGCACGGAGTGGCGGTCGAACCGGCGCGACGCCCCGTCGTACCGCCATAGGTACTCGGTTCCCTCCAAGCCGAAGACGCCGCCTTGGGAGCCCATTGCCATGCGGCCGGCGCACCGCACTTTCGCGACAGGCTCCAGGCGGCAAGCCGCGACATCCAACGTGAGGAGCCGCGTTTCGCTCGCGATCACCAACGCGCCCGACTTGTCCCCAAGCGCGTGGACGATCGGTTCGGAACCCACCGAGCCCAACTCCCGGAGCGGCTCGCGGGTGAAACTCCACTCCTGGAGAAGATCGAAGGGCAAGGTCGCCAACGGGCAGGCAACGACGCGTCCGCCGGCGGGCCCGTTGACAAAGGCGAAAAACTGGCCGCGGGCGCAGCACACGGCCGCGCAGCGGTTCGCGCCTTCGACCACACCCACGTCGAACACCATGCCGGTTGCTCCGTGAAAGAGCCCATAGAACAAATGCGTCCGCCTGCCGCTGGTGCCGCCATAAACGATGCCGGCATCGGCGACGGTGAGCGCGGTGATCCGGCTCTCATCAGCGGGAATGGGAATGGTTGCTCCCGGGAAGCAGGTGGGGAACGCGGCCATCGTCCCCTCCCGCAGAAACGCCCCGTGGACGATTTCCGCTCTCAGAGCCACGTTCTCGGGTGAGTTCCTGTCAAAAGGTTGTTTCTTTGTCTTCATGGCGGATGTCAACCCCACACGCGAATTGGCAGATGCGCATTTTCCTTCTTGCGATCGGCGGGCATGCGCACCTGGAAAAAGCCCACCGGCCTCTGCACGACAGTAGCGAAAAACAGGTTCCCATGCCGGTCCACGGCGCCCCTGGAAATGTAGTGAGAGGGTTGGTTGTCCGGACGCCGCAGGACCATGACCTCCTGCCGCTCGAGCGTGTCCGGGTTCAGGCGCCACAAGACGGCTTCACGGTCGAAGACACCGGCGTATGCCGGACTATGGACCGGGTCGCGCCAGCGGGACGCCACATAGTAAAGCTGGCCGTCGGCGCCGAAGACCAGCCCGCCGCAGTGATCCGTGAAGGTGTCCAGCGGCAAGGTGGGGTCGCGCTTCTGCGTGACGGGTCCGAGGTCCTCCACGCGCGGCCAGTCCCCTTCGTTCGGCCAGATCCGCATCAGCCGCGGATTGGCGATCCACGTCACGGCGTAAACGCACTCGCCGTCGGGCGAGGCCGCGACGTCGTAAAAAACGCTGTGCCAACCCGTCTGGAACTCGGTATTGTGCGGCAGAGCAAACGGCGACCTCTCCACCCGGTCCCGCTCCGGGTCGTAACGAACCAGGCGCCCGTCGTCGTCCGTCATCCAAATGCGGTGCTTTTTGTCCAGGAAAACGACCTGGGAGTTGATGGAGCCGATTCGGCACACGTCCCGCCGCCGCCGGGTCTTGAGGTCGTAGATGATGAGATGATCGCGCGGATAACTCAGCGCATAGAGCCGGCGCCGCTCCTCGTCGTGCACCAGGCAGCGGCAACCCTCTTTCGGTATCATCGTGTCCCACCACAGAACCCGGTCATGTTTGGTGTCGAATGCCACCAGAGCGGCGCCGCGGAAGCACCGTTTTTTGTCGTGCCAGGACCGCCAGGGTGAGTAGGCCGGCTGATCAATGGGCGGGCCGGAAAGATGCGTGGCCATGTAGAGCACACCATCCCCCATGGACGGGGCGAAACTATAGTGGATCTTGCACTGCGTGGCACGTCCTGAGTCGCCGGGGTCGTCCACCATCTCGTCCACGGAAAACAGGTAGTCCAGCCCGTCCGTTTTGTCATTGTACCGGACCACTTTGACCACCCCGCCAGGCACGGTCTCGGCGCATGCCGCCGCATAGATCCGGCCATCCGGCCCCACCGAAAGCGACCAGCAGGTGTCGCAGTCCGGGTGCTCGGTGAACGGGTACCATGAGGTGCTGTACCCGCCTTCTCCGGCCTTGGCGGGCGGCAGCTTGTTCTTGCGGGATTTGCGAGGGGCGCTTTCTGACGACATGGCCTTGTTTCCTCCTGTAAGAAGTCGTTTTGCGAGGGCTGCCGCGAACTCGCTCTTCGCCGCGCGCAAGTCAGGGAATGGAATCTCCCTTTTTCCGGCTCTTTCCGGCAGGATGGTGTCTTTGCCTCGCCCTGGAGAATTCCCGTTCCGCCTTCTCCCATTTGTGAAGAAGCACTTTCCCTGCGTGCGCCCATTTCGATTGTATCCCATCACAGAAAGGCCGGAGATGTCAACTGCCAACGCGATGCCAATAATGGGATAATGGGATAGGGAATGAACACCCTATCCCCGTCCTCGCGCTCTTCCGAGCCGCGTTTCGTGAGGCGCGCGGGCCAAGTATTCCGCGGTCAGGTAGAGGAGTTCCGCGCCCGCGGAAACGTCGCAGAGGATCGGCGCTCATGCTGCGCTATCTGGCGTCGCGAGTTTGTGGTTTCATCAAGATTCGCATCCGGAGGACGGGAAAACAAAACCGCTGTTTCGTGAACCTCAGTTCCCCCGCCGTTTTGCATTGAAAAAGGCCCAAGACCTCCTCATAATTCATTCAGAAGGCAAGGTGCAAGACCCGGGACCCGGCGCTGTTCGTATTCCGCGCGGTGCTGGTGCAGGCAAAGACGTATGATCTCCGTGAGAGAGGGGCTATTCTCATGCGTGTTCGCTTTCTCGGCGTCACGCCGGCTCTGCTTTGTGTCCAGTTCGTTTGCGGCCGCTCCCCAGCCCAGCCGGTCACGATTTCCAAGCCGCTGATGAGGTGCGGGCTGGGGACATTACTCTCCGACGCGTACTCCCCAGATGGGAGATACATTGCCACGGGTGGAAGAGTCGGAGCCATATTGTGGAACGTGGAAGCTGGCAGACAGGGTTGCCGTTTGGGATTCATGGATTCCTCGAAGGGCAAGAGAGGAAAATAGTCGAGAAAGCGAAGAAGGTTATGAACCGACGTGAGATGGTCAAGTTGCTTGCCGGCGGCGCCGCGGGTCTGTTCGCTTCGGGTTGCTCATTCGACGGTCCCCTCGACACTGCTGGACCAACGGCAGAACAGATCAAGCCGCTCTTTGAATGTGAAGATCCGGCAGTGATCCGCCTGGCGGAAGAGGTCTATCAGAAGTGTATCCTCGGAAAGGTCTTCCCGCCCGAGGGTCCCCTGAAACACAATTGGATAGCGCCCGGCGGAATCTACCGAGGCCAGTGGATCTGGGACACGATGTTCGTTGTTGACCTCCTGAGCGTGTTGCCGGGCAAAGAGAAGATAATTCGCGGCGTCTTCCAGAACTACTGGGATTTCCAGCCGCGATGGAATGAGAAGATGCCGGATTACGCCCATGACATGATCCCCTGCATGATGGAACCCGCCGGCAAGGACTGGCTCGAGTACCCGGCCTATTCCCAGATTCCGATCCTTGCCTGGGGTGTCGAGCGGGTGTATCGGCGGAACAGAGATAAGGAACTCCTTAGGCAGAGCCTCGAACCGATGGAGCGGTTCCACGAGTGGTACTGGCGGGAGCGGGACGTGACCAATATTGGGCTCGTCGCGGTCGGCGCTTACAGCGGCAACACGCAGCACGCGCGGTTTGAAACGTTCGACTACGAATGCAACATGGACGGCCTGACGATGACGCCGCACCCAACTCGCAGGACCCGCAGGGAAGGCGCGTGGTACGGCGACATCTGCGTGACGGGAAACACGTCCTACCTGGTTCTTGGCGAGCGGAGCCTGATGCGGCTGGCGCAAATCATGGGCAACAAGGAGATGGCCGCGCGCCGAAAAGCAAGAATCGCCAAGGCGGTCGGGGCCATGTGCGAGCACATGTGGGACGAAGCGGCGGGCACGTTTCTCTCGGTCAAGCGCGATACCCTTGAGAAAATCCCCGTGGCAACCATTGGGAGCTGGATTCCCCTTGCGGCGGGCGTTCCAACGGAATCCATGGCAAGACGAATGGCGGACGTGCTGCGCACACCGAGCTGGCAGACGCCCCTGCCCGTTCCCACCGTTGACCGAAACGACAAGCGCTGGAAGTCCGGCGGCTATTGGCGTGGGGACGTCTGGCCTGCGACCAACTACCAGATAGCCGGCGGTCTGGCGCATTACGGATACGCGGATCTCGCGGCGGACATTGCCGACAAGACAGTCGCCAATGCTCTGAAGAATGGCATCAGCGAGCATTACGATTCGATGACGGGCGCTCAATTGGGGGTGGAGTACCTTGGCATGACCTGCACGATCGTCACCATGATGCTGGACGGGCTTTGCCGGCACTACGATCTCAAGGTGCGCAACGGAAGATAGGGTGTTGCGCAGCCGTACGGCCTGGGTTTCGCCCCTAATCTGCTGTTCCTCCAAGTTGACAGACGCTTGCGTTCGGGTCTTTCCAATCACGCGGACAAGGACTACACACAGGAAAAAGACCTGTATACGCGACTTCTGAATCTACCTCAGTATGCTGAGTGGAAAGACATTATCTTGGACAATCTGTGTGCTCTGGAGTTCTCAAGGGGGAATTGGTCGGAAGTACTCAAGACCTGCTCGCTAATCGATGACTACTACACAGGCCTTCCATCTTCAGAGAAAGGGCGCTTATTGCGCAACGCACGGCGGGCTCGGGCAATATTCAAGGCTGGCCAGAAGAAGGAGGGGATTTCTGTATTGGGGGATCTGACAAAGGATCGCTATGCGGCTATCAGGAAGAAGGTGTTCCTCCGTGAGATAGAAGAAATGCGGCATGAAACGGCGGCAGCAGAAAAGACGGGTGGCTGCGGGTCCGATCAACCCACGACCGCCACACAACCTGCGGCGTCGTCCGGCAGCTGCGGCTCGACGGAAGCGTCTCCGAAACCAGTGTCCTCTTCTGCTGGCGACGGTTGCGGTTGCGGTTGTGGATCGCCGGCGCCGCGGGAGGCCGCCAGGCAACCGGCGCCTCGGCCGGGCGCAGCGGCGCAGTAGCGCAATGCCGTCTGAGCGGTAGAGTGTCGGTGTGTCATATCCCAATGGGAATCAGCGAAACGCCTGGCCGAGGCCAGGGCGAAAGGACGCGTGTTGTCATGAGCAAGCGAGCATTGACATGGATTGAGCGAGGATTCACCTTGATTGAGTTGTTGATTGTGCTGGGGATCATCGCGATTCTGGCGGCGATCGCGGTTCCGAATTTCCTGGAGGCGCTGGTGCGGTCCAAAGTGGCGCGGGTCCGCGCCGACATGCGGAGCATCGCCACCGCTCTGCAGTGCTACTGCGTGGACAACAACATCTACCCGTGCCGGCCCATGTGCGAGGCCGACTGCGGATGCTGGCGGGGCGCCCTCACCACGCCCATCGCCTACACCTCGGGCGGTTTCGAGGACCCGTTCGCGAGCCGGGACAGCCCGGAGAACCGTTACTACCGCTCTGAACGGGTTCAGAGTCCAGGCTTCAGCCTGTTTCCGCTCTCCCATTTTCGTCGGTGGAGAGACTTTGGAACGTCCTCCTGAGCTGCCTAGCCTTTTCAGCACTATTTTCTTGATTGAATCCCCCGGAACGCATAGAATTCCCTTGGTGGTTGAAGTTTGCAGATGTGGCGGGCCGCTGGGCCGGAACGGTTTTCCTGGCGCCGTTTCTCAATCCGACGAAATAACCACCGGTTTTCGGGTCCCCCCCGCATCTCCAACTGTTTCCACCATCAAGCCTATTCTGGTGAATGCCCTCCCTCACGGTCGGGCTACTGTATAGGAACCATGCAGTGACGCAGAAGATAGGCCAAAGGTTTCTCCGCATCGTGGCGAAAAAAACTCAGTTCTCCGAGCCCCTCTTCTGGGGCCTGCCACTGACCAAATGGCGGGAGATCACCGCGTTTTGCCTGGGCTCGCTTTCCCTGATTCTCTTCCTGTCTCTCTTGAGCGAGAACCTGGGCCGCCTCTGGATGGGAGCGTTCGGAGACGGCATTGCCCAGGGAGCCGCCTTCGTCCTCGGGCGGTGGGCCGCTTATGTCCTGCCGGCCCTTCTGCTGCTGGCCTCCATCCATGCCTTCCGCGGACGAATCCCGTTTCACCCCCTGCGCAAACTCGTGGCTGGCACCCTGATACTTCTCTCCGTATGTGGATTGCTTGCCCTGCCTCCCGTATTGGGCGTCGTCGTCTCAACGGATACGTTCTTTGAGGGAGGACTTCTTGGCAACTTCCTGGTTTCGAGTCCCGGCCTGAATCTGGCGTTTCTCCTGGGGCGGGTGGGCGCGTATGTGATCTTTTCGGCGGCGTTCCTCCTGGGCGTGATGCTCTCCACCGACTTCCTGTTCGTCCCGCTGATCCAGAGGTTCATGGCGGGCGGGCGGGCGCTGTGGGGCAAGCTGAGGCCGCGCAAACCCGTGGCCGTCCTGAGCTTCGGGCGCGAGAGTGGCGGCCATGCCCACCGCGTTTTCCCGCTTCTTGCGCCGCGTTCGGGGGCTGGCGAGACCTCCGCCGGCGCCCTTCTGGAGATGCCGGGGGAACCGCGCGCTTCCTCCAAGGAGCCTGGCGAGGAAATGGAACAGCCGGACTTTCTGAGCCAAACGCTCTCCGAACCCGCCAAGGTGGAAGAACCTGGAAAGAAGGCCGGCAAGAGCACCTCAACCCATCCAGGGATCCTCCAGACAGAGCTCGATTTCACCTCCCATCCCTACGTGCCTCCCCCGCTGGATCTTCTTTCGCCGTCGCCCGGGCCGGTTCAGTCCATGGACCGTGAAGAGGTGCTTCAGACCAGCGGGGCGCTGGAGAAGGCGCTGGCGGACTTCAACATCTCGGCGCGCGTCGTCGCGGTCACGCAGGGACCCGTGGTTACGCAGTACGAGTTGCAGCCGGCTCCCGGCGTCAAGGTCAGCCGGATTATCAGCCTTGAAAACGATATCGCGCTTATCCTGCGCGCGAGGAGCGTGCGCATCCAGGCGCCGATTCCCGGCAAGGCGGCCATCGGCGTCGAGGTTCCCAACCGCAAGGTCAACCCCGTGTACTTCCGGGACCTGATTGACTCCAGCGACTTCATCAACCATCCCTCGCCGCTTGCCTTCGTGCTGGGCCGGAACATATCCGGGGAGCCGGTGATCTGCGACCTCGCTATCATGCCGCACCTTCTCATCGCCGGGACCACCGGCTCCGGGAAGAGCGTGTGCGTCAACTCGATCATCTCCTCGATGCTCTACCGGATGCCGCCGGACAGAATCAAGTTCATCATGGTTGATCCCAAGCGGGTGGAATTGAACGTTTACTCCGACATTCCGCACCTGCTGGCGCCGGTGGTGAACGAGCCTCGGCAGGCCGCGGCCGCGCTTCTGTGGGCCGTGCAGCAGATGGAGGAGCGGCTGCGGGTTTTTTCCGAGATGCGCGTGCGGAACATAGACGGCTACAACGCCGTGGTCACCGGGAAGCGGCTTTCGTCGCGCGGGGTGGAGATTGCCAATCGCTCCTATCTGCCCCACATCGTGATCGTGATTGACGAGTTGGCCGACCTGATGCTCATTGCCAAGAACGAGGTGGAGGATTTTGTTGTCCGCTTGGCGCAGATGAGCCGCGCCGCCGGGATTCACCTGATCATCGCGACCCAGCGCCCCTCCGTGAACGTTCTCACCGGCATCATCAAGGCCAACTTCCCGTCACGCATCGCTTTCCGCGTCTCGGCCAAGGTGGACTCGCGCACGATCCTCGACATGAACGGCGCGGAGACGCTGCTGGGCAGGGGTGACATGCTCTTCTCGCCGGGCGGCACCAAGCCGATGCGCATCCAGGGGGCCTTCGTGAGCGATGCCGACGTGGAGCGGCTCGCGGACTACGTGCGGGCGCAAGTGCCCGCGGTTTACGAGAAACAGGATTTCGCCTCTACGTTGCCCGAGCCGTTGCCGGGAGAAGAAGCGCGCCTCGAATCGGGGATTGTGAAGCCGGAAGTTCGCAGCGAGGAGGACGAGGTGGACGAAGTGGACGAGATGGACGAAGTGCACGAGGAAGAGGAGAAGGAAGAGACGGACGATACCGGTCCTGCGAGAGGTTCCGCGCGCCCGCGCCAGAGCATGCCCGGCCCACCTTTCCCCTCGCGCATTCCGAGCGGCCAAGTCGAGTTCCCCTCGCTCCAACTCCGAGGAGACACCGAGGAGGACGAGGTGCTGTACGACCGGGCGCTACGCATGGTGCTAGAGTCGCGCAAGCCCAGCGTCTCGATGATCCAACGCCGCCTGAAGCTCGGGTTTGCCCGCGCGGGGCGGCTGATGGACCTGATGGAGGAGCGCGGGATTGTGGGACCCTATCTGGGCAGCAAGCCTCGCGATCTGATCATAGATGACCCCGACGGACTCCTGCGCCGCCTCAGCGAGATCGAGCGGGAGGGAGGACGGCAAAGCCGTCCGGACTCTTTCTGAAACGCACACCCTTGCATCGCGTTAGCGGAGGCGCCGCATGATGCCGACGATTACGTTTCCTTTCTCTTGCCCCGTCTGGGGGCGCCGGAAGACCCATCTCATCTGCGCGGTGATGCTGTCGCTGGTTCTGCCGGTTGCGTTCACCGGCTGCTCCGCCGTCCAACAAGGCTCCATGCCGTTCTGGGAGGAGGAATACCAGCGGAAATACAACGAGAGCCGCCTCCAGAAATACGGTCCGACCGCCATCGAGAAACCGGAGGAAGGCGTGCCGGCGTCCGTCTATGCCGGTCGGATCAATGGCTGGCCGCTCTTCTACCGGCTCGGCGACACCATGAGCATCCTCTGGCCGCTCTTCATGAAGACTCCGCTCGGCAACGCCGTGTTTCCCGTCTATGAATACATCAAAGAACCCATGCGCCTTTCCCTGTTCCTCTACACCGTGGGATTCTACGCCGACAAGACTAAGGATCGCTCCGGCAACTACGTCTTCCCCGTGTGGTTCTATGATCGCAAAGGAGAAAAGAAGGCGGCCCACCTTCTCGTTCTTGGGGGCTGGCACTCTTCCCCCACCCGATGGGTGCATTATCTGGTTCCCCTTTGGTTTTACCAGTCCAGAGACGGCGGAAAGGACAAGCATTTCAACTGTATTCTGATAGCCGACGTGGAATCCACGCCGGATACCCTGAGGCATGGCGTGTTCCCGGTCTGGCGGTACAGATCGAACAGCGGGACAAAGGAGAAGGGATTCCATTATCTGTTGTTCGGGGGGATTAAGTCCAATCCCCGGCGCCTCTCCAACTACCTTTTCCCCATGTGGTTCTACGAGAGCACGAAGGATTCCAAGGACCAGCGGCACCGCAGTCTTTTTGTCACTCCCCTGCTCGGCGGGTTCGCCAGCGGTCCGGACGAACTGCGGCACGGGTGTTTTCCCCTGTACTACTACGGGCGGGACAAGGACTCTTCGTCTTTCCTCTCGCTTCCGCTGTACGTGTCCAAGGAGCCGGATAGCAAAGATCTGATCCTGGGCGGCATTCTCTACTGGGATCTTCAGAACGGAAAGGACCGGTACCGCTCCATCCTCTGGCCTTTCACGCACTTCTGGGGCAACGAACGTTCCCAGGGCCACGCCGTCGCCCCGCTCTACGGCTGGACGCGTTACGCTGACGGCGGATGGATGTTCAACTCTCTCCTTTTCAACCGCGCGAAGGGGAAGACCAACGTTCTGAACTTCGGCGGTCCTCTTTTCTTTCACGCCACACGCGGGGAGAGCTGGTACACCAATCTGTTCTGGCCCGTCTATCAGGGCTGGGGCTCGAAAGACACCGCCAGCCATCTCCTGCTTCCCGTGGGATACTACCGTGAGGACAAGGACAAAGGGCG
>Ga0315281_10012439_pt1 | contig 11589 bp, 13 predicted proteins | sample YL17G07_0_MG_FD_204540 | JGI IMG/M metagenome (GOLD analysis project Ga0315281, IMG submission 204540) | Sediment microbial communities from Yellowstone Lake, YNP, Wyoming, USA - YL17G07_0 | ecosystem: Environmental > Aquatic > Freshwater > Lake > Sediment | place: USA: Wyoming | collected... | reverse complement strand
GCCCGGGGTGTCACCAGCCTCCGCGCGGCCTGCCCGTGCGACGTGCTGATCGTGGACGAGATCGGGCCGCTGGAGGTCGAGCAGGGGGCGGGCTGGGTCGATGCGATCGACGTCCTGCGTTCGGGGTGCTTTCGTCTGGCGGTGGTCGTCGTGCGCCCCGGCCTGGTCGAGGCCGTCCGGATGGCCATCGGCGCTCCGGATGGCACCGTCGTGCGCCTCCCGCCAGAGGCGCCGGGCCGGGACCCGGCGGCCGATCTGCTGGCCCTGCTCTGAGCGGCGCCGGCGGCAGGGGTCTCGCGCTCGCGCATGCCCCGTCCTCGGGCAGCCGCCCGGGTGACGCCCCGGCCGTGGACGATGCGGGCGTGTGACGCACCGTCAATGATTCTCCGACCCCGGCCGGACCGCGCGGCGAACACGGGGCCTCGGGCACCCGAATCCGCGGTCCCGCCCCCCGACCGACGACCTCGCTGCCGCCGGTCGACGTCCTGTTGACACCCCGGCAACGGTTCGCGTTCCAGGCGCGGCGGCCTGGCCGCTGGGCAGCGCCGCGGCGTCCACGGGGGCGGGGCTCTCCCCCCAGACGGCCCGAGATCGACGAATGATTGCCGCAGTGGCAACACCGCGCTGCGTGGCCGCCGTGACGAAGGCCGTCCGCCCGTGGCCGGGCCGCCGCGGCGCATCCGTGGCAACACCGCGCTGCGTGGCCGCCGTGACGAAGGCCGTCCGCCCGTGGCCGGGCCGCCGCGGCGCATCCGTGGCCGGGCCACCGCTGCCCGGCGCCGTATCATCGTCGGGATGTCCGAGCTCGAGACCCTGGCCGCCCGCGTCCGGCCCGCGCTCCGGAAGGCGGCCCCGCTCCTGTCGCGGCTCGCGCCCCGGATGGAGCCGGCGAACCCGTTCTCGCCGGACGACCTGTCGCGCGACCCGGACGTCGCTGGCGCATATCGCGCCGACCCGCTCGTCAGCCACCGCACGACGGCCCGCCCGGGGGCGGAGATCTTCGCCACCGCGGACCGGGTGAACGGTGCGGTCGCGGCCGGACGCACGTTCGCCTGCCCGACCCTCGTCATCCACGGCGCCGCCGACCCGATCGTCCCGCCGGCGTCGACGGCCGCCCTGAGCCGCCTGCCCGGGGTGGAGCGAAGGCTCCTGCCGGACATCCGCCGCGAGCCGCACAACGACCCGGACGGCCCGGCGATCGTCGACGCCGTGGCGGCCTGGCTCCGCGGGCAGCTCGCCGGGCCGGACCGGCCCGGCTGACCTGCCGGGACCCCGCGGTGTTCATGCTCTACGCGGTCGTCGCCGGGATCCTCGCCGGCCTCGCGCTCGGGGGCCGGCTCGGCGGCCTCGCCGGGTTCCCTCTTCGCTGGTGGCCGCTGGCGATCGTCGGCCTCGGCGTCCAGCTCGTCCTCTTCGCCGGCCCGGTCGCCGAGCGGATCGCGGGGTTCGGAGCGCCGCTCTACGTGGCCTCCACCGGGCTCGTCCTGCTGGTCGTCCTCCGCAACGTCCGGCTGCCCGGCTTCCGGCTCATCGCGGTCGGGGGCGGGGCGAACCTCGCTGCCGTCGTCGCCAACGGCGGCCTGATGCCGACGACCGCCGACGCGCTCGCCACGGCCGGCCTGTCGGCGGCCACGGCCCTGCCCGGCTACTCGAACAGCGCCATCGTGGCGAACCCGGCGCTCGGGCCGCTCACGGACGTCCTCGCCCTGCCGGCGTGGCTGCCGCTCGCGAACGTCTTCTCGGCCGGCGACGTCCTGGTGGGGGTCGGCCTCGCCATCGCCATCGCGTGGGGGATGCGCCGGGGGGCGAGCGGCTGAGGTCTCGCGGCGGGCCGGACTCGGCCGGAGCGGCGAGGCGCCGCCTCGGCGCCGCGCCGCTACCCTCCGGCCGGCTTCGCCCCGTTCGAGCCGCCGCGCTTCCGCCCTTCGCGGAGCAGGCTCCGGAGAATGAACGCGACGTTTGCCGGCCGCTCCGCCAGGCGGCGCATGAAGTATGGGTACCACTCCGTGCCGTACGGAACGTAGATCCGGACCCGGTAGCCGCGCCGCAGGAGCCGGACCTGGAGGTCGCGCCGGACGCCGTTGAGCATCTGGAACTCGAAGCGGTCCGGACCGATCCCCTCCCGCTCGGCAAAGCGGATCGCCCGCTCGATCAGCCGCGGGTCGTGCGTCGCGAGAGCCGGGTACGTGCCGTCCCGCAGGAGCCGCTCGGCGAGCGCCTCGTAGGCCCGGTCGACGTCGGCCTTGTCGGCGAGCGCGACCGACGCCGGCTCGCTGTAGGCGCCCTTGCACAGGCGGACCCGGGCACCCTCGGCGATCAGCGCCTCCACGTCGGCGGGGCTCCGGCGCAGGGCGGCCTGGATCACCACCCCGCTGTTCGGGTTCACCCGCCGGACCTCGCGCCAGAGGGCGAGCGTCCGGTCCGTCTTGGCGTGGTCCTCCATGTCGATCCGCACGAATGAGCCCGTCCCGGCCGCCTTCGCGAAGACCCGCTCCACGGTCGCGCGGCACAGGTCCCGGTCGATGTCGAGGCCCATCTGGGTGAGCTTGAGCGAGACGTTCCCGTCGAGCCCCCGCGCGGCGATCACGTCGAGCGCCTGGAGGTAGCGGTCGCCGGCGGCGGCGGCGGCCTCCGGCGAGGAGACCGACTCGCCGAGGACGTCGACCGTCGTGCCGAAGCCGGCGCCCTTGAGCCGCTCCAGCGCGCCGAGCGCCTCGTCGAGCGTCTCGCCGGCGATGAAGCGGGCGACCATCGGCCGGGTGATGGGGAGACGCGTCGCTAGGCGCCCGAGGCTGCGCCGGTGCGACAGGCCGATGAGCGTCCGGCGCAGGCCGCGCTCCGGGAGCTCGCGGAGGTGCGCCGCGGCGGTCACGAGCGCTCCCTCGGGCCAGGTTCCTGCTTCGGCTCGTCGAGCACGTGGCGCCGGAGGAAGGCGACGATCCGGCCGAACGCGTCGCGCCGGTTCTCCCGGCGCTCCCAGCCGTGGGCCTCGTCGTCGTACCAGTGCACCTCGTGGTGCTTGCCTTCGATCGTGAGCGCCTCGACCATCTTCTCCGACATGAGCGGGGCCACCCGCATGTCCTTCCGACCGTGGAGGATGAGGAGCGGGGCCTCGATCCGCTCGGCCCGGTAGAGCGGCGAGCCGCGCCGGTAAAGCGGGGCCCGGGCCGCGTCGTCGGGGTCGCCCATCATCCGCCGCAGGTCCAGCCGGCCGGCCCGGTCGCCGTGGCGGTAGCTCTCGGCGATCTCCGAGTCGCCGAACAGGTCCACGCCGGCCTTCCAGAGGGCGGGCTCCTCGACGAGCGCACACAGGGCAAGGTACCCGCCGTACGACCCGCCGTAGACCGCCAGCCGGCCGTCGGACCACGGCTGGGCGGCGGCCCAGCGCGCCGCGTCGACCACGTCCCGGACGTCCGCGTGACCCCACTCGCCGAGGTTGGCCCAGCGGTACGCCCGGCCCAGGCCGGTCGAGCCCCGGAAGTCGACGGCCACGAAGGCGAAGCCCTCGTGCACCAGGAGCTGGCGGAACGGCTGCCAGTCGCGCATGACCTGCGAGGTCGGGCCGCCGTGGGCGTGGACGATCGTCGGGACGCGCGTCCCACCCCGCTTCCCGGTCGCCGCGGCGGGTCGCCAGAGCGTGAGCGGGACGACCAGGCCGTCGCGGGCGGTGATCGTCAGGCGCTCCGACTCGACGAAGCCGCGGGCCGGGACGACGGACGGCAGCGAGTGGGTGAGCCGGCGCGGCCGCCCCGCGGCGATCGGGCCGGGCTGCGCACCGGCCGGCTGCTCCGGCCGCGCGACCTCGCCGGGAGCCGCGAGCGGCAGGATCCAGAGGTCCTCCGGCTCGCGCTCACTCTCGCCGATCGCGACGACGCCGCTCCCGTCGGGCAGCCAGTCGACCGCCAGCCAGCAGCCGTCGAACGGGTTGATCCGCGCCCCGGCTCCGGCGACGGCGGCCGGAGGCGGGCTCTTCCGCGGACGGCCGGGGCCGCGCTTCGCCGGTGACGCCGCGACGAGCGGCGCGACGACGAGGTCGAAGAAGCCGTCGCGGCCGACCACGTGCACGAAGCGAGTCCCGTCGGGCGACGGCAGCGGGGCGAACCCGAAGCCGCCGATGTAGTGCCCGTGCTCGACGGGCCCGCTCGTCAGGAGCGTCCGCTCGCGCCCGTCGAGGCCGACCCTGACGACCTGGAACCAGCCGTCCGCGTCCGAGACGAGGAGGAGGCCGAAGCCGTCGGGGAGCCAGCGCGGCGATGCCTCCCACGCGCCGGGCGCGGAGACCTGGCGCTCCTCACCGGTCGCGACGTCGAGGACGTGGACCTGGGCGGTCAGGAGGTCGTCCGAGCGCTGCGCGGCGACGGCGAGCCGGCTGCCGTCCGGCGACCAGGCGTACTCCGTGACGTCGACGCCGCTCGGCGTGAGCGGGCGCGGCTCGGCCACGACCGGCCGGGCGGGCGGGCGACCGCGGCGCGGGATCGGCGCGTCGATCAGCCAGACCTGCGACCAGCCGCGCCGTCGCGAGACGAACGCAAGGCGTCGGCCGTCGGGCGCCCAGCGCGGCGCCGAGAGGCCGGCCGGATGCTCGATCACCTTCGTCGGGCGGGTCCCGTCGGCGCCGACGACCCACAACGCATCGCCCCGGACGAAGGCGAGGCGCTCCCCGTCGGGAGACCACTGGGGATCCGAGACGTTCTTCTCGGACGCGGTCAGCTGGCGCGTCACCGCCGTCCGGAGGTTCGCCACATGAATCTGGCGGGCGCCGGCGGCCTCGGCCGTGTATGCCACCCGCCGGCCGTCCGGTGCAAGCCGGAACTCGCGGGGCGATTCGGTCCCCACGATCTGCTCGATCGTCAGGCGGTCGCGTGCGCCCTGGCCGGGGCGGACACCCGGGCGGGCGAGAGGGCGGGCGGCGGCGCGACGACGCGGGCGGCGCGCAGGGGCGACGAGCTCGGCCGCGGGCTCGGCGGGCAGCTCGGCCGGGTTCTCGGCCGGCGATTCGGCCGCGGGCTCGGCACCGGGCGCACGCGGGGGCCCTGCCGGACCCCCGGCGGCGGCCGCGAGCGCCGTCTCGGCGTTCGGGAGGAGATCCTCGCCGGGTTCCGGGCCGCCATCGGCGCGCGGCATTCGAGCGACCATGGGTCGCTTATAGCACAGGCTCCAGGCCGGAGAGGGCGCATTCCCGCAGGTCCCGCGGTGGTGCCGGAACGACGCGGGCGAACGTTTCCGCCCCCAGGTAGGCCTCCAGGAGGTCCCGCGGGGCGTCGTTCCAGTTGCGGCCGCTCATCTGGCTCGCGTGGCAGGCGAGGGCGGCGAGCTTCCGGTCCAGGACGGCCCGGACGTCGATGATCGTGGTGATCTCGTCGTCGGGCCGGGCGAGCTCGGCGAGGCGCCGTTCCTGCAGGCGGTCGTCCTCGGTCGGCTCCCGGGGCGGCAGGCCGCCCTGCGCGGCAAGGGCCTCGAACATCCCGCGCAAGCGCCCGATCGCGGACCGGGCGAGCGCCTGGTGGTAGAGGACGCGCGGCCCGCCGGGCTCGGTGGTGACGAGCTCGAAGGCGGCGCTGGCGCGGGCGGAGATCGCCACGTGGTCGGGGTGACCGTAGATGCCACCCGGGTCGAAGGTCAGGACCACGGCCGGCCGGAGTCGCCGGATGACGGCCGCAACCCGCTCGACGACCTCGCCCGGATCGGCGAGCGCCAGGCAGCCGGCCGGCTTCGGCCAGCCCTCCATGCCCGAGTCTCGGTAGCCGAGGAAGATGGGCTCGCCGATGCCCATCGCCGAGGCAGCGCAGCGGAGCTCCCGGCGCCGGACCTCCGGGTCCATCTCGCGGGCGCCGTCGCCGCCCCCGAGGTCACCGTTCGTGGCGCACACGAGCCGGGTGGGGATCCCCGCGCTCGCCGCGAGCGCCAGCGTGCCGCCGGCGCCGAACGATTCATCGTCCGGGTGGGCGAAGACGGCGAGCAGGCCGCGCGGTGGGTCGGCGTCGCCGGTCACGGGCGCGCGGTCAGCCCTTCTTCGGGTCGACGAGGGTGGCCTCGAGCTGGTCGCCCAGCTCGACCGTCCGCCGGAAAGCCGCCCAGACCGCCTCCGAGAGGACCGTCCGCAGGCGTCCCGACTCGAGCTCGTGGAGCGCGGCGGCGCTCGTCCCTCCGGGCGAGGTGACCATGTTCCGGAGGACGGCGGGGTGGGCCGCGGACTGCTTCGCGAAGTAGGTGCTGCCCTCGAGCGTCTCGATGACCAGGTCGTGGGCAATGTGGCGTGGGAAGCCCAGGTGGACGGCGGCGTCGATGAGCGCCTCCATGACCAGGAACACGTACGTCGGGCCGGTCCCCGAGACGGCCGTCGCCATGGCCACGAACTTCTCGTCGTCGACCTCCAGCTGCGAGCCGAGGGCGGACAGGAGCGTCCGGGCCTGGGCACGCTGCTCGTCGGTCGTCTCCGGCGTGGCGTACCAGACCGTCATGCCGCGGCCGAGCTGGGCCGGCGTGTTCGGCATGCTCCGGACCACCTGGCGGATGCCCAGGATCCCGGCCAGCGCCGTCGTCGTCGCACCGGCGATGACGGACAGGACGAGCTGCCCCTCGCGGAGGGCCGGAGCGATCTCCTTCCCGACCCGGGCGAGCATCTGGGGCTTGAGGGCCAGGATCACGATGTCCGCATCGCGGACGGCGTCGGCATTGCCGGCCACGACGCGGATCCCATGGGCCGCGGCAAGCTGCTCGCGCCGTTCGGCGCGCGGGTGGCTGGCCACGATCAGGTCGGGCTCGACGAGCCGACCCCGGAGGAGGCCGGCGATGATCGCCTCGGCCATGACGCCGGAGCCGACGGTGGCGATCCTGCGGCCGACGAGGGGAGACATGGCGGGAGTATACCGGCGCCCCGCGGGTGCCCGCGCCGGGACGCGGGCGGCCGGCACGGGGCGGCGACGGGCGGGGCGGCGGCGAGCGGCGGCCGGGGCGGCGAGCCGCTCGCCGCGCGGCGCGTTCCGGATCGGCCGCGTCATCCCGGGGGCGCTCACCCCTCCACGGGGCGCCAGCCGTCGGACGGGGCGACGTCGACGAACGCGTCCGGGTCGAACAGCTCCGCGAGGAGCTCGATCCCGTCGATCACGCGCGGCCCCGGCCGCCCGACGAAGGCCGCGCCGTCGAGGGCGAAGACCCGTCCCTCGCGGACGGCCCGGAGCCGGCTCCAGGACCCCGGGCGGGGCGCCCGGCGCACGGCGTCGAGCGTCGCGCGCAGGTGGAGGCCGGCGGGAGCCAGGAGGATGACCTCGGGGTCGACGTCGCCGAGCGCATCCCACGACGTCGCAAGCGGAGGCTCGCCCTCGCTGCCCAGAAGCTCCCAGCCGCCCGCCCGGCGAACCTGCTCGGGGAACCAGCGCCCGGCGGCGAACGGCGGGTCGAGCCATTCGAGCGCGACGACGCGCGGCGACCGGACGCCGGCCGCCCGTCGCTCGGCGACCGTCTCCTCCACGTCGGCCAGCCGCTCTCGCAGGATCTCGACGAGCCCGAGCGCCTCGTCCTCCGCTGCCGTCATCGCGCCCACCGTCGAGATCGCGTGGAGGATCCCCTCGAGGCTCGTCGGCGCGAGCGTCACGATCGAGACCTGCGGCCCGAGCGCCTCCCGCGCGACGACCGCCGGCGGCGGACCCGCGAGGGGTGCGCCGGGTCGACCGGGGACGAGGACCAGGTCGGGGGCGAGGCCGACCAGCGCCCCGAGGTCCAGCGCGAAGGCCGACGGCTCGAGCGCGGCCGGACCGGCCGCTCGAACGGTCGCCGGGGCGGTCACGACCGGGCGGTCGGTCGCCTCCGGCGGGTAGTCGCAGGCGTGGGTGATCCCTACGACGTCGTCGCCCAGGCCAAGGGCGAAGGCGATCTCCGTGGCCGCCGGAAGGAGCGACACGATCCGCACGGATCGAGTCTAGACGAGCGGGGCGACGGCCTCGCGCGGCGGGTGCTGCCGGGTCGGGGCCGGAGTGCAGCCCGTGTGCGGCGCGGACTCGGCCCGACCGGCGTCACGGCCCGGACGCGGAACGACCGGCCTCGCCGACGACCGGTCGTTCGGGGTGCGAGCTCGGCCCACCCGGCCGGCGGGAGGTCAGCGGGGCTTCGCCGCGTCGATCCCGGCCCGGGCGGCGGCCTTGTCCGTGTACCAGACCGCGTTGATCTGCGTGTACGCGACCCACTCCGGCGGGAGCGACTCCTCCGGGAAGATCGCGTTGACCGGGCACTCCGGCTCGCAGGCGCCGCAGTCGATGCACTCGTTCGGGTCGATGAACAGCGACCGATCCACGCCCTGCTCGAAGTGGATGCAGTCGACCGGGCAGACCGCCACGCACGCCTGATCCATCACGTCGACGCACGGCTCGGCGATCACGTAGGTCATCGGAATCCTCCGCTTGCTCCTCGGTCTGTCCCGGGCCGCGCCCCGTCCGTGATGGGGGTCCTCACCCGACCTGCCCGGAGGGTACCACTTCGTGGGACAGCGGCGACGCCCGGGCCGGCGCATGACCCGGCGTCATCGCGACGGGCATGTTGAAGCACGGTCCGTGCCGCCGCGGCCGCTCGCTGGTCGACGCACGTCCGGCGCCACGACCGGTCAGCCGGCGGCGGTCTCGAGGCGGCGCCGGCGGCACCCGACCATCGTCAGCGAGCCAGGGCCGGCGGCGCGACCTCCGGGCTCCAGCGGCGGCCGGTGGCGTCGCGGCCCGCCCCGGCGGCGGGGGTAGTCGCGCTGCCGATAGCGGCGATGAGAACGAGCAGCGCGAGGAGGCGGCGAAGGCGGGGCATGTCCGGCGTACCTCCGGGTCGCCGCCTGGCCGGCGGCGGGCGTGCCCCCACGCCGGACAGTCTCGCCGGGCGCGCTTACCTGGCCCTTATCCGCCTTCGCCCGAGGTCGATGATCACATCCCCTGGGGTTCGTAGTCCGGGGCGAGGTACTTCTCCGGGTCGTCCTCGAACTCCAGCCGGCAGCCCTTGCCGCAGAAATAGTAGACGGTGCCTTCGTGCTCGAAGGTCTGGCTGGCGGTCTCCACCTGGACCTCCATCCCGCAGACCGGGTCGATCGCGATCGCCATCGCGGCGCCTCCTCGCTCTGCCCGGCCGTGCCGGGTACTCCGGGGGAGTATACGACTGGTTCCCGCCACGCCCCGGTACCGCTAGGATGGACGCATGGCGAGCAGCACCCCGGCCCCGGACCTCGACGCGGCGCGGACGACGCTGCTGGCCGAGCGCGCCCGGCTCCGCGCGGAGCTCGGCGAGGAGATCGAGTCGCCGGGCCAGATGACGTACGGCTCGCAGGCCGCGGCCGCCGCCCAGGTCTTCGCCCAACAGCGCGACCTCGCGTTCCGCGAGCAGGCCGAGCGGCGCCTCCACGCTGTCGAGCATGCTCTCGCCCGGCTGGAGAGCGGGCGCTACGGGATCTGCGAGACGTGCGGCGCGGCGATCCTGCCGGAGCGCCTGGAGATCATCCCCTGGGCAACCACCTGCGTGAAGTGCGGGCAGGCCGCCGGCCACCGGTGAGCGCGCCGGGCGGCCGGTGAACCCCACGGCGAACCCTGCCGCGGCAGACCCCCGAGGCGCAGCCGCGCCGCTCGTCGACCTCGAGGCGGTCCGGGCCGCCGCCCGCGTCCTGCAGGGCGTCACGGTCCGCACCCCGCTCGTCGGCTTCGGGCCGCCGGAGGCACGCCACTTCCTGAAGGCCGAGTCGCTCCAGCCGATCGGGGCGTTCAAGCTCCGGGGCGCGTACCACGCCGTCGCGACGCTCGATCCCGACGTCCGCGCCCGGGGCGTCATCACGTACTCGTCGGGCAACCACGCCCAGGGCGTCGCCCGGGCCGCCCGCCTCCTCGGCGTGCCCGCCGTCATCGTCATGCCGGAGAACGCGCCGGCGATCAAGCGGGCGCGGGTCGCAGCCGACGGGGCGGAGATCGTGACGGTCGGCAACGCGAGCGCCGAGCGCCGGGCGATCGCCGAGCGGCTGGCCCGGGAGCGCGGTCTCGCCGTCATCCCGCCCTACGACGACGACCGGATCATCGCCGGCCAGGGGACGTGCGGCCTGGAGATCGCCGAGGACCTCCCCGACCTCGCGCTCGTGCTCGTGCCGGTGGGCGGCGGGGGTCTCGCGTCCGGCGTCGCGGCGGCGGTCAAGGCGCTTCGTCCCGCCGCCCGGGTGGTCGGGGTCGAGCCTGAGCTGGCCGCCGACGCCCGCGATTCGCTCGCGTCGGGCCGGATCGTCGCCTGGCCGGCCGAAGCCGTCGGCCGGACGATCGCCGACGGGACGCGCACCCAGGCGCTCGGCGTCCGGACCTTCGCCCACCTCTCGGCGCTCCTCGACGGGATCGTCGCGGTCAGCGAGGCGGAGATCGCGGCCGCGGTCCGCCTCGCTGCGGAGGAGAGCCGCCTCGTCGTGGAGCCGTCCGGGGCGCTCTCGATCGCGGCACTCCGCTTCCACGCGGCCGAGGCGGGTGTTGGAGGCGGGGCCGGCGGGGCCGGGGCGACGGGCGCGGTCGTCGCCGTCGTCTCCGGCGGCAACGTGGACCCGGAGCAGTACCGGGCCTACCTCGCGGCGCCGATCCCCGGGTCCGCCTGAGCGGGCGCCCCGGCCGAACCGATCCCGGGGTCCGCCCGGGCCGCCACCGATCCGGGAGGTTCGACGGCCCCGCCTGCCTCTCGCGCGCGCCCGCGTTCCGCTGCCGTCGCTCGTTCGGCCGTCGCTCGTTCGGCCCCGGCGAGCGCATCCTCCCGCCCCTCCCGGCGGGCCGTGTCGGCGTCCTCCGCCCGCATCCAGGCGGCGATGACGAGGCGAAGCGCGACGACAAACCCGAGGTCGCCGAGGCCCCACATGATCGCCCCGGCCGCCTGCTGGTCGGCGAGCAGCGTCGGCCCCCCCCGGCCGGCCGGTCGTCACGCAGGAGGCGCCGGCGGCCCGCACGTTCCGCTGGGACCAGGCCGCGGGACACGACGGGCCCCTCCGGGCGGCTCGCGCCGGCCGACAAGGCACAGGTCAACCATCGCGCCCATCGGAGGTCGACTTCCGTGTTCCGGGACGATTCCTCGGATCGCGGTCGAGGCGAGCCATCGGACGGGTGCACAGGAATCGCCAGCTGCGTGCACGCGGCCCGGCGGCCCGAGCATGGTCCCCGGGTGGCGGCCGACCGGAGCGCGGAACGGCCGACGACGTACCGGTGCGCGGCCGCCCGCGCACGGGCCTGACGGGCGACCCGGCGCTCGGGATCCGCCGCTCGGGGCGCTTCCGAGGAATCGTGCTCCATGGCAGAAGTGGGCTGGCGCTCGTCGGCGATGTTCCGGCCGCGCCGAGCCCGGTCCCCGGGCGGAACTCCCGGGAAAAGGAGGAACCCCGGGTGGTCGGGGCCCGGGGTCCAGGGAGATGCGGTGGTTGCGGGGGGCGGATTTGAACCGCCGACCTTCGGGTTATGAGCCCGACGAGCTGCCACTGCTCCACCCCGCTCCCGTACTCTACCGCCTTCGGTGTCCTTCCGTCAACCGCAGTCCACGGCTCCGGGCGTATCGAGCCTGGTCCGCGGGCCCGTCGGGGTCACCCCGGCGGCGCTCCGGCGCCCCGAGCTCTTC
>Ga0315281_10012438_pt1 | contig 11589 bp, 16 predicted proteins | sample YL17G07_0_MG_FD_204540 | JGI IMG/M metagenome (GOLD analysis project Ga0315281, IMG submission 204540) | Sediment microbial communities from Yellowstone Lake, YNP, Wyoming, USA - YL17G07_0 | ecosystem: Environmental > Aquatic > Freshwater > Lake > Sediment | place: USA: Wyoming | collected... | reverse complement strand
TATCAGCATTTGCGGGATTATTACATAGGTTTTATTTTTCTGCTCTAGCACAAAGTTTTACTGATTGAATAAATTCTGGTGAAAAATCTTTTAATAAATGATCGCAGTTTTCCGCTTTTAGTCTTCGGATATTTACGAATCCCGCGTCTTGCATCAGTTTTTTTATCTTTTCGTACCATAATATGTTTCTATGAAAATCAAACTCGTGTACTCCGTCCCCTAGAATTCCCCGCTTCATATATTCTTGTTCTTTTGGGGATGATTGAAAGAATATGTGGACAATTCCCTCGAAATCTGGACAACTGAATTCAAACTTTCCCCCCTTCTTCAAAACTCTGTATGCTTCTTTTAAAATAAACTCGGTGTCCTTTATGTGTTCTAAAAACTCTTGGCTCACAATTTCCTCGACAGATTCGTCTTCAAACTTCCAAGGTTCTGTCGCGTCCGCCCCGTACCGAGCATCCATATTTATATATCCTTCTCTTGGTGATTCTCCGCCTCCGAGTTCAATGCGTGCCATTTAAACCGAATCCTCCTTCCCGTGTTTTTAGTTTGCTTGTGCTTTTTCTCAAATAACTTTTCATTAAACGATTCGTCCCTGTCGAGATCAACTGCCGAATCCGTGAAGTATTCTGCCTTGATGTCCCGCCGTTCGACTATCTTCAGATTCGCGCGACACTGAAGCAAAAATATTATATCGATATATCCGTAGTGTCCGCTGAAGTCTTCGTCATACCCGCCCACTGATTCAAAGTCATCCTTGTGAATCAGATAGCAAGCCAACGCTTCCCGTTCAAACTTCCTTCCCAAGAGGTACATCGTTCCCTTCTCCTTTTTCATCTGCAAAATCTCATCGACGTTTTCTCTGGTAATCAGATGGTCTATGTCAGCATACACCACCCAGCCTTCCGATTCTTGAAATCCCAGATTAGTCGCTCCGCCTGCGTTCCAGGGTATATCGTCATCAACCCGATAGACATCAACTCCGTTTAGTTTTAGTGGCTCTTTTGCGTGGTCGTCCACTATCACTACTCTTGTTTGCGGGTGCCTTTCTTTTAGGATTCCTGGCAGTCTTTCTTTTTGGCCGTAATAACTGTACAGGAGCGTTAGTGTATTTTCCATATATTCTAAAATTAGTTGTCTCCGTTGATTCTTCGTTCCAGCCGTGATTCATCATAAAAACTCGTAGTGTATTGTGATTCCATTCGGTGCAATCATCCGCGTCGCTTTCAGTCGGGACAACTATGTAGAGGGTGTTGGTAATCTTTCCAATGGCTTCAATCGCTTTGTCAGGGTATTCAAGGTGTTCCAATGTGTCGCCCAGATATACAGCGTCGTACTTTCCCTTAACATCGTAGGCACTCATCACCTCACAGGGTACTCCGTGCTTTTGAGCCAGTCTGATTCCTTCCTCGTCGGTGTCGATTCCTTTTGCTCCAATCTTCGAGGTAATCAGTCCGTCTCCGCAACCTATATCTAAAATCTTTTTTTCTTTTATCCAATCAATAACTTTCAAGACGTGATCCCGATACACGCAAGGTGATTCAAATTCTCTCCAATGGTAGTCGCCAGTCTCGCGATATTTTGTGAACTCAACCATCTAATAAATCGTTAATTGTAAATTCGTCTCCTACGCGCATTACGTTCCAATGATGCATCGAAATTATCTCTTTGCCTTCCCACTGCCCTTTCCCGATGTTGCAGAATTTGAGTCCGAGATCCGCACACGCTTTCTTGATGTTTTCACCTTCTCGATTCCACGGTGCAAAGAACGTATCGATGGGCTTGCAAGACCCGACCATCCGCAGGGAATTCTCGCTCCAGTATTTAAGTGCCTTATCAATATCCTCGTAGCATTCTTCATAACTTAGTAGGCTGTAATCTTTATGCTCCCATCCGTGCAATCCGATTTCTAACGATGGCGCGGTGGCAAGGTAGTAGAATAGTGCGTGGTTTTGCCAAAGGTCTTTCATCAGGACAGCAACTGTATGTATCTTTCCTTCTTTCAAAAACTGTTCGTGAATCTTCTTGAATTGGTAGCTGTTTGTGTAGAGATTCGCATCGTCATCACGAATGAGGATTGAATTTGAACCATTTGTGTTTTCGGACGTTTCCTTCATTGACTTTAACTTTTAACGGATACTTGCTTAAAACATAGGGAAAGGAAAGCTGGTCTCTCGCGCTCCACTTCGTAATCTCGTCCCACCATTCCTCATTGAATTTATTGACGACTTCGGTGTTTCTTCTAACCAGTACTCCGCATTCATACAGTCCGCTATGCTTGGGGAATCCTTGCGAGCGGTAGTAGTCAACTTGCGGTTTCAGTTCTTCCACTCGTCCTGCGTCTGCCAGTGCTTCGTAGTATATGCAATCTCGGTAAGGATGCTTGAACAGTCCAATGTCAGCGTCTCCTAGAAATTCTTTGATAAATTTTTCTTCGGGAATCAGGAGTTCGATGTTTCCGTCCAGCCAGACGCTTGTGCCTTCAATGTACTTGTGAGAGAGAATCTTATATTTCTTGGCTTCCATCCTTCCCCCGTCTCCCGTGAAGCACTTTATATCATCTCGTCTTTCATCCCGACCTCCGCAAATTGCCGTATAAATCATAGTGGGTATATTCCTCTTGTCTTAAAATCTATGTCTTCTGGCTGATAATCTCGCTTTCCAGCCTTGATGTCCTTTTTTATATTCTTCAGTCTGTCGGGATTGAGCCACGCGTAGTGCAGGATCTTCCAGTCTGCGGGTGTTTCAATCTGGACGTACTGGAGAACTCCGTCATAAGTGATGTGTGAGTGGTATCCTTCGGTGAAGTACAGGTTCTTGTCGTTATAGAAAATCTTATTGACGTTGGTTCTGACCGGATTCTCGAAGTGGTGTTGCGGGTCTTGGATGAGGTTATAGAATTTCATTCCCATCGTGATTGGCGCGGGATGCGGTTCGATTCTTACGCTTTCAATGAATTCCCGATAACAGTCTCCGACTAGTTTCTCGTCTTGGTCTATGTTTACTATCCAGTAGTCTTTCGGCATCTTTTCTAACAGCCAGTTTCTTTGTTTGCTCATTTCCTCGAAAGGATTTTGGTAGAGCGTGAGGTTATAGACTTTCTTGTATTTATTCAGGAGTTCCCAAGTCCCATCTTTTGAGCCTCCGTCCACAATGTGATACTCATCCACTATCGGATAGACGCTTTCTATACAGCGAAGTATCTCGTGTATTCCGTCTTGGCAAATTAGATTTCCGATAATCATAGATTTTGCAATTCCGTCAACTTCTTTTTGGTGAGCATAAAATTGGTGTTGGTGAACTTCTTTTCTTCCCTTATTTCAAAGTCGGTTCTGGTCATCATATTTATAAAATGCGTTTCACTGAATCTTTCGTAGAACTTATCGAACCACCAACTTGGCGTATGCATTGATATATGAGTCTTGTCCATATTTGGTATATGAGTGACATCTCCATATTCCTGAAACGAGGTTGAGATGCTGATGAACATTGAATCGAAATCTAACCTATTCATCACTTTTTCTATCTGTTCTGAATCCAGATGCTCGAACAAATCGAAGCTGTACACCAATTCCGCCTTGGTAAAATCAACCACTGCCACATCTCCGCATATTAGGTTCTTGTTTCCCTTGGTAGTATATTTCGAAATATCAACCCCTTTCGTATCGACTCCCGTATCGTTTAATGTGTCAACTGTATCTCCGAATGAACATCCCAGCTCTAACGCTGATTCTGGATTGAATGCCAACTTCAATATATATCCTCTTCTGATATGGCCGCTCATAAATCTTTCCCTGTCGCCCTTTTCAAACTGGCTTTCTACACCTTCAAAGTATCCTTCCTCAAATTCTTTTTCCATTGAGATGCGATGTTATTCCAATTATACTTTTCTTTTGCCCAGACTTTGTTTCCTATTTCCCCATTTTCTATTATGTCTAGGTAATCGTTGTTGTGCCGTGTATCTCCGAAGGCATTTTCCTTGGCATACCATCTTCTGCAGTCAGTGTGGACTTTCTTGCATTGAACCGTCTCATCTAGGGCGAAAGCGTCCGAGGTTGCCATCTTACATTCGGCTAATTGTGCCTTGACCGCACTGATACAGTGAATCTCGTAAAATTGAGTTGGATAGAGAAATACACCCGCTTCAAGGTACTTTTTGGCTATCTCCCTATGGTTAATCATATATCCGCCCTCTGCGCGCCCTTCAGCGACCAATGAATTGAATCTAGCCATCATATCTTCCTTCCATTTCATCATTTCCTTGTTATCGGACTGAACGCCATCGTAAACGTCCCATCCGTAATACCAAACTAACTTCCAAGGCTTATCGGGTTGTCTTCGTACCAGTTCCTCGAAGATATCCAGCGTTGCGTCTAGGTGTCTGTCCGGACTGCTGGTATTGAGGATTAGGTATTTGTTCTTTTCAACCTTTTCATCGAACAGTGAAGGATCAACGCCATTCGGAATCACAGCCACTTTGTCATCAGGTACATTCGGGAATAACTTTCGGTGGGCTTGCGACTTCACAAATATCTTATCAATCTTTGCCAGTCTTTCGGGTGTGAATTCTTCTTTGGGAAGAACATCGTGCAAGTCTATGAAAATCTTGGTGGAGTTTATCGGTATGTCTAAAGGTTTGGGATGTCGCCAGATTATCGTTATGTCTTGCTTGTCTTTGGGATTCCATTCCCAGAAAGGTCTGTACTGAACGCCGTCATAGACTTTCGCTTTTCCGCAGTTGTTATAAACCGTGACGTTGTAGTCTTTCAGTCCTTTCGCCAGATTAATAACCGCTTCTTCGCTTCCTCCGATTCCGTCTTTCATCGCTACATCAGGATTCCAAACCTTTGATGTATAAGAGCAATAAAACACAAGGTCTTTTCCGCTTGATGTTTCTTTCACGAAATTAGCGTTGTGAGCCGCGCACATCTTGGGATGCTGTCTTACACTTGGCTCCATTTTGTCAAAGTACTTTCTTAATTTCTTTTTATCGGTAATCTGCAATATGTCTGATGTTGCTTTCTCTACTTTCTTGGCTATTTCAAAAACTTCATTGAATACTTTAGCCTTTTGAACAATCTCTTTGTCTTTGGGAAAGAGTCTTTTTAGTTCCTCCAATATCCTCATCGCTTTTTGGTATTCTCCGGTTTCAAGGTAAATATCCATCATCTGCATCAGGGGGTTGTAGTCAAAGTCTCTTGGATTGTGGACTATCTTGGTCATATCGGGCTTCGGGAGTTGGAGTCCTATCTCAAAGAAATTCAGTGCCTGCTCAAATCTTCTGTCTTTTCTCAACGAGTCCCCTAGTTGGAAATAAGCATTCGGGTAGATCGGTCGCAACTCCATTGCCTTGAAATAATAGTCCCGATTCTCTGAAAGTTCTCCCAGTGTCAGGTAGGCTTGGTATTTTTCTTCATCTGATCCCGATACTTTTACAAACTTCTTGAACCATTCAATTGTTTTGTCTGGCCGTCCCATTCCCCATTCAGCGTTGGCCATCAAATAATAACTTCTAGCGTCTGGATTATCTTTTAAAGCCTCCTTGGCGATGTCCAGATTCCTTTCCGCGCTGGCTTTTGACCTCTTTTCGTCCGTGAGGTGTAAAACTTCTATTTCTTTTATAAAATAACTTTCTATTTCTCTTGTATTGGCAAAATCTTCGTGAACCCGTCCTTCCCATTTAACACATCCGTCGTTTTTCACGATTCTTGTTTTTAGATGCTTGACGGTACACTCCCCGTCCCTGAAATCATATAGATAAAACATCACTCCGCAATCAGCCGCTTGTTCTTCCATCTTCTCAATTACTTTCGGCAGGTGTTCTGCACCTTTCAAGATGTCGTCCGTATCGCACCAAAGGCAGTATTCACCTGTTGCTTGCGAAAAATTGAAATTTCTAGCCGCCGAGAAATCATTTATCCATTCAAAATGTGAAACTTTAGCTTTGTACTTCTTCCCGACCTCTTCGCATTTCTCATTCTGTCCCGTTATTGTGAGGCAAATTTCTCCCACGTAAGGCGAAACATACGAAAGGCATCTGTCCAGCAGTTTGGATTCTTCGTCTGTGGCTTTGCAAATTAGGCAGAGTGAAATCATATTATTGTCCCCTTAATTCTCGGATTAGTTCTTCACGTCTTTTTCTATTCACGTCTTCCATCTCTTTATATCTCGCGACTCTTTCTCGGTCTTCGACATCGATATAAATTTTCGGTTCGATTTTATACCCTTCCGTCCTATCTCGCAATATTTCATAATCCCTTCTCGGCATATTTTCCATATATATTTCTTCCGACTTTCCCTCTGGAATAATCCGCAACATTGAATCATTGATAATTTCTATTTTCATAGTTTTTCGGGTGCCATAAAGACATTAAATTTTTTAAAGAACCAGTTTGTTTCGGCTTTCCGGTCTTCTTCTGTTCCGTGTAAAAATAATCTTCCTTGTTGGTGGTATTTCATCAGTTCGTCCATCGCCATCATAAGTGATTGAGGAATTGAGCCCTGTAGTCTCCATTCTCCCTTATCATCTCCGAAACTCTTTTCGTCTCCTTTCATTCTGCCGAATTTCCTATCAGTCATTCCCACTCGTTTGGCACTCATAAATCCTTTGAACTTTATGAAATCTTTGGGGTTGTTTCTTATCCACGCCCTTACGCAAGCCTCTATGGCTTCACGGCGAGCGATTGGTTTTGTGTCTTGACCTGTAATTGTTCTCATTTTGCCTTCAAACCTGCGGATAGGCGGTTTGACGACCCATCCGAGGCAAATTAAATTGTTTAACTTGTTATGTGAGCAGGTAGCCAATCGAGTGATAGTTGCTGAACCTGTTCTTATACTCAACCGTCAATTTACCAACAACGGCGCGCGCTTCGTAATCGCCCGATCGTGCCAGTCCCGTGTCGATTTTTGGTCTTTCCAAGAAAGCGAGTCCGAGTTTGTCAGGATTGATAGCGAGAACCTTGTGCGTTGTGTCGCCGGATTGATAGATGTAGCGGTGAGCGTGAACACGCAATTTTCCGAAGCCGGTTTCAAACACATCAACTGCGAGCACTACTTCCTTGACATTGGTTCCGGTAACAACGTTGGTTGACTTGTTTGTGAAGTCATCCGTTTTGTCTTTGAGAACCTTACCAAGAAAGAGGTCGGTGGCTACATCGCCATTTGACTGATTCCAGCATTCTGCTTGAAATCCCTTGAGGATTGAAGCTGACCATACTGTACCAGAGTTCATAGCGGTGTAGGTGTTGGCGTGTGAGATTCCTTGCAGGATACCTCTGAATTTCGGAGCCGTGCCGGACGCACCCGTAACGAGGGTAGCGCGGACGATGTCGAATTCTGCTGCGTTGTGCCAATCAACCAAGGCTTTGGCGGTCTGGCGAGCCATCTCGTTTTCGCCTTGATAGTGGTCAACGAGCATCTGTGTGCGGGTAACCTGGAATGGAATTGCGATATTCTCTATGAGGTTCGTATCGCGGGAAGGAGATGTTCTGGCAATATTGGTGTAGTCCGTATCTTCTGCCACCGCGCCTGTCGCGGCGGTTCTGCTTAATGTTACTTCTCATTTACTTGACTCTTGGATTGTTTTCCCTGAAGTTTTGCCATCCGAGCTTCAAGTCGCAGGGGATGCAAAGCGTCCGCCCGTTTGAAACCTCTAGCCGCAAATCAGGGTATAAAGAAAATGGTTTAATGTGATCGGCTCTTATGTCTTGCTTCTTTTTGCTTCGATAACCGCAGGCTTGGCAAGTCCATCCGTCTCTTTGAAATACTTGTTTTCGCCATTCACGATATTCTGCACTTGTCCGAATCTTGTGGTTTTCTTCAGTTATGCCACCTTTCCAGTTATAGTGATTTTCTCCTTTTCGGAAAAGATTTTTCAGCACCTTTTCTTTTTTATCTTCAGACATCCATTCCTTCCACGGCTTGCCTTTGTTCCAAGCCACTTGCATACCGGTCTTTCCTTTGTTCCAAACGTCACAAGGCATTTTCTTTCCTTTATTCCACGCCTTCATTACACCTTTTGTGTCTTTGTTCCAAGGAGTTTGACCTTTAGAAAAATCACCAGAGCATAAACCTCTTTTTCTTTTATCTTTCAGGTTGCAACTTATACTACAAAATTTTGAGATGTCTTTGCGATAAGGTCTTACAAAATAATCCTTTCCGCAAAATTGACATTTGAGCTTTATCATAGCTCTATTGTGGCAGTTGTTGCTGTTCGAGTCAAGTTTTTAATGAGCGGGGGAAACTCTTCGGATTCCCCTCTCCACTTTCTTTTTGTTATAGCGGAGATCAGACTGTCGCATCCCCTTTCGGGGTCTCCTCGCTCAGTCGTTCACGGTGGCTTTCGCCTTCCGCCCTGTCGGCCTCTTCAGGCCTTCCAAGTCGATCAGAGGAGATTTATACACCTACAGAATTAGTTATAGGTGTCGGTGAGTGTGCTGTGAATTGTGTCACTAGCGGAACTCTTCGGCAACATATTGAAGATAGAACTTTCCTTAGCCGTGAGGTATTCAATGAGCCCCATAACATCTTCCTTGCGAGACGCATCCCCATAAGAGGTGAAAATATTTGCATCTGCCATCTATGTGAAAGCTAGATTGCTCCCATCTTTTTAACGAGTTCGATTTGTTCGTTCTCGTTGAGTCCTACAGTTCTTGATTTTTCAACCAAAGACGCGACTTCTTTTGCTTGGGGAGCAGTTAGCCTGTTCTTACTTTCTACAACTGTTTTTTCCTTTTTAGAGGCTTCTACTGCACCCACATATTCCTTGGTTTTCTCCCACGCTTCTGGGAGAGATAGTCCTTCAGCCTTAGCCACTGACCGTACAAGATCAAGGTGGTCTTTGGCTTCCGGTTTCTCATAGACGAAATCCCGTTCAGTGACGGTTTGTTCCAAGCCTGATACCTTTTGCATAAGCTCCGTTAAGTCTGCTTTCGCAGGTGCGGGCTTAGCTTCTTTCTTCCCGACAAAGGATGAAAGATTCTTATAATGCTTTTCAGCATCGGCATCATCTTTGAATGTCCGTCCGGAGAGTTCCTCAAGTTTTAATGTGAAGTCAGTTTTGTCTCCAACATCCTCGGCTCCTGGCTCTTGAGGGGTCTCTTCGGAAGGTTCCTCAAAGAGGTCTTCTTGGGATTCCTCTGGGTCGTCGGTTTCTAAGGGTTTGTTGTCCATTTTGATAAAAAGTTAAGGGTTAATAAGCGTCAGGTCGACCTTCCTGGCGTTCCCTATCCAATCGACGATAGATGCTTTCCTCTTCTGTGGGAAAGTCGTCGACTGCATAGGCGGTATTGAAAATATCTGATAACCATTTCTCAATGATTGTTCTGGCGGATTTCTTAGCGTTAAACTCCTCAAAACTATTCGCTCCCAATTCGGCGTTGCGAATCAGGTCTGCTAAAAGAAGCAACCCGTCTTTGTTGGAATCTAGGAATTGTTTAGCGATTTCTTTATTCATTTCTTGTTTTTAGCCATTGAATAAAATCATAAAAACTCATCCCCACTTCATCCGTTAGACTACTGAATGCCCCAGCCGTCATATTTTTATAATGCAAATATTTTTTCAGTAGTTCTAGTAATTCTTTTTCCGTGTCTTTTTTCATCGCATTGGATTAGGATTCATATTAGCTTCCATTGGTTGTCCTTGCATTTCTGGTTGCATTGGTTGCCCTTTCCCTGGGAGTTGTGGAGCTTGCTGAATCTTCTGTGTGATTCTTTCCGCGTCTAATCCCAGCGTATCAAATATTTCACGAGCCACATCATCTACCGGTTTCCCTAGCTGTCCCAGAATTCCCATTGTCTGAATCAACTGGTTAACCATCACGCCCTTGTTTATTTGCTCGTCTCCCATTTCAAGGTCTATATCAAAATCAGTGTTAAATAATTCCTTCGATAACTCTGGAAAACGATCCTCTCCGTATTGGCCTATCTCGGTAGCCAGTTTTTCAATCTCCGCTTCTTGCTCCGTGACAAATTGCTGGATTAGCATATTCGCTTCATCAACACTTGATATTGGTGTTCTTGCTAGATAGTCAGCGAATTCTTTTTCTTTTCTTTCATAAATAACAGATTTTGCTAGTTCCTTGTCTAGCTCTCTCAATGATCCGACATCTCCGGTGATCCGAATGATATCGCCATCTTTGATTATACTTCTGATAATCGGAACCATTTTCTCCTCTAAAACCTTTTTCAGATTAAGAAATATTCCTTCCATTATGAGGTTATAGCTTTTCGATGCTCCGCGTTCCTCAATCAAAGCGTTGGTAGCAGGCTTACTCGGAGCTATCTCGTCCTCAGCTTGCGTTTGGGTGACTCTCTGACCCCATAGGTAGGCTTGGTCTTCGTCTTTGTAACTCGAAGGGTCGACTGTTCCGGTGTCAATCTTCGTGATGTCTCCTTCTTGTGAAGTCTTGATAGCTCCCGTTGTGAAGAGTCTTTTGAGTTGTTGCGGGGTGATGTTCCCTCTTACCTCCCAAAGACCCGCCTGCGCGATCCTAGCGGTGTTCAGGCGTATATTTACGGTCTCGTTTAGATAGGCTTGTATCTGGAACAGCATCTCCGGCACGCCCCGTCCGTCGAATCTGTTGACTAAATCTTTGAATTTAAACTCTTGATAAGGATTGTCTTTCTGCTCTTTGGCTTGGTGAACGATATACGAAGTCCCCTCGGATGAATAACATACTTTTCCATAAACATAATCCTCATCTTTTTCGTTCTCTGTAAATACAAACTTCGGAAAGTATCCGTATCTTTCATAAACTTCCACATAAGGAACTTGTGTGTTTTGATTGGACATACTGAAAGCGTCCAGTCCCGTCCGGTCAAGGCTTTTGGTTCCCTTGACGAATTCTTTGTTGGCCCAGTCGTATTCTTGAAATTCCGGTAGCGTGAGCAGGTTTCTTTCAATCATCGGCGTTTCAGACGAATCCGGCGCGGTTGGATCAACAATCATATTCAATCTATCAACTACTCTCAGCTTTAATTCTCCGTTTTCTTTCCAGACCTTTAAGAAGGCCGTGCCATCGATGACTGTGCTTCTCAAAAGATCATTCAGTTTCTTGCCGAAATGAATCTTGTTCAGGTAGTAGCGAAGAACATATCTGAATATCTGGGCGACTTTATATGAATCGGGATGCTTGGCTTTAACCTCAATGTCTTTGGTGTCTATGTCTATGTTTTTTAAAACTGTCTCGCAAGTCCATTCAGTGAAAGGAATAAATATCTTCTTCCGATTTGTCTGTGGGTCGCGTTCTTCGTCGAATATTCCGAAGTAATTCTTCCTTGCCTTTTTAACAGCCGCCAGTCCGTCATAGACTACGTTGTCCGTCACAAAAGACAGTCCTTGTTTCCATTCGGATATTTCATCTTTTAGTATTGCGATGGCTTTTTGTTCTCCGGTCGTTGGTTGATAGCTCATAATATTTTACCAGTCTGTTTGCTGGATGAAGTCAAAATTAGTGTCTTGTGCTGGCTTGTAAGCCGAGAATCCATACCGCACTGCGTCCATCGAATGACTAAACTGATGCTCCGGCTCATTCAGAATCTTTCCGTCTTTGTCCACTTTCCAAAGGTAGTTCCGGTATTCCTTAA
>Ga0315281_10012437_pt1 | contig 11590 bp, 12 predicted proteins | sample YL17G07_0_MG_FD_204540 | JGI IMG/M metagenome (GOLD analysis project Ga0315281, IMG submission 204540) | Sediment microbial communities from Yellowstone Lake, YNP, Wyoming, USA - YL17G07_0 | ecosystem: Environmental > Aquatic > Freshwater > Lake > Sediment | place: USA: Wyoming | collected... | reverse complement strand
TCCCGAGAGGCCGAAGTCGGCGATGGCGACGTGGATCAGATGCGGGTGCCGCGCGCGCACCTCCGCGGGCGTGAGCCGGTGCCGTTGCTGCCCATCTGGCCCGAGGTTCTCTAACAGGATATCGGCACGCTTGCACAGCTCTACGAAGCGGTCCCAGCCTGCTGCGTCATCGAGGTCAATGACCGCGCCGCGTTTGTTGGCGTTGCGATAGAGGAAGGGCAGCGAACGGTCGGGCGCCGCCACGCCGCCCGCAAAGGGCGGCTGCAGCCGTCCCGGATCGCCGCCCGGCGGCTCCACCTTGATGACATCGGCGCCCAGATCGGCGAGCAGCCGACCCGCCAGGGCGCCGCGCAAATCGGTGAGATCCACTACCCGCAGATGGCTCAACGGTGCTGTCGACATAGGGCGCACTCTAGTCCGATTCGGGCGATGGCGACAATAGGTTCGTAAACCTATTGCGGGTGCCATGCAGCGGCGGGCGCAGGCCGAGGCCTACGGCTACCACGACCGCCAGGCGATTGCGGTAGCCGCACCCTTCAGGGTGCGCCGGGGTACCGCGCGACGGCATTCGGGAGCCGCTTGACACTGAGGCAATCTTTCTCGAAAAGGGGCGCGGTGAAATGAGAAATGAGAAAGGAACCGTATGACCCAGCGAAAGATATCCACTGACCTCGTCGGACTGACGTTCGATCCCATACCGTTTTCGTGGACCTCGAAGGACGTGATGCTCTACGCCCTCGGCGTCGGCGCCAAGCCTGAGAGCGAACTCGATTACGTTTACGAAAACAAGGGCCCCAAAGTGCTGCCGACCTACGGCGTGATTCCCGGCATGCTGTCGATGGGCGGGCTTATCGCCAATGTCGAGATCAACCTGGCGATGCTGTTGCACGGCGAGCAGGCGATCACCCTGCACCGCGAGATCCCATCGGACGGAAAGGTGCGCGTGATCGGCCGCGTCAGTGAGGTGCGGGACAAAGGGAAGGCGGCCGTGATCGGGGCCGAAGGGACCGTCGAGGATGACAACGGTCCGATTTGCACCACCCGCGCCACCCTGTTCATCCGCGGCGCCGGTGGCTTTGGCGGCGAGCGCGGGCCGTCTACCGTGGGATTGAACGCCGCTCCCGACAGCAAACCCGATTACGTCGTCGAGGACGTCGTCCGCCCGGAGCAAGGCGCGCTGTATCGGCTGAGCGGCGATTCGAATCCGATCCACATCGACCCGGATTTTGCCAAGATGGCAGGGTTCGAGAAGCCTTTCTTGCACGGCTTGTGCACCTACGGCTTCTGCGGCCGCGCCATCCTCAGCACCGTCTGCGGCGGTGATCCGGCGCGGTTCAAATCGTTCGAGGCGCGCTTTGCCGATCTGGTGCAGTATGGCGACACCATCGTCACCAAGATCTGGCGCGCCGGTTCCGGCGAGGCCATCGTGCAGGGCGAGACGCAGAAGGGCAACGTGGTGCTGTCGCAAGCGCGGGCGACGTTCAAAGAATAGCGGGCTGCGGTCAGCGCTTAGTACACGGTTTCATAAATTCTGCAACGTATCCTTCAGGCTCCCTCTCCTTCCGGGAGAGGGTCAGGGTGAGGGGATTAGATATCCGACGAAATCACCTTGTTCGTCGCGGTATTTCTGCCGGCGAGTACTTAGGCTCCCAAGGTAGGTTCCCTCTCCCTTTGGGAGAGGGTCAGGGTGAGGGCAGCCTCCCACCGCCGCTCGTGCTGGCGGCCACCACTGATCCGGGGTAAGGTCACAGGCATGGACAAGCGGCTGGAGGCTGCGATCGCGGCCGCCCAAGCGGCCGGTGAGATCGCGTTGCGATACTTCCGGACGCGCTTGAGGGTCGACTACAAAGTTGACCAATCGCCGGTGACCCAAGCCGACCGCGAATGCGAGCAGCGCATCGTGGAGGTGCTGCGCCATAGCTTCCCGGATTACGGTGTGGTGGGTGAGGAGTTCGGCGAGCAGGGCGCTGCGGACAGCGCGCGGCCGAAGTGGATCATCGATCCGATCGACGGAACCAAGAACTTTGTCCGCGGCATTCCGTATTTCGCTACCCTCATCGGCCTGGAGGAAGACGGCGAAGTCACAGCCGGTGCGATCTACGCCCCGGCCGTCGATGACTTGCTCTATGCGCAAAAGGGCAGTGGCGCCTTCGACCGGAACGGCCGCTTGCACGTCTCTTCCATCGGCGCGCTGCGGGACGGCACGGTTGTTTTCGGCGGCCTCGACATTTTCCGCAAGGCGGGCCGCTGGGATGGATTTGAGCGGCTGGTGCGGGCTTCCGGACGGCAACGCGGATTCGGCGATTATTTCGGCCACACCTTCGTCGCTCGCGGCCAGGCCGAGGCCATGGTGGAGCTGGATTTGAAGCCGTGGGACCTCGCCGCGGTCAAGATCATCATCGAGGAGGCGGGTGGACGGTTTACCGATTTCACCGGGGCGGCAACCATCTATGGCCGCGACGCTATCGCCTCCAACGGTCTGGTGCATGACGAGATCTTGGGGCTGCTCCGTTCACCCGCACCCGAGCAATCAGGTTCGCAACCATTACGGTGACGAATGAGGCAACTTCGTCGGACATCTCATCCCCTCACCCTGACTCCTTCGACAAGCCTGTCCCGAGCAAAGTCGAGGGGCTCAGGACAGGCTCTCTCCCGGAGGGAGAGGGGATCTTTTGGATGCGTCACCGTAATTATGAACAAGAGCGCTAAGCGCGACCATGGGGCGTAAGCCGCGGACCATAGAAGGACAAGGATCGCTGTTCGGCGGCACCGAGCCGCGGCGCAGGCAACGCGATGCCACGCCGGCCAAGGCTGTGGGGCGTGATGCCGGAGCACCGCAACGCCGCTGGCGTATGCCGGAGCTGGAAGGCAAGACAGTCGCCGAAATCCGACTGCGTTGGCCGAAGCGGCTGACCCCGGCGCAGGTGGCACGGGTTGAGGCAGAGCTGGGCGCTTTGCCGAAAGCGCTGACCAAGTTGGGGTTCGGCACCGTCGTGGTGGAACGCACGTTCGTGCGGCGCCGCCACTCGTGATCAGGGACGAGCAGCAGGAAGGAGAGTGCATGAAATCGATGACGTTGCAGGAGATCGCCGACCGCATCGAGATCGACGATCTGCTCACGCGCTACGCTACGGCTCTCGACACCAAGGATTGGGACCTCTACGCGAGCTGTTTCACGCCCGACGCGTCCATAGACTACAGCTCGTCGGGCGGCATCAAGGGCAAGCTGCCGGAAGTGAAGGCGTGGCTCGTGCAGATCATGCCGACCTTCCCGATGACACAACACCTCGTCGCCAATCGCGTGATCCTGGTTCAGGGTGACGCGGCCACCTGCCGCTCGTATTTGTTCAATCCCATGGGCCTGCCGGACGATGCCAACGGCCTCGTCCTCTTCTTCGAGGGCGGCTACTACAGTGACAAGCTGATCCGCACACCCGAGGGCTGGCGCATCTGCGAGCGCATCGAGGAATCGGCCTACAGCACACGGCTGCATCGCGTCATGGAGCCATAGGGAACGAGGGTTCAAGGGCTCAAGGGCTCAAGGGTTCAAGGGGTCGAGGGGTTAAGGACGTCATGCGCTTCTCCTTCGCCGAGTCGATGTGCGATCCGAGTGAGTATCTGCCGCTGGCGATCGCTGCCGAAGAAGCCGGGTACACCTCGTACGTGATCCCCGACAGCATCTGCTACCCGGAAGTGTCCGACAGCAAGTATCCGTACACGTCCGACGGCGACCGCCGCTTTCTCGAAGACCGGCCGTTCATCGAGCCGCTCTCCCTGATCCCGGCGATGGGTGCGGTGACTAAACGGCTGCGGTTTACCACCTTTATAGTCAAGCTTCCGATCCGTCACCCTGTCCTGGTCGCGAAATCCGCCAGCTCGGTGGCGGTGCTGACCAACAACCGCTTCGGCTTCGGGGTCGGACTCAGCCCTTGGCCCGATGACTTTCAGGTCTGCGGCACGGAGTGGAAAACGCGCGGCAAGCGCATGGACGAGATGATCGAGATCATCCGCGGGCTGACCAAGGGCGGCTTCTACCAGTTCCACGGCAAGTACTACGATGTGCCGAGCATCAAGATCTCCCCGGTGCCGACCGCGCCGATTCCGATCCTCATCGGCGGCCACAGCGAGCCGGCGTTGCGGCGCGCGGCGCGTCTCGGCGACGGCTGGATGCACGCCGGCAGCGACGACCTCACGCAGATGATCCACCGCCTCGCTGAGCTGCGGAAAGAATATGGACGCGACCGCCAGCCGTTCGAGATCCACGCGATCTCCTTCGACGTTTTCACGCTCGACGCCGTCCGCCGCCTCGAAGATCTCGGCGTTACCGACGTCATCGTCGGCATCCGCAATCCGTACGATAGAGACACGGACAGTATGACGCTGGCGCAGAAGATCGAGGCGCTCCGCCGCTACGCCGACGACCTGATCGCGAAGAGCTGAGCGCGCTTCCTCAGCTCTTCACAACGTACGCGCTCATGGGGTGTGATTCGAGGTGAGTGAAGTCGATGAACTTCTCGCAGCTCTCGATCATGCGCCGTTGATTGTCGGCGAGTTTCCGAGGTGAGTCGGCGTTGTAGAATACCATCGGATCGGTGGCGGCTTCTGCCGGGAAAGCCTCTTCGACGATCGCGGTCCAGGGCGACGCCTCTCTGGTCACCGCCCGCACCACGACGTTCTGGATGTAAAGAAAGGTGCTCTGTGTTTCGATTGCCACCTGCGTGTGATGTCCCTGCCAGCGCTCGATCCAGGCGTCGTACGTCAGGAAGTCCGGCTTTTCTAGAAAGGCAACGGTGTACAGCCCCGGCAGGCGTTCGCCCGGAGACACGACGTGCTTGGTGTTGACGATGGGAACCGATTCGAGGACGAGGTAGCCGGCGAACCGTTTGGTGACGCGCGCTAGCGCTGCCTCCAAGGGGCCGCGCCTGAGGGCCGTGTCCATCCAGATGGAAACCATTCCCGCCATGGGCTCGGCCATCTGCGTGATCCGCATCCCCTGCACGGTCAGCTCATCGGTGAGGTTCACCGCCAGCCCGCGCGCTCCCAGCTCGATCAGCTGTCTTGCGGTGCCGCCGAGCATCTCCTGCCTGAAGCTCTGGGGCGACGCACCGTCCTGTTTCCACACCACGTAGATCAGCTTTTCCATGTTCCCTCCATGCTGGCGCTCTCCGTACCAGGCGCCAGTCCCGGAGGGCAAGCGAGTGGACCGCCGCGACACTCTTCGGGGGCGTAGCTGGCTTTTCTGCTTGCTATGCCGCCTTGAGGTGAGGCGCCGGGACTGCAACCGTCTTCGAAGCTCTGGCCTGCGAGTCCGCGGTTCGCTCCATCTCCCTCACGACCTGAGCCTCGAAAGTCCACTTTCCAGACCTGACCCCGACGCGCTTTCTCTTGCGCGAACATGCACATGCCGTCGACGGCTTCGGCGTCGAGGCCGGCATCGGCGAGCGCCAGCTGGATGGCCTCGATGGCGGTGTCGGAGATCGGCCGGCGAATGTCTTTGGCAAACGGCAGGTGGCCGATGCCGACGATGGCGATCGTGTCTTGGATGCGCCGGAACAGGTCTCGATCAATGTGCGCGCTCATCAACTCACATCGGCACCGCTGTCGATAGTGTCGGAAGTCACGGCCGAATTCCAGCACAGCCGGTGGGACGGCAGTTGGCCGGGATCGGTTTGACAGTTGGCCCCGGGTTGTGTACAGCGGCTCGAATCCTGGGAGGTTGCTTGGACTGGGGACAGGAACAGAAGAGGTGCCACGCGTGAGAGCGGCCGCCCCGCGCTTTCAGCTCAACGACCGCTGCCGTGAAACCCGTGGCGCGTTCGGAAGTTCCGCAGCATGACCCCTCAGTGTCGGCCTCGGCTCGAGGACATTGAAATCATCGCTCGCTCGCCGCGGGGCACGTCTCCGGACTCGCGTAGCTACCGCCTGGAGAACGTCGGCACCACGAAGCAACGGCTCGTGCTCTTCGGCATGCAGCTCCTCTTTCTGGTGACGCTGCTGTGCCTGTCGGTGCAGATCATCACCATATTCTTGTCACAGCTCGTCGGCTCGACGGCGATCTTCGCTATTCTGGTCGTCTACTGCACAGTCGCCGTCTTCTGGCAGATCGTTTACGTCTACCGAATGCTCCGGATGAAGCGTGCCGTTCTCATCGACACCCGGGTTCCCTCGGGGCTGCGGATCGCCATGGTGACCACGCTCGTTCCCAGCCGCGAATTCGAATTGCTGCGAGGAAAACTCGAAGGGATGATCCACGTCGACCGGTGCGGGAACACGATTGACTGCTGGGTGCTGGACGAAGAGGATGACCCGCGCGTGAAGTCGATGATCCGCGAGTTCAATCGCCGCTACCGCAGCCGCGGCGCGTGCATCTTCCACTTCACCCGGAAGAACCATACGCAGTACAACGAGCCGCCGGCGGGACGCCGCTTCAAGCGCTTTCAGCAGCGGCAAAAGGGCGGCAACATCAACGCCTGGCTCGACTCGATTCGACTCGCGGCGTACGACGTCGTCACGTTCCTCGACTTGGACCATGTTCCCAAGCCGCAGTTCTACCGCAAGGTGCTGCCGTACTTCCGCGATCGCGAGGTGGCGTTCGTACAAGGACCGGAATCGTTCCGCAACCGCGGTGAAAACTTCATCACGCGCGCGGCGAGTTTCGAGCGCGACACGTTCTTCGGCCTCGTGCACCGCAGTTACTTCGGTCTTGGCATGCCGGTGATCGTTGGCTCGCACACCACCTTCCGGGCCGAAACGATCCGGGCGCTCGGAGGATTCTATCCGGTTCACCTCACCGAAGACTATCTCATCATGCTGCAGCTGCGCTCGTTGCGGAAGCGGGGTATCTTCATCGATGAAGTGCTGGCAGTAGGAGAGCTGCCCTCGACGTGGACGGCCTATCTCGGCCAGCAATATCGCTGGGCCTCCGGCGGGCTCGACCTGCTTTTCCGGTACTTCCCCAGGCTGTGTCGCACCTACACCTTGAAGGAGAAGCTCTATTCCTTCGCCCTCTTGAACTACTACGCCTGGGGAACGCTCTACGTCTCCATGAAAGGGATCCTGCACATTCTTCTGCTCATCGGGCTGGCGCTCCACCTCGAGACGGCGCTGATCGTCGGCGTTTTCGTGTTTAGCGCGGTGGCGGCAGTTGCCAATTACCTGTGGGAGAGACAGTTCTTCATTGAGAGAGACCAGCGGAACTTCTTCCTCGAGAACGCTGTGATGAACAACTTCCTCGGCTGCCACTACTTCGTCGCATTCCTCAAGGCGCTGGCGTTCCCCAACAGACCTTTCTGCGTAACGGCGAAGAGCGGTGCCCGGGACGGGGGCCGGCGGGGGTTCTCTTCGTTGCTGGTGCTTTCTGCTGTCTTCGTGGCGGTGGACATCGCGGGGTTGGCGGCGGCGTGGGCGTTGCCATACGCCGCTGGTAGCCTGCGGCCCGGGAACTTCTGCAGCAACATTCTTGTGTATCCGTTGCTCTTGTCCGCCGCCGGCAACCTGCTCGTGCTGCTCTCCTCGCACCGACTGGAACGCGAAGAGACCAGCCGGGCGCGGCCACGGCTGCGCGTCTGTGCGTCGAGTACAGGATCGAGGATCAACAGGATAGAAGAACTCAAACGGGAACGAACCGTGGCAGAGCCACACGTGGCAGAGCCACAAAGGAGGTTCTCTCATGCATAAGGCGTCTTGTCTGGCCCTGGTGTGCTGCACGGCACTGGGATTCGGTGCCGCCCGCGTCGATGCTGCGACGATTCACGTCGCTCCGGGAGAGGTGGTCGTCGCCGCCGGCAACGGACGGTGCTCGCTGCGCGAAGCCATCAACAATGCCAACGCCGGGGGCGATACGTCGGGCGGTGATTGCGTCCCGGGCGGTGCGGGGTCGGACGACATCATCCTCGCTACGGGCAGTACCTACACCCTGCTCGACTTCGCCGATTCCAGCGTCCAATTCGGGCTCAGTGGTCTGCCGGCGATCACCTCCACGATCGACATCAAGGGTAACGCTGCCACGATCCTGCGCAGCGCAACGCTCTTCTCGGGAAACGATCGATGTGATTCCACTGTCAGTGACAGTTTCCGTCTCTTCTTCGTCGATACGAATGGCGTACTGACGCTCGAAAACGTCCGGCTGCACAACGGCTGTGCGAGCTTTGAGGACTTCACTGGTGCGGGCGGTGCCATCTTCAACCGAGGGTCGGTCACGCTGATGGAGAGCACCGTCAGCGCAAACACGGCGCGGCAATCAGGCGGCGCGATCCACAACGATGGTACGCTGGAACTGATCCAGACCACGCTAAGGGACAACCTTGTCATCGACGGAGCCGGCGGCGGTATTGTCAACACCGGGATGTTCACAGCGAAACAGAGCACGATCAGTGGGAACACGACGCCTGGCGCCGGCGGGGCGATGTACAATCCGGGGAACACGACGATGGGCAACTGCACCGTCAGCGGCAACCAAGCTGACGGTACAGGCGGGGGTTTGGAGAACGACGGAGCTGCAACGCTGACCAATCTGACGATCACCGCCAACAGGGCGACCTCGTCTGCTGCTGCTGATGCCAATCCGGACCCGAGTCTCGGCGGTGGCATCTTCAACGATGATGATCACACGGTGACGCTCGCCAACACGATCGTGGCGAAGCAAACGAGGGGCACCGACTGCTTCGGAACCATCGCCTCCAATGGTCACAACCTCGACAGCGACGGAACATGTACAACGCTGGTAACAGACATAACGTCCAGCACTCCCGACCTCGGCCCTCTCGCTAACAACGGCGGCCCAACGAAAACGCATGCGCTGCTTCCCGGGAGCCCAGCGATCGACCACGGCGACAACACCATCTGCGCCGTCGACCCCGTGAACAACGTGGATCAGCGCAGCGTCCCCCGGCCGTTGAACGGAGGCACGAGCCTCACGTGTGACATCGGGGCCTTTGAGCTCTGTTTGGATTGTAGGGCGTCAAGTGCCCCGGCGGCTTCCGCGCCGACGCTGGTTGGGCTCGCCTGCTTACTTGTGGTGGTTGCAGCGCGCAGGCTCAGGCGCCTGGGAGAACAAGGCTGAGCGGGACACAGCTCAACGCCGGCACCGAGCCCGAGTCGGCGAGGGCCTCAGCTTCGACCGGTGCCAGGTGCGGCTTCCTTGGGTTGCTCAGCGTGACCTTCGCAGAAACAAGGCCCATGCTTCGCATAATACACGAATTGAGGTTGACTTCACCTGCGCCTCTTCTGCGGCGGCCGAGTGGGACGTTCGCCCACGGAGCCGCTATCAGTCTCTGTCCCATCGTTGTTGCTCGTCAAGCCGAACGGGTCAGGGATCAGCCGCGCGCATCTTTCCAGCGCGTCGACTGGATCCCTTTGTTCGGCGCCGCGCCGCGCTCCTGGGAGAAGAGGCCGAGGCTGGCCGGAGCCAAAACCTCGGACAAGCGGAACTTCTTCTCAAAGGTCATCTGGTCCTCTTGGCGGCACTTCCGAACCAAATCTGAGAGGTCGCGAAGAGATCTCAGCAGATGGCACTCCCGCCCAGGACCAAAGTAGACGACACAGTTCTTCCCGGCCCGGAGAAGGGCAAGGATGTTGTTGAGCGTACCCTTGCTGCTTCCGTCCCAGAGCATGAAACCGCAGGAAGCATCCTCCGCCATGCGCGCATCCTTCTGCGCGTAGTACTCAAAGTCGCGTGACGTCCGCTCAACCGAAACGTGGACGGTTGGCCAGCAGCCGACGTTGTTTCGACATGTGGCGCCAGCGCAATAGACCGTCACGTGCCGATACCCCTGTTGAGCCAAGTAGGTCTGCACCGCCTTGTCTGCTCCGTTGGCATCTCCGACTGCTACAGCGAGATGACCGCGAATGATGTTGTCGAGCCGCGTACGGATCACCTCGTTCAGGCGAGCCACCTTGCGAGATCCACCTATGAAGACGGTTGTCATGACGCGCTCCGCGTTCGGGTTATTGCCAGGGCGTGGATCTGGGAACAGCCCCCTTGCTCAGCGAGGACACGGGCTGAAGCGTTCATCGTTGCTCCGGAACGATACAGGTCGTCGAACAGGAGAACGGACTTGCCGCGGAGAGAATCATCGCGGACCGCATACGCCTGGTCCAAGAGCTTGATCCTCTCGCCGTAGTCGAAGACATTCTTCAGTTCTTTGACGTTCTTGACGTTTCGGACGAACTCCGGAAATACCGGAACGTCAAGCGCCCTCCCGAGTCCTTTGGCCATCTCAACGACAGGCTGGAGTCGCCGGAGTCTGGTGGCGGGGACGGGCACGATCGCATCGATGTGGATTCCCCATTTCCGCACGAACCGGGCAGCAACCGACACGATGGAGTCGAGGACCTCCGCCTCCCGCTTGTACTTCAGCCGATAGAGAAGGTCGCCGATTTCAGTCCGCGTCGTCTCGAACCTCGCGTGCCCGAACTCGTCATACCCAAGAAAGTCGCTGCTGCGGGTGTGGTAGTCAAGAACGTAGCCTTCCCGCCACCGACCGGGAATTCGCATCGGGCTGATCCGAATCACGTGAACGCCTTCCTAGAGCCACACTTACCACGAAACCGCGCCGCCGCGTACGGGTCAGCAAAGACATTCGGCGGTCACCCGTCGAGATCCTCCCGCGACACGTCCTCAATGAGAATCCCGGGAGTACCGATCCGCGATAGTGGTCATCACCTGCCTCCGATGTGCGCCCCACCATTTCTGCCAGCGTACAATTGCAGCGGCTGCCCTGGTAGCTGCGTCGTCGTCCTTGGCGTCGATGGCCCGCACCATGAACCGAGCATGGGCGATCGCGTCGTCGAGGAAATGATCACCCAAGCCGGGATGGATCGAATTGAGTTCCTCGCGATTCGCCTTTTGACCGACATCGACGGCCCGACGCAGAATAGGCTCTACACGGCGCAGGTTGGCTTCGGGAGCGATCCCGGCCGGACGTTCGTTGGCCTCGAGAAGAGCGTCAACCGCGGAAAGGAACATTTGAACGCTTTGCGGCATACCCTGGCCCCTGTCGATTGCCCAGCCGTCTGTCGCGAATAGAGACGACGAGACAGTGTAGTAGGGCCAGATTGCAGCCTTTGCTGTGCAGGCGGTCTCGCCGACCAGAAGCCAGGGCACCCATCGATTGTCTTTAATGAACGTCCAGTTGAAGTATGCGGCAGAGAAGAGCACACCCAAAATGTATATCTCTACGCCGAATTGAACTAGCCTGGCGGATCCGCTCGAATGAATGGTTGATTCATGCCTCATGGGCAAGGCCTCCCTGCGACGATCAGGAGCCACATCGATTGAGCATTCAAGGCCACGGCGCCTACGCCCCCAAAAAACCGAGGAGGTTCGTGCTAGTGGAGCTGAGAACGAGTTTGACGAATCGATGAGGAATCTGAACCTCCGCCTCCCCCGCAGACTGGAACGAACTATTTGGCTCGCACGTCATCCGGAACAGGGGGCCACTCGGATCAAGCGATGTGCAGTTTAGGTACGATCCAGACTGGTTGCTCCGGATGTACATCCTGAGAACCTCGCCGACTTCTTTCGCCCCTTCGCCAGTCAAGAGTATGCCGTACCGCTTTCCCTTCGTCTTTGCCGTCATTTCGCGATCTC
>Ga0315281_10012436_pt1 | contig 11590 bp, 16 predicted proteins | sample YL17G07_0_MG_FD_204540 | JGI IMG/M metagenome (GOLD analysis project Ga0315281, IMG submission 204540) | Sediment microbial communities from Yellowstone Lake, YNP, Wyoming, USA - YL17G07_0 | ecosystem: Environmental > Aquatic > Freshwater > Lake > Sediment | place: USA: Wyoming | collected... | reverse complement strand
AAATTGGAGAAAATGGTTGGCTTGGTGTGGATGAATTGCTTAGCTTAAAATGTATAATAGATATATCGCTTCAGAATCTTATGGTACATCCTGATACAGATCCAGAGACTAAAGATTTGATACTAATGACAAAATTAAGGTTAATAACTACATTAGAAAGAATAAAATGTAAAGAGGAAAAGGAATAATGGGTTATTGGACTTTATTGGAAAAAGGTAAGACATTGTTATTAGCTAGCGGTGGGAAAGATTATATTGATTCTAATTTGGACGAACTTTGTAAAGAAATTAAACGAACATATGTTGAAAATGCCTATGATAGACAAGACCAACCAAGAATGGGGGATGCGGCAAGAATCGTTATGGCAGCACAAGTTAAGAAAACTAGGATTAACAAAATTCGAGAATATGCTTCTGAAAATGATATGATGCTAGATGAATTTTTTCCACTTCCAGATGATCGAAAACTTGATGTGCTTCTTGATATTTTAGGAATTTATCTAAGTGGATTAATAGAGCCGGCAGTGGAATCTATAGATTATGCAGAAAGAAATGGGATTTCAAGAAAGAGCAGGAAAAATGACTGAAGAAAAATGGTGGAAATCATTCATAAGAACTAGATTAAAGATAGTCCCGTCGCGAATACATGAAGATGAGAAGGAAGAAATAACTTTAACGGATGATGAGAAAAGAATGTGTGCTAATGCGGGAATTTCTGAAGAAGAATGGATTAAGGGAAAGAAACGTGTGTTAGATGAAGAGACAGAGGCAGAATATAAGAGAGTAATGTTGGACTTTAGTGATGTTAATCCCAACGATCCAGAATCAGTACGAAGATATGGTGAAAGATGTACTTTGGCTGGAGAAACGTATTACGGGATGAAACGAGCTAAAAAGGAAGTTAAGGATGAGTTAATAACAGCTACAGATACTTTGGGTAAAGGAGAAGAGCTATTATTAGTGCAATATACTAGTGGTGAATATATTCTAGTCCCCGAATTGGCATCTGCCATAGAAAAGATTTTGTGCCAAAAAAGAATGATTAAGAGGTGTAGAACTATTCCAAGACATATCACTACTGTAGAAGAAGCGCTTAAATTTGTTAAATGGGAAATAGAGGATAAAACATGAATTTTATAGAAGCTTTAAAAGGTGCTGGTAAATATGGGAGAATTAGAAATAAAAATTGGAATTATGACGAAAGTATAGGTTTAGATGAGTACTTTACATTAAACGGTATATATTATGAAGATTTAATTTCTAATCAGTGGGAAATAATGGAAAAGGCAGATTTATGAATTTTATAGATGCGGTGAAATTAGCGCAAAAAGGTAAATATATCCATATCCCTATCTGGCCCAATAAACACTATGTTTATATCCCTAAACCTTGGCAAGAATTTAATAATATCTTTTTTGATCAAGATGGTGACGAGTATGTTTTCTCTGCAGGTGAGATATTAAACTATCATTGGAGAATATATCCCCAGAAACCTAAAACCTATAGTTTTCAAGAAGCATTAGAAGCATTTAAAAGTGGTAAAATAATAAAAAGAGTCCCTGAGAAAAGCCATACACTATTGTGTTATAGCCTACCAAATGAGGCAAATGACGGTAATATATTGATGTTTACGTACAATGATACCATGGCGACAAATTGGTTGATAGAGGAGAATGAAGATTCTTTAATATTTAATTTTGATGATAAGGATTTATGAATTTTCAAGAAGCAGATCCTAAACGATATTATGTAAGTGTACCAAAATTTTTAGAGAAAGTATTAGTAACAAGAGCTGCTCAAGAAATGATAACGGTGGAAGAATTACTCACGGAACTTATTCAACATAAAATCAATTGGCCTTCCACATTTGAATATGAAGTGTTACCAGAAAATCAATGCCAAGGACTTAAGATTCATGCAAAAGAACAAGGCCATAATGAATTTTGGGGATTTATCCAATATAGTGAGTGTTTTGGGAAGTTTTATTTAACGACTGACGGAATTACTTATACAGATTTAGATCATGCTTTTAATGTAAAACCTGTTGAATGGATAGAAAAGGAGAATTTTGTAGACAGTTAAGAAAAGGTTGATTCTTTAATGTTTCTCTTTCCTTGGTCGTGATAAATCCGCAACACTTTCCATAATCCACGTTATAGGACTTTTTTTGCTCTATTTTTTTCGTTAACACTTTTTCGAGTTTCTTTGAATTTCTACGAGAGAGTTTAGAAGTTTTCTAGGAATTCTACATTCATTTATGTTTATGTTCGGAACAAACAAATGTAAAATTCCAGTAAAGTAAATCAGATGTTCAATATGAAAGCAACTAATTTATACCATGTAATTTTCTGGTGATCAACAAAAAATTAGAATCAATTTTTTTCTAAAAAACTTTTTTCGTATATAATAAAATAAAGTATATAAATTGGGGAAATTATGAACAAGTTTCTAAAGGGTATGTGTTACGATCCATTTCCAGAAGGGTATAATCCTTCTAATGCTAATAACACTTGTATATGGTTTGGTAGTGATGTAGCCACTTATAATATTAAACCATTATGGGGAGATTCTTTTTCGCCTGTCGACGGGCCAGATGCGGGAAAAGTATTTATAGGTCGTAATGATTTAAAAAACTTAAGTGATTTAGGAGTTAATCTAATTAGATTATATGATTGGGATTCAAGAAACAACCATATCCCGTTTTTAGATTATTGTCATAACTTAGGGATTCAAGTATTAGTTCCTGTATCCAACTATAATTTAGGTGCTTTTGGTACTCCTCCTGATATGGAGGATTCAATTAGAGGGCTAATGAATTCTTTTAGTAATACTGGTGATTCTACTGGAACAGATTATCATCCAGCAATTTATGGGATTACTATTGGTTCTGAAACAGACCAGCAAGCACAAATCCCAAAGGGTTATGTAGCTCAATATACTAAAAAATGGGTTAATATAGAAGAACAGTTATATAGTGAGTTTAGGGAAGTATTAATTGGCTACCCTATTAGTTTCGCAACTAGTGGCCCTGGCTGGAATGGGGGGTATCCTTGTTTTGGATATTTAGATCAATTGTTGCCGACTTTACTACCTTATAATACGCGCAATTTAAATAAAAGGCTGATCATTTGTCCGCATACTTATAATGAAGCAAATTATTTATATGATAATGCTCAAGGTAGTGGTCAAGGTTGGGTTGATTTAGCCTGGAATAAATATCAATTACCGATTCTCTTTTGTGAAATAGGTTGTAGTCGTATGACAAGATCAGATTATCTTAAAGTAAGCCAGGATCAATTAGTAAACTCGATAGCATATGGTAATACTACAGGTAATGAAGGTAAATTACTTGGTATATGCTATTTTCAATATTGCGATAAAGTATGGATGCCAAGTACTACTGAAGGTTCATTTGGTGCAGTAACTAATAGCGATCAAGTTACTGCTGTTGTACATTATGGAAGAAAAGATTTTACTCATTGGGTTGGTGTTCCATGCGACAATAACTCTTTAAATATACAAATATTAAATTCTAATCCTTCTTTAGATATAATAAAAAATGCTTATAAAACAAATTGAAGAAGATATATCGGGTCAAATAAATATTGATGCGTTATTACGTATACAAAGTATTTTAACTACTGAACTCTCTTTACATGAATTTATAAAGCAAGCATGGCCTGTAATAGAAGGTAAAATTCCTTTTATTGATAGTTGGCATATACAAGCTATTTGTGAACATTTAGAAGCTTGTTTTTATAGAGATATTAAAAATTTGTTAATAAATGTCCCACCTCGATCTAGCAAAACTACGATGATTTCAATAGCATTCCCCGCTTGGGCTTGGCTTCATAATTCAGAAGAAAAGTTTATGTACGCTTCTTATGCTGCTAAGTTGGGATTGGAACATTCCTTTAAATGTAGAGGGTTAATAGAATCCAATTGGTATCGTTCTCGATGGGGTGATAGATATACTTTAAGTAAAGATCAAAATGCAAAAGGGTATTTTCTAAATAATAAGGGCGGTTATCGTATATCTAGCTCTGTAGGCGGTACAAGTACTGGCCTCGGAGCTTCTTGTTTAATTTGTGATGATCCTAACTCTGCAAAAGAAGGTAGTTCAGAAGCTAAAAGACTTAACGCTAATATGTGGTGGGATCAAGTATGGTCAACTCGACTTAATAATCCTAAAAATGACGTACGTATTGTAGTTCAACAAAGAATCCATGAGAAAGATATATCGGGACATTTATTAGGTAATGATACTGATAATGAATGGGTGAAGCTTATTCTTCCTATGGAATTTGAGGAGAAAAGAATAGCTCGCACTATAGTATTGCCTAGCACAAACGGTCAGATATGGGAAGACCCTCGAACTACAGAAGGTGAATTATTATGTGAAGAAAGGTTTTCTGACAAGGAGATTAATAAATATAAGCAAGAACTAGGTTCTTATGGTTATGCAGGACAATATCAACAACGTCCTTCTCCTGAAGCTGGTGGGATTATTAAAAAAGCTTGGTTCCAATGGTGGAAAGATACAACTCCACCGCAAATTGAGTTTGTTCTTCAGTCTTATGATACCGCACTTACGGCTAAAGAAATGTCTGCTTATTCTGCATGTACTACATGGGGAGTATTTTATGATCATAATCATATAGAAAATGTAATTTTACTTTCTATGTGGAGAGGAAGAGTTGAGTATCCAGAGCTTAGAGAGATAACTAAACGATTATATTTTGATTATCGAGATACCGGCAAGGAGAGAAACCCTTTATTTAAAGGAAGGCCAGTAGATATGTGCTTGATTGAAGCCAAAGCCTCGGGTGATCCTTTAATACAAGATTTAGTAGCTGCTGGAATTATGGCTGTTCCTTTTGTTCCTAATAAATATGGTGATAAGATACAAAGAGTGCGTTTAATAACTCCTTTAATTGAAGGTGGAAGAGTATGGCTTCCAGCAAAACCACCTAACTATGATAAATTATTACCTTTTGCCGATGAGTTTATTGAAGCTGTGGCTTATTTTCCAAATGCAGAAAGTAGAGACTTAGTTGATACTATGACTCAAGCGCTTCTTAAACTAAAAGACGGCAAATTCTTACTGAATCCAAGAGATGAAAGACCTATACAACCTTCTAGAAAAGAAATTAAAGTTTATTAAACCCATACTATTATATGGATTATTATATTTATTTGTGATATTCTCTTACAAAAAGTGAAAACTGTTTTTGAATGGCATGAAACAAAGAATCAATCTAATATAAAAAAACATAATGTAAATTTTTATGAAGCTCAATTAGCTTTTTTTGATTTACATAGGATAATATTAGAAGATTTAGATCATAGTAGTATTATTGAAAAACGATATTTTTGTTTAGGAAGGATAAAAAACAACATTCTTACAGTACGTTTTACCTTAAAAAATAATTATACTATAAGGATTTTTGGAGCAGGTTATTGGAGAAAAGGAAGAGAAATTTATGAGCAAAAAAATGGTAAAATACACCGAAGGTGAAATAGGAAAAGTAAAAATAATAAAAGATTTTTTACCTAATCCAAAAGATTTAATTCTAAAAGATGATTCAACAAAAATTACTATTGCGTTAAGCAAAGATAGTATTGCTTTTTTTAAAAAGCAGGCCAAGACTTTTCATGTTCCATATCAAAAAATGATTAAAGCAGTATTAGATAAATACGCCACTCATTACAAATGATTTACTTAATATTTAAAATTCTCAGCGACAAATTCATCTAACCACAGTTTAATATTTTCTGTATTAAGAGGGTATTGAGCTTTGTTTAGATTTAATATAGGCAATTTTCTCTTGATAAATTCCTTACTCATCGTCAAAACCTTTTTTTCAATCGTAACTAGGAAGAAAACCGGTAATTCTTTATCAATATTTTGGGTTCTAGGTTGGAAAACATTACCCAAAAACTCCTTATGTTCTTTAATTATTATTTTAGTTGCTACAATAATTGAGTCTTGCTCGCTCCTTAGAATGTAGTAATTCTCAAGCTTTTCAAGCTTTTTCACGAATTTTTCAAGTATTTCAAACATGTGCTATAATTCTCTAAAATATTGATCGTAAAATATATACCTACCGGCGAATCTTGAGAAATTGAAGAGCTTAAATATTCGCCGGTAGGAACCAACATGAGACATGAGGTTATTCATATAATAATGAAAACTGCTGATAATGATATAAGAGAAATTGAAAAATTAGAGGATGGCTCTAGCGTCTATGAGATTGGTGCATTACCAAAAGAAGAGAAAGAAGGAGCTTTTTACGATAATTTAGCGGTTGATTTTCCTGAGGAAGGCTTAAAAAGACTCTCAAGTTTTCTACTTGAATCTATTGAAGAAGATATTTTATCTCGTAAAGAATGGATGGATTCAGTCGAGAAGGTAAAGCAATATTTAGGTTTTTCCATTGAGGATTTAAAATATATCCCTTTCAGGGAATCTACCAGAACATTTGACACGACTCTTTCTAATGCTTTAATTCGTTTTTATGCTACCACAAGAGCTGAATTGTTGCCGCAATCTGGGCCTGCTGGATTTAAAATTAATGGCGGTGATAGTGAAGAATTACAGAGCAAAGGTGAAAAAATCAGGGATTGGCTTAATTATTACCTTACTATTGTTGATGAGTCTTATTATTCAGATTTTGAAAGATTTTTGCTTTATTTAGGGCTTTATGGTAGCGGGTTCAAAAAGGTTTATTATGATAAACTATTAAAGCGCCCCTTAAGTCGCTTTATAATGCCACAAGACTTTATTATTGATACTGATTGCACCTCAATCCTTGAATCCAATCGTTTAACTCATGTTTTGCATCTTTCTAAAAGAGAAATCATCTTAAATCAGCAAAATGATATTTATAGAGATGTTGAGCTTTCCTATCTAAAATCATTGGAAAATACTGATGAGGATAACTCTAATAAGGATATCAACAAGAATGAGATTGATCTTGATGTATATACTAAACGTTCTTTATTTCCTATATATGAAGTGCATACTTATCTAAATTTAGAAGATTTCGCTAATCCAGGAAATAATGATAATACAACGGATACAGTACCTCTCCCTTATATAGTTACAATAGATAAAATCTCTAAGGAAGTATTATCTATTAGGAAAAACTGGGAAGAAGAAGATCCGGAGCGGAAAAGACAAAACTATTTTGTGCAATACAATTACTTACCTGGCTTTGGTATTTATGGGATTGGCTTAGCTCATCTTATTGGCTCTAATGCCATTACTTTAACTAAGTTGTTACGCCAGTTAGTTGATGCTGGTGCATTTAAAAATCTTCCAGGTGGTCTTAGAGCTAAGGGGTTCAAACAACAACAAAATGATCTGATAGTAGGGCCAGGGCAATTTGTAGAGGTTGATACTGGCGGTATTCCTCTTCAAGAAGCCTTCATGCCTCTGCCTTATTCCGAACCTTCTCAAGCTTTAAGAGAGCTGCGCCTTGAAATCATGAACCAGACTAAAGAACTGGGATCTACAAGTGAAATGGGGATGCTGGATTCTAAGGAAGACATCCCAACCGGAACAACTCTAGCGTTATTAGAAACCAATAACCGTATTCAGTCAGCGGTATTAAGATCCATTCATTATTCTTTAACACGTGAATTGCAGTTAATTAATAAAACTTTTAGTAAAACTTTAGAGACCGAGAATTTTAGCATTGGTAATCAACAGCAAGAAATTACCTCAGAAGACTTTATTGATGAAGTGGCAATCATTCCTGTTTCTGACCCGTCAATAAACTCTACTCCCCAAAGAATTATGAAGGCTCAAGCGACTATGCAAGTCGCATTACAAGATCCAGAAGCTCATAATATGAGGGAAGTATTTAAAATGATATATCAGGCTCAAGGATTAGATGAGAAAAGTATAGATACTATCTTGAAGCCGGATCCCCAAGAACAGGAAGTATTACCTCTTGATCCTATCAGTGAGAATATAAATGCTATGAAGGGTTCACCTATTAAAGCTGCTATGTGGCAAGCACATGCTGCTCATAAGCTTACTCATGCTCTATTTGCTGAACAAAATCCAGATCTGCAACCAATATTAATGGCCCATATCAAAGAGCACGATGCTTATGAGTATTTAATTCAATCCCAGCAAATGATCGGGTTTGAGTTACCACCCCTTGAGCAGATACAGGATCCTGAAGTTCAGAATTCTATTGCTATGGCAATTGCTGGCGCACTAGAAGAATCAGGAGCTGGACAGCAAGAGCAGCAACAAGCGCCAATTGATCCGAATGCTTTATTAATAGCTGATATACAGCAAAAAGAAGCTGAAACGGCGGCAAGAGAGAGAATAGCTAACTTGAAAGCTGAAACAGATATCTTTAAGGCGCAACTCGATTTTGAGAAAGAAAAAGCAAAAATAGAGTCCACTGAAGATATTGCTAAATTAAAATCTGAAACCGAATTAACAAAACAGGAGAATCAAAATGGAATTTACTAAAAACATGAAGGCCGGTTATCAAGGCAAGCCTGATGCAATGAGAGCTAAAGCTGCAAAATTGCTTGATCACCCAGGACATGCGGATGATGTTTACTATTCAAAATCATGTGCTGATAAAACAAAAATGAGAGCTTATAAAGAGGGTGGCTCAGTAAAAAAAGAGAAAACTACTTGTCAAAAATTTGCTATGGGTGGTGTAGCCAAGATTCGTCATGGTGAAGCAACTGTGCAAGGATTGCCGAAAGAGTTTAAGAAAAAATCTCTAAAAGACATTTTATAAGATGCTTTACAGGAGAGTAGTAGAAAACTTACGTGAAGAAAAAGGTAAAATAGAGAGTTATATCATTCAGGGACAGATTCACGATTTTGCCTCATATAAGTTTTTTGTTGGACAAATCAAAGGCTTACAAGATGCAATTGATATATGTAAAAATACATTTAAGGAAGATATAGATGAGCCAGGAAGATCTGGGAATTGATTTAATAAACTTTTCCAAAGAAGAAGAGATTGCAAAATTTAATGACATTGAACCTCAAGGGTGGACAATATTGGTTCGTTTATACACTGAACCAAAGGTAGTAAAAGGTATTTTTAGGCCAGATATAGTGCACGAAGAACAACAATATAAAAGTTGTGTCGGTTTAGTTGTTAAAAAATCTAAAGCAGCATATTTGGATTCTCGTTATGAGCAAACTGGAAAATGGTGCGAAGTTGGTGATTGGGTAGTATTCCCAAGGCATGCTGGGTATAAAATACTTTGTCACAATCTCCCTGTGTTTGTTTTAAAGGAAGATGCAATAGATTTAGTGATTTCTAATCCTACCGTAATAGCAAGATAAAATATAAACAATGGATATTATGAATTTTGAACAAAATATGATTAATACCGAGCCTCATCAAGACATACAGGATGATAGCGGGTTAGCTGAAATACAACATGCTTTAGATGAAATAGAAAAATTAAAAAATGATGAAGTAGAAAAACCAGAGGAAGAATCAGAAGAGCACGAAGAAATTAAAGAAGAAGATACCTCTGAGGAAGAATCTCAGAAACAAGAAAAAAGAGAAAAAAAGCTCTGGAAGGAAACTAAGCGTAAATATCAGGCTATAGCCGAAAAAGAAGCTTTAATACAGGAAAATTCTCACCTGAAACAAATGTTGAACGAGTCATTAAATTCAGGCACTTATCATTATAGCAAGAGCGCCTATTTTGATTTGGAAAGAGCAAAGGAAAACAAAAAGAGGGCTATTGAGGAAGGAAATCTAGATGCGTTGCTAGATGCAGATGTTGCTTTGACTAAAGCTGTAAGTACAATCAATGATCTAGAGAAATGGGTTTATAATGACCAGCAAGCAAAAGCCAAATCTTCTGAATATACTAGAGAAGAATACAATCAAGCAGCTAATCCTGTACACGGAGAAAGGGAACAAGAAATTGCCAATGATTGGCTTGAAGATCACCCATATTTGCACCCTACATCACCTAAATATAATCCTAAAATAGCCAATCAAGTTGCAAATTTTATTAATCATTTGGATACAAATTTAACTAATAATAATCAAATGGATGCTTATTTTTCAGATGATTATTTCAATACTATAGAGAATTACATTTCTGAGATTAAAAAAGAATCTCAGAAAGTTCCTAAAGATATTGGATCCGTTGCATCCGTAGGGGGAGTTAGGAATTCCTATGCTTCATCAGCAAATGGCAAATCCTCCGCCACAACTCAATTGATTTTGACGGCTGATGAAAAAAGAATGTGTGCTAATGCCGGAATCAATGAAAAAGATTGGCTTAGATATAAATTAGAAGACTTAAAAAGAGGTAAATGAATATGTCGCGCAATACTAGAGAAACTGAATCACGAGTACATGAAATGAGAGAGGAATATAACATGGATTATGTAAGTCCGTTAACTCTCCCTCCTGGCGTTGCCAAAGAAGGTTATTCTTATAGACATGTTTGTACAGGAATAAAGGGAGCTGAAAATTTTAGAGTAGAAGAAATGGCAGCAAAAGGGTGGAGTTTAGTTCCAGCTGATAGAGCGCCTAAATTCGACCTGGATCCATTGGATCGTAATCTTTTATCCAAAAAATATATTTGTTATAAAGACGTTATTTTAATGGAACGGCCAGATGTTTTTTGCAAAAAATCAACGGCAGCCTTTAATGAAATGAATGCCAATAAGATAAAATCCCTAAGAGGAGTTAGTAATGACATTGGTAGTTTTGCTAGACCCCTTAATTCAATAAATAGTTTTTAAATATGCCTTATACCGTAGTAAGTAGTAGTACAAGTTATCCAGCACAAGTTTCTTATCAATTAATTAATTTAACTGCTAATATTGTTTTGTCATGGCCGTTTTCCTTTGTGGGCGGTCCTATAGCGGCTGGATTCAATGATGTAATGCCCGATATGGCCGGTCGTACAATTACTCTTCCAGACGCAACACTTGCATCACAAGGGACGGATGTAATTTTTAATAATATATCTATTTATACTTTTGATATTCTAAAAAATGACTCCACCCTTCTATTAAGTGTTGTCCCTGGGCAGATTGTAGACTTCAAACTCTACGATTCTACGACTGCCGCTGGGTTATGGCGGATTATTCCTTTTGGTGGTGGTTATAATGGGATAACAGCATTTACGGCGCAAAGTTCTGATAATTCAATAACAATTGCTAATGGTGTTGTAAATCCACCTGGAGCAATGATTGATTTTCAATTACCAACTTCTCTATTTAATCTTAATAATGTAGTGACAACTGGTGGATTTCCGGTAATAACTTCCGCTTCATCCCCTGGGCCATTAACATGGGGAACTAGAGATTTGGTGGCTGGAGATAATATTACTATTGATAATCCCAATGGAATAGGGGGTGATCCGGTAATCAGTTTAAGCTCTTCTCTGGCGGCCCTTGTTTCTATTGAAGTTGGTAATTTTACTATAACTGGATCTATTCTTGATGCTAATGGAGTTAATAGCGATCTTAGTTTTTCTACTAACGGCACCGGTAAATTAAATTTTAACGGCGTTTTAGTTGATACTAGTAATAATATTAGTAATGTAAATAATCTTAGCGTGTCTGG
>Ga0315281_10012433_pt1 | contig 11592 bp, 12 predicted proteins | sample YL17G07_0_MG_FD_204540 | JGI IMG/M metagenome (GOLD analysis project Ga0315281, IMG submission 204540) | Sediment microbial communities from Yellowstone Lake, YNP, Wyoming, USA - YL17G07_0 | ecosystem: Environmental > Aquatic > Freshwater > Lake > Sediment | place: USA: Wyoming | collected... | reverse complement strand
TGGCATCAAAGGCAGCCGCCGGCCAGGCAGCGGCCAGCACCCGGGTCGGGGTCAGCAGCCCGGCGGAGGCGGCCACGGCGAGCACGCTGCCGGCGAGGGTGCCTTTGAGGAAGGTTCTGCGGTTCATGGAATTCACGAGTGGTTCTCCTGGGTCAATAGAAAAAATCAGTGGTGCTGGACGGATAAAGATTCAGATCGTTACAGGGTCAGCAGGAACTCGACGACCTTGTCGATCTCATCCTCGCTCAGGATGCCATGACGGCCAAACGGCGGCATGACGGTCTTCGGGTTTGCGACCATCGGGTCCCAAACTTGGGCGCGCAGCTTGGCCTTGTCCGGGAAGCGCTGTTTCATGGCAACGAGCGGCGGCGCGATGTCGCCATAGTTGATGCCGGCGATCAGGTGGCAGGAGTGGCAGTTGCCCTTGGTGCGCTCGACAGCAACGCAACCGCCTTGCACGGCCGGATCGGTCGGCGGGTTTTCTTTGTCGTTGCAAACGGCAGGCTTTGGGGCGGAGCCCTGTGCGATAGAAACGGGTGCCGTGAGCAGGCTGCCGAGCAAAAGTGCGGCAGTGCTGGCCCCCAGGATGACACTGGCGGTTTTCCGCATTACTCCTCCTAGTTATAGATATGCGACTGGGTTACTGGGTACCGGTGGTTCGGGCTGGGCCATTCCTGCCTGTGTCCGTCAGAATCAATTAACAGATTTGGCCCAAGCGCATAATTAACGTATCCCGGCGTAGATGGCAAGTATTGCGCCAGACAACAGAGGATGATCTCTAAGCTGCCGATATCGCAAGGGATTTCCTTGAGCTATTTCAATGTTTGCTTATTTTCTGCCGGGGGGAGGCTGGCGATCGCGTTCGGTTGGTTTAGTGGCCGGTGCCGGCGGCAGTGTTTCCCGAATATCTTTGATGCGCGCCTCCAGGCTCGAAACATAATAGAAGTTATTGCTGGCGAAGCGGATGGCCAGCTCGAACTGCTCGATGGCGGCGCGCGGTTGTCCGGTCAGGAAATAATACTCGCCATAGGCGCGGTGGGCCTCCATCTTCTTGCCGGATTCTCCAGCGGCACTGGCCAGCATCTTGTACAAAGCCGGTTCCTTTGGCTGCTGGCGCACGGCCTTGTCGAGCAGCTGTTGTGCCTGGGCCGGTTGACCGGTTTTTAGCAGCGCCGAAGCATGGCGCTGGGTAAGCGCCAGTGAAGCCGGGAACTGGCGGCCAGCATCCGAATATGTTTTCAGCCCAGCCGGTTTGTTGCCAGCAGCGAGTTCAATTTCTGCGCGCAAGATGTGGTAGGGCACGTAATCCGCGCGAGCTTTGATGAGAAGGGCGGTTTCCCGGCGTGCTTCTTCATGGCGCTTGTTGGCGAGCAGGGCGAGCGCGTAGCCATACTGGTCCGCGGCCTGATGCGGGATTTCCCGGTCGTCCATTTTGGCGCGGTACAGTTTCAGCGCCTCCTGCGGTTTTTTACCCAGAACCTGCAGGCGCGCCTGCATGTGCAGGAAGGCGCTGACGTCCGGATTGGTGCGAACCGGGAAACTTTCCGCGTGATTGCGCGACTCCGCGATGCGTCGGCCCGTAACGGGGTGACTGCGAAGGAATTCCGGCAAATTGTTTTCGTACAGGCGGGTCAGGACCTCCATCTGCTCGAAAAATCCCGGCATGGCGCGCGCATCGTAGCCGGCGTTGTTCAGAATATTCATGCCGATGCGATCCGCCTCTTGCTCGAAGGCGCGCGTGAAATTGAGCTCGTGCTGAGCCATGCCCGCCGTTGTCAGTAATATGGCCGCTTCTCCGCCCTGATGGCCGGAGGCGGCGATCAAAATACTGGCAAGCATCGCGGCCAGGGCTGGTCCGCTGATGCGCTGGCTCTCCGCGATCATGCGCGGAATGTGGCGTTGCGTGATATGCGCGGTTTCGTGCGCCAGCACCGCCGCGAGTTCCGCCTCGCTGCGGGTTGCGAGCAGCAACCCGGTGTGCACGCCGATGTAACCGCCGGGGACAGCGAACGCATTGATGGCCGGATTGTTCACCAGAAATAAATGAAACTCCGGCAACCCTTCTACGCCCGCCGTGAGACGCCGCCCCAGGTCCTGCAGGTATTCATTCAGCTCGGGGTCATCGAGCAGATCGAGATGCGCCCGTGCCTGGCGCATGAAATCTTCACCGATACGACGCTCTTCAAGCGGTGAGAGGATGGCGGCCGATTCGTCGCCAAGATCCGGAAGGTTGCCGCCAACCGACGCTGCCTGTCCTGCCGGGCTGAGCAGCAGTCCGATGAGCAGGAATATCCCGGGCCGGGAAGGGCGGTTGCGTGTTTTCATGAGCAGATTCTGGCCAAATTCGAGTGGCAAGCGTTAACAAGGTTCCATGAATTGTTGGGTTGAGGCGTCAGGCCCGTGTTTCAGAAACCGCTGGATAACCATTCTGGTCCGGCGCGAACACATTACGCAGGACTATATTGGTTGCCCAGTCATCTGGCTTGTTGAAGAGTCGCGTAATAGTAGCTTTGATAATTTGTGATAGTAAGCGATGACTTGAACAGGTTCTGAACCCGAGGGCATATGTCAGTTTCTTGAAAGATACGTATTTAAGAATATACTAATTCTATTTAGCACAGCGGGGTGTATAAAATGCTCGGGATGAAAGAACTCGATGCCCTGCAACTGCACGGGTTGCTGCAGGAGCAGGATGGAAAGAGTCTCATTTTGCTGGATGTGCGCACACCTGCCGAGGTGACTCGCGGCGGCATCCGCGGTGCACGCAATGTCCCGTTGCACCTGTTGCCGGTAGTAGGGCAAGAGCTGGATAATGACACCTCGCTGGTTCTGTATTGCCATTCCGGAGCGCGCTCCGCCCAGGGCTGTGCATTCCTGATGACGCGCGGTTACAGCAACGTGTATAACCTGCGTGGCGGTATTCTTGGCTGGGCACAGAGTGGCCAACCGCTGGCACCGATCGAGAGCATGGCAGCCAGCGCCTGAGTCAGGCTGGATAGTAACGATGTCTTGGTTCGATTTTCTTTCACTTCAATAACTCAGGAGAAAACAGAATGGCTAACTTTGACAAAGAACTCGACGCGCGCGGCCTCAACTGCCCGCTGCCGATTCTGCGCACCAAGAAGTTTCTGCAGGAGATGGGCGCCGGTCAGACGCTCAGAATCATCGCGACCGATCCGGGCTCGGTGAAAGATTTCCAGGCATTCGCCAAGCAGACCGGCAACGACCTGCTGGAGTCGGCCGAGGCGGGTGGCGAGTACACCTTCCTGATCAAGAAGAAAGCCTGAACCTGTACTGCGGCCTTGTGCCGCAGTATCGTTTTAGTGGCATCATTAACTACTACTAGAAAGATCGTGCGCGGTCTTTCGTTTCGAGGAGAAGAGCATGGCTGACAAGAAACTGGGAATTATCGCATCGAAGGGCACGCTGGACTGGGCCTACCCGCCGTTCATTCTGGCCTCCACGGCCGCGGCGCTGGGTTATGAAGTTCAGGTATTCTTCACCTTCTACGGACTGGCATTGCTGAAGAAGAATCTCGACCTCAAGGTCAGCCCGCTGGGCAATCCGGCGATGCCGATGAAAATGCCGTTCGGCCCGAAATGGTTCCAGGGCATCAACTGGAACATGCCGAATGCGCTGATGGCCAACGTCCCGGGTTTCGAGTCGCTCGCCACCGTGCTCATGAAGCAGACCGTCAAGAACAACGGCGTGGCGAGCATCGCCGAGCTGCGCGACCTGTGCCGCGAGGCGGATGTGAAAATGATCGCCTGCCAGATGACGGTTGAGTTGTTCGGCTTCGATCACAGCGACTTCATCGACGGTCTTGAGTACGGTGGCGCTGCCACTTTCTTCGAGTTTGCCGGCGAAACGGACGTGTGCCTGTTTATTTGAAATAAGTTGAGTTGTTCGTGCATAAAAAACCAGCCTGCATTACGCGGCTGGTTTTTTTTCGACCTGAGATCACTCAGGCTGGCCCTGCGTACGTCGCTCGCACTTTGCACATTTCGCAAGCTATGGATTTAGAACAAGTAAACGCCAAGCAGTAACTCGCGTCTATCCATGAGGCATGTGTTTATATGAGTATAAAATAATACGTTGACAGGATTCACGAACGAGTGGAATATTTCCGCCATCGTTTGCGTCGGCGGATTCCGCCGACGCAGCGCGAGAAGCAGGGAACACCAATAAGTAAAGGATCGCGGGGAGCCGTAACGAAGTGTTTAACGGTTTCCTGCTACCGATGTACAGGCGGCCTGTCACCCAGGCTACTTTTATTTACCGCAAGAGGAGGAGTACAGATGTCATTCAATAAAAGCAAACTCGCACTGGCAGTAGCCGCAGCGGCGGGCCTGACGTTCTCGTCCGGCGCGTTCGCCACCAACGGCATTATCCAGGCCGGCAACGGCATGGTTGCGCACGGCCTCGGCGGTGCGGGCCTTTCCAACGCTGGTGAAGCTGCGGCCGGTATGGACAACCCGGCACTGATCGGCCAGACCGGTGACTCAGTTGGTGTGGCTTGGAGCATGTTCATGCCAGACCGTACCTGGGTTGGCGGAGGCGTTGATCATGACAGTGACGCCAAAATGTTTGGCATCCCGCAGGTTGCCTTGACCTCAAAGGTCAACAACGACTTGAGCTGGGGCATCATGGCCTATGCCATGGGCGGCATGAACACTGATTATCGTAGCGGACCAAACTTTGGCATCAACCCTTCCTATGCGAATTCGCAAAGTGTCGATTTGTCCGGCATGATCGTGGCTCCGACCCTGAGCTATGCAATCAACAAGAACGTGACCGCCGGCGCCTCGCTGATCATTGCCTATGAAAATTTTCGCGTACGCAATCTGTTTGGCAATGGCTACGGGACAACTAGTACCAATGAAGGCTCCACCACCGGGTATGGTATCAAGCTTGGTGTGGACGCCAAGGTCGCTGATGGCATCTCGATCGGCGCCATGATCCAGCCGCAACTCAGCATGGGAAAATTCGACTGGTTTGAATCCTTCCTCAACGGTTTCGGTTTTACCGGTGACGCGCAGCTGACCTTGCCTAACGAGGCTGGTGTCGGCGGCAAGTTCGCCGTTGGCAAGAATCTGGATATCGTCGCTGACATTATGTATTACCAGTGGTCGGGTGTAGACGTGTTCAAGTTCTTTGGCTGGGATGACCAGTTTGTCTATAAGGTTGGTGCCGAATTCCGTCCGAGTGACAAAATGGCGTTGCGTGTTGGCCTCAACTACGGTGATTCACCCATCAAGGCCGGCAACCGCACCGGGCCGCTTAATCCTGCTCTGGGCTTAGGAGCTACGGGTGATGCGGTGTCGTTCAACTATGCGTTTCCGGCAATCACCACGACCCATGTAACTCTGGGTATGGGCTACAAGATGGACAAGAGCGTGGCGTTCAATGCGTACTATCTCTACGCACCACAGAGCACGGAGAACGGTGCGGCGGGCTCTTCGGTATCGTCGATCAAGATGACCCAAAATGCCTTCGGTGTCGGAATCAATTACTCCGCGAAGTAATGATTCTGGGTTGTTGATTTGAAAAGCGAGTAACACTGTGGGGCTACAGGAAACTGTAGCCCCATTTTTTTTCAAGAGACTGGCAGACGAAGCCGGTAGACAAAAAGAATCCGAACCATTTTGCTGTAGCCACTACAGTAAGGTTCCTTACGAGGAGGAGACACCATGAGAATAATACGCAGCCTGTTTGCAGTGCTTGCCGTCCTGTTGGCGTGGAGCGGAGTTGCGCGCGCCGCCGACGATCACGGAATTTTTGAACGCATTCTCGCGGCCTCGGGATCATTCGAGGAAACCAGTGCGGCGCTGGAAAAGAGTCTGGGCGAATCGAAGCTCAAGCTGCACGCCAAGCATGATCTCAAGATTCCCGATGGCGCACAAAAGGCCAGGGTGTATGTGTTGACCTCGCCCGCCTATCTGGAGGCCACCAAGGGTGCGCCAGCCAATACCGTCTCGGCGCAGATTCTGAGAGTGGCTGTGTACCAGTTTGGCGAAGGCAAGAAGACCTACATCAATATGGCCAATCCGGCTGCCCATGCCATGGTTTTCTATGCCGGGGAGAAGGACTATCCGCAGTTGCTGGCGGCCGCGAAAGTCGCAGCCCAGGAAATCCGCGATGTGGCGGCCAAGGTGCCGGGTAAGGCGGAGACCGTGCAGCTCGAGCCGGTGCGCAGCGAGAAGACGCTCAACAAATTCAATGGCGACGGTCCCGCCAAGATGATGGCGAAGTTCCGTAACTGGGAAGAAAGCCAGAACGTGCTCTTCGAGGGCAAGCCGGAAGAATTCGCTGCGATCGTCGCCCGGGTGGAGAAGGCCCTTGCGGCCAGCAAGGACAAAGGCGCGGATGACGCCTCGGGCTGGCGTCTGATCAGCCAGGTGCCGGTCGGCGCGAATGCGGTGTATTTCGGAATCAGCAACGAGTACACGGAGAACAAGTGCATTCGCATCAACTCCGATTTCCGCGGCGACGGCAAGACCAAGGATGCACCCTACCCGGGCGCCGATCATGCGCCGGCACTGCCCCTCGAAATCCTGGTCATCAACGACGGCAAAAACGTGCGTGCCGTGCAGTATGGCGAGATGTGGCGCATGCAGTTGTACTTCTGGGACTCGGGCTACATGGCGTTCACGAAGAACACATTTGTCCCCAGCGCTATTTTCGGTTCCATTGAGAATGCATTGACCGCCAAGTGAGGCATCCGTTTGCCGCATTTCCGCACCAGCTGGGTAGCCGGGTAGGGTGGGCAGACAAGGTTTTCGTCTGCCCACGCTGTTTTGAATCCGCGTGGGCACAAAAATGTGCCCACCCTACGTAGCTGAAACGTATGTACGGCGCGATAGGCCGGTGTGCAGGATGCGAACGGGAAAACGTTGTGACCAACAACGATGCTTTTCCGACGCCGACCAGAATTATTATTATTTTGTTGAGAGGAAGAAAATGCGTTGTTTTGTGATGCGTAACATGTTGGGGATAATTCTGGCGGGGTTGGCTGTCGTCGCATTACCAGCGATTGCAGACGAGGTGCGCCTCAAGCCGTTCGTTCTCGGCACCGCGCCGGCCGGCAACATGGAGCAGGCGGTGGCGGCCGTGAAGGCCGCCCTCAAGGCCCAGGGCTTTGACGAGGCCGGCAGTTATTCACCCTATGCCGGCGCCACGGTGATCGTGGTCACCAGCCCGGAGATCAAGGCGGCTGCCGTGGCCAAGGCCAAACTCGGTGGTTTCGGCGCCGGCCAGCGCGTGGCGGTAACCGACTACAAGGGCAAGTTGCAGGTGTCGTACATGAATCCGGCGTACCTCGGCGCTGCCTATGGTTTGGGCAAGCTGGAGGCAGTATCGGAGAAGCTCAAGACGGCACTCGGCGCCACGCGGGAGTTTGGCGCCGTGGACGGCTTGACGGCCGAAGCGCTTGCGCCGGGCACTTATCATTACATGGTGGGCATGCCGTATTTCCAGCAGGTCGATGTGCACGCCAAGTATCCTAACTACCAGGCTGCCTTGGCGGCGGTGGAAAAGGGACTGGCGGCTGGCAAAGGCGGCACGAAAAAGGTGTACCGCATCGATCTGCCCGGCCGCGAGGCCAGTGTTTTTGGCGTGGCCATTGTCACTGGCGATGGCATCGACAAGGGCGACAAGGACACCGACAAGGAAATCATGGACATCCTTGACTGGCAGGAGTTGCGCATCACCGCTGCCCTGCCAAACGAGATACTGGTGCAGGGCGGTGAGGTCATGTCGCTGCGCGGCCGTTATCGCATTGCGCTGCATTCACCGGATACCAAGATGGCCGGCGCGCACGGCTTCACCAAGATCATGAGCGCACCGGGCGGTATCAAGGCCGCGCTCAATGCCGTGGCTGGAGGCGAGTAGGAAAAAAATAACGACGGGACGTGACAGCTTGTATTGCGGCCGCCGTAACTGCATTATTTAACCATTCAATCATCACCCACAACGAGGAGTATCCGTACCATGAACGTAGCACGCACACGCAATACCATCGCCGGATTCTTTATTATGCTGTCACTCGCCCTGGGCGTGTCGGCCAGCCCCATGTTCCATAACGTGAACTGGCTGTGGTTCACATTGTTCGTCGGCGCCAACCTGTTCCAGAGTGGCCTGACTGGCTGGTGCTTGATGGACAAGATTCTCGCCAAGCTCGGCGTGCCGGCTTGAGGCAAGAAGTAACGGTTACAGGCGAGAGATAGAAGCCGGGAGCTATCCCCGGCTTTTTTTTTGGTTTGTTTGGACGTACCGGTTTGCATGAACTCCGTCATGGACTAGACTAGTTCACGTATGAACGATCCCATGAACGCACCGGCCGAAGCGACTGCCCCGGCCAGCGCCGCGATTACCGCCACCACCGATCCGCTCAAACTGCTTGGCCAGATTCTGGCCATGGCGGTGCGTCACAAGGCCTCGGATATCCACCTGCGTACCCGCAACCACCCGATCCTGCGGGTGGACGGCGTGCTGCGCGCGGTGCGCGAGATCCCGCCGTTGCCGGCGGACTTCATGGAGCGCCTGGCGCGCACCATGATGTCGGCGCGCCTGCAGGCGGAATTTGACAAGAATCACCAGGCGGACCTGTCGATCGGCTTCAAGGATATCGGGCGCGTGCGTTGTAACGCGTTCTACCAGCGCGGTTCTATCGGCATGGTGCTGCGCGTTATTAACACCTACATCCCGACGTTGCAGGAGCTTGGGGTGCCCGACATTGTCTCCAAGTACGCGACCCTGGAGCGCGGCCTGGTGTTGATCACCGGCGCCACCGGCTCGGGCAAGTCCACGACGCTTGCGGCGCTGATCAACGAAATCAACAACACCCAGAACAACCACATCCTCACCATCGAGGACCCGATCGAGTTTCTGTTCACCGAGAAGCGCTCGATCATGACTCAGCGCGAACTCGGCATCGACACCAATACATTCGCCGACGCCATGCGCGCCGCGCTGCGCGAGGACCCGGACGTGATCCTGCTCGGCGAAATGCGCGATCCGGAAACCATCGAGACCGCGCTCACGGCGGCCGAGACCGGCCACCTGGTGTTCTCCACCGTGCACTCGCCGGCCGCGGCCGAAACCGTGTCGCGCGTCATCTCCGCCTTCCCGCCCGAGGCCCAGCAGACCATGCGCGCCAAGCTCGCGCAGAACCTGCGCGGCGTGGTGAGCCAGCGGCTGATTCCGAGAAAGGGCGGCACGGGGCGTATCGTGGCCTGCGAGGTGATGACGGTATCGCAGCTGATCCGCGATTACATTCTCGATCCGTTGCGCATCAAGGAGATTGGCGATCTCATCAAGAAGGGCACGGTGGCCGAGGGCATGCTTGGCTTCGACCAGCACCTGCTCCAGCTGGTGCGCGCCGGCCAGGTCGATGAGGAAACCGCCTTGCAATACGCCACCAGTCCTACAGATCTCAAGCTCAAGCTCGAAGGTTTCTGAGGCGCAGCCGACATGCCTGTGCCCGCCCAGATTCCAAATTCAGCCGTATTGTGCTCAAATCCGTGATCACCTTCACCACAGTGAACTGTAATACCGGAAATCATGGCTGACCGCAGACTCCAGGTGTTCCATACCGTTGCGCGCCTGTTGAGCTTCACCAAGGCTGCCGAAACGCTGCACATGACCCAGCCGGCCGTGACCTTTCAGATCCGGCAGCTCGAAGAGCACTTCAACACGCGCCTGTTCGACCGCACCCACAACCGCATCAGCCTCACGGCCGCGGGCCAGCGGGTGTTCGACTACGCGGAGAAGATCATCGCCCTGTACGGGGAGATGGACAGCCGGGTGCGGGAGCTGACCGGCGACGTGAGCGGCATCCTCATCATCGGCGCCAGCACCACCATCGCCGAGTACGTGCTGCCCAGCCTGCTCGGCGAATTCCAGTCGCGCTACAAGGACGTGAACGTGCGCCTGAGCGTTTCCAACTCGCTCGGCATCGTGCACATGGTCGAGAACAACACCGTGGATGTCGGCATTGTCGAGTCGCCGGTGACCAACAAGAATCTCGCGGTCGAGGTCTGTTGGCACGATGAGCTCATGTTCATCTGCCCGCCCGGCCACCCGTTCGCGAAGAAGAGCGCGGTTACGCCGCAGGATATTGTGAACCTGCCGTTTCTGTGTCGCGAGGAGGGTTCCGGCACGCGCGAGGTGATCAACGAGTATTTCGAGGACAACAAGATTTCGTCGCACGATCTTAATCTGTGCATGGAGTTCGGCAGCCCGGAAGCGATCAAAAGCGCCGTTGAAGCGGGATTGGGCGTGTCAATCGTATCGCGCGCCACGGTCGGAAAGGAATTAAAACTCAAAACGCTCGTGGCCTTGCCCCTCGATCCCGTGCTCAAGCGGCCGTTCTCATTTGTGCACCAGCGCCAGAAGTTTCGCCTGCGCGCAGTGGACGAGTTCATGAATTTTGCCCACGAGCATTGCGAAAAGAAGGAACCACAGTCAAAGAAGGGCTCGGCCAGCGGCTGAGGCCGCCACAGGCCGCCCGTTGCTGATCCGGCGGGTCAATTGTGCACATTCTTTTCCCCTCTCCCTCCGGGAGAGGGCTAGGGTGAGGGGAAAATAGCTGTAAAACTCCCCTCATCCTGTCCTTCTCCCTGAGGGAGAAGGAATCCAATATTTGTGGCGGTGCACACAACTTACTGTTCTCTTCAGTATTTCTTCACAACCATGCCCAGCAAGATCGAGAAACGCCTGCGTGAGATCCTCGGCGAGCTGCCCGAGACCCAGGCCGCTGCACTGCTCGAATACGCGGAATTTCTTGCCGCCCGTTACAGCGGGCCGAAGGAAATCACCGCGCCGCTCGCTATCCCGCGCCCGGAGAAGGAATCCGTGGTCAAGGCCATCAAGCGCCTGGGCGCGACTTACCCGATGATCGATCGCTCCAAGATGCTGAACGAAACCTCGGTGCTCATGACCCAACACGTTATTAGCGGACGCAATGCCGTCGAAGTTATCGACGAACTGGAAATCATGTTCCGGCGGCATTACGAGAAAATCGCCGAGAAGTAGGGTGCGTTCCACGCACCAACCTCACGTTCGTCATTCCGGCGGAAGCCGGAATCCAGGGTTTACATGGAATCGCCTACGGCGATGCTTTGAAAACCTAAGAGCGGCTTCCGCGCCGCAAGCAGGTTACTTTTCTTTGCTTGTGCAAAGAAAAGTAACCAAAAGAAAGCACACCCCGGAGCCGCCGACACCCCCTGCGCTTCTCGCCCCGACCGGGCGCGAGCCGAACTCGCCGAGCGCAAAAAACGCGCTCAGCTCAGACACCGGCTCGCGAAACCTCCCGGCCGAGGCTGCGATGCTCGGCGGCGGCTACGGGTCCCAACGTCAACAGCAACACCGGTCACCGAAAAGCGGGATATAGATTGTGTTGGGTGGGTTAGGTGCTGCCCGCATATTGCGTCACAGGTTGCCGTTGGTGTTGAAGTTCCCCCGTCGGAGCTCGCCGAGCACCGCAGCTTAAGCCGGAGCAGTGCGCGAGCACTGTTTGAGCCCGAATCGATTTTTGATTCGGGCGAGTTGCGCTGCGCCCGGCTTAAGCGGAGGAGCGCAGGGAACCGGCCG
>Ga0315281_10012432_pt1 | contig 11594 bp, 8 predicted proteins | sample YL17G07_0_MG_FD_204540 | JGI IMG/M metagenome (GOLD analysis project Ga0315281, IMG submission 204540) | Sediment microbial communities from Yellowstone Lake, YNP, Wyoming, USA - YL17G07_0 | ecosystem: Environmental > Aquatic > Freshwater > Lake > Sediment | place: USA: Wyoming | collected... | reverse complement strand
CCTGCCGCGGGGTCGCGCGGAGTCTGCGGTCGCTGCCTACCGGGCTGGGGCGCCGCCCGACCCCGGGAACGTGATCGGGGGGCACTCGTTCGGTGGACGGGTCGCCTCGCTGCTCGCGTCGCAGGAACGGTACGGCGGGTTGATCCTGCTGTCGTACCCGTTGCACCCGCCGGGCGGCCGAGAGCGATGGGACCAGCGAACGGAGCATTGGCCGCTGATCTCCTGCCCGGTCCTGCTTCTCTCCGGCGATCGGGACCCATTCGCGACCATCGACCTGCTGCGGCAGGCGGTCACCCGGTTGTCGGTCGCCGAACTGATCGTCTATCCCCGCCAGGGACATGGCCTCGCGAACGTGCTCGAGGATGCCCTCGACCGCACGGCGGCGTGGGTGCGGGACCTTCCGGCCTGACTGCTACCCTTCCGGGCATGGTCCAATCCGGCAGCGTCGAATGCCCCGAGTGCCATCGGGCCAACCCGGCCCGATTCCGCCTGTGCGGTCATTGCGGATCGCAGCTCGCCACGGACCAGGCACCGGCCGAGATACGCCGGCTGGCGACGGTGGTCACCTCTGACCTGAAAGGCTCCACCGCCCTCGGCGAGCGACTCGACCCCGAATCGCTGCGCGAGGTCCTGACCCTCTACTTCGACGAGATGCGCGCCGTCTTCGAATCGCACGGCGGGACGATCCAGAAGATCATCGGGGACGCCATCGTGGCGGTCTTCGGTCTCCCCACCCGCCACGACGACGACGCGCTGCGCGCGGTCGAGGCAGCTGCAGAGAGCCAGCTGGTGCTGGCCACGGTCAACGACCGCCTCGAGCAGGCGTGGGGTGTGCGCCTGGTCGTTCGCACCGGGGTGAGCACCGGCGAGGTGGTCTTCGGTGCGGCCAGCGCCGGGCAGCACGTCCTCACCGGGGACACCATGAAGATCTCGACCGCCATGGAGCAGAACTCTCCCCCGCTGGAGGTGCTCATTGCCGAGCCGACCTACCAGGCCGTGCGGGAAATGATCGAGGTGGAGCCCATGGGCCCCGTCACGCCGAAGGGGATGCAGGCATCGGTCGAGACATATCGACTCGTCTCGGTGAAGGCACGTCCTGCACAGGCGGACGAGGGCCCCGCGGCAGCGCACGAAGGGCGCGACTGCCCATCCTGCGGCGAGGAGAACCCGCCCGAATTCGCATCCTGTGGCATGTGCGGCGCCTCGCTGGCGGTGGCCGCTCCCGCCCGCGACACGCGCAAGACGGTGACGCTCGTCTTCGCGGATCCCAAGCCCACCACTTCGGACGGTCAGCCGCCGAGTGCCGAGGCCCTGCGCGACGTCATGACCCGCTACTTCGACGTCATGAAGGTGGCCCTGGAGAAGCACGGCGGGACGGTCGAGAAATTCATCGGCGACGCGGTGATGGCGGTCTTCGGACTCCCGGTGCGCCACGAGGACGATGCGGTGCGTGCGATCCGCGCCGCCTCCGACATGCAGGCCGCGCTGCCTGCCCTCAACGAGCGGTTCCGCGCGCAATGGAACCTGGAGCTGCAGAACCACATCGGGGTCAACACCGGGACGGTGATCGCCGGCGACGCCAGCCTTGGCCAGCGCCTGGTGACGGGCGACGCGGTCAACACCGCCGCTCGCCTGGAACAGGCCGCCGGACCGGCGGAGATCATCCTCGGCGAGCTGACCTACCGGCTGGCGAGGGACCAGGTCGAGGTGCAGGCGATCGAGCCCCTGGTGCTCAAGGGCAAAGCCGAGCCGGTCCCGGCATACCGCCTGGTTCGTGTTGCCGAGCGGCCGGTGGAGCGCGTTGCGCAGGACACGCCGTTCGTCGGGCGGGCGATGGAGTTGCAGCAACTGGCCAAGGACCTGGACGAGGCGGTGGCAGCCAGGGCATGTCGCCTGGTGAGCATCGTGGGAGACGCAGGCGTCGGCAAGACCCGCCTGCTGCGCGAGTTCACGCGGGCCGCGGAGAGCAGTGCGCAGGTGGTCCGCGGACGATGTCTCGCCTACGGCGACGGCGTCACGTATTGGCCGATCCTGGAGATCGTGCGGTCCGCGGCACAGATCGCCGAGGATGACACGCCGGAGGTGGCCCTGGCCAAGATCGCACGGCTGGCGGACGATCCCGATGACGACACCGATGACCCGGTCGGCATCGCACAGCGCGTCGCGTCGGCGATCGGCATATCGGCCACGCCATTCCGTGGCCCCGAGTTGTTCTGGGGAATCCGCCGTCTGCTCGAAGCCATGGCCCGTCGGCGGCCGCTGGCGCTGGTGATCGACGATGCGCATGCCGCCGCCCCGACGTTCCTGGAGCTGCTGGACCACCTGCTCGAAGCCTCCCAGCGAGCGCCGATCCTGCTGGTGGCGGTCGGCCGGCACGAACTGCTGGATGCTCACGCCGAGTGGGCGGAGTCGCACACCGAAGGACGCCTCGTGCTCGAGCCGCTCTCCGGCGACGACTCCAACGTCCTCCTGGACCGCCTTCTGGGTGGGCTGGACGAGGACGTGCGCAGCCGGATCGTGAATGCCGCCGAAGGGAATCCGCTCTATGTCGAGCAGATCACCTCGATGCTGGTCGAACGGGGCGCCCTGCGACAGGACCACGGTCGATGGGTCGCCACCGACGCGAGCAAGGAGATTGCGGTGCCGCCAACGGTCGAGGCGCTGGTTGCGGCCCGCCTCGACGTGCTGCTGCCTGACGAGCGGCAGGCGATCGAGCCCGCCTCGGTGATCGGGCTGGGCTTCCCGCGAGACGCCCTGGTCCAACTTGTGGACGCCGAGCTGCGGCCGCGGTTGGCGGACAGCCTGGGGACTCTCACTGCCAAGCAACTGGTGCGGCCCGTCGACGCCGGCGAGTTCTATCGCTTCGGGCACGCGGTCATCAAGGACACCACGTACGGCAGCCTCCTGAAGCGGACGCGCGCCTCGCTCCACGAGGCTTTCGTGGCCTGGGCCGAGCCGGTGAACCGCGAGCGCGGTCGCGAGATCGAGTTCGAGGAGATCCTCGGCTACCACCTCGAGCAGGCGTACCGGTACCGGGTGGAGCTCGGCGCGGTCAATGACCACGCGCGAGACGTCGGGGCCCGTGCAGCCGAGAAGCTGGCCAATGCGGGTCGGCGTGCGATCGCGCGGGGCGACCGTCCGGCGGCCGCCAGCCTCTTCCGGCGTGCGGTTGCCCTGCTCCCCGAGGACTCCACCCGCCGGGTGGAGCTTCTCCCGGACCTTGCGAATGCGCTCGGTGACATCGGTGAATTCGACGAGGCGGCGCGCGCGATCGGAGACGCCCTCAGCACCTCCGAGCGGATCGGCAACGCCGCCCTGCATGCCCGGGCCATGATCGCCAAGATCCTGCTCGAGGTGTACACCGGCGACTCATCGCGCGGTACCGAGCAATCGACGAGAGACCTCGAGGCGGCGATCGTTGACCTCGAAGCGGTCGGTGACGACCTGGGCCTTGGACGAGCGTGGACGGCGATCGGCCTGGTGGCCGGCACGGCGGGGCAGTTCGAGACCGCTGCCGATGCCGCCCTCCGGGCGGTGCCGCACGCGCGCCGCGTCGGTGACGTCCGGCGGGTCGGCCAGGCGGCTTCCACCTACGTTGGCTCGGCACTCTTCGGCAAGACTCCCGCCCCGGAGGTCATTACTCGCTGCGAGGAGCTGCTCGCCGACGTCAGCGGGGACCGCATGGCGGAGGCCGTCATCCTGGGGACGCTCTCGGTGGCGGAGGCCATGCGCGGCTCATTCGAGAAGGCCCGCGGGCAGTATCGACGGTCACAGGAGATGCTCCGCGAACTCGGCCCCACGGTGATGGCGATGTCGACTTCGACCGAGTCCTCGCGCGTCGAGATGCTTGCCGGTGACCCGGTTGCTGCGGAGGGCGAACTCCGGCGCGACTACGACGCGCTGGAGGCGATCGGCGAGAAATACTTCCGATCCACCATTGCCGGCTGGCTGGGAGACGCGCTGTACGCACAGGCTCGCTACGACGAGGCTGCCACGTTCTCGCGCCTGGCCGAAGAGCTGGCGGATCCAGACGACTCGGTTGTTCAGATCTCGTGGCGCACGACCCGCGCCAAGTTGCTGGCCCGCGAGGGACGCGGCGGTCAGGCCTCGGATCTCGTCGCCGAGGCGGTGGCGCTCGCTCGCGCCAGCGGCTCTCCGTCGCTGACCGCCGGCGTCCTGGTTGACGAGGCCGAGGTGCTGGGGCTCATCGGCCACCCGAACGACGCTGGGCCCCCCTTGCGGGAGGCCCAGCAACTGTTCGAAATGAAGGGCGACCTGGTTTCAGCGAAGCGGGTGCAGTCGCTCCTGGCAGGCGCCCAAGGGCACTAGCGCCCCCGGCTCACGAGAAGCCACCCTTGATGACGCCGTTGGTCAGCGTCTCGAAGACGACTGTGACAGTCGTCACCTTCTTGGAGTACTTCGAGCTGACCTTCACCATGCAGCCGTCCGTGGCGGTAGGCGTACCGCACGTCTCCGACTGGAGGATGGTGTCGAGGCCGCTGTCGGTGCAGTGATAGATGGCCAGATGGGTGGTGTCGTACTTGCCGTTCACCACGATGGTCATGGTCCACTGGATGTAGGGCGAGACATTTGCGCCCTGGTTAATGTGAGCTGTCAGCAGCTGGCCGATCTGGTCACTCGGCGTCGTGCCGCCGCATGAGAAGGTCCCAGTGCCCTCGGACACGTCCACGACATAGCCCGTGCTGGTCGGCGGGAGCACCAGCTTGGTGCCCTGGCCGCCGGCCTTCACATCGGTCTGGATGGTGGTCGAGGTGGACTTGGGGCCCGTGTAGAGGGTGGCCAGGTTCGTCGTGCTGACGCTGACCGCATGCGAATCCGACCCGATCGGCGGCTGAGCTGCCGGCGAAAGGGTGGCACTTACGGTGAAACTGCCCGCCACTGACCCGCCCACCGCGAAGGTGATCGGTCCCTTGACGAAACCGACCGGCCAGTTCTCATCCCACGAGCAGACGAACGCCGGCAGCGACGCGTCGCCGCCGCGGTCCTGGACGCTGCATCCAGGGTATGCCGTCTGCACCGCGCCGGAGACGGTGAATGCCGCCAGCGGCGTGAATGAGGCCGGGATGTAGACCCGGACGTCCTCATGCGTCAGGTGGCTGATGCCCAGGTTCGTGGCGGTCACGTCGAAGAAGGCCGCCGAGGGATGGCTGTCGGTGTAGAGCCCGCCCTGGTTCTGGACGCCGGTGATGCTGACGTTCGCGTCGCCGGCGGCCGACGCCGCGCCCGGCATGATGGCCAGGGCGACCATGGCTGAGGTGATGAGTGCGGTCAACAGGGGTGTGCGGCGACGTGTCACGCGGAATCTCTCCTCTGGCCCGACGATCTGAAGCGGCGACTATAGCAAAGCAGAGTGCCAGACGCCCCAGAAGAGCGTCAAGGAATCTGCGCATCGCTGGTGCGTTCGCGCACCGGTAGCAGCACCTGCATGGGCGGATCGAGCCGCTCAATCAGCCGGAAACGATCACAGACGATCCGCGTCTCGTCGGTCGGGCGCCAGCCAGGATCCCCCAGCCAGGTTCGAGTCTCGCCCGCATACGAGAGCCAGAACCCTTCGTGAGCCTCTCGCCACTCCGCGACCGTGGTGAACCCCTCGCCCTCGTCGATCGCAAAGGCGAGATCCATCTCGGCGACGGTCGTGACCCGCACCTCGGTCGTCTCGACGATCCCCACCACGCGGTCCTGCTCGTCGATCAGCCGGAAGCGATCGCCGACCCGCGGCAGCGGCTCCTGCTCCCGGTCGAAGTCGCTCAGCAGTCCGGTGGTAGAGGTCTTCTCACCGGAGAGGACCGCAGCAACCAGTCTCCTGCGCAGATCGGTGCGTGGAAACCCGAGCTCGAACGGTGGCAGCGGTTCGTCGGTCACCCCGGCGAACCCTCAGACGTTGACCGCGTCCAGGAATGCCCACCAGCCGTCGAGCGCCGCGCTCGTTGCCGCCAGGACCGCTTCCTCGTCGCCGACGGTGGGGGCCAGTGCCGCGATCATCGACCGCTCCGCCCCGGAATGCTCGATATCCAGCGTCGAGTGGACCGTGAAGAAGGCCAGGGTTCGGGGGTCATCGACCCCGTACTGCTCCACCAACCCGCGAATCTTCTCGGTGGCCACCTCGGGGACCTGGGCCTCGTAGGCGTAAAGCGCCGCAATGCCGGCCGCTATTGGCGCATCGGTCACGGCGGACCAGTACGAGTCCAGCAGGGTACGGGTTCCCTCGTTCAGCGTGGCGCCGCGCACCGATTCGCGCTCAACGCCGATCCCCTCGCCGAAGCGCAGCCATAGCTCGACGTGGTTCACCTCGCCGTGCTCCTCGTCCCACAGGTTATCGAGCAGCGACTGGCGCACATCGGCCCGATCCGAGCGCGTGTGCAGCGCCGAGAGCAGCCGAGGGAAGGTCGATTCGAAGGCGTAGTACTGGCGCGCGTACTCCTGCAGCGCCTCGCGGGTCAGCGTCCCTTCGCGCCACTTGGTGTAGAACGGATGCGTCAGCAGGTGGCGCTCGGCGATGAGCGCGTCGATGCGGCCCAGCAGATCCATGAGAGAGAACCCTCCATCCCGGTGCGGCGGCTGCACGGGAGCCGCCTGGGCGAAGGATAGCCCGATAGCGTGGCGGGCGCGCTCGCTACCCGCCGAACCAGCGGGCCAGTCGCTCCATCTCGAACTGTTCTTTGGCCGCCCGCTGCTGAGCGCTGGGGACGCCGAGCGTGACGGTCGGCGGATCGGCGAAGAAGTCGCCGCCGACCATGCTCGCCTCGCCATTCCCCAGCTCGATGAAGCAGGCGCCTCGACCAGTGAAGGTCGCCGTCGGCGTTTCTCCGCGGAAGGTCGCCGCGATGCGCGCCGCGATCACCTCGCCTTCGACTTCGGCGAACAGCCCTGCCTTGGGCAGCGGCAGGCCGTTGGCGAGAACGATGGCGGTGGCATCACCCAGGGCATAGACGCCCGGATGGCCGGTCTCCAGCGTCTCCCGATCGACCTCGACCCATCCGCCCGGCCGCGCGAGTCCCGCCTCGACAACCACGGTGGGGCACCGATGCGGCGGAACCGCCAGCAGCAGGTCGTACGGCAACTCAGATCCGTCCGAGAAGCGGATCGCACGGGCCGTCACCTCGACGGCGGAGCGACCGACCAGCGCGTCGATCCCCCGATCCTCGAGACGCGCATCGATCGGCAGGCTGGCCTCGACGCCGAGGATCGGCAGGAGGATTGGTGCAGGCGTGAAGACCGTGAGCCGGGCGTCGATGCCTCGGGCCTCGAACCGTTCGCTGAGGAGCAGCGCGAGCTCGAACGGAGCCGGCGGGCACGAGTACGGCGCACCAAAGATGCCGACCACCGCGCGACCAGCGCGGAACTGATCGACGACCCCGTGGACGTGGTCAATCCCGGTCCGATCCCAGGCGTTGAGACCGTAGGTTGCCAGGCCCGGGATGGCGTCCATGTCCTGCGCGGCGCCCAGCGCGACGACCAGCGCGTCGGCCTCGCACGCCGCTCCGTCGATCATTGCGACGCGGGCGACCGGGTCAATGCGCTCCACCGTGCCCTGCACGACCGTGATCCCCTGCTGCCGCAGCGATGCCAGCGATCGCGTCCCGTAGGCGATCGGCGAGATCCCGAGAATCGCCCAGATCTTGCGCAGCCCCATGGCAAAGTCATCGCGACGATCGACCAGCATCACCTCGTGTTCGTCGCCCAGTTGCCGGCGCAACGAGACGGCGGTCGCGATCCCGCCGAAGCCAGCGCCGAGGACGAGTGCGCGTGCCATGGCACGAGGGTAGCCACTCGGGCGCCGGCGCGTCGACAGGCGGCGCGAGGTTCGCCGCTCAGCCCGTTGCGAGCCGCGCCTCCACGACCGCATCCGCGGCACTCGTGCTCTGGCGATCGCCTGTGACGGCGGCCAGGAATGCATCCCGCTCCAGTGCGTAGGCGAGCACGTTGCCGCGCGTGGTCACGCTCGCGGTGCGCGGCACATCGCGGAGCAGGGCGATCTCCCCGAACGAATCACCCGGCTGCATCTGGGATACGACGTGCCCGTCCACCGAGACGTCGGCCGACCCCTCGGCCAGGATGTAGAAGCGGTCGCCCGGCTCGCCCTGCCGAATGACAACGGACCCGGCACCGTAGCGGACGGCAATCAGCTCGCTCGCCACCTGCTCGAGGACATCCAGCGGCAACGGGGCGAGCATCGGGACGCCGCGCAGCAGCCCGAGCTGCCGGTCAGGGATGACGCCTCGCGCATCGGCGCGGGAGACCCAGCGCCAGGTGAGCACTGCCAGGATCGGGAGGATGGCGCCGGTGATCATCAGCGAACCGGAGGCGCCGGCCGCCAGGACGAGCAGGGGGCCGAAGGCCGACCCGATGCCGGTGCTCAACATCACTCCGGCTTCGAGCGCACCGAAGATGCGTCCGCGTACCGCGTTCGGGATGCTGCGCTGCATGAGCGTCGAGCCTGAAACGTCGAGTGTTGCGTTCCCGAGGCCGAGCACCACCAGCAGCAGGATGGCCGGCGCCGGCAGTGGAAAGAGCCCGATCAGCAGGATCGGCGCACCCAGTGTGACCATGCCGGCGGCGAACGAGAACGCCATGCGACCGCGCCCGACAAATGCGGCCGCGCCGAACGCGCTGAGCAGGCTCCCGGCTCCGACCGCGGCATACAGGTAGCCCACGCCATCCTGGCCCAGGTGCAGCAGCGTGCTGGCGGCAACCACGACCAGCACCTTGAGCAGTCCGCGCACCAGCACCTGCGACCACACAAGGGCCACGACCAGGGCGGCCGATGGGTAGTCGAGCAGCGCCCGCAGGCCGCCGAAGAGCGTGTTCAACAGGCCCGGCCGGTCCGGGTGGTACCGACGCGTCGGTGCCGGGCGAAGCCCGCTGACGCTCACTGCCGCCAGCCAGAATCCCACTGCCGGCGCAACGAACCACCATGCGGGCTGCGTTGTCGCAACCAGGATGCCGCCGATGACCGGCCCGACCACGAGCGCGACGCCCTCGAGCGCGGCGGAGGCCACGTTCGCCGCGACCAGGTCGTCGGGCGTGCGCGCCAGGGCCGGCAGGAGCGGAATGTTGGTCGGCCGATGGAGGACCGCGAAAAGGCCATCCAGCGGAGCGAGTGCGTAGACCACGAATGGAGACCACCCCGAACCCACCGCCAGCGCGACCAGCCCCATCACCACGGCGCGACCCAGGTGAACGCCGAGGAGCACGCGGTGCCTGGGCAGGCGATCGGTGAGCGTGCTGAGAGCGGGGGCCAACAGCGCGCCGGGCAGCGCACGGGTCAACTCGACCAGCCCCACGGCGAGGACCCCGCTGACATTGAAGGCGTAAACCCACAGGGCGATCACCCACGACAGTTCGGCGGTCCAGCCGATCAGCCAGGCAGCCTCGAAGCGGCGCATCTCCGGATTCGCCGCCACTCGCCGGAAGGCCCGGAGCGCGGCGATTAACTGGACAATCACCGGCCGATGCTACCGTTCCAGGTCATGGTCATTCGGCCCCGAGCCGAGAGTGAATGGCGCTCTCACGCTTCGAGGGTTGCCAGGTCCGCTTCAATCACCTCGCGGTCTTCGGCGTCCGCGATGGCGAGCACGGCCTGACGGGCCTTCGCCAGCCAACTGGCCTGGCCCGAGGCATCTCCGGCCACACCCGATGCGCGGGCGAGCGCCTCGTAGGCCGCGGCGAGGACCCAGTCACCCAGACCGGTCTCCTCACAGATCAGCAGGGACTCGCGCGCGTGGTGGAGGGCAGGCTCTCCCCGACCCAGCACGGCATAGACCCGCGAGCACTGCCATTCCCCCACTGCCCATTGCTGCGGACCACCCACCATCCCCCAGTGGAAGCGAGATGCGTGCGCCGCGTGGAGCATCTGGCCATCCAGCTCGCGGGTGCGGTCGGGCGTGCCGAGCAGCTCCCAGACGTCGTTGAAGAGGCCGACCGCCAGGGCCCGATGCTGCTCGTCGGACACCCCGGCCGGCTCGTGACCGTGGTCGTGCCCTTCGTGGTCGCCGTGGTCGTGATGATCGTGCTCGTCATGATCGAGCGGGTCGTCGCTGCTCAATAATCGGCTCCCGTAGGCTGCGTGCGCGGCAGCGTACACTCCGCGCCATGCCCGACCATGCTCAGACGCGACGGCCCACCACCGCATTCGCCTGAGTTCCATCCGATGCACCAGGCATACCGCGGCCGCGCGCTCCTGCATCCCGAATCGATCGAGGAGTGGCGGGCCTGGCTAAGCGAGCACCATCGGGTCATCAACGGCGCGTGGCTTGCACGCTGGACGAAATCGAGCGGGCGGAACTCCCTCGATTACGGGCAGGTCGTGGAGGAGGCGCTCTGCTTCGGCTGGATCGACGGCCTGGTGAACTCTCTGCCCGATGGACGGCAGGCCCACCTCCTGACGCCTCGCCGCGCCGGCAGCGGATGGTCCCGGTCCAACAAGGAGCGGGTGGAGCGGCTGACCGGCGAGGGGCGAATGACCGCCGCAGGCCTGGCCGTGATCGACGCCGCCAAGGCCGACGGATCCTGGACGTCGCTGGACGACGCAGAGGCGCTGATCGAGCCGGTTGCCCTGGCGGCGGCGCTCGATGCCGTCCCGTCCGCCCGTCAGCATTGGGACCGATTTTCGGCGTCCACCCGGCGCGCGCTGATCTGGTGGGTGACGTCGGCAAAGCGCGACGAGACACGTGCGCGCCGCGTGACCATCATCGTGTCCGAGGCGGAACACGGCCGCCGCGCCAACTCCTGAGGCCCGTATGATCCACGGCATGCTGAGCTTCCTCGGCTCATGGTCGCTTGAGCCGATCCCATTGGCGGGGATTGTCGGGGCGACCGTCGCCTACCTCGTCGCGGTTCGCATGGTGAATCGAGCGCATCCGCACACGCCGGTCCCCCGTCGCCGGACGGTGGCCTGGCTATCCGGGATCGCGCTGATTGGCCTCGCGCTGCTGTCGCCGATCGAGACCTTTTCGGACTCGATCTTCACCGTCCACATGGTGCAGCACCTGCTGCTGGCGATGGTCGCGCCGCCGCTGCTGGCGCTCGGCGCCCCCGCCACGCTCGCGCTGCGCGCTGCCACGCCTCGGCTGCGGCGCTCGTTGGTGCTGCCGATCCTCCATTCACGCATCATCGGTGCCCTCTCGTGGCCTCCGCTCGGCTGGCTCGCCTTTGCCGTCGTGATGTGGGTGACACACTTCAGCCCGCTCTTCAATGCCGCCCTCGAGGACGCCCTCCTGCACAACTTCGAGCACCTGCTCTTCGTGGTGGCGGGCTTGCTCTTCTGGTGGCCGGTGATCGGTGCCGACCCCAGCCGATGGCGGCTGCGGCCGGTCGGACGGATGGTCTACCTCGGCACCCAGATGCCGTTCAACGCGGCGGTTGGCCTCGCGATCTACTTCGCCCCCGCTGTCCTGTACGCCCACTACGCGACGCTCGGCAGAACCTGGGGGTTGGACGCTTTCACCGATCAGCAGGTCGCCGGCATCGTGATGTGGGGGGCTGGCGACACCATCCTGTTGGCAGCCCTGGTGCTGGCCATCGGTGCGTGGCTGCGCGCCGAGGAGAAGCGCAGTCGAAGGATCGAGAGGCGG
>Ga0315281_10012431_pt1 | contig 11595 bp, 3 predicted proteins | sample YL17G07_0_MG_FD_204540 | JGI IMG/M metagenome (GOLD analysis project Ga0315281, IMG submission 204540) | Sediment microbial communities from Yellowstone Lake, YNP, Wyoming, USA - YL17G07_0 | ecosystem: Environmental > Aquatic > Freshwater > Lake > Sediment | place: USA: Wyoming | collected... | reverse complement strand
GCAGGACCCCGCCCTCGGGTACGAAGTGGTGGGATTCATCGACGACTACTCGGCTTGGTGGGGACACGAAGTGAACGGAGTGCGCGTGCTAGGTGGGATCAACGAGCTCGGTACCTTGATCGATCTGCACGGCGTCCGCGAAGTCATCGTGGCTAGTCGGAACGTCCTGCCCGAACGTATCGAGGCGGCCATGATTGCGTGCGGGCCGCGCGGAGTTCCCCTGCGGCGTTTCCAGATCACTCTCGACCAAGTGCAGCCGGGAACGGCCGCAGTCGCGGAACAAATCCAGTGACACAGTCGCACCCTGATGTGGAGGCGTTGGTGGCCGCAGCCCTGTGCGGCGCGCGCCCGGCCGTGGCGCTGGTTGCACCGGTCACCTCACAATCCGAGTTCCTCGATTTCACGCGCCGCCACTGCCTGCAGCCGATTCTATACGCGCGCCTCCGTAACCGCCCGGATTGGGGGTGCTGGCCGCAGCTGGCGCGCGAGACGCTGGCGCGGGAGGCGCGGCGACAGGCGGCTGTGGACGTTTGTCGCGAAGCGGCGGTGAAAGAAGCGTTGGCCGAGCTGGTGGCGCGTGGAGTTGCGCCGCTGGTGATCAAGGGGACGGCGCTCGCATACTCCCACTACCCACAGCCCGCTTGCCGCCCGCGCGATGACACGGACTTGCTGCTGCGGGCCTCCGACCGCGCGACGGCGGCCGCGGCACTCACCGATCTGGGCTATATGCCGATGAACAGCGTCAGCGGCGAGTTGGTGAGCTACCAACAGATCTTCACCAGCGGCGGGCCGGGGCCGCTCTCCCACGTCCTCGACGTACACTGGCGCGTGCTCAACCCGCAGCGCTTCGCCGGGCTGCTCTCGTACGACGAAATTGCAGCGGCAGCCGTGCCGCTGCCGGCACTGGGGCCTGGGGCACGTGCACCCGCCGCGGTACATGCGCTCTTGCTGGCGTGCGTTCATCGGCTGGCGCATCACAGCGACGGGGATCGCCTCCTGTGGCTGTACGACATTCATCTGCTCGCGAGCGGTCTGTCCCCGCCAGAACACGATGAGCTGGTCCGACTGGCGGCGGAGAAGCGCGTGGCGCACCTGTGCGTGGCGGGCTTGTCCGCCGCCGCGCAGTGGTTCGGGCCAGCGCTCCCCGAAGCGCTGCTGCGCGCGCTGACGGAGTTGGCTGCGCAGGAACCATTGGAGGACTTCCTCCGCGACGGCGCGACGCGCTGGCATCTGCTGCGCTCCGATCTGGCGGCGCTGGACGGTTGGCGGGCGCGGCTGCGCCTGTTGCGGGAACACCTTTTCCCGCCCGCCGCGTACATGCTGGCGCGGTACGGCGTGTCGCGGCGAGGATTGCTGCCGCTCTTATACCTCCGCCGCGGCTTGTCGGGCGCCGCGAAGCTGCTGCGGCCCATCGCGACACCCTCGCCGTGATCGTGGCGCCTCGCTGACGAGGGCGCTGCGGATCATTTCCCGGCCCGGTTGTCACAACTGGCCTCACTCCTGGTGGGGCACACCATCTGGCCCCAGTGTCAGTAACTTGAGGACCGTCCGAGGGTGGTAGGCACCCGTCGACGGCCGCTGAGAACATGTGGCCTCCTCGGGGTGAGCGGTAGCTTGTTTCGCCGCAGGCTCTTCCCGCTCATCCTGAGGAGGCGCAGTCTTTTCACGCGCCGTCTCGAAGGATGCAATCTTGGCAGAACGCCGCTTTAGTCACCGGCATTGCGCCTAGTCTCACCTAATCTCTTTACAAGCAAATGATGTATAGGTGCTGTCAGTTTTCTTCCTGTTAAATCTAGTGCCGGAGCCGCAACGCGCCATCGCCGAGCAGGTTGTAGATGCGCCGCATGAAGGGCGGGATGCCGCCGTTGCCCTGCAACGACCGCCGCACGGCGTCCCCCAACACCGGCTCGTTGGACCGAAAAACCACCTTGAACAGACTCTCGTCGAGCTGTACCGCAGCAGCGTCGAGCGACAGCCCCGTGGGCGCCCACGCCGCGATCGCTCCCCCGCCCGGCTGTAACACCAGCTCCTCGCCCAGCGACGCGTAGCCCGGAATCTCGAAGCGGTTGACCGCACAGGTGAGCGCACTGACCACCGGCAGCATGCCCGCGCTCTGCAGGCCCGCCACATCCGCCGTGGTCATGAGGTCCTGCCCCGAGCCCGAGCTCATCCGATCGATGTTCCCGTGCCCGATGTAGTTCATCCAACCCAAGTCCCCCTCCAGCCGCCCGAACATCAGCGTACGAGCCGTCGCCAGGTCGTAGTCGCTCAGGTTCTCTACCGCCACTGCCGGCGGCAGCAACGCCGCCACCTGGTCGCTCTCCGCGGGGAAGTCGCCCGCGTTCGGGTCCGCTGCACCCGCCAGCATCAGCACGCCGGCCGCCCCCAAGGTCGTCGTCCCCTGCTCGTACGTCTTCAGCTTCGCCACGTAGGCCTGCAGATCCGCCCCTGTGCCCGCAGGAATCCGGCTCACCACCACCTCCGGCACACCGTCCCCGTCGAAGTCCCCGAGACATCCGTCGCAGGCGTACAGACCGAACGGGGTTGCCGTCATCAAGGTCGGAACCTGTTCCTCCGCCAACCCCAACAGATCGCGGTAATCTAAGGTGCCAACCCCGGCGAGCACGGCATAGCGCAGCCCCCAGCTTCTTGCCGCCTGGCGCAGGAAGCTGCCCAGCGCGTGCGGGTTCGCGATCCCGAAGTTGAAGTTGGTGTAGATGTCGTCGACCAGCACCACCCGCGTTTTCAGCGAGGTGGTCTTCCGATAGTCGGCCAGTGCCTGCGCCGCTCCCGCCGCCAGCGTCGGGGTGGTGATCACGGCGTAGTCCACCCGATCCCGCCCCTTGAGGTTCGTGCCCGGCTCCGCCTGCGCCGTCTCCGCCAGGATCGCCGTCGCCGCCACCGCCAGATAGCGGCTCCCTTTCTTGGCTTGGAACGTGACGCTGTAGCCCGCCCCCGTCCCTACGATCTTCGTGCCGCTCAGACGCAGCGGCAGTTGGGGGTTGGTAATGTCGAACACGGAGATGGCCCGCACACTGAAGCCATCGACCGCCACCGGCCCGCTCTTGGCGGCACGTAGTGTCAAGCGATCCCCCACGGCAAGCGTCCAGCGCTGAAATGTCACTTCAAAGCGATCGAGATAGAACATATTCTGCGACGTCCCCAACGCCCGCACTTCCACGCTGTTGGCGCCGCTCTGTAACATGCTGTCGTCTACCGGCAGGCTGAGCACGTACGCCCCCAAGCCGCTCCAACTGCCGCTCCCAACGTAGTGGCTGTTGAGCCAGATCTCCACCGCGTGGTCGGTCGCGGCCGCACCGCTGAAACCGACCGCCAGTGTACCGCCTCCCGTCACATCGGGAACTTCAAGCGTGAACGTCTTGCTGCTCCACCCCGGCGTGTCGCCGATGAACCCCGCCCAAAACCAGTAGTCGCTCTCCGGGTCGGTGGCGACGATGGTGGCGGCAAACTTGTCCTGCTCGAACTTCAGCGTCTCAGTGAAAACGCTGGCCGCCTGACTCGCCGACGGTGTCCCCACCGACGTCATCATCTTGTTACCGGCCACGGTTTCCACACGGTACACGTTGTCCAGCGTGTACAGGCTATCGATGGCCTGGCCGTAGAAAAGGATGCCGGCATTACCCGCGGCGGCTGTCCAGGCCACGGCCTGCCCGGCGTTGCTGAGCTTGATCCGGCCCTGAGCAATCCAGCCGCGCACCGTCGGCTCGCTCGCATTCAAGGCCCTCGCCAGGTTGCTTGAGGATACCAAGTACAGTCCATCTTCTCTGACCTTCACCTGGGCCGCGCCGGACGGCGCTACCCAAAGCGCGTGGCGGACGCTGGCGGGCGCCTGCGTCGCCAACCCGAGTAGGCCATTCGAGCTGCGCTTCGGCTTCAGCGCGTGCGGAGTGGCCCGGTAGCCATGCCTCGGGTCGTCGTGGCCCTGACCGTCGAGAGCTGATTCCGAAGCCCGCAGGCTAGCCGCCACGCGCCGCATCGCCGGCGACGCCATCGGCCTGACTGTGTACGGGCCGTGAACCCGCTGGCCGCCCCACGCCTCGATCTCAATCAGCCGATAGGTGGCGTACTCATCCGGCCGGGCACCCGCATCAACGTACTCGTAGGTGCCGCCTTGCGGCGAGGTAATTAGCCCGGGCAGCATCGACGGCGTGATGCGCTCGAACACGCCGAGCACCGGGTTCCACCGCTCCACGTGGAAGCCCACCGTCCCAATCTCAAACTCGGTCACCCATTGCACCACCACCTGCCCGCGCTCCACCGCCGCGCTGAAATCGCCGATGCTCGCCAGCGTGGGTTTCGGTTTGTAATAGCCGAAGCTCACGTTGCTGACGCTGGGGCCGAGGGTAACTGCCTCCTGGCCGTTGTACGAACCGGCGAGCGCGCCCTCGGTCTTTTCGTAGGTGGTGTTGTAGCCTACCAGTACACCGTTGCTGTCGGTGACTTTCACCGTGTAAGTCCCTGCCGGCAGCCCGCTGAAGCTGTAGTTGCCATTGCTATCGGTGGTGGCCGTGCCGACTACGGTCCCGCCCTGCAGCAGCTGGATGGTGACGTTGGCCAGGCCCGCCTCGCTGTTGTCGGCGCCGTTGTCGTTGAGGTCGTTCCACAGCCGTCCGGACAGGATGTAGCTTGTCGGTGCCCAGTAGCCAAAATCGTTGTCGAGGTCGCTGACCCCGCCGCTGATGCTGGCGGCGCGTTGCTGTCCTGCCGTCCCGGCGTCGCTGTCTGCGGGCTGGCCGGTGGCGGTGTACGTGTAACCGCTGGGCGGCGATTCGATGCTCACGATGTAATTGCCGTTGGCCAGGCCGGAGAACAGATAATGGCCATTGGCGTCCGTGGTAAGCGTGGCCAGCAGGGTGTCGCCCACATTGATGACGCCGTTGCCGTTGGCATCCGAGTAGAGCTTCACCGTAACCCCGCTGATTCCCGGCTCCGTGCCGTCCTGCACGCCGTTGCCGGCGGTGCCGCCGCCGGCGCCGTTGTCGTTAAACACGGTATCGCCGATCGCACGGCTGAGGTTGTAACCGAAGCTGGTGTTGGTGACATTGGCACCGCTGACGACGATGCCGGTGCGCAGGGCGGCTTGCGCGTAGCTGGTCGTACCGTAGTAGTCGACCAGCTTGCCGCCGGTGTCGGTTACGCGCAGTCGGTACGTGCCGTTGGCCACACCGCTGAAGGTGACGTTGCCGCTGGCGTCCGTGGTGGTCGTGGCGATGACGTTGCCGCTGTTGTCCAGCAGATCGACCGTGACCCCGGCGATGCCGGTTTCCCCGCCGTTCACGGATCCATTGCCGTTGGCGTCGTACCAGACGCGATCGGTTATGGTGTACGTCGACGTGTTGCGGAAGCCGAAGTCCGCGGTCAAGTAGGCGGTGTTCGCTGCGGCGTTGAGGTAGCCCAGAGTAAACGCTGTGGTTTGGGAGTATCCGGACAACACGGCCTGGCCGGAAGGCACATTGACTATGTAGTTCTGCCCGGCCGCCACCCCGGTGAAGAGATACGTGCCACCGGGCCCGGTGGTAGTTGTGATGTAGGTTTCCCCCCCATCGATGATGCCGTTGCCGTTGGTGTCCGTATAGAGCCGCACCGTAACGCCGGCGATGCCCGGCTCGCCCGCGTCCTGCGCGCCGTTGCCGTTGGCATCGCTCCACACGGTGTCACCGATTGTGGCGGTGCCGGCGGCGCCGCGATACCCGAGGTTGACGTCGGTCACATTGCCACCGGCGGAGAGATTGAACGCGTTGCTGCGGTTGTCCGTGTGCCCGCTGGGCGCGGTCTGCGACAGACCCGAAGGCAGGCCGCCGGTCACCTCGGTGTAGTAGCCGTTACCTGGAGTGACGTTAGTAAACAGGTAGTGCCCCTGCGAGTCGGTGGTCGTGACAGCGATCGGGGTGCCCCATTGATCTTTCAGGGTGACTTCAACATTCGAAAGTCTCGCTTCGCCGACGTCAATGGTGGTGTTGCCGTTGGCGTCCAGCCAGACCGTGCCGCTAACTTGGGCGTTCTGCTGGCTCGGGGTGTTGACGATGTTGCGCGCGCTGGCGCTGAGCGGCAGCGGAATCTCCGCCGCCGAGGCGAAGACAGTGTTGAGGATCTCGCTTTGGCCGGTCGGGAAGGGGTTGTCGACCGTGACCTGGTACGTCAAGGTAAGGGAGTTGTTCGGCCGGATGCGACAGCCCGTCGCGCTCGACAGGAAATTGGGCGGATTGCCGGACGCGAAGGTGGTGGGCCCGTAGAAGCTGATGTCGACGTTGTCTATATTTCGTGTCTCATTGGTGGCGTTGTAGTTCGTGGTAATCCGGAAGCGAACGGTAGTGGTCGCCGAGATGTACGGGGTGAGGTCGTAGGGACCGGCAGGAGAGAACGCGGCACCGCCTGTGGCGGTCGCGAGCGTTGTGAAGGGTCCGGTTGAGCTGCTGCTTGCCTCCACCACCATGGTGTCGGGAGTGCCGCCACCGTCGAGGTTGGCGGACGCGGTGGTGAAGCTTAGCGTCGGGCTGACGGCCGAGGTGAGGTCGACGGTGCGCCGGATCTGGCTTCCGACGGCGTCGTTGAAGGCGATCTGAACGTCGTTGAGCGTGAATTCATCGCCGTTGCTGTTCCATGCGCCGTTGGCGGTGAACCGCAGCATGATCGTGCTTGCCGTAAGCCCGGTAAGAGTGAGGGTCTGTTGGTTACCGCTCCATCCTGCCGTACCCCCGTCATACGTCCCGATGTCCGGCCAGGTAGTCCCACCGTCCAAACTGTACTCGGCGAGCACCGATTCGCCCGCATCGATTCCGGCATCGGTGGGTGTAAAGGTGATCGTGACACTACTTGCGCCGTTGAGGTTTGCAGTTCTCTGGATCCCAAAACTGCTACTGGTTGCACGATCGAAGCGGAGTACACCGGCAGCAATATAGATGTGCCCATTGCCAGTGGTAGTGGCAGAGCCATCGTCTCCGTTTTCGGTCCAGTCGCCGGCCCAGTGGTTGGTGCCGTTGTTGTTGCTGTACGCAGCCGTTTCAAACTGGTCGAGCACGGTCATGGTCTGATACCTGAACTGCAGCGCGCCACCTGTTATCCAGACAAGACCGCCGGTGGCGCCGGTCGAGCCGGTTTCATAAGGGTCCGCCTCGGTCCAGTCGGTGGCCCAGTTGGCCGTGCCGTTGTTGTTGTTGTATGCCACGGACGAAAACTCGTCGCGGACATTCCGCGGGAGCGGGAGCTCGCAGGTCACCGACCCGCTACCCGCCACATACGTTACCCCCGTCGGCATCGGGTCGTTGAGCGCCACAGCCGTGAGGTTGCCAGTCGAGCTGGCCGGATTGGAGACATTGACTGTGTAGGTAAGCGTGTCGCCGGGGCTCACCGGCGTCGGCTCGGGAACCGACGAGGACTTGGTCACCTGCATGTTAACCGTATTGTCGCGATATTCATTGAAAACGAAATCGGTGGCGTTGAAAGTCTGGGTGACCGTACCCACGGTGCGAGTGGTGGTAGCCTTGACTCTATTTTGGCTCAGGGCACCGCTGGCGTAGGTCGGCGTGCCGACCGTGCGGGCGGTGAAGACGATGGTCAAGGTCTGATTGGGAGCCATGCTGCCCAGCCCTGACCAGGTGAGCGTGCAGATTCCGTTCTCGTTGCCACAGGTAGCACCGCTCTTGGTCGGGTCGGTGTTGGCGGTGGAACCGTTGGGGAAGGTGATGGTGGTGGTGTCGGTGCCGATCGCATAGTTCCAATCCGCCGCCAGCGTATCGGTGACGCTGACGCTGCCGATGTCAAACTCGTGGGATTCGACCGTGAGCGTATAGGTGGTGGTCGCGGGATTGTCCGTAACGGAAAGGACTACCGGGTTGGTGGACTTGTCCACCGTAAGGACTAGATGGATCCAGTCGCCTGGGTTGGGCAGGGTGGTATACCCGGCATCCAATCCGGGTGACGCCGTGGGAGCGGTTGCGGGATTCTCCCCGTAGGCCAGGGTATATGGGCCGGTGGCCCAGATGTGGGCTCCGGTCATGTCCCCATCCGTGGCGTCATAGACATACTGGGACTGCAGGCGATTGAGGGTGTAAGTATTTTCCGGCGTACCGTCGTTGTTTCTGTCCACGAATACTGTGGTGTGATCTTGGGCGGGGGTGATAAACACACCGCCGTCGTCTCTCTCTCCGGCGGTCCCCGTGCAGCCCAGCCCGGTAGTCGTGCTGTAACACCCCGGCGACCAGGACAGATATTGCTCGTCGGCCAGAAAATAGGATGGAACCAAGCTGTAAGCCCAGTCCCAAGTCGGGCTGTTGGTGTCGACATCGGAGATCGCCCAGAATACACCGCTGCCACTTAGGTACACGGCGGAGTTGGCGGGGACATAGCTTCCCGTCGCCGCTTGGAAAAACACCGATTGGTTGGGATTGACGGTGAACGACCCCGAAGTGGAGGTACTGCTCCAGGTAATCGTGATCGCCGTGGCGTTGGGGTTCGTGATCAGGATGTCGGTGTTGGCGCCACTGCTCGGCACCGGAGCATAATACTCCTTGCCCCAGAACCCCCTTGGAAAGGCGGAGACAGCGCGGCTGTTGTAGGTGGCGGCGCTATCCCCGTTGATATATTGCACTTGCAGGGTTGCCGATCCTTGGATCCTGGTTTCGGTGTCCAAAGTGGCGAACGGCCCGCCGGTGCCGTCGCTGGTTTGGTCGAGCCGGTAGGTCTGACCTATGTTGAGGGTGCAAGAGGTGCCGTCGGTGGTGCCGTCATGGTCGCAGTCAAGCGCGTCGAAGGTCCCGTCGTGGTTGAAATCCACCTGCAGGGTCGTATTGTCTTCCGTGGCCTGAATCATTGCGAACACCCGCCGATAATCGAGCCGGGCGTTGTTGGCGGTATAGATGTCCTCGCCGAACGGCAGGATGTAGGTTGTGAGCTGCGGCCTGACCGGGTAGACCTCCTCCGCAATACCCGTCACCACCCCGGTGGTTTGGGGCCACCCCGCCCGCACCATGGTCACCCCGCTGCCGGCTACGTAGACGTGATCCCGGCCATCGTAGCAGTAATTCGCGTTTCCACTGCTGCCCAGGGTGCAACTGCCCGGGCGAACCTGCCCGGTGGTGCAGTTGGCGGCGGAGGTTCTTGGCCGCGGAACCTGACTTTCAAACTGTAATACGGTGCCCGTATTCGCGGTGCAGGTTTCGTCGGCCGTGGCGCCCGGATTGTTGGGATCGAAGTTATACCCGTTTTCCCAATGATCGTAATAAAGAACCGTACTGTCTGACCAGGCGGTAACCGAGATGACGGAATGCATATTCTCAGTGCCGGAGATGCCTCCTAAAGCGTTGAGGATAAACCATTCGTTGTCCTCATCCACCGGAATGAAGAACTCGCTGTACCCCGCCGGGGTCGCGGCGTGGCTTGGCGGCATCCCGAACGAGCCGAACGCCAGGACGAACAAGCCGAGCACGCGCGCCACGCGCCCGGCCCAACGTCTCAGCCACCCTGGGCGGGATGCGACGTCACTGGTGGTCTTGCCCAACCGACTCTCAGTCCCTCGACGACTCATAGTGTACCTCTCCCCTGGGGCACCAAATCCGCACTGCACAATGTACCAGCCGCAGCAGCTGTTCGAAACAGGAAAAGTGTCAAAGGGCAAGCCACACGGAACAGACCGATCTCTTCGGATAATCAATCGTCATTCCCGCGGAGGCGGGAGTCCGCGGAAGATCTTGCCCGTGAAAACCCGACGGGATTGGCGCAAAGGTGCAAACGTTGCGGAGGCTGTGCGACCCGCTTTGATCTACTTCATGTCACGAGCTGATCGGGCCAAACGGGCATTGCACTGGGTTCCCCTTCGCAGTTCCGCCAGAGCACACAGCGGCAACCGCCTCCAGTGGCTCCCGACCTATGATGCGCGGCGGCTCGTAGGGTTTCTTCGCTCGCTCCGCGGTCGCATGCTGCAGCCCTTCTTCGTCTCGTGTCATGGGTTTGCCCGCCTCCAATATCACCGGTCGCCAATTGCTCGGCGTACGAGCCGGACAACCATCGCGGCAATCCGTGTACGCTAAGCTGGTTGCCCCGTCAAGGTTGCTCTCACAAGCTTCCGGTTGACACTGGTGGTGGCTACTTGAAGCGCATCGTTGGATCCCCGAAGAGGATCCAACTCCGCCGCACGTCCGCGTCGGTCGTGGCGCTCTTGGCCGAGATCATCGTATCGCCGATGCGGGGTAGAGGGCTCGGGCTCGAGAACAGGTTCTGGAACAGCGCCTCGTTGACCGGCTGTTGGCTCTCGAACAGCGTGAGGGCCGAAGACGGCGCGGGTAGGGCCGCGAACGACCGATGACCAGAGCCAGCCGGCCCAGCGGGCTAATTGCACGCCGCGCCGCGGCGGTGCGCCGCGCGTACCCACGCCCACCACGGTGCCAAGGATCGCGGCGCACGCTACCGCCTCGGGCTTGCAGGGCCAATAGTCTCCGCGGCAGATAAGCTGCCCCGCAGCGTCCTCACCTAGCACCCGGTGCGCCACGATTCGCGTGCCCGACACGAAAACCACCACCTCGCCGCGTGCGAGCGACCGGTGCGAGATGGGCTCGACGGTGAGCAGATCGCCATCGCGGATCGCCGGCCTCATGCTCGACCCGCGCACGCGAAGGCGGACCGCCGTTCCGCTCGCCAGCAGCGCGCGGCAGAGATCCACAAAACGATCCGCCTTCAACCGAGCCCTCCCAGCACGCGCCGGACCGTCGCCACGGCGGTTTCGTCGGGCGTGAACGGCAGCCGGTAGCAGGGCACTGCGACCGTGTAGACATACTCGAGGTTGGCGATCCCGCTGCGGATGGGGACGAGGATCGTCTCTCCGGCGATGGTGCGCATGGCGCATTCGCCGACCCGGCGGAATACGCCTTCCACCCGGGGTGACCCGTTCATTTGCGCTACATGTATCAGAGCGCCGCGACAGCGGCAACATCGACGTGTCGCGCTGTCTTGCGTCTCACCCGCGAGCGAGCGCAATGGTGACGCACGACACCGGCTTTGACGCCGAGGCGCTCACGACGCTGCTGTGGGATGCGTCTTCTGTCCTATTATGTCCAAAGTTCTTTGCGTCGCACGCAGGATTTCGGTTTTGTCATTCCCGCAACCCTCAGGCGGGAATCCATCGGTGTTGCCGCTCGTCGGCCTGGATGCCCGCCTGCGCGGGCATGACGAAATGGGGGGCCACATTTGGGTTGCGGACACCGCCCCGTGCTAGGGATCGAGCAACTCCATTTGCTCGCGAGCGGCGTCGTAGACCGCCAGGGGATCGCCGGTCAGCAGCTCAGCAAGCCCGGGGCAGAAGGTCATCAAGCGTCCCCGAGGGCCGAGGGCCTCCACCACCTGACTGGCTGCCGCATTGAACCGGCGCACCTCAGCCAGTGCGCCCGATCCGAACCAGATTGCCGCGATCGACTGCGCGTGCAGATTGCCGAGCGGGCGCCGCCACTGCACGCAAGGGAGCACGTTGCCGTAAGGGTCGATGGTAACGCCCGATACGCCCGCTCCACAGTTCTTGTCAACGGCCGCAGGCACCTCGATGTCGCCTTGGCAATTGGCCTCGCCCCTCACTGAGGCGTGATCGCG
>Ga0315281_10012430_pt1 | contig 11597 bp, 12 predicted proteins | sample YL17G07_0_MG_FD_204540 | JGI IMG/M metagenome (GOLD analysis project Ga0315281, IMG submission 204540) | Sediment microbial communities from Yellowstone Lake, YNP, Wyoming, USA - YL17G07_0 | ecosystem: Environmental > Aquatic > Freshwater > Lake > Sediment | place: USA: Wyoming | collected... | reverse complement strand
GGTGGCCGAAGGCCGGGGGGTTGAGTTAAAGAAACCCCCGCTCGCTACGCTCACTGCCCCCTTTTCAGGGGGCCGAAAGCAGACTCACCCAATTTCCCCGCGCCCATCATTTCCCATAATATAGCTTCAGCGGCTTTAGCCCGTACTTGTCTATTTTCCGTTCAAGTCTCGGCCTGGTTATCCCAAGTATGTCGCAAGCCTTTCCCTTGTGCCATTTGGTGTATGCCAGAGCCATGTGTATCTGCTCTTTCTCCATGTCCTGCAGGCTTCGGGGTTTGTAGGAGCTGTCCTGTGACGATGCGAGGACTGCGCCAGCCTCCGACCAGGAGGGAGGCTCGGAGGGTGATGGGGCGGAGAAGTCCTCCGGTTTCAATATCGCAGTGAAATCTTCCTTGGACAGCCTGTTGTTGCGGGACATTATCACCGCGTTGGTTATCACGTTCTCAAGCTGGCGCACGTTGCCCGTCCAGGACTGCTCCATCAGGAAGTCTATCGCCTCTTGGGAGATGTAATGGATATCCTTGCTTATCTCTTTGCACGTCTTGGCTGTGAAGTAGAGCGCGAACTCCGGGATATCCACCTTGCGTTCCCTTAGCGGCGGCAGGTAGATGCTTACCACGTTGAGCCTGTAAAAAAGGTCCTCGCGGAACTGGCCATCCTTGACCATCTGTTTCAAATCCCTGTTCGTGGCGGAGATTACCCTGCAATTGGCCTTGAGTTTCTCCTTGCCGCCGACCATCTCGAACTCCCGCTCCTGCAAAACCCGCAACAGCTTGGCCTGGATATTTATGTCCATATCGCCTATCTCGTCCAGGAATATGGTGCCGTTGCGCGCCAGCGAAAACTTCCCTTCCTTCCTGATAATCGCGCCGGTGAACGCCCCTTTTTCGTGGCCGAAAAGCTCCGACTCCAGCAAAGTCTCCACTATCGCCGAACAGTTGACGGAGACGCATGGCTCGGCCCCGTCCGGGCTGTTCTGGTGGATGGCTTTGGCGATAAGCTCTTTGCCGGTGCCGGACTCCCCGGTTATGTGGACTGTGGTTTTGCTCATGGAGACCAGCCCCACGGTTTTGAATACCTCCTTCATGATCTGGCTTTTGCCGATGAAGTGGTTGCCTGCCGTCGCAAGCTTTGGAATGGGAATATACGGGATGTCCCTGCTCTCCACCTTCAAAAGGAAGTCGTTTCCCTTGGCTACGGCGTCGTCTAGCTCCTGGATGTCTATGGGCTTGTAGATATATTCGCCCACGCCGGCCTGCACCGCCTTTACGGTGGACTCCATGTCTGGGAAGGCTGTGATGATGATCGAGTAATAATTCTCGCCGTAGGTGCGGATGTCTTTAAGGAGATCCACGCCGTTGGCGTCTGGAAGTTTTATGTCGAGAATGACGATGGCCGAATGCAATGCCCGCAAGGCGGCTATCCCTTCCCTGGCCAGATGGGCGATCGTCACGTCATAGCCATTTCTCTCGAAATGCAACTTCAGGGTTTTGCAAATGGATTTGTCGTCGTCAATAATGACGATAGGCTCTCTGCCAGGAGTTCCCATCTAAAAAACTTTCCCCCTTAAACCTCAACCGGGTTGATTATCACGGTTTTACGAATGAAAAATAAAGCAGGCGGACATCCAGCCCCATCTGCGTACCGGTTGGTTTCCCCTCGTCTGCCCGGCAAATCGGGCCACTTTTCCCGTGTCAGCCCGAAAAAACGGATATCACCTGATATAGACGTACCAGACTATGTAAATCGAGACTACAATATTTGCCCCAACCCCGAAGTGAATCATCCAGTCGAGGAATGTGAACTCCTTTTTTTTGAACAACTTGAACATGAAACAGGCTCCTACATCTAGAACTTTATAATTCACCCATGAACAACGACGTATTATTATACGTTTTGTTCAGCGGATGAGCGATCCCACTCTGGTAAATGAACGCGACGTTTAAAATTTTAGCAAAGGTGGCGCCGAATTGTTTATAACAAAAAAACAAAAAGCGCCATTCCGGTTTATCATTTTCGCTAAATGCTACGAATTATAGTCGCTAACAACTGTTCGGAATCTAAAATGATTATATGTCTTTTAGATGTATTCCAATTAAAGCTCCCATAGCGATAAACGTTTTATGGTTAAACGAAATGATATCATGTTTCGTTTACTTTTTGAGTTTTTATGAAAATAATTACGCTAAAGACTTTTCATATTGGCGAGACTGGCGGAATCCGCGATTAATTGATTAAGCGGGTTATTATTGACGGCGATGGACGTAATTGTAGGGTTAGAGAGGCTTGATTAAGCTTTAGTTTAAAGGGTATATTTATTGCTCATGGTTATGGAGTCATAAATTCTGTCTCTATGACAACTTCGCTATTGCACGTTTACGCTTGTGGTGTATAATTCGACCGCTCACACGATTTTAATTTAGGGGGGCGCTGGTTTGAACAACAAGGTTGTGGTTTTCGTAATTTCTTTTGCGGCGTTTGCCGCTCTATTCTTTTCTTTAGACACCGTTCTTCAAAAGTCGCAGGGGTTGGAGCTGTTTCCGACCAAGCAGGGGCACTGAGTGCGGGGTTCTTCGAGTATTTTCTTGAGGGGAAAATCACCATATGAGGCTATTTAGGAAGCCTGACGACATGACTGTAGCGAATTTGTTTCAAAGGCGTTTGATACTGACAGCGGCGCTGGCGATTTTCGCCGTTTCCGGTTACGCGGGATCCTCGTTTTTGGCGGATGTTTTCGTGACACCGTCATACGCCGAGGACAAGCCAGCCGCCCCAGCCGCCGCTCCCGCTTCTGCGGCTCCTGCGGCGGCTCCTGCGGTAGCGGCTCCTGCCACCGAGAAGGCCGCCGCTCCTGCGGCGGCGGGGAAGGCTCCTGCTGACAAGGGCAAAGACGCCGCGGCGGCGGAGGCGAAGAAGAAGGAAGAGGACAATACCTGGAAGCCCATACTTCCTCCGAAGGTTGAGTTCAAGGATTATCCTGTAGTGTCCGGCTTTAACAGCCGTATCACGGTCTGGATAATCGCCCAACTTCACCTTTTCTTTGGCGCGTTCGTGCTGGCGGTGCCGATATTCGTGTGGATAATCGAGATTGTCGGCTTTACCAGCAAGGATCCCCGCTACGACAACATGGCGCACGAGTTCATGAAGGTGGCCATGACCGGGTTCTCGCTGGCGGCAAGTTTTGGCGGCCTGCTGTCCATCGCGCTGGTTGTTTTCTATCCGCACTTTATGCAGTACATGACCAGCGTCTTCGGGAAGGTCATGATCTACTACGCCCTCTTCTTCTTTGTAGAGAGCTTCTTCGTGTACACCTACTACTACGGCTGGGACAACATGCAGAAGGGCAACCTCAAGAAAGTGCATCTTGGCCTTGGCCTTGGCATCAACGTGGCCGGCCTGTGCCTGATGGCGCTTTCCAACTCATGGGCGTCGTTCATGATGGCGCCGTCGGGGTTGGATGGCGAAGGCAGGTTCCTTGGGGATGTCTGGGCGGCGATAAGGGGCCCGTTGTGGAACCCGCTCAACATTCACCGTTTCATCGCCAACATCGCCTACGGCGGGTCGCTGACGGCGGCGTATGCGGCGTTCAAGCTGTTGACGACCAACGACCCCAAGCAGAAGGCGCATTACGACTGGATGGGTTACACCTCGTTCGTCATCGCGATGGTCGGCCTTCTGCCGCTTCCGTTCGCCGGTTACTGGCTGACCAAGGAGATATACGGGTATTCACAGCAGATGGGCATAACCCTGATGGGCGGCGCGTTCGCGTGGTTGTTCATCATGCAGGCCGTGCTCATCGGCGTCATATTCCTTTCGGCCAACTACTACCTGTGGTGTTCGCTGGGGCGCAGTGACGGTTCCAAGCGATACACCTTCATGATCCAGCCTTTGGGCATCATCATAGTCATCGCGTTTTTGATGTGGTTCACGCCGCACACGATGATCATGAACTCGTGGGAGATAACGCAGATAGGCGGCGCTCACCATCCGGTGCTTGGTTACTTCGGCGTCATGGCGGCCAAGAACACGGCGGTCAACATCCTGATAGTCTCCACGTTCTGTTCGTTCCAGATATTCAGGCGTAGCGCTATCAAGGCTGTGGGCGGCGGTTTCTGGGCCAATAACGGGACAGCCATTCAGATCGGCCTGTACGCCGCAGCGCTTTCGAACATAATTCTCCTTGGCATTTACAGCTATTTCCTGCCGGCTAGCATCCGCATCGGGTTGTCGGTCCCTCAGGTGACCTCGACGGGCACCGTGCTGATACTTGGGACGGTTATTGACATGCTGATGTTCAAGAAGACGGAGAATGTAGGCGAGGTGAAGTGGGGCAACATGCCCGTGCGTAGCCAGTACGCCCTTGTGATACTGGCGACCGGGTTCACATGGCTTATGGGCCTGATGGGTTACATCCGTTCGGCCATACGCCAGCACTGGCATGTTTACACAGTGTTCAGGGATAACTCTGCGGACGCCTTCACGCCGCCACTGCCGTATGTGGCGGCCTTGGTGTCCGGCATAGTTTTCATATTCATCGCATTGGTGCTGTTCATGTTCTGGATGCCGATATTGGCTTCCAAGAAGTCGAAAGACGGCGGCGCTGAGGCGGGTCATTAACAGGTAGCGGTAGCAAGAGTGGATAAGGCGTCTGGCCGGGCGCGGGACGCGCTGGCTGGGTTGGGCGCATAGATATTTGGAAAGAGGGACATGGAATTACTCAAGATTCTCTCAAGTAGCTTGGTACTTATCGCCGGGTTCGTGGGGTTTGCGACATTCGGCATCCCGCTGGTCATACCGGAGCTTCCGCCTGTGGAGGAGAAGATCACCGGGGCGATGACGAAGGACCAGTATGTCGCTATGGGCGACAAGATATTCCACGGCAAGGGCACCTGCACGCTGTGCCATAGCCCGGTGGGCGGCAGGGCGCCGCTCCTTGAGGCTGTTGGCTCCAGGGCTCTCGAACGGATCAAGGACCCCCGTTACAAAGGCAAGGCCAAGACCAGCGAGGAGTACATCCGCGAGTCTATGCTGGAGCCTTCCACATATGTGGTGGCCGGATTCGGCAAGCCCGGCACAAACGACACTGTCAGCCCCATGCCGCAGATAGACAAAGGCGCTATCGGGTTGAACCCGGTGGAGATAGGGGCGGTAATCTCATACCTGCAGTCCATAGCGGGTGTGGATGTGACGGTCGCATTGCCAACTGGCGAGGCGGCTCCGGCGGCTGGCGCATCCGCAGAGCCGGCGAAGGTTGTGCCCGCCAAGACGCTTGCGGAGGCAGTCAAGAAGTTCGAGTGCCTCACATGCCACGCGATTCCTGGAGTTCCAGATGGCGGCGACCTTGGCCCCCCCCTTACAGTGTTAAAGGCCGAGGCCGGCAAGAGGAAGAAGGGTTTGAGCGCAGAACAGTATATACAGGAGTCCATCATCAGCCCAAACGCCTTCATAGCGAAAGGGTTTGAGCCGGACGTTATGCCTGGGGACTTCGCAGAGCGGATAACCGTGGCGGAGCTTAACGTGATAATCAACGGCTTGCTAGGTAAAGAAGCCGGGAAAGAGGGCGGGAAATGAAATTCATAAAGCCGCTATTAGTCATACTGATAGGGTATCTGCTTCTTAAGGTCGGCGTACCGCTTCTGGGATCCAAGTTGCATCCCGGGACATGGCCGGTGATACCTACGTCCGTCATGAAGATGTACATGTTCTTTGTGGTGCTCGGCGTTATCCTTATATATACCTCCAGTAGCGAGGGGTACGATGCCCTGGTAGGGCCGATAGCCGATTTGTACGGCAATCCCGCCAAGGCTAAGTTCGCCATGATCTCCATGGCGGTGGTCGGCGGCTTTGGGTCCTATGTGGCGTACCAGTACGTCAAGCCAAACTTCGAGGCCCCGGTGGAGCTAAGGTCGGTTCACCCGGCCCCGCCCTCGACCGTGAAGATATGGAACAAGTCCTTCAACCTTCTCACGCTGAACAACCCGTTGAGGGAAGACAAGGCCAACCTGGCTAAGAACATTGAGGAAGGCGGTATCGTTTATTACAAGAACTGCTTCTATTGCCACGGCGACCTGCTGGACGGCAAGGGGCATTTCTTCCACGGGTTCAACCCGATGCCGGCCAACTTCCAGGACGTGGGCACAATAGCCATGTTGACGGAATCGTTCGTGTTCTGGCGTATCAGCACTGGCGGCCCGGGGCTTCCTTCCGAGGGAACACCGTGGGCGTCGGCCATGCCGGTATGGAGCCAACACCTCAACGAGGAAGAGGTATGGAAGGTGATAATGTTCCTTTACGACTATACAGGTCATTCGCCGCGCGCGACCGAGGCGCCTGAGCATAAGGGGTAGGACGATGACTTCAATGATGAAAAAAGCTTTTGTGGCCTGTGCGTTCCCGATCACAGCGGTTATGATTCTCGCCTCCTCGTCGCCGTCTTTTGCGGCGGGCAACGCCGAGAAGGGCAAGGCGATATATGCGAAAAGGTGCTGGTGGTGCCATGGCAAGACGGGTGGGGCGGACGGCCCCGGCTCCAAGTTCCTGATCCCGCCCCCGCGCGACTTCACGATGGGCCTGTTCAAGTTCAAGACCAGCCCGGCCAAAGTGGAGATAGCCAGGGACGAGGATATGTTCACCATGATTACTGATGGTATGCCCGGCACAGGCATGCCGTCGTGGAAGAGCCTGCTTTCGGATCAGGACAGGTGGGACGTTGTGGCGTATATAAAGACGCTCACCGACCTGTTCAAGGGGCAGACCAACCCTCCCGCGCTGGATTATAGCAAGAAGGTCGCCACTTCCAAGGAGAGCGTCGAAAAGGGCGCGAAGGCGTTTGAGGCCGCCAAATGTTTCGAGTGCCACGGGACTCGCGGCAAAGGCAACATGATGAAGAAGCTAAAGGAGGACGGCGGCGCAAGGGTTTGGCCGAGGAACTTCACCAAAGCCCAGACGTTCCGCGCCGGGCATACGCCAGAGGCTATCTTCTCCCGCGTCACCAACGGCATTCCCGGCACGCCAATGACCTCTTTTGCGGCTGACACGACCGGAAACGGCAAGCTGTCCGAAGAGGACAGGTGGCATGTGGCCAACTATGTAATGTCCCTTGAAGACCCGAACAATAAGGTCAAAGAGGGTCAAATCGTGGTCAAGGGCGCCAGGAAGGCCGCCCTGCCTAAGGACGAGAAGGACGCCGCCTGGAATGATGTGGACGCCACCACCTACCCGCTGGTCCCGCAGATCATCCAGAAGGACAGGTGGTTTACCCCCACCAACGACCTTCTATCGGTCAAGGCGGTTTTCACCGACAAGGATATCGCGTTCCTGCTGGAATGGGACGACAGGACCAAGTCCGTGCCTGGTGACGCTGTTGTAGAGGCCCTGTCGTGGGGCACGCTCTCCCCCGACGCCGTCGCCATTCAGACGCCGGTCATACAGCTAAGCGGGTCCGAGAAGCCGTACTTCGGCCACGGCGATGCGTCTCATGCGGTATCCATGATGTACTGGAACGCCGGGACGAAAGACGCGCCCAATGTTTCCAAACTGTTGCTGACGAGCGGGACAGGCAAGCGGGACGAAGGCGACGCGAAGGCCGCCGGGTTCACCACTTCGGCCTCCTACGAGACTGGCACATGGAAGGTTATGATGAAGCGGTCGCTGACCACCGCGAACAAGGAGAAAGACGCCCAGTTCGAGGTTGGCAAATACATTCCGGTGGCGTTCGCCAACTGGGACGGTTCCAACGAGGAAACAGGCCCCAAGCACACCATGACCATCTGGTACTGGTTGCTTCTGGTGCCTGAGACCGGAAGCCAGGTTGTGACCTATCCGGCTGGCGTGTTCCTGATATTGGTCATCGGCCAGTTTGCGCTTGCGGCGCAATTGAGGCGGAAGTACAAAAAGTGAGTATGCGGCAGTTTAAACAGTTCATTTTTGGAGGGAAGAGCGAGATGAGAAAGCTTGCGGTTCTCGGCGCCCTGTTGTCGTTGGCGGCTTTTGCGCCGGTGGCCATGGCGGCGGACGGGAAAGGCCTTGTTGATAAAAACAAGTGCGGAAGCTGTCACAAGATGGCGGGTCCGGCGGTGAAGACCATCGCGGAAGTGCTGAAACGTCAGGCGCCTGACCTTTTCTACGCCGGGCATAAGTTCAACAAGGAATGGCTTGTCGGGTTCCTGCAGAACCCCACGGTCATCCGGCCGGCCGGCACGGTGTATGTCAACAACATCAAGACAGAGGCCGAGCAGGACAAGGTGGGCGCTCTGCCCAAGTGCGGCTCCAAGCTTGCGGCCGCTGATGCGGCGGCGGTTGCCGATTACCTGATGACGCTTAAAGAGGGCGAGCTTAAGGCCGGCGTTTTTAAGGTCGGCGAGGTCTCCACGGCCCGCGCCCGCAACGTCATGAACAAGGAAGAGGCGTGCAACGCCTGCCATATATTCCCCGAGGGGAAGGGCGGCGGTGTTTCCTGCCCGACGTTCGAGGGCATTGCGAAAAGGCTCAATCCCGACTGGATGTACAGCTTTATTCAGCATCCGCAGCATTGGGATCCTAAGGTCTGGATGGCGAAGCGCGAATTCGACGACGCCAAGCTCCAGCTCATTGTCAACTATCTGATGACTTTTAAATAAGGAGATGGTGGGATGAAAATAGCCAGTCTCTTCGCGTTATTCGCCGCGGCGCTCATTGTTATGGCTCCGGTGGCGAGGGCTGAGAAAGCGGAAGACAACTACAAGCTTTATTGCGTACAGTGCCACGGCACCGCCGGCGTGGGCAAGGGCATTAACGCCCCGACCCTCACGGTCGCGCCGAGGAACCACACCTCCCCCAAGGAGATGGGCGAGCTTACGGACGACAGCGTGTTCAAGGCGATAAAAGAAGGCGGCGTAGCAGTGGGCAAGTCCACGTCCATGCCGCCCTGGGGCGCGGTCCTTTCCGATCCGGAGATCAAGGAAATTGTCCAGCACCTGCGCAAGATGTGCAAGTGTGAGGGCAAAAAGGGCTAATAAGGGAAACGGCGTTCCGCACCGAGGACTCCGCTATGCCGTTAGGGGACATAGCGGGGCCTTTGGCTAAAGGACGCATAACGGTTTCCTTTTACGGATCCCTGTCAGCCTCTGAGAAGGGGGTTGGCAGGGATTCTTATTTTTTGGGCGGCCGGGGCTTCCGGCGAAATGCGGACACCGCCTTATTCACGCTCCATATCCGCAAAATTCCATTGCGGTGAATCTGTTAGATGTAAATTGAATCTGTACTAACATGAATTTAAACAACTCAAACGCCCTCGGATGGTTTTGTGGCCGCTAAAGAAAAAAGGCACGTCGTTCACCATCATCTCTGGACCAGGATAAAGCCGAGAAACATAAATTTCCGGCATTATTTCGGCGGGGCGGCCTTCCTGCTTATCCTCATGCAGTTGATAACCGGCCTGTACATGATCTTCTATTACGAGCCTTCCCTTCGGGAGACTTACAAGACCGTGCAAACCCTCAACAACGAGACCTATTTGGGCGCGTTCGCGCGCAACATCCACAGGTACGGCGCGTTTTTCATTGTGGCGGCGGCGTTTTTCCACATGGTCCGCGGTTACTTCCGCAGGGACTATCAGGGCGGCAGGAAGTGGAACTGGATCACCGGCGTCGCGCTTTTTTCCCTCGTGCTGTCGTTCACCGTCTCCGGCACAATCCTCCCGTGGGAGTGGAAAGGGTACTGGATGATGGAGATGGTCAACAACTGGCTCAGGTACTTCCCGCTGGTTGGCGAGCGGCTTTATGATTTCTTCATGACATCGTACACCCCTGCCCGCAATTTTGCGGTTCACGACATAATCCTCCCCATCCTGGCTTTCATACTTCTGCAGATACATTGCCTGTCGCGTATGAAGAAGCGCGGGTTCTGGAACAACATGGCAAAGCAGGCTGTGGCCGCCCTGCCGCTGATCGCGGTGGTTGTCGCCATGGCGGTCCTATATCCCGTCCCATCCGAGGATCCCACCGTCATTCCCATGCCCTTTGATGGGCAATACATACCCGCTCCAGAGTGGTATTTCGTCACGTTCCTTTTGCCTCACTGGTATTTTCCGGCCAAGATTGTCCCGATTTATGTTTTCTGGGCGCCACTGATATTTTTCGCGGCGTTAATCGCCCTGCCGTACTTCAACAAGAGGCGCCGGAAGCCTGTTGGGGACGTAGACGCGGCAGTCCTTAAGAAACAGCGCTTGATGTCCGTTGCCTACATAGGGACCGGAGCGCTTGTGACGGTCCTGCTGACAGGCGGCCTTATTTGGGGAAGCGTGAAGGCGCCCTGGATGGGATGCAACTGTTGCCATAACGTGTCTATGGGGGACAGGATGGGGATACCCACCGCCACATACAAGGATACGCACCGCAACCCACTTCTTTTGGACAACAGATGGATGATGAGGCATTGGTATGAGCCACAAGTTACTTGGTAAGGCCGTGGCCGTATTCACGATAAGCCTCGCCGTCGCCGGTTGCACACAGAATATCCCCGGCAATCCAGAGGCTGTGGTGGAGCGGTATGTCAAGGCGATCCAGACGGATGATTTTAATACGGTTTGCACCATCAACGCCAAAACGGCGTGGCAACTGAGGTACCAGGGAGGCAAGGAATCGTCTGTTTCCAAGGAAGAGTTGAAACAGGGGATGGAAAAGCATCGAGCCATGTACCTCGCCGTCCAGCCTACGTTCCTTCCCGGCCAGCGATGGTCGGAGCGGCATTTTTTCCCCCCGTCATCGTCCGTAACCGTGGAGAAGGCTCACTGGCTTCCCTCGTTCGGAAGCGACACGCTGAATTCGGAGTACGAGAAAGGGGCGACGGTTATCGTGCCGGTCAGCGTTGTCTACTCCCGCAAGGAGGACGCCCCCGGATACCAGGAGGGGAAGGTGAAATCCGCCAGGTATGAGTGCACCTTGGTAAGAATACGGCAGGAAGGGGCCGTCGCCATATATTCCAACGACGCCCAGTGGTATGTCAGCGGGTTCATCGTGGACAAGGATTCCATCAAGAATTTCTGACAGGTAATCCGCCGCAGGCCGCCCCTGGCCCCGCGTCATATTCTGCGCGTTTGCGCATTCATGAAAAGAAAAGCATGGTTCAGCCGTTTTTGTTGCGGTAAAATCTAACTCGCAGGGTGGCCAGAGACATTTTCGAGCCATGAGCCTGATAAAAGCTTGGCTGGCTGGCTTTCCGCGCAGGTGGTGTTTTTACCGTTATTTCAGTTGAGGGGAGCGTTTTTTATGCCCAAACTGCCGATAGTCAACGACCTGGGCTTTTATGAAATAAGAATGGAGTCCGTTGGAGGGTTCGGCGCGAACCTGGCCGGCAAAATACTGGGCGAGGCCGGTGTTTTGGGGATGGGATTCAACGGAGCCAACTTCTCCAGCTACGGCTCCGAGAAAAAAGGCAGTCCGGTAAAGGCGTTCGTGCGGTTCTGCGACGCATCGGTCAACGTCCGCGTCAATACCCCCGTCACCGATCCTCACATTCTGGTGATATTCCTGGAGACGATGGCCAGCTACCCCGGCATCCTCTCCGGCATAAACCCCAAAAGCATAGTCATAATCAACACCGCTATGACTCCCGACCAA
>Ga0315281_10012429_pt1 | contig 11597 bp, 16 predicted proteins | sample YL17G07_0_MG_FD_204540 | JGI IMG/M metagenome (GOLD analysis project Ga0315281, IMG submission 204540) | Sediment microbial communities from Yellowstone Lake, YNP, Wyoming, USA - YL17G07_0 | ecosystem: Environmental > Aquatic > Freshwater > Lake > Sediment | place: USA: Wyoming | collected... | reverse complement strand
CCCGCACTTGACACAGCGAACCAGCTTTGTCAGTCGGATAATGTTATCGAACTGGGTAAGAACTTCTTCCCCTTCAAATTGAAAGTCGTGATCGCAATCTGCCATTTTGAGTTATTATATCAGATACAAAAGAATTTGTCAAGTATAAAATTTTCATCTTTAATATTAAGGGCTTATATTTCACATAATCCATTTCTACAGTCGTTTGGCTCACTTGCTTTAAATTTATATTCGTAACAAGGAGCATCTACATAAAAGGAAGAGTTTACGTAATTGAAAAAATCTGGACTTTGGGCTTGATTTATATATAATCTTTTATCGCTCCATATAGTAGCAGAAAATCCAATTTCTTTTAATTTAATAGTTAGTAAATCTAATGATTTTTCATCAAATCCATTAGTACACAAAGCCACACCTTCGTTTTTTAAAGTCCCATCACCTATAAACCATTGCCTAACCATAACAGGAGTTAAAATTAAATTATCTGGCACAATTTTTACATCATTTGGATACCATCTCTTTCTTAAAGTCATTAATTCTACACACGAACTCGTTCTATAATGATAGGAACCTTCTGGCTCTTTGTAAATTCTTCCGGACATATACAATCCTTCCGAAGAAAATATCGAATCTAACCATTCCAAATACTCTTTATACTTAGAAGAATGAGCATAATAAGCCATTTTAGTATTTGGCGATTTCTGAACAGGCATTATACAGCCGTCTCCCAATAATTCGCCTTCCATAAATTCTATTAATTGCGGAGTCAGAGGAACGCTTGATTCCATTATACCGTTTTCCAAACCTCCGCATTTTTCTATTATCTCCTGTATAAATGTTTTTTCGTGATCGAATATTTCTGCTATCTCATCTAAATTTAATCCCTTATTGTGCAAAGATTTGATTGTTTCATATTGTGGTACAAATATATGTCTACTGGTTCCGCAACTCTGTCTGGGCTCGATTGAATATTCTTTCATCCTAGTAACTATAACTCCTCTCGAAACTCCCAGCAATTCCGCTATTTGAGATTGAGAATACTTTTTAGTATTATACAAATCTTCTAATATATTCTTATCAATATAAGTTCTACTATATATTTTTCTTTTCGAGTCTTTATATTCTTTAGTTTCTAAAACTTGACTTCCTTTGCAACCATCCCTAAATGTAGTTATACATTTAAGTCCCATACTAAATGCCAGCTTAAATATCTGCGAAATCTCATCTTTATTGGTATCAAAAGGAAGATTTATAGTTTTGGAAATAGATTGATCGACCCACTTCTGAATAGTAGACATTACTCGTATGTGTTCTTCTGGTTTAATTTCATGCGCAGTAATTATAGCTTCAGGATACAAATCTTTGTATTCGTCCTTCAAAGTTATTTTTTCTTCTATTTTTTCATCCATTATATTCGATACAAAATCAAAAGCGTAGTAAGGTTCGATAGAAAAATAGGAATCAGCTATCCTAGAGGTAGTACCAGATGGGGCTATCGTAAGTCTATTAGAGCATCTCATATATTTATATTTCTTAACATATGTAGAATCCTGAAAATCTGGGAAATTTCCTCTTATCTTCCCGAGTTCTATACATGATTCCAATGAAACTCTGTTTATAAAACAAAATAAGTTATCTATCAAATCTATACTTTCTTGACTACCATACCGTAACCCCAATTTCAATAATACTGGAGCTAAACCAAAAACGTACAGACCTTGCCTTCTTGTACGCAACGCAAAATTAGATATTTCCGGCAATGGATATTCACATACATCTATCATATCATCCAAAAATCTGTGACCTATTTTCACCAACTTCCCCAGCTTATCCCAATCTATCTTTAAATTCCTTTTATTACCTTTCAAGCATTTATCCAAATTTATGCCAGCTAAATTACAAGATTCATAAGACGACATACAAATTTCGTGACACGGATTAACGCAATTTATAGGATATTTTGGGAGAGAATTATTTCTATTCATAGTATCAATAAAAATTACATTAGGATCCCCCGTCCTCCAATTAGCATTTATTAATTCATCCCATATTGCTTTATATTGTGTATCAATCTTTGACATAAAATCATCCGTGCAAATTACTGATATATTTATATTATTCCAACGATTTTCTTCTGTCTTCGCTCTTATAAATTCTAATATATCTGGATGGCAAGCATCCAAAATTACTGCTCCAGCCCCACGTCGCCTACCTCCCTGTTTTATTGTTTCAATCATTGTATCGTATAAATCTATGAAGGAACAAACACCAGAGCTAGAACCTCCTGAAGATAACCTAGAACCTTTACTTCGCAATTTTGAAAAATTCCACCCTACCCCACCGCCTTTCTTAAAAATCATAGCAGAATCGCATAAAACTTTAAGTATTGATTCCATATTATCATTAACTTCAATGCCAAAGCAAGAACTCAACATAGGATTTTCGGTTCCTGCATTAAAAAGTATAGGAGATGCTGGCATTATCTCTTGATTTATCATACAATCGTAAAAAGATTCTTCCATTAAATTAGCATCTTCTTGTTTATAATTATTTTCCGCAGAAGATATATACTTCGCTACACGCCTAAATAATTCTTCTGGTGTTTTCTCTATTTGATTTCCGTCTTTATCTCGTAAAAAATATCTCTTTTCTAAAATTCTCAAAGCTGTTTTTGAAAACATTTCTCTCCTAAAGCCACTATTTTGCTCTTTTTATGATAAGTTAAATTTTCTTGTTCTCTTGTGAATTAAATTTTTTGGGATTGGAAGATTGTTTTGTGAATACCAAGACTCTGATAACTCTATAAAAATAATATTTTCATTCGCTACAGCATTATCAAAAATTTGCATAAGCTCTTCGTAAGCCATCGTTCCGTAAACTCGTGAAGTACATTCGTCATTTTTGCAAGTGAAATTTGAGGAATAAAGCTCTTTACCGCAGACAAAACAATGAGTTAAACCAGTTCTCTTTCCAGTAATTCCAATCATCAACATAAATAATCCAGCATCATTTATATTATATAATTCGCTAAATTTCGCTAACCATCATTTCAAAAAAATAATAGCGAGATGCAGGCAAATTCTTTGTGTACGAAGTGACAACAAGCGACTTGAATTAACAAGTCAACAACTCGTGTGGTTACGGGATTTTGAGGCTTATTAGTTTCTAAAACAACAAGTTTTATTCGTGATGCCTCAACAACTCCACCTGCCCAATATGTACCCTCCGAATTCGCTTTTCCGGGTCTAAGCAAAGCTAACGACACCGTATCATCTCGCCTTTTTTTATATAGGGTCTAAGATGTTTTCATTAACGCTTAAAGAAACTTCTGTCTTGGCATTGCTTTCTTTAATAGCGGAAGCTGCCTTATACAGAAAATTCTCGTATTCGCTAATTTTCTTGTCGAGTAGTTTTGGATCGTATTGAAGAATAGTGTCCTTAACGAAATCCCCGCTAATTCTTTCCGCCCACTTCTCTTTGGTAGCGACGTCTTTTTGAAGAGCTTTATACCTTCCTATCCTCTCCCTTACTACCTTCATCAGTTCCAATAGCTGATTTACTGTCATCTTTCTTTTCACCCCCAATCTTTTTAAAGCATTCATTACATACTAATAAAGGATTTATCACATTTTTAACCCTAATCTCTTTCATTTGTGAAAGAGGTCGCAATTTTTTGCATTCCTCACATCTAAAAAACTCTATTTCATCAATGTTACTCATCTTTTTTCTCGCCTAATATAAGTCCTTTAGCCCTCATATCTTCAAATTGCTTTATCTGAAGTCTGACCTGCTCTAATTCCATTTCTGATATAACTCGTTTTTCTATCAAAGCGCTTCGCAAAACAAGAACTTCCCTTTGAACATTAGCCAGTTTTTCCATAAGATCGTTAACGATAAGTAAAATCTGGTCTATTGCTCTCTTATTCATAGTTTCGATAGCCAATAAATTCTGTTGCCTTGACCTCTTCATACTTCTTGCATCAGCTTTCATTTTTCATACTCCTTTATCTTTACTTCAAGATACTCCTTAAAAAGAGAAAGTTCTTCTATATCCATTTTATTAAGTGGTTTTTCTAACCAAGGACTGGCTTTATCCAAATCATAATCATACCGCTTCAAGAGATAATCTAAATCATCTTTTCTGTTTTCAGTCAGGTATTTATAAAGCGTTAAGAAACTTCTATGTGCCGACTTTTTGCGAAACTTGTGGCATCCCGCATCTGCGCAAAGCCCATTTCTAGGGTCGTATCTGAGAAAAATATTTGTATTGTAGTGTTCGATATGGTGGGAATTAAGTTTAAGTTTCTTATCTCCTGGAAACCCGCACAACTCACATTTAAAACCTGCATTTTCCTTCACTTTCAATGCCCACAGTTTAAATAACTTATTCTTTAATTTTCTAATCTCTTTTCGTTTGTAGGTTTTGGTTTCTGTATTTACGACTTTCTTCTTTTTAGTTTTTCTCTTCATTATAATATAACACTTCTCAAACTTTTTACTCTTCCATAATTTCTTCTATTATTGCTTTCATCTTCGGTGTGGAATTTTCAAGAACATAGACTCTTAATTTATCAATCAACTCCGTCCTTTTTTTGTAAAAACCTCCGATGCCTAAGCCAGACTTCTTTTGTAATTTAGTCCAGTCTCCTATTTTTCCGTAAATCAAGGTGTATGCAATATCCCTTTCGATCTCGTCTCCAAAAGTAAAATTCTCGAAGAGAGTTCTAATATCTGCGTAAAAATCTTCTCTCTCAAAAGCATTGTCTTTGAACGGCTCTGTATGAGCCACAAAATTCTCGGACGTTTTGAGCTTTATTTCTAACTTCCAATCTCTTTGCCTGTGATAAAGGTGAAGTCTAATCTTGTTGAGAATCTCTTGATTAAGCATATCGCCAAGGAAGGTGAGAAACTTAGTTCTTCGTTTTCTATCCCAAATATCTACCGCCTTCACAAAGATAAAGAAACTTTCTTGAAATAACTTTTGACAAAGTTCTGGGTCTCTGCGTAAAATAGTAGATTTCTTTTCACGAATAAACTGATGAACTCTGCCGTGAACTAAACCTCTTACCTGTTCCCACAAAATATTTCGCAAAGCATCTATACGTGTCCGCTGAAACAAGTCGCACAGGTCGTCATACCAACCAGTGTTTCTTTTATCTTTGTGAAGCAAAAATTCATTCTTTGCACGCCTTACAAAAATCTTTTCGTGTTTAGCCTGACGCTCTATAATCGGAATAAAAAGATTTTTTGCCTTTCGCATTCATATCCTTATCCTCTAATTGTAAAGGCTTAATTAAATTATCCAATCATCCAATCATTGTTCAATCTTTTTATTCATCTCTTTTTGTGCAGTTTTCACATCTCGAACATATTTAGTCTGAACTCCAGCATTCGGACCTGCATTATAAGCACTCAAAGTCAATTTCCATACTTCATCTTCACTTCTGGATTTTGTTTTATAAGAGTCAAACAAATCTTTAAGAATGTGAGTAGCTACTTTAATATTCACAAGTGGATCCCAAGCCGCTTGAGTAGATACCCCTAATCTTAATTTCTTAACATACATATCCCAAGTCGCTGGCATAATTTGCATGATACCCATAGCACCTTTATTAGACCTTGCATTAGTATGAAATTCACTTTCGTTTTTCATCAATGCCAAAACTAATCCGGGTGGAAGTTCTAATTCCTTACATTGAATGGCAACTACTTGAGCAATATCCATTCCCTGCCCTAAAGAAATGCCCTTATGTCTTAAAATTTCATAAATAGCACCCTTTAGTTTGTAATTTTCAATTACTGGGGCTTGACCTGCAATCTTTTGCTCAAAAGAAGCTTTCTCAGTAAACAAAGTCACTCCTAAAATCCCGACCAAGATAAGATAGAAAAAATTGGTGATTAACCAACGAATCCGCCATTTCTTCCGCATCCTGTCGTAGCTTTCTCTTAAAACTACTCCCGTAGATTTTTTCATTTAGTCCTCCTTTGACTCTATTATTTATATAATCTACAGGTATTATCTTACCACATCTAAAGACAAAAGTCAAGTACGTTCTCCCCGTTCTCCCCGTTCTCCCCCCTGTCTGGCTAAACTCTTTAAATTTCTGAGAGTTTCAGAAAACCTTAACGGGTCAACACTAGCTTCTCTATTTAGAAAAGCCATAATATCCTTCTCGAGTTCAGGTGTATCATCAAAGCAAAACCAAGATTTTTCCCCCGTTTTCTTTATCTTTTTAATTTTATGATCCTGACAAGCTAGGTAAGATACCAACGCAATGTCTGATAATTCTTTGTCCTTCTCTAATTTAATAGACATTTTATCCTCCGTCATATATTCTAGTTTCATCTCCGTTTTTTAAAGCCTGAATCCTATTTTCAAATTTTGATTTAAAATAGTCCAAGTGGGTCAAAACAAAAATACTCTCTCTTTGGGGAATAGCACAATCCATACCGAAACTTCCTGAAACCATAGACCTTAAAACATATATAACCTTATCACAAATTTCTTCGTCAAGGCGTTCAAAAACTTCATCCAATACTAGAATAGAAAACCGTTTGGATGACCTGCTACTGGCTAAATCCCCGAGGATAAACATTACAATTACATCTATTACTCTCTTTTCACCTCCCGAATTGCCCTCATATACTTGAGCACCGAATTTATTAAAAGCTACCACATCAAACTTTTCGGCAAAATCGCCTTTTTTTAATTTAGTTTGAGCTGAAAATTTAATATCAAACTTGCTATCGAATAATGCGGAATAGGTAGAAGCCCATTGGTTCATCTGGGGTATCATTGATTCTATAATTAAAGATTTAATTCCTGAGTTTGAAAAGCCAGTAACCCAGAAAGCATAATACTTAATTTCATCGTTTAGCTTATCCAAACTGTGATTGTATTCTGTTTGTTCTTGTATGAGATTTCCCAAAGCTTCTTCCATCTTATCCGTATTATACGGATTATCAGAATGAAGAACTTCAGTAAGTTTTCTTTCTAGCCCTTCTTTTTGAGAAGAAATTCGAGCGTTCTCTACATTTATTTTATTGAGTGCCCGTTCACATTCTTCCTTTTTATAAACTAGACCTTCAATCTCGGATTTAGTTTTCTCCAAAACCTGTCTTTTAGCTAGTAGGTCTGAATACTTTTCTTCAATAAATTTTAACTTAGATTTTAAAGTAACCATCTCAAGCATCAGTTTAGTCTTCTCTTCTACAAGATGAGTTTCAACATCTTCCGCAAATTCATCTGTTATTTCTCGGCCACAAGCAGGACAAACTGTTCCAACTTTTCCCTTCATATCCTTTACTAAGGATTCAATCTCTTTAATACTCTTACCCTTTGAATTAATTTTTTCTTCGCAAATTCCTTTTTCTTTATTCACACTTAACATCTCTTCTTGCAATTTATTCAAATCTTCTTCACGAAAAACAAATTTGGAAAGATTAGAAATATCAACCTCAAGAGATGCAATTTTCTCTTCGAAAGAAGTAATATCTTTAAGTTTTAGACTCTCTAATTCTGATTCTATTGCTTTAACAGCCTCAGCTCGAGTAATTTCAAAATTTGCGAACCGTCCTCGTTCTTCTTCTATCTCCTTCATTTTCATTTGAATTTGTGTTTCTTTAGTCCCAACAGCAATCTCAAATTTAGTTTTCTCCTTCTCTAAATCTCCCAAATCCTCTTTAGCTACATCCCAAGCTTCTGGTATCCAAGTAATACCAAGCAACCTATCCACTACTTTTTTCTGTTCGGAGTCCGTCAATCCAGAAAAATATTTTGCCATGCTTTGTCCAAATACTACAGAATTGGTAAAAGCTGTAAAGTCCATATCAAGGTATTTAACAATCATATCTCTAGTCTGGTCGTTAGTGGCTCCAAGCCTTTTCTTCCCATTCACTTTGAAAAATACATTATCTTTATATTTAGAATGTTTACGATAATTTTCTATTTCGATTAAATCACCGTCTGAGCTGAGCATTTTCAAACCTACATAACAATCTTTACCAGTAAATCTATTTACTACATCATCTTTAGAAACTCCCCTCATAGTCTTACCATAAGCGCCGTAGCACAGGGCATCAACAAAGCAGGCACTCTTTCCAGCCCCGTTATTCCCTTCTACGAGAACCAATCCACGATTTCCCAAATTAAGAGAAATTTTGGATTTTACGGAAAGAAAATTCTCCATTTCTAAACTAGTTATTCTTAGAGTATCAGTCATTAGTATCTTCTTCAATAATACGAGGTCCAGGTCGTCCCGGTCGTCCCGGTCGTCCCGGTCTTCTCGCTTGAATGTTTTCAAGTAGTGCGTCGAGATCAGCGCGAACAGCACGAACATCTGGTTCACCTCTGGTGGTTCCTGTAACTCCAGAATAACCTTCAGGTCCCAACGGTAAGGCGAAAGGCTCTTCTGGTGAATAAGTATGCTCTTGAAGAACCGGAGGTGCTATACGAATCAACCTCTTTTTCTTCCTCATCATTTCCGTCAAATCAATATAATCCCCAAAAAATCTATTAAACAAATCTACTAAGGTTTTATCTCCCCGATGTCTTTTGACAAGATTTTCATACATCTCTTTCAAATCATCTTCCGTAAGATGTTCAAAAATCTCTATAAGAAGAAATGGAGGTCTTAATACATTAGACCAAACTTTCATCGCTATGTCTATTATTTGGTCTACAAACTCTAACTCGAACTCCCATACTTTATTTTCTTTATCAAAACGTCTTGGCAAACTATGAATTAGACGATTAAAATTGTCATTAAACGGAGCAGAAAGCATAACTTTCTTTTTATCATAGTCGATCCAAATTTTAGCCGCTGGTTTTGGTAGAGCCATTAGTTTTCCTCCGATCAATCTTATCTTCCCATCTTCGTGTTACCTTAAAAAGATGAAAGAAGAAATGGTTTAGCGTAACATAACATAATTCGTGCAAAAGAAGAAAGTAATGTGACGGTCTGTACCAAACACCCTTCCAATAGTATCTCCACCAGTTCATCTTCTCTCCTTACATTGCACTTATAGCAATTAATGCCAAAAGCTGTCCAATTATAATTGCCCACATCCCACCTTTTTCTAAACTATTCCATCTACTATCATTCAGTCGCTTATTTTCCGTATCTATCCAGAACTGCTTGTATAACTCTTTAGCAAGTTCTTCGTCAATGACTAGTTGAACGTGAGCATTATTCAAATCAATCTGAATATTCACTAACCTTACTAATGCAGGAACTACTTCTTTGTAATACGAAATTCGCAAAACAATCTTATCGTGCTCCATTTCTGTATAGCAGATTAACTCTCCCTGTTCTTTAGGAACTTCCTTCCAATAATTTCCCTCTTTCGCTAAATATATAGCTTTTGGAGGTGTTGTATTAGCAAATGGGTCTGTAGGCAATTCGTAATATTTCTGTTTTTGTAAAGCCCTGTCCATACTAATTTTGGGAGGCTCGTACTTTAAAGCTGGAGCACAAGAAACAACGAACAATGCAAGAATTAATAATACAATTATTTTTTTCATAGCACCTCCAATGATTTCTTTACACGATCTTCGGCCTCATCCATAGCTGCTTCAAATTTGTCGAATTCTGGGTCGTGATAAGTAATTTTTCCACTCACTTTCTTATAACGGTTACAACTGGTTATAGGAAACAACAGTTCATCATTACCCAATAAACATTTTTTCGAGAAGTGTCTTTCTTTACATTTTTCATCATAGCAATCCCATTCTCGAATCAATCCAAACTTACAAGTTTCGCATACTGATGTTTTCATTTTCTCTCCTACCATATTTTATCTAAATCATCTTTGCTTCGACCAGCACCCCCAGGTGTGGGTTTTTGTTTATCAAGGTCTTTCAGTTTCTGTTTATATTTTTGTGCGATACCAATAAGGTCTTTTTCAGCTTCTTCTCTTTCTTTCTGCAACTGTTTAATCTTCCGCAAATCTTCTGCGGTTATATTTTCTTTAGCTTGGGCTTCCGCAAGTTTTTGGTCTATCTCTTTTATCTTGTTATTTTTCCTTCCTGAAGCAAATGCGGCAATAACCAGACCAATAAGAATTAGAGCTACCCAACCGAATTTCTTTGTGTAAGTCCAAATTGTCTTAACTGAATCCCAACCTTTCCAAAACCCGACAAGCACGCATATAACTATGTACAACCCGACAACCGCTCCCAATATGTATAAAAGATAATATAAAGTCTGCATTTCTCCTCCTATTCTGCCTTTCCGCAAATATCCAATCCCTTACCAAGAAGTTTATCCCTGTCGAGATTGGGTTTAGAAAAAGCAATAAATTTTTCTAATTGCTGTTTCTTTGACATAGTAATGCCTATATCAGTCCTCGTAACCGTCTCAATAGAATCTTTCTTTGCCACTCTGATATGCTTATGCTCTCTTATCAACTCTGCGTCATTCAAATCTTTCTGTCCTACTACCCATAAAAAATCAATATCCTTCCTATATTCTGGAGGAATAACTACTTCTCCATTTTCACCGGCTTCGATCTTAAAAAATTTTGGAGCTTGAGTCTCATAATGAAACAAATCGAGCGTATCCGTATTGAAAAGAATGTACCCTTTCTTGTCGTTTCTTTCTCCAAAATCCCTCTGAAGCCCACTTCCCACTATAATAAAATTACTTAACATCCGCTGATGTTTGTGATAATGCCCATTAAATATATAATCAAAATATTCTGGATGGAAAGCTTCCAGAGGAAATTCTTCTCGCAACATTATATCTCTCGGACCTACTTTCGCCTCTCGTACTCCTTGATGGGAAAACAGAAATCTTTTTTTCCTATTAAGCATAGGAAGCATTTCTTCCAACTTAGAAGCAAAATTATATCTCGTATAAGGCATAAATACAATATCAATACCTTCAAATCTCTGCAAAGTTGGTTTATCCACTACTACTACGTTATCAATCTCTTTGAAAGGCTCGAGCAAATGTTTGGTTTCAGTTCTGTCTAACCAGTCGTGATTCCCAACCGATAGAATCACCACAGCCTTTCTTGCCATTCTAGCAATCTTGTCATACACTACTAAGAACACAGACTTATTTATTTTCTCTGAAAGAGTTTCAAACAAATCTCCATCGTGAATAGCTACATCAAAATCTCGAGTTGAAATTTCATCCAGGATATTCAATTGGTCTGCAAATCTGCTATTCAGTCCGTTAGGAAGAACCTCAGAAAATTCTTTCCAATCGTTAAACTGGTGGTCGCTCCAAATTAAGAATTTCATTCTTCCTCTTTTTCTTCTTTTTCGGCTCCTGATTCTAAAACTTTAAATCCATCGGCTGTGATTGATAAATCTATTCGTGTCGGCAAAAGAATTTGTTTACCTTCCTCATCAACTAAAGTTTTTGCATAATGGTTTTTATAAGTAATCCAACGAACTTTCGCGCCAGTTCTAACTTTTACTTTATCCTTTGTGATATCAACCCATCCTATTCTTTTAGATTGAAGTATTATAGTTGAAAAGAAATTCAAAGCCTTTCCCCCTGCGTTAGTCTGTCCTTTAAAACCAATATTTGCATAAGTGTAATTCACAATAAGGATAGCTACAGAATCTCCTCTTTGTAATTGAGCAA
>Ga0315281_10012428_pt1 | contig 11598 bp, 10 predicted proteins | sample YL17G07_0_MG_FD_204540 | JGI IMG/M metagenome (GOLD analysis project Ga0315281, IMG submission 204540) | Sediment microbial communities from Yellowstone Lake, YNP, Wyoming, USA - YL17G07_0 | ecosystem: Environmental > Aquatic > Freshwater > Lake > Sediment | place: USA: Wyoming | collected... | reverse complement strand
CCGACGGCCAATTGGCTCGCATCGACGGCGGCACCGGCATCGACACCCTCACGCTCTCCGGCACCGGCCTCAACCTCGACCTGACCACCATCGCCAACCAGGGCGCCAGCACCCCCGGCAGCCAGTCACGCATCGAATCCATCGAGCGCATCGACCTCACCGGCACGGGCAATAACACGCTGACGCTGGCTTTAAGCGACGTGCTCGATATGACCGGGATGAACAGCTTCAACAATGCGAATGGCTGGGCGGATGGTGGCTACAACCTTGCGGCAGGCGGAGCGAACGGCATCAACCCGGAGCAACGCCACCAGTTGGTGATCGACGGCAATGCGGGCGATGAGGTGATTTCCACCACCGATTGGGGAACCTCTGTTGGCACGGTTACCAACAACGGCAACACTTACGAAGTCTATAACGCCGGTTCTTTCGCGCAGTTGTTGATCGATACGAACATCACGCAAAATGTAACTTTCGCGCAATGATCTGGCGTAGGGTGGGCTCTGCCCACCATGTCGGGCAGAGCCCGACCTACAGAAACACAGCAAGCCTTCCGCCCGCAGGCTGGTTCATATTTGCTGGCATCTTGCAAAATGTAGGTCTGGCTGGGTAGTGTTTCAGTTTGAAATAAGACGGTAGAACGCCCTTATTCGGGTATTCGCTTATTGAGTGAGCATGTGTCAATATACGCATTAAAGCTTTTTTTAGCCTTACCGATAACAATGAACCAAAGCTAGAAAATGCATGCTATTGATCTTTACTTAATTCGTGACAGGGGCATATATGGCATCCGTCATTCCGGCGGTGGCCGGAATCCAGACAGTTATTAAATCCCCACGAAATGGGACAACCCAAGAAGCACGGCTTTGCCCGCTACGCGGAGCCATCTGACAAACTGGATTCCGGCCTACGCCGGAATGACGAGTCTTTTGGCTTTGCACGCTGTCTTCATTATTTATGTAAAGAATTGGCGTTTTTCTGATATTGTGCCGCCCTTTCAGGGTAATAGCCTGAACAACACTGACATTATAAATACAATTCGTGGAGATAAATCAATGCAAGATAAATTGAATGATTCCCTGGAGCAGTACAAGGACGTATTGTCCAATCCTGTTGTGCGCGCTGTAGGTGGGTGGAAGTGTGGAAATCACGATGGCCCAACAGACGAAGCCCGGTACGTAGCCAAAGCTGAAGCAGACTTGGGTGCGTTTTCTGAAAAAATTGACCGCGTATTGGCGCATCTGTGACAGAGAGTGTGGATAAACAAAGGCATGAAGAAGAACAAAAATTAAGAAAGATCGCTGATCGAATGCGATCTACTGAAAAGTTGTTCATATCGGTAGCAACGTCCAGAAAATGGCCTCATGGTGTATATCTGAATACTTCAATCCTCGAAAATCTTTTTGAACATTACTTTCGTGATGTTGATGAAACTAAAGATAAGCACGAAATTATCAATGCTGATCGTCATAAACGTGCCGCCTTTACGATGAAATGGCTTATGCGTCTTCGCCCGATTCAGATCGAGCGTGGAGTTAAAATATCCAAAACTGATATTTTGATAGCAAACGAACTGTTCGCCTGCTTCGCCGCGTTGGAGCACCTGGAAATTTCTTTTCGTGATATTGATGAAAATTGGTTACGCAATTTATTATTTACTCTTCGCTATAGGGACTTCTGCGCAGAGGCAATGGGTTCGGAAATGTATTTGCTTGAGCAGGCAGTTTCTCCCGCATCGAATCTATCGAACGCATCAATCTCACCGGCGCAGGCAATAACACGCTGACGCTGGCTTTGAGCGACGTGTTCGATATGACCGGGATGAACAGCTTCAATAATGCAACTGGCTGGGCGGACGGTACTTATGACCTTGGGGGCGGCGGGGCCGCCGATGCCAACGCCGTGCAACGCCACCAATTGGTGATCGACGGCAATGCGGGCGATGAAGTGATTTCTACCGATTGGGGAGCCTCTGTTGGCACGGTTACCAACAACGGCTACACTTATGAAGTCTACAACGCCGGTTCTTTCGCACAGTTGTTGATCGATACGAACATCACGCAAAATGTGAATTTCGTGGCTTGATTCTCGTAGGGTGGGCTCTGCCCACCATGTCGGGCAGAGCCCGACCTACATTGGCTGATTTCCGCCTTCGCGGGAATGACGCTGTTTTCGGCCTAATACCAATTCCCGGTCAATAGAGCAATATCGTAGGCGGGTTCTACCCGCCGATATAGCTGTCGGGCAGAGCCCGACCTACTGATTATTTTTCTATTGAAAAGGAGAAATGGAATAATGGATAATCCGGGATGAAACGAACCGTATATATTGAAACCTCGGTAATCAGCTACCTGACAGCGCGCCCGAGCAAGAATATTATCGAAGCTGGTCATCAGCAAAGCACCTATCTCTTCTGGGATCGGCGCGGAGAATTCAATCTGGTGGCATCGGAACTTGTTGTCACCGAATGCATTGCCGGAGACGCAGAGGCGGCGGGCAAACGGCTTGGCGCGCTGTCAGATATACCACTGCTCGACATCACTGCACGTAGTGTTGAACTCGCAAAAGGATTGGTTGCCGCAGGTATCGTGTCTGCAAAGGCGAGTGAGGATGCCATGCATATTTCGATTGCTACGCTTCATTTTGTGGATTATCTGCTGACCTGGAACTGTCGGCATATAGCCAACCCGGAAATCCAGGCGAGAATCGCTGAACATTTCCAGCAGCAGGGGTTGTTTCTGCCTTTTATTTGCACACCTGACGAACTCTTGGGAGACGACAATGACTGATAGTATTATTCACGAAGTACGTGCGATTCGCGAGCAGCACGCCGCCAGTTTGGGCTTCGATCTCGACCGCATTTTTGCCGATCTTCAGGCACGCCAAAACAAACACGCAGCAGAAGGATGGACGGTTATTCCCGCTCCAGCCACTCCGCCACAAGAACCGAGATTGACCTTGCAGCGGACACGCTTTGCTCACCGTTGAACCATGTTAATTCGAAAACAGCGAAAACAGGAAAACAGGGGACAGACCCGGTTTTTTGGATTGTTGTTTGGTAACTACTCAAGTAACAACAAAAAATTGTTGAACCTCCCCTCTCCCGCAGGCGGGAGAGGGGTTGGGGTGAGGGATGTATTGCACGTCAAACAACGGCATCAGTTACTCAAACCCCCTCATCCCCTGCCCTTCTCCCGCCTGCGGGAGAAGGGAGACACTCTGACTTGAGTAGTTACGTTGTTTGAGTAAAACCGTGGTCTGTCCCCTGTTTCTTTTATGGATTATCTGGTTTAATGAAAAAAACTACTACCACAAAACGTAAGAAGCTCGCCTCCCCGGCTGACACTTCCACGCAGTGGCAATTGTTGCGCGCTTCCCCGAAACAGCCTTTGCTATGGCTTGAACTGGCGCGCGGTTATGAGAGCCACGGTTTGCCTTGGCAGGCAGGGTATGCGGCGCGGCAGGCGTTGCGTTGTGATGCCGCCCTGCGCCCGCAGTTGGATGCCTTGAATATAGATCGCTGGCAAGATGCGTCAGCGGGCGATGCGCTGCTTGGACGGGCTGCGCTGCCGGAGGCCGCCGCGTTGGCGGAACGTTTTTCGGCAAGGCTGGGCGAGTGCCCCGGCGATTGGCTTACCTGGCTGTATCTGGCGCGCCTGTACGATATGTTGGCGGAGAAGAATGTCGGGTTGAAACCCGACCTACAGGATTCCGATTCTACAGGTCGGACTACTCCGGCAATCTCGGCACAGGTTTCAAACCGACAAGTGGCGTTGCAACAGGCACAATCCTTGGAGATCGTGCCGGGTGAATCCTTGCATTGGCTGGGTGTCTGGCGCTTGAATAGCGGCGATGCGCAGGGTGCTGTAACCGCTTTGTCCGGCCTGCTCGATATGCGCCCGGTGCGTTACGGCTCGATGATGTTTCTGGGGGAGGCTTTGCTGCGCGTGGGCAATATCGCCGCCGCAGAAAAAGCTTTTGCCCGTGCCTCCTTGTCGCCCAACCCCGATTTTCTGCTGAGCTTGTCGGCCAAGGTGTATGCGCACAATTATTGGAAGGAGGCGATTGAGGTTTTGAAAAAAGCGCTCTCGTTACGCCCAACCAGTGTGCCGATTTTGCTGGCGCTGGCAAAAATTCAGTCGGAAGTTTATGCGTTATCCGATTGCCGCGAGAGCTTGCACCGGGTGCGGGAGCTTGCACCGGACAACAAGGAAGCGGCCTTGCTCGATGCCGGTTTGCAGGGGCGCATGGGGGATGCAAAGGGGCATCTGGACATATTGCAGGCCGCTTACAAAGCGGGAGGCGATCCATTGTCGCGGCTGGCATCTAGCGTGGCAATGACTTCGCTTTATCACGATGCGATGCCACCTTCCGAGGTGGCTGATTTACATCGGCGGCTGTGTGCACCAATTGAAGCCGCCTATACGGAAAAAACCGATTTTGCCAATGAGCGTTCAAGCAACAGGCGTTTGCGCATCGGCTATGTGTCGGGCGATTTTCACCGCCAGCATCCGGTCAATATCTTCATGTTGCCGGTGTTGTTGCGCCACGATCATGCGCATTTCGAAATTTGCGTGTATCACACGGGCACCATGCACGATGAGTACACGCGCCAGGCCAAGGGCTGCGCCGACCGCTGGCTGGAGGCGGCAGCTCTCGACGACGCGGCGTTGCAGCGGGCCATCGTGGCGGATGGAATCGATGTGCTGGTCGATCTGGCGGGCCACACTTCCACCCACCGCCTGGAAGTTTTTGCCATGCGCGCCGCGCCGGTGCAGGCGACATTTCTGGGTTATCCGCATTCCACCGGTTTGTCTACGATAGACTGGATTATTGGCGATGCAACCGTGTCGCCGGCGGAGCACGCACATTTGTTCAGCGAGGGCATCGCGCAATTGCCGGGCAGTGTGTTTTGCTGGGCACCGGTGGACGAGTATCCGCTGCCGCTGCCGCGCCCCGTCGATGCGCCGCCGGTATTCGGCTCGTTTAATAATGCGATGAAACTTTCACCCAGAACGATTGCGTTATGGTCGGAGGTATTGAAAGCGGTGCCGGGGGCGGCGCTCTTGCTGAAGGCGCCGTCGTTGAAAGATGAGGCGGTGCAGGCGCGTTTTGCCGCACTGTTTGCCGGGCAGGGTATATCGGGCGAGCGGTTGATATTCAGGGGGCCGAGCGGGTTGGCCGACATGATGCAGGAGTATGGCGAGATGGATATCGCGCTTGACCCGACCCCTTATAACGGCGGCACAACAACACTGCAAGCGCTGTGGATGGGTGTGCCGACCGTGACTCTTGCGGGCGGGAATTTTGTGGGCCGTATGGGGGCGAGCTTCATGCATACTCTGGGTCAGCCCGGTTGGGTGTCCAACGATGAGGCCGGGTATGTGGCGGCAGCTGTTTGTCTTGCACGTGACCGTGCCGTCTTGCGCGGCAACCGCGCGCTGTTGCGCGAGCAGATGACCGCTTCGCCGCTGTGTGATATCAAGTCCTATGTCTCACATTTCGAGGCTTTGTTGCACCGGATGTGGGCAGCGCACTGCAAGGGCGGCGGGCAGCGCGTGATTCAGAGCGTAGTTGCGTAGCACGTAAGTTGGGTTAGCGGCTTTATCGCGTAACCCAACATCATTAAAAAGGCTGTTGGGTTACGCGGTGGAACTGCTAACCCAACCTACAGGAGCACATTATGGAAAACACCGAAGTTGCTGCAACTCCGCAGCTGGAAATCACCACTTCACGCCAGATGCTGGCATGGCTGTCCGAGCAGAAACTTTCCATCGCGCTGACCACGTACCAGATTGGCAAGCTGTTTTTTCTGGGTCTGAAATCCAACGGTGAACTCTCGACGTTCGAACGCACTTTCAACCGCTGTATGGGGCTGTGCGCGACGGACAACGGCCTGTATATGAGCAGCCTGCACCAGGTCTGGCGTTTCGAAAACGTGTTCACCCAAGGGCAGCAGCAGGATGATTTCGACCGGCTCTATCTGCCCCAGGTAGGATACACCACCGGCGATCTGGATATTCATGATATGGCGGTCGATACGAATGGACGCTTGGTCTTCGTCAATACCTTGTTTGGCTGTCTGGCGACGTTGAGCGAAACACACAGCTTCAAGCCGCTGTGGCGTCCCCCTTTCATCAGCAAGCTGGCAGCCGAAGATCGTTGCCACCTGAACGGGCTGGCGATGAAAGACGGGCATCCGGCTTATGTCACATCCGTCAGCCAGTCCGATGTGGTGGACGGTTGGCGCGACCATCGTGCCGACGGGGGCATTGTGATCGACGTGAATAGCAATGAGATTGTTGTTTCCGGGCTTTCAATGCCGCATTCGCCGCGCTGGCATCAGGGCAAGCTGTGGCTGCTCAATTCGGGCACGGGGGATTTTGGTTATGTTGATTTGGCGGCAGGGCGTTTTGTGCCGGTAACCTTCTGTGCAGGCTATATGCGCGGCCTGAGTTTTCATGGGGATTTCGCGCTGGTGGGATTGTCCAAACCGCGCCACAACAAGACATTCAGTGGTTTGGCACTGGATGCAAACCTCGCTACACGCAAGGCTGAACCGCGTTGTGGCATTCAGGTGATCGACCTGAGAACCGGCGATGCCGTTCATTGGCTGCGCATGGAGGGTGTGGTGGACGAACTTTACGATGTGGTTGCGCTACCCGGAGTTCGCCGTCCGATGGCGCTGGGTTTTAAAACCGATGAGATTCGCCGGGTATTGAGCGTGGAAGAGTAACTTGGTCATCGTTCCCACGCGGAGCGTGGGAACGATAGCGTAGGGTGGGCTCCGCCCACCATGTCGGGCAAAGCCCGACCTACGGATTATTTTCCTATTGAAGGAGAAATGGAATTAGAGGTTCCCTTTACGTGTCCTGCCCTTTTTTTGGTGAGGCATTTTTCTGATTGCCCGTGGAACATGGATAGGTTCTGCGAAAAAGTTGCATGATGCGCGGGGTGGCGGGTTTATCGCGGTTGGCGTAGTCATGCTCCAGATATTTTTCTACAATAATCAATAGCTCTTTGTGGGGAAGGCCGACGGGAGGACAAAAGGTTCGGGTTATAGCCATCGTGTCGGACAAACCAGAAAGGTAGCCGTGTAACATCCCCATGTTATAAGACTGTTTTTCCTGGGGTTTTTGATTAAGCGTGCTGGCATCTTCGATCCATGTTTGAACGGTACGCCCGGTAATCGGTGCGGCATCTGCGACCGTGTGTATCAGCAGGGGTATTATGAATAAAACGAGGGTAGATGCGGGTTTGAGGTGAGTCATGAATAATCCGTCATGTTATTGCCAGAATTCAGAGGATATCGCGTTTTAAACAGCAGTGAAAGAGTCAATATTTTGATTGCAATAATTCCGGTTTCGATGTAGTGTTCGCGCGCTATGGTTGGTGTGATTGCGTGCAAAATTTCCGCAGGGAAATTCACACAGAAACCATAAGAACCTGGTAACTATTCAGGTCGAAGTAATATGCTCAAAAATAGCCATAACGCCAGTCCCTTCCCCCTGGAAGGGGGAAGGTTAGGATGGGGGTTGGAGGGTGGAATCATCGTACGGCATCTGTTATCCCACACTTCTACCCCCATCCCAGCCTTCCCCCTGGAGGGGGAAGGAGAAAAGCGGCAACGCTTGAGTAGTTACAGAACCGGATTGATCCCCGACAATAAAATGCTTGACCGTTCACCACTTCGGAGTGCACATGAAATTTAAATATTTAATCCTGATCACCGCCACGTTTTTGGGCTGCGGTTCGGGGATTGCTCAAGCGGACACACTGAAAGCGACAATAGAAAAGGCGTTGGCGACTAACCCCGAAGTGTTGGGTGCCGTGGCCAATCGCCAGGCTTCAGAAAATGAGCTTGAAGGGGCGAAAGGATCGCGGCTACCGACAGTCGATTTGAATTTGGGTCGCGGTCGCGAATGGAGCGACACCACCTCGATATCGGATAAGACACTCACTCGGCGGGAAGCGGGCGTTACGTTACGCCAGACACTTTATGACGGTGGTGCCATTTCCGGTGAAGTCTCGCGTCAGGCGGCGCGCTTGCAGGCTCTCGATAGCCGCGTGTTCGACGTTTCCGACTCCGTGGCACAGCGGATTGCGGATATATATCTCGAAAATCTGAAGGCAACTGAACTGTACGATTTAGCCAAAGCCAACCTCGAAGCACACCGTAACTACCGCGAAAAAATACTGGATCGGGTGACGGCCGGGGTCGCGCAACGCGCCGATCTTCAATTGGCGGAAGGCCGCGAAGCGCTTGCGAGTTCTGCGCTGACAACGCGCGAAGCCGGGTTTGAAGATGCCAGGATTCGTTTCCGACGCCTGGTCGGCGAAATGCCCCGAGATTTGGTGCGGCCAGCCTCTATTTCCAGAGCGATACCGGCGCTGCTCGAACTGGCTGGCGAGATCGCTTTTGCAAATAATGCATCACTCAAAGTCGCCAAGGATGAAGTGATTGCGGCAAGAGAAGCCGAGTCTGCCTCGCGGGCGCGCCTCATGCCCGTTGTCTCCCTCGATGCCGGAATGACGCGCAACAGGAATATGGATGGCACACCGGGGAAAAATTTAGATAATACATTGATGCTGATGATGCGGTATAACCTGTTTCGGGGCGGGATTGATAAAGCAAAAATAGCGGAGCTTCACGCACGTTTGACCTCTGCGATGGAATCTGAAAATAACGTGTACCGTACCATTGAAGAAGAGGTCGGGCGTGCATGGGTCGCGCTGAATGCCGCCCGGTCTTCTCTCGATTTTTTGAAAAATCATGCCCAGCATACCGCCGAAGTCAAGGATGCCTACCAATCCCAGTTCGATATCGGCAAGCGCACGATGATCGATCTCATGAATGCCGAAAATGAGCTGTTTCAGGCGAAATCGTCTTATATCAGCGGCCTGTATTCCGTGGAACAGAGCGAGTACCGCCTGCTCGCCGCGATGGGCGGTATGTTGAAAATTTTTAACATCCAACCCTCTCTTGATCCGGTCAAAACTCAAATAGAAAAGCAACCCGAGCCAGAAACCAGACAGCCCGTGCCAGCCAAACAAGCTGCTGAAACTGAAGCTGTGCGCGTGGTGAATGAAGAGAACAAAGCGCCTTTAGAAAATAAAGTGGCTAAAGCACTTGATAGTGTAAGCACTCAAGAACCGCAAGAAAATGTAAAGTTGAAAACGGATTCCCATATCACCAAACCCAAAACCAAACAGGAAGCCAAAGAAGAAGCCAAAGTCGAAGCGGCTGAAAAATCGAGGCTGGAAGGGGATGCCAGAATAGCCGAATTCAAAGCCAGACAAGAAGCCAAAGCTGCAAAAATCAAGGCCAAAGAAGAAGCCAGAGCCGAAGCGGCGAGACTGAAGGCCGAACAAAAAGCTAAAGCCCAAGCGGAAAAACAGGTTATAGCAGAAGCAAAGCAGGCCGAGTTGGATGAAGCTGCACGCGCAAAGGCCGAGCAAAAATTCCAGGCACAAACCGATGCCGGATCAGAAAAACAAGCAACGGAAACCGAAGCGGCAAAAGTGCTCTTATCGCGTATCCCATCGGCTGGGCAGTAATACCGGGCGCATTTTAAAATATACCCGTGTTAATGGACCACAGTCAAAAGTAGGTCGGGCAAGGTTAACCATTGCCTTTCTCGTTTGTCCTTTCTCCCGCTTGCGGGAGATAACCAGCGACTTGCCCGCTTGCGGGCTTAGTCGAATGGCTAGTTGTTTCATCAGAGTTAGAGAGAGGGGATGCACTTGCCCGACATCTGCACCTGCACCTGTATCTGTCCCTCTCCCGCCTGCGGGAGAAGGGAGGCCCACAAACTCAACTGCCGTTAAAACGATAAAATTTTTTGACATCCTCCATCCTTAAACTTCCGCAACAAAACTCTGCACAGCAGAACGACTCGCTCCTTAAATGTCTGGAGGAGTTGTGCTGTATCCATAAACGCCCACGCTCCGGCAGTGCTTTGAAAGCTTCTTTACCGCTGGTGAATGGCTGCCTGACCGTCGAAACATTTATTCGTGCCGCCCAACGCGGCGACCTTATTGCCACAATGACATCATTGCCGTTGGACGAGCTGATGTCAGAGCCGCTCCCTTTGGTGATGCTGGACAGAAGCGGAGAGGCATTTTTGCTGCTATTCGCAAAAGATGACCAGTGCAGGATTTGGGAGGCATCCACCGAATCGTCGAAAAGCCTATCCGTTGCCGAATTGGAGCGCCTGTATGCGGGACAGGCAATTCTGGTGAAACCGGCGCTCAAGCTGGATGAACGAGCTTCTTTTTATGAGCGTGCCCTCAAATCCAGCTCCTGGTTCTGGGGCGCGCTGCTGCGCTACCGCAAGATTTATTTTGATGCCACTTTGGCATCTTTGGCGCTTAATCTGCTGACCATTGCAGGCTCTCTGTTTGCCATGAATGTCTATGACCGTGTGGTGCCCAACCGCGCTTATGAAACGCTTTGGGTGCTGACAATCGGGATGGGCATCGCCTATGTTTTCGAGTTTCTGCTGCGCACCTTGCGCGGCTATTTCGTAGATTATGCCGGCAAGCGAGCGGATATTCTCATCTCATCGATTCTTTACGAGCGTGTGATGGGGCTCAGGCTTGAACATCGCCCCGCATCGGCAGGCTCCATGGCCAGCACGCTCAAGGAGTTCGAGTCGCTGCGCGATTTTTTTACATCGGCGACGATTGCATCACTGGTCGATTTGCCCTTTGTGTTTATTTTCATTGTCGTCATCGGGCTGATAGGCGGCCCGTTGTTCTGGATACCGTTACTTGCGATACCGGTTGTCGCCGGTATCGGTTTGGCGTTTCAGCCGGCCATGAACCGTGCCATCAATCTCAATCTCGCCGAGGCATCTCAAAAGCACGGATTACTTGTTGAAAGCGTTGGCGGGCTGGAAACCGTGAAGAGCCTGTCTGCGGAAGGATATATGCAGGGCAAGTGGGAATCTCTTGTGGAAGCAGCCTCAGTCAGCGGATTTCGCTCCAGGATTCTCGCATCAATCGTGATCAATCTGACCAATTTATTTCAGCAGGCCGTCTATGTTCTTATTATCGTCAAGGGGGTGTATCTGATCGAAGATAACCTGCTCACGACCGGCGGCCTGATCGCCTGCACGATTCTGGGTGGGCGTGCCATGGCACCGCTGGCGCAGATTTCAGCGCTGCTCGTCCGTTATCAGTCCGCAAGCCATGCGTTGCGCGGGCTTAACACTCTGGTGGCAATGGAGCAGGAACGCCCGGAAAAAACACGTTTTCTGCATCGCCCAACACTTTCGGGTGGCATCGTTTTTGACAAAGTCAGCTTTTCTTACCCCGGTCAAAGTGTGTCGGCTTTGACCGACATCTCATTTGAAATTAAACCCGGTGAACGTGTCGCGGTGCTCGGCCGCGTGGGATCGGGAAAGACTACCCTGCTCAAGCTTATTCTCGGGTTGTACCGCCCCAGCGCAGGTTCGATCCGGTTTGACGGTATAGATCAAAACCAGATTGACCCGGTCGATTTGAGAGCTAATCTCGGTTATGTAGAACAAGACTCCAGACTGTTTTTTGGAACGCTACGGGAAAATATCGCTATTGTCCGGGCGGAAGCCGGCG
>Ga0315281_10012427_pt1 | contig 11600 bp, 13 predicted proteins | sample YL17G07_0_MG_FD_204540 | JGI IMG/M metagenome (GOLD analysis project Ga0315281, IMG submission 204540) | Sediment microbial communities from Yellowstone Lake, YNP, Wyoming, USA - YL17G07_0 | ecosystem: Environmental > Aquatic > Freshwater > Lake > Sediment | place: USA: Wyoming | collected... | reverse complement strand
GGCGGAGGCCGCGCGGTACGGGTTATTGGCGCCTCCCGCCACCAGCACCCTGCCGTCGGGTAGCAGGGTGGCGGTGTGATGGATCCGGGCCTCGGCCATGGTGCCGGTGGCGGTCCATGTCCCGGTGCGGGGGTCGTACAGCTCGGCCAGGGCCGCCGCCGCCGAGAGTCCGCCCGTCACCAGGACGAGCCCGCTCGGCAACAAGGTGGCGGTGTGACCCGAGCGGGCCTGGAGCAGATTCCCCGTTGCCGTCCACGAGGACGCAGCCGAAGCGGTGGGAGTCGCGGTGGGGGTCGCTTTGGGAGTTGGGGTTGGCGACGGTCCGACATCCTGCCGCGAGATGAGGTTGATGCCGAGGATGGCGACGACCCCCACGGCCCCCGCCAGCAGGCCGAGGCGCAGGTTCCTGTTCATGGTGAAGGACCTCCGCACCGGCCAGGAGGCGCGGCGCTGTGGGGTCGCGGGCACCCGGTCGAAGACGACATCCAGGACGCGGTTGGCGTCCTCGTGCCGGTTCTCCCTCAGCCACGACCGGAGTGAGCGGGAGATTTCAGGATCGGTGTTCATCTGGCGACCTCCCGCGGCGTGGGGGCGGCTTCGGCGTCGATCGCCGTGCGCATCGCCCGCAGCGCGTAATGCATGCGAGACGCGACCGTCCCCACCGGGATGCCGAGCGCTTCGGCGATCTGGTCGGGGGACAGGTCCAGGTAGTGGTGCAGGACCAGCACGAGCCGATGCTTCAGCGACAGCCGTCGAAAGCCCCGCTCGATCTGGTCCCGGTCGATGATCGAGGTCGTGTGATCCGCCGCCATCGGTTCGTCAACCGGCAGCAGGCGAAGGTTCGGCGCCCACAGGCGCGAGCGATGGCCCTCGGCGTAGCAGGCGCGCACGAGGAGCCGATACGACCAGGCCTCGAAGCGGGCCGGGTCGCGCAGTTGGGGAAGGTCGCGCCAGATGCTCAGCAGCGCCTGTTGCGTGGCGTCCTCGGCGAGGTTCAGGTCGCCCAGGATCCGGTTGGAGACCGCAAGGAACCGATCAGCGAGCCCAGCGGCGAGGCTCGTGAAGGCCTCGCTCTCCCCGCGCTGTGCTCGTTTCACGAGATCGGTATCCATGCTCATACGGTATGGGCAGAGGCAACCGCGGATTCTTCATTTCGTCGGCGAGAATCGCGGCGCCACGGGCCGAGATGAATGAGTGGCGGTCGCCTGGGCGCCCGCCACTCATTCCAGGTTGGATCCGATACCGGCATCGGTGGCCGGTGCGGTGATTCGCCCAGAACGGGGCCCTACGGCTGCCGGGTGAAGGAGGAGGTCTCGTAGATCGCGGTCTGGGCCATGAGTTCGCCCAGCAGCGAGGCACCAGGAGTACAGGATGGGCAGTCGTCTCTGACCATGTCGATCGTGAGCCTATTACCGCTGATCGCAAAGTGATACGTGATGTAGTAGGTGCCGGAATCGCCGGCCTCGAAGGTCGACGCGTCGACCACGCGGTAGACGCCGCTCCATCCGACCGCGGAGCGTTCGTATAGAACGAGTGTCTTCGGGACGTTCGGATCTGCGGCCGGGCCGCCGAAGATGATGGTGTAGTGGTTGGTCGTACCGCCCGGGCAGGTCCACTCACTGAGGGCCATCTGCTCGGCCGTATAACCGGCGGCCAGCACAGTGGCTTTCTGTTGCTCGCAGGTCACATCTGGGGTCACCCACCGCCCGACGAGGGCTGTTTCGGAGGCGGTCGGGGTTGGCGACACGCCTGGCCCGCCGACCCCACCCAGCGGGAGCAGTTTGATTCCAACAATCGCAACCAGGATCACGGCAGCGGCCGCGGCCGCAATGCGCACGAACGTGTTCATTCGGGGGAACCTCCGCGCCAGCCAATCGGCTCGGCGCTGTGGGGTCGCGGGGAGTTGGTCGAGCACGGCGTCCAGGACGCGGTCCGGGAGCTGGGTGACGCCCTCGTCCAGCCACGACCGAACGATGCGGGTGACGTCGCGTTCGGTGCTCACAGCGAGCCCTCCCGTCTGGTCGGACGAGCGTCGGCGTCGAGCGCCGCGCGCAGGCCGCGCATCGCGTGATGAAGTCGAGAACGAACCGTCCCGAGCGGGACGCCGAGCGTGTCGGCGACCTCCGAGAGCGGCAGGTCGAGGTAGTGGTGCAGGACCACCACCGCACGATGTTCCATGGAGAGTCGCCGGAATCCGCGCTCGAGCTGGTCGCGATCGATGACCAGGCCCGTGCCATCCGCGCCCATCGGCTCATCAGCCGGCAAGAGGCGAAGATTCGGCGCCCAGCGACGGGTCCGGCGGGCCTCGGCGTAGCAGGCGCGCACGAGGAGCCGGTACGACCAGGCGTCAAAGCGCGCCGGGTCGCGGAGCTGCGGGAGGTCTCGCCAGACGGTCAACAGCGCCTGCTGCGTCGCGTCCTCGGCAAGGGCGGTGTCGCGCAGGATCCTGTGCGCCACCGCATGGAGCCGATCCCCCACGGCCACGGCGAGGCTTGCAAACGCCCCTTCGTCGCCGCGTTGCGCTCGTACCACGAGTTCGGTGTCCATGCCTCTCCGCATCCTGCGCCGGTCAGAACGGCGCATTCACACGGTATGGGCAGCGTCAGGGCGCGGGCGACTCAATCTTCGGCGGCGCTCAGTCCAGGACGAGCAGATGGACCGGGATCGGCGGCAGGCCCTCGTAGGTCTCGGTCAGGGCCGGCATGGCACCTGCCGGCACCTCCAGCGCGCGAAGCGCGGCATCGGTGAACATGGCGTACGGCCGCGGCCCGATCACCTCGTGGGCATGGTTCTTCAGCAGCCGATGGGCAACGATCACGTCCGGGCCGGCCAGTTCCTCGCGGCCGAGGATGCGCTGGGTGACGTAGTCGCCGTGGTGCAGCACGAACTTGAGCCCCAGGTTGACCACGCCCGCGCACGAGTTGCAGTCGCAGGTCCACTCGGAGCGGCCCTTGGCCAGCCGCTGGACGAAGGCGGCATGGCAGGTCCGAAGCCACTCCCCCAACGACTCCCCGTGGAGCGCCTCCGGGCCGTCGGGGGCCACCGCGAAGATGGCATCGCCCTCGAACTTGGCGAGCTGAAAGGCCGGTTCCAGCCGGGAGGCGACGGTGTCGAGCAGGCTCGACACCAGGGAGTAGGCCGGGGCGGGCTCATCGACGTTGATGAGGAGTTCCACGTGGGCATCGGTCACCCGCTGCAGGAAGGCGGTGTAGCCGGAGATGTCGGCGAGGAGCAGAGCCCCACGTTGTCGAGAAGCTGGACCGATGGAGATGCTCATGGGCGCCCATTGTGGCGCATCGGCCGCGGGCGCCTGGTCGACCCTGGGTGGCGGCCACAAGGCTCACTCCCCGCGCCGGGATGATCGACGTATTCGCCGGGCGCATCAGATCACGCCGATCCGCAGCGTCCGGCGGCGCGCCATGCGTCACGGGAATCAAGCGTCACCAGAGGCGCCCGAGCGGCGCGATTCGATGCCTGCCGCGAATAACCGGCGCCGATGCCGGCGGCGCTAACCCGGGCCCACCGCATCACCGCCTGCGCGGCCCGGCAGGCCGATCGATGCCACGGCAACCACCGCTATGATCTGCCGGTGAGTCGAGGACGGTGGATCGTCGGGATGGCCTGGCGGGCAGCCATCGCCGTCTCGCTGATCCCCGGCGCCCTGCTGGCCGCGCCGAGCAGCGGGGCACTCCTCTTCTTCGTGCCATACGGGGTGGTCGGGGCCGTGCTGGTCACGCGGCGGCCGCGCAACCCGGTCGGCTGGCTGCTGCTGGCGGCGGGCTGGGCCTACGTCCTCGCCGACCGCAGCGCCCCCTCGGCCGCGCCACTGATTGCCGGCGCGGCAAGCTGGCAGGACGAACTGCTTGCCTGGCTGGGCGGCTGGGCGGCGCAGGCGATCTTCGCGATCTTCTTCGCCATGACGATCCTCTTCCCAGAAGGCAGACTGCCGGTCGGCCGGCGGGGCGTCGCCGCCCGCATCGCGCTGGGCGCATCGGTCGCCATGGTGGTCCTGGTCGCGATCCTGCCAAGCATCGGCGTCAACGCCACGGACGCACCGAACGGGACCTTCGCCCCCAACCCGTACGCGCTGCTGCACGGCGACACCTGGGACCAGGTCCGGCCCGACGCGCTGCTCATCGTGGCCCTTGCGACGCTGGTTATCGGCGTGCTGCTGATGGGCGTTCGCTTCGTCCGATCGCGGGACCTGGAAAGGCAGCAGTTGCGCTGGCTGATGACCAGCCTGGCGCTGATCACGCTGACGATCGTGGGCGCGATGGTGCTCACCATCCTCTTCCGCACGACGGCGGACTGGGTCTGGTACGTGGTGGTGTTGGCTCTCCCGACGCTGCCAGTGGCGGTGGGGGTGGCCGTCCTCCGCTACCGCCTGTACGAGCTCGACCTGATCATCAACCGATCGATCGCCTACCTGCTGCTGACGGCGCTGCTGGCGGGGCTCTACGCCGGCGCGGTCTCGCTCTTTCAGAAGATCTTCGTGGGCCTCACCGGGAATCCCTCGGATGGGGCGATCGTCCTGTCCACGCTCTTGCTGGCATCGGTCTTCACACCGGTGCGCAAGTACCTCGAGGCCATCGTGGATCGGCGCTTCAAGCCGGCCCACCATGGTCCCGTGGCCGCCGCCGGCACGGAGGGTAGCGCGGCATTCCCCGAACTCGCGGACTGGGAGACGCGCATGGAACAGGTCGCGCGCCGAGTGTTCGAGGAGCAGCGCACCGGCGACTCCATCTCTCACTAGCGGCGACAGTAGCCCCGCTTGTGCTCGTCGGCCGGAGGCGTGAAACTGGATCACGAATCGCAGGTTAGCGCCACAATCGCGCGATGCGCAGGTGGGATCCGGAGGTCGCGGTCCATCGGCCTCGAGGGGCTTCGGCGCGGCGCCACTCCGTCGGAACGACGCTCGCCGCGTTGATGCTGGTCGCCGTCCTCGCGGCCTGCGGGTCAGGTGGCGCGTTCCAGCCCTTGCCGTCGCATGGTGAGCCACAGATCGGGGTCGCGTATCCGGTGACCTTCTCTTGCCCGGTCTCGTTCACCATCGGCGATACCTGGTGGGACTTCGACAACTCGCCCTCGATCCATTGGCCACCTGATGGTCCGCACGGACCGCTTGACGTCGTCATGGAGCCCCACGCGGTGCCCGGCGTCCTGACCCTCACCTCATCCAACAGCGGGGTATTCGTGGCCGATGTCGACCACTCGAGACTGCGCGTGAGCAGGTCGCCGGCGGGCGGGCGCAATCCTGGCGGCTGCCTCTGAAGGACGCGAGCGGTCAACCCGCTCCGCCCGCGCGACGACCGACTGGGTCGGGTACGTGGTGGTGTTGGCCCTCCCGACGCTGCCGGTGGCGGTGCGAGTGGCCGTGCTGTAGCGCCCGATTAGAGCGGGCGAAACATCGGCATCGGGATCGGGATGAGGTAGTAGGTCGCCCCGCTCCCCACCCCCAGCTCACAGGTGCGGCCTAGCTGCTCGCCCGAGCGTCCATCGCCGCTGCCAGCGCCAGGATGACGCCAGGGTCGACCGAGCCGACCACGCCCTGCGCTCCCCAGGCTTCGACATAGAAGATGACGTTGGACACGCGCCACGCGAACAGGACATAGTCGAATGCGGGCAGGACCTCGAACGAACCCTGCATGCCGAATGCGTCCGTCCCCAGCACATCTGCCGCGAGGGCAGCCACCGGGGCGATCCCGCCGGCTGCCTGCTGCCGGCTGCCGAAGTCGTGCGCGACGAGCGTGAACGTGATCGTGGCACCTGCCTCATCCTCGAACAGCATGCCGCCAAGCACGAGTGCCCCGTCGGACTTGGGGTCCCCCGGCTGGCGGGTCGAAGCTGGCGGGATGAACACGTTCTCGTAGCCGCCGAGGTAGCCCTGCTCACCCACCGGCAGCCCGAGCACGGCCGGCACGTAGTTGTCACCGGCTCCGGTCTCGGAGAACTTGGTCTGATCCGGGGGTGCATCCGCACTCGGCACCAGCAGCGCCAGGTCGTCGGCCGAGAATCCGGACGGCGGCAGCGAGATCGCTGGAGACGGCGAGCCGGACGCGGGCTGGCTCGACCCGGGGCTGGAGCAGGCCGCCAACAGGGCGGCACCAAGGACCGCCACCAGGAACCGGCGCCGAGGAGCACGGATCGGTGTCATGGAGCCAGGATGCTACGCCTCGGCGATGACCGCGATCGAGATGCGCAGGCCCTCGATGTCGAGCGGGTGGCGCGCCCCCTGTCGGGCCGGCGGGTCGACCGGAAACCAGCGCGCCCACTCTTCGTTCATGCCGGGAAAGTCGGCGGGGTCGCGCAGGATGAAGGTGGCGCTGGCGACCTTGTTCATCGAGCTGCCGGCGGCGGCGAGGATCGCCTCCACGTTGCGCAGGCACTGGCGGGTCTGCTCCTGGATGGTCGGACCGACCACGCTGCCATCGGTCGGATCAAACGGCCCCTGGCCCGAGACGAAGACGAGCCCCCCGGCGACCACCGCCTGGCTGTAGGGGAATGCCCCTGTCGCATGGCCGGCGGTCCCGGCCGCGTTGGCGGTGTTGATGATGCGTTTCGCCACAAATGACTCCTTTCGACGCCTGCCATTCGAAGTTGACGCTACTGCAACCACCGCGAACGCTATACGCAGGCTCTCGAGGTTCTGCCAGTGGCGCGCCCCCTGCCGGGCCGGCGGGTCGACCGGAAACCAGCGGGCCCACTCCTCGTTCATCCCCGCGAAATCGGCCGGGTCGCGGAGAAAGAAGCTGACGTTGACGATCCTGTCCATCGAGCTGCCGGCCGCCAGCAGGATCGCCTCGATATTGCGCAGGCATTGCCGCGCCTGCTCCTGGATGGTCGCGCCAACCACGGACCCATCGGACGGATCGAACGGACTCTGGCCCGACACAAAGACCAGGTCCCTCGCCACCACCGCCTGGCTGAACGCGAATCCACCGCCGGCGTAGCGGGCCGTCCCCGGGGCGCCGGGGGTGCTGATGATGCGCCTGCTCATGGGCCCGCTGGTCGCCTGCTATGCCGACGCCAGGCCGAGGTCATCGCGCACGACCTCGCGCAGGGCGTCGAGCGGCAGCGGGCCGTGGGTCAGCACTGCATCGTGGAAGCGCCGGATGTCGAACGCGGAACCGAGTGCCGCCTCCGACTCGCGACGCAGCGACAGGATCTCCAGCTGGCCGACCTTGTAGGCCAGGGCCTGCCCGGGCCAGCCGATGTATCGGTCCACCTCGTTGGCGATGTTATTGAGCGCCAGCGCGGAGTGCTCGGCCATGAAGTCGATCGCCTGCTGGCGTGACCAACCGAAGGCGTGCATCCCCGTGTCGACCACCAGCCGGCACGCTCGCCAGGCATCGAACGAGAGCATCCCGATCCGATCCAGATCGCCGGAGTACAGGCCCATCTCGTTGGCCAGGCGCTCGGAATAGAGGCCCCAGCCCTCCACGTAGGCGGTGGTCATCCCGTTGCGCCGGAAGATCGGCAGGTCGGTCAGTTCCTGGGCGATGGCGACCTGGAGATGGTGCCCCGGAACGGCCTCGTGGAAGGCGAGCGCCTCCGCCTCGTAGCGCGGGCGGGTGTCGGGGGCATAGGTGTTGATGTAGTAGCGACCCGGGCGGCTGCCGTCCTCCGACGGCTCGCGGTAGTAGGCGATGGTGGTGTGCCGCTCCTCGTGCGCCAGCATGCGGGTCACCACGCACCGCGCCTGGGGCAGGCGGCCGAACCAGGCCGGGATGGCGTCCTGCGCGCGCGCCAACGAGCGCTCGGCGACTCCCACGATCTCATCGCCGGTCGCGAAGTGCACCGATGGGTCGGATCGCAGGGCGGCGCGGGTGGCCTCCAGCGAGTCGGTCCCCAGCACGTGTGCGCCGAGCGCGGCCATCTCCCCGTCGATGCGCGCCACCTCCTCGAGCCCGATCCGATGCAGCTCCGCGGCCGAGCGGTCGGTGGTCGTATGCGCACGCACCAGCGAGTCATAGATCTCCGAGCCGCCGGGCAGGTTGCGGAGGCCAACGTGCGCCTCATCTCGTCCGAGCGGCAGCGCCTCCTCGGCAAGGAACGCTCGGTAGCGCGCGAAGGCGGGGCGCACCACCTCGCTGACTGCCCGCTCCAGGTCGGCGGAGAAGACGCGCCATTCCGGCTCGGGAAAGTCCGCGGGACGCTCCGCGAGGGGCGCCAGCAGCGCCCACTGCGCGGTCGGCAGCTGCAGGAGCTCGTCCAACTGATCGAGCACCATCTCGATCGAATGCGCGACCGCGTCCCGGCCCGACGCCCGGCCCCGGCGCAGCGCCAGGGCCAGCTCGCCGAGCCACGGACCCATTGCCCGCCAACGGGCCAGCATGGCTGCGCCGTCGGCCGGCGAGCGGAGCGGTTGGAAGGTGGCCACGTTCATGAACGCGGATTGCGGCCCGCCCATCGCATCGACCGTAAAGGTCACGGAGTCCGCGGCCAGCAACGCCAGTTGGGTGTCGATCGCCGAGAGCAGGGCGGCGCGGGTCAGGCGCGCCTCGGGATCAGCGGCGTTCGGCGGCAGGGCACTCACCCGCTCGCGCAGCCCCTCGAAGCGCGCGCGGAGGAAGTGGCGCCCCGCCACGGTCAGGTCGGGCAGGCGGTCGTCGTAGCGATGATCCCCGACCGCGGTGCCCTGCATCGGGTCCGCCAGCAGGTAGGCGTCCCAGTAGGCCTCCGCCAGTTCGTCGAGCGTGGAGGCGTGCCCCTCCTCCACCGGGTGCATCGGTCCCGTCGCTACGCCCGGGCCATCACGGCGCGCTCGGCGAGCGCGATCGGCAGGGTCCCGGAACTGGTCAGCGCGTCGTGGAAGTCGCGCATGGCGTCGGCATCGGCGATGGTCGTCCCGCGGACGCCCAGGAAGCGGTCACGGATGCGCAGGATCTCCAGGCAGCCGGTGAGATACGAGCTGGCCTGCGTCGGCCACGAGCAGTAGCGGGTCACCTCGGCGATGGCCGTGACCTCGGTCATCGACGAATGGGCCAGCATGAAGGTGACCGCCTCGGCGTGCGTCATCTCGCCCATGTGCAGGCTGGTGTCGACCACGATCCGCGCGGCCCGGAAGAGGGCCGCCTCGTACTGGAACATGACGTGGCGCAGGTCGGTGTAGAAGCCGGCCTCCCGCATCATGCGCTCCGCGTAGAGGGCCCAGCCCTCGGCGAAGTAGCTGGTGCCGAAGACCTGCCGGGCGGCGGACGGGTTGAGCTTGGCCATCACCAGGTGCCAGTGGTGCCCGGGGTAGGCCTCGTGGACCGCGGTGGAGGGGATGCTCGGATAGGAATTGGACTCCAGCCGCTTGGCGATCTCCGCCTCGCTCGCTCCATCGGGCGGGAACGGCACGAAGAAGTGGCCGTGCATCGACGACGAGAACGGCGGCGGGTCCTGGTAGCTGGCGACCGCCAGAACGGGACGCTGGAACGGCGGCGACGGCTCGACCGTGCACTCCTCGCCGGGCGGGAAGCTGACCAGCCGCCGCTCGACCAGGAAGGCGCGGGCTTTGGCGGTCCACTGCTCGTAGCCAATTCGCATCGCCTCGGGGGTGAGCGGGTGATCCTTGTTGAGGTCCTGCAGGACGGCATGCCAGTCGTCGTGGCCGGCCAGCTCGCGAGCCCCACGTCGCAGGTCGGCGCTCAGCTCCTCGATCTGTCCCCGGGCGCGCTCGCGGAGGGCCCGAGCGTCGAAGGTGAAGAGCTCGGCCTTCTGCAGGATGCCGTTGTAGCGATCCTCACCGAAGGCCCAGTCCCCGGTGGCGTGCGGCTCCATGGCCTTGAGGAAGTCGGCGTAGGCCTCCAGCTCATCGGCGGCGTTGGCGCCGGCCGCGGCCAGCGGGCCGCGCAACTCGGCCGCCACCTGGGCCGGCAGCAGCTCGCGGGTGTAGTGCGCACCGGCGCGCGCCTGGTTGATGGCCCGCTTCAAGAGCAGCGGCGAGACGAGTTCCGGCTTCAGGTTCTTGCGTCCATCGGCCAGGTTTTGCGGAAGCTTCTGGAGGCGGGCGATGGCGGCTTTGACCAGCTCGGCCTCCGGACGAATGCGATGCAGGAAGAGGATGAAGACACCGTCCAGGCCGGGGTCCAGGTAGGTGTCCGGCGCGCGGCGCCACGACTGCCACTCGTCCCGGATCAGCTCGTCATGGAGGCGCGCGATGATCAGGTCGCGGTCGATCGTGTCGTCGAAGGAGAGGCTGACGGGGTCGAAGGCCTCGAAGGTGGCGAGCCAGGACGTGGCGGACGTGTGGCGCTGTTCGAAGGCGGCGGCTGACAGGTCGTCGAGCTGATGGTCGTAGGCAGTCAGGCCCAGGGTGCTGGACTGCACCGGGTGCTCGGCGTGGTGCTCGTGCAGGAATTGCCCGACCAGGTCGGCGAAGGAAGCCAACGGGGGACCCCCCTTTTGATGCGTGGATCCGTTACGGAATGCTGACGGCGCGAAGGTTACCCGACCGACCGCGCCGATGTCGCGTCACTGCGCAGCATTCAGTGGCGCATGCCGCCGAAATCGCTTGACATCCGGTTCACCCAGGCATGAAGGTTAACCGCGAGGTTAACTGATGGCACGGCTGAATCGGCGCGATGATCTGGACACCTTCTTCGATGCGCTCGCCAACGAGCATCGTCGGGCGATCGTCGAAGTCCTGGCCCTGCATCCGGATTCGATCAGCCACCTCGCGCGGATGCGGGGCCTCTCCCTTCCGGCGATTCACAAGCACATCAGGATCCTCGAGTCCGCGGCCCTGGTGGCCCGCAGGAAGACGGGCCGGACCACCTTCCTGACCCTGCGCCGGGAAGCGCTGGGCGTCCTGCAGGCCTGGATCGGCCGATTCCACCTCTACTGGGGGAGCGAGGCAGAGACCCTCGCCAACTACGAGCGTTACCTGGTCAACGAGGAGACACCGTGAAGAAGTTCCTGTTCCTGTACGTCGGTTACTGGGAGTACACCGACAAGATGAAAGAGGCGTGGGGCGCCTGGTTTGCGTCGGTCGGGCCGCACCTGGTCGATGGCGGCAGCCCGCTTGGCCCCGGACGAGAGTTGAGCAGGGCCGGCATGCAGGATCTGACCCCGGACAGCGGGACACTCATCACCGGGTACTCGATCGTCAGCGCGGAGAGCATGGAACACGCCGAGCGGCTCCTCGACGGCATCCCGTTCATCGACAGCGTGCGCGTCTACGAATGCATGTCGATGTGACTACACTGGCGCTCCCATGGGAGCCACCGAGACAGTCGATCTCTTCTTCGAGCTGATCAACGACGAGCGTCGCGAGGATGCGGTCGCGCTGTTTGCCGAGAACGCGGTGCTCGGCATCTCCGTTCCCGGCTCCGATGAGCGCACCAACCTGCGCGGCCGCGACAAGGTGGGCGGCTGGTTCATCCGTGCCGGTACCGGCTTCCGCATGTACGCCAACGACGGCCGCTCCATGGGCGCCTCGTACATTGCCGACGTCACGGTGATGCGCCCCGGCGCGCCCTCGATGCACGTCGAGGCCAACTTCCGCGTCGAGGGGGCGCACATCGTGAGCCTCTTCCTGCAGCCGCTCTAGCGGCGCTTCACCGGCGCGCGCCCTGCACCCGCCCGGCGGGCATTACGGCCAAGATGACACCTCG
>Ga0315281_10012425_pt1 | contig 11600 bp, 9 predicted proteins | sample YL17G07_0_MG_FD_204540 | JGI IMG/M metagenome (GOLD analysis project Ga0315281, IMG submission 204540) | Sediment microbial communities from Yellowstone Lake, YNP, Wyoming, USA - YL17G07_0 | ecosystem: Environmental > Aquatic > Freshwater > Lake > Sediment | place: USA: Wyoming | collected... | reverse complement strand
ATGGAACGATGCCGGGAGTTCATTGCGAGGTGTCCAGACTCGGTCGAGGGCTTCGCCAGGCTCGGGAGCACCCAGCACGAGATGGCGGAATATGGGAAGGCCATCGATACTTTCGAGGCTGCGCTCATGGTCAACCCGGGGAACAAGGAGCTATGGAACAACGTGGGCTACACCTGCTTTTGCGCGGGCTTCCTGGAGAAGGCCCTTCAATGCTTCGACAAGGCCATAGAGATCGACCCGAGCTACAAGCATGCCTGGTACAACAAGGGGTATGCGTATCACGGGGCCGACCTCCTGGAGGACGCGATCAGGTGCTATCAGAAGGCGATCGGATTGGACCCATTCGACAGAGTCCTGTGGAACAACCTGGGGAACGCGATGTACAACCTGGGAAGATATGCGGACTCGATCCCGAAGTTCGTCGAGGCCATAAGGGTCGACCCCGATTATGAGATAGCTTGGAACAACATCGGCAACGCGTTGGAGAAGATGGGCCTGAACAAGGAAGCCATCCCGTTCCATGACCGCTCCCTCGAGATCAGACCGGACTTCGACTATGCTCTCTATGCGAAAGGTGTGTGCAAATCCCTCACCGGGGATCCGGAGGGAGGTTACGATCTGGTGCTTGAGTCGTTGGACCTGAATCCGTCCTATGATGAGGCCTGGAAGGCCAGGTCGAAGATCGCGGTACAGATGGGCAGATACGACGAGGCCCTGATATCGATAGAGGAGGCCCTCGCCCTAAACCCCGAATATGATCAGGGGTGGACGGAGCGAGGGGAGATCCTTCTGGCGGTCGGAGACTCCGAGGCGGCGCAAGCATCGTTCGAGATGGCCCTCAGATGTCTGGAGGACATACACCCGGATACGGTCGTGGGAACCGCCGCGCTCGTCCGGAGAGGAGGGGTACTGGCCAGACTCGGAAGGTACGACGAGGCACTAGCCAATCTCGAGACAGTCGCCCTGAAAGGGAAATTGAGTGCGACGACAATCCCGATGGTGCTCGAACTGCGACGGTTCCTCAACAAGTGGGAGCTCCCGCCGTCCCTCAAGGAGATCGCGGAGAGATCCGAAGAACATTCGGTGAGACTCGCGCTCGCAAGCTTCCTGGTGGACACCGGGGACTGGCAGACCGCGGAAAGCGTGCTTTCTGCGATCGATCACGCGGATGACGACGCTGAACTTCATTTCATGAAGCTGAAGGTCAAGGTGCTCCTCGGCGACCCCAAGGCTCTGTCGAAGCTCGCGCGGATGGCTCGGGAAGATGGATTGAGAGCGTCCATCGAGCGTTTCGAGGCAGAGGTCATGGAAGCAAAGGGGGATCTTAGGGGGGCGTTGAAGGCTTATGCGAGGGCATTTGAGATTACTCCGTCGGATCGGTTGGCAGCGCTGGGTCTCGCCAGGATCAGGCTCCGATCTAGGGAGGCCAGGGGGGCCCTTCAAGCCGCCGACTTGGCATTGGGGATCGACCCGAAGGACTGGGAGCCGCACAGGATCAAAGCGGATGCATACGAGATTCTTGGAGAGCATGAGAAAGCAGCTAGAGAGGTCGAGCATGCAAAGGAGCTCCTGGTCCTCTCCGGTTTCGGGCAAGAGGACTCCAGCGGTGATACTAGTTGACCGATCTTCGCCTGAGGAAGAGACACAGGCTGAGGCTGAAGGAGATAGCATCCATCGCTCGTCAGATTGACGAGGCGCTCGGAACGAAGAGCTTCACCGAGGACGATGTTGTGGACATGGCGGAGGGCCCGGACTACGATGTTGTCTTCGTCAACGGGAAGATACTCGCGTTCACGCCTGATGGAGTGCCGTTCCTCACCGTCAGGGGTCTGCTGAAATACACTCCGACAAGGCGGTTCGTCACCGTGGATATGGGTGCGATCAAGTTCGTCTACAACGGTGCGGACGTCATGGGGCCTGGGATCGTCGACTCCGATCCTGGGATCAAGGAAGGCGACCTCGTATGGGTCCGGGACGTGAACAACCTTCGTCCGCTGGCGGTAGGCCGGGCATTGATGGATTCTGCAGCGATGAAGCGGAAGGAGAGGGGCAAGGCGGTCGGCTCGATACTCCACGTGGGCGACAAGCTCTGGCAGGTGGACGAACCGAAGCCGGAATCCGAAGAGACTGGGGAAGAACCGCCCGAAGAATGAGCGTCAATCCCTTTGGGATTGGCATTTCAGCCTGGTTATCTGGCTGCCCTGAGAAGTTTTATAAGCGAACAAGATAATACTGCGTCAGAGGGATGCACAGTGACAATTCTGAAGAAGAAGTCATTTCCCACCACTGAGGGATCTGGACAGAGGGAGTCAATAACCGGAGAACAGTACATCGATCTCACGGACATGACCTTCGAGGACGAAGGCATGTCGGGGCTCGAGGACGCGAGGACCGTCGTCAAGGTCGGAGAACTTTTCAGGTACGAGGATCTGTCATCGCTCACGAGCGAGATATACAGCGACAACATAGTCGTCGTCGACTATACCTCCATCGCGAACGACGATCTGACGATGAAGCGCGTCACGGCTGAGCTGAAGAACGTCGCCCGGGATGTCGACGGCGATGTTGCGGGGGTCGGGAAGAACCTCCTGATGATAACGCCGCGGGGCGTCAAGATCGACAGGAACAAGGTCAAGGGCGGCTTCTGAGAGCACCTATTCTCCAGTTCTGAGTCAACAGCTTGAGCGATGGCTCCAGTCACGTCTACTCTGCTATAGGCGGTGTGGCCATGAACTGTCCGTCTCTGAAGATCAAGGTGAGATAACCATGGTGGATCTTGGAGTGCCGCATCTTCACAGCCCGGATCCGAAGTTGCACATCGGTCTCGCCGACGTCTACGAACTTCAGGAGTATGGTGCCGTCTGCCAAGAAGTCCTCGTGGTACGGTCCGAACTGCCCTCCGTTCTGCTGCGTCTCTGAGATCAGGAAGGTCGTGACGCCTAGCCTCTTCAAGAACCCGAAGAAATGGAACAGCTCCTGTCTGGGGTTCTGGATGCTCGCAAGGGAGTAGATGGCCGTCAGCGAATCGATCACAACGATCTCCACGCCCTCGTTCTCCACCTTCTTCCTCAGGTACTCCTTCAGTATCTTGAACCAGTCCCTACCGACATCCGCATCTGTGTGCTCCAGCCTCAGACGGCCTATGTCCACGATGAAGAACTTGCTCTCGTCTATCCCAGGGAATCCGAGCATGTCCATCGCCGTGAGGAGGCTCTCCTTGCTCTCCTCGATGCTGACGTAGAGCACGTTGACGCCCTTCTTCTTGACGTTGTTGTATAGAACGTTGAGGGCGACGGAGGATTTCATGGTACCCGGGGTCCCGGCGAGGAGGACGACATGACCTTTCTTGATTCCTCCTCCTATCTTGTTGTCAAAACCGTCAATGAACATCTGTATTCTGTCGCTCGACTCACCTTGTCCGGACTCCGTAGAAAGTCCTCCCGCGGTTGCCATTGGAGAATATGGATGAGTCTGGGTTTTTAAAAGCATTTGTGCTTCATTATCAGAACTCAAAATGACTCCCACGGGCCGCTCTGGCTCACACTCCTCATGGTGTCGAATAGGCTCAATATGCTTATAAACGCCCAAGTTGTGTCATCATCGTTGTCAAATCACAAGATAATACACGATTCAGTTCACGGTGGGATCAAGCTTGATGGCGTGTCCCTCGCACTGCTCGAGGTCCCAGAACTGCAGCGCCTCCATAGCATACACCAGCTCGGCCTCGCGAACCTCGTCTATCCCGGAGCGAACCACACGCGCTTCGAGCATTCCCTGGGCACATTCGCCGTCGCCAAGAGGATTTGCTCGTCACTTCAGATGGATGAAGAGGAGGCGCGGATCGTCGAGTGCGCCGCCCTGCTCCACGATGTCGGGCACCTGCCGTACTCTCACACGCTGGAATTCGTACTGCACGATCAGTTCGGCATTGACCACGCCGAGATCTCGAGGAGGCTCATTCGTGGCGAAGGGACGGTCCTCTCGGACTCGGACAAGAAGATACTGGGAGACTACTCGACGATTCCAGACACGCTCGAAAGGCATGGGATCGACCCGAAGGATGTAGCGAAGCTCCTCGAAGGAGTGGTCACTGCGTCATCGACTCAGAGGACCCTTGGGAGACACAGGAATCAGGCCCACTTCAACGAGAAACGCTACCTGTCCCAGCTCGTCATCGGCCCAGTGGACGTCGACCAGCTGGATTACCTCAAGCGAGATGCTCACTATACGGGGGTCGCGTACGGGGTGATCGACCTCGACAGGCTCGTGGAGACCATGCAGGTCTTCAATGGCGACCTGGTCATCGAGAGGGGAGGACTGAGCGCGATCGAGGGCATGCTCGTGGCGAGGGCGCTGATGTTCTCAGCCGTGTACTTCCACAAGACGGTGAGGATCGCGGAGCTGATGTTGGCCAAAGCAGTCGAGAAGATCGGGAAGAGGGAGATAGATAACGTCCAAAGCATGACCGACTCGACGCTTCTCTCCTACCTGGTTGACAAAGGCGGCTATTTCCAGGAGATGGCCACTCTGATCAAGTACAGACGTCTTTTCAAGAAGGCGTACGCCGTCCCGACGGCCGCCCTCGACCATGAGCAATGGACGAGCGTGGACGCGATGGGAGACATAAACACCCGACGCTCCACGGAGGACGAGATCGCGCGACGTGCAGGGGTGTCTTCTGAGCATGTGATAATCGATGTCCCATCGAGCGAGCTCGAGATATCCGAGCCAAGGATATCGCTCACTGACGTGAGAATACTGGATGACGGCAAGGTGAAGATGCTGCCCAGGATAAGCACCATCGCAACCTCTCTTCAGATGAGACGGTCACATGAGTCGGCGGTGATGGTCGCTTGCCCCGAGCACGAGAAGGCGAGCGTCGCCCGGGCCGCCAGAAGGATACTTGGCTTCTAGCCTTTCATGACTCCTAGTGGCACCATGCGGGCGACCATCCTCGATATCCCAGCGCCGTGCGCCACGTTCACGACTGCGTCCACGTCCTTGTACGCGCCTGGTGCTTCCTCCACTAGGCCTTCCTTTGACGCGGCTTTGATGTAGATCTTGCGGGATTGCATCATCGAGAGGACCTGCGCATAGCTGAAGGACTTCGTTGCCTTGGTCCGAGACATTATTCTTCCAGCTCCATGGCAGGTGGATCCCCAGGTCTCCTTCATCGCCTTCGGGGTTCCCACGAGCACGTAGCTCGCTGTGCCCATGTCCCCTGGTATCAACACAGGCTGGCCGACCTTGCGATACTTCTCTGGGACTTCTGGCCGAGTGCCGTCGAAGGCCCGCGTCGCGCCTTTCCTATGCACATAGACCTTCCGCTTCTTGCCCTCGAACTCGTGCTCCTCGAGCTTGCAGATGTTGTGACAGACGTCGTATACGACCTTCATCCCGAGGTCCTCGGGGTTCATACCCAAGGTCATTTCGAAGGATTGCCGGACCCAGTGCAGTATCATCTGCCTGTTCGCCCACGCGTAGTTCGCCCCGGCGCTCATCGCCTTAAAGCAGTTCATGCCTTCTTCAGAATTCACAGGTGCACAAGCTAGCTGCCGGTCGGGCACGTCGATGCCATAGGTCTTCAGGGCGCCCTCCATGATCCTAATGGAATCACTGGCGATCTGATGCCCGCATCCCCTTGACCCGGTATGGATCAGGACCGTGATCTGGCCGACAGAGTCGATCCCGAACGCCTTCGCGGCCTCGGGATAGAATATCTTGTCCACTTTCTGTATCTCCAGAAAATGGTTCCCAGCACCAAGTGTGCCCAGCTGAGGTGCTCCGCGCTGTTTCGCCTTCATCTCCACCTTCGACGAGTCAGCGGTCCTCATCCTTCCGTTCTCTTCACAGGATGCCAGATCCTCTTTGGAGCCATAGCCCTTGGATACCGCCCATTCCGCCCCGCCCTCGAGCACGTCATCCATCTCATCGATCGACAACCTGACCTTGCCCTTCTCGCCGACCCCTGACGGGACGTTGTCATAGATCATATCGATAAGCTTCTTGATGTCTTCGGCGTGGTCCTCGGCCCTGAGGTCTGTCCGGACCAGCTTCACGCCACAATTGATGTCATATCCGATGCCGCCGGGTGAGATGACTCCCGATTCTGCGTCGAACGCCGCCACGCCTCCGATCGGAAAGCCGTACCCCCAATGAATGTCGGGCATCGCAAGCGACTTGCCTACAATCCCGGGCATGCACGCGACGTTCGCCGCTTGTTCGGGGGCGTTGTCCTCTTTCACGGACCTGATCATCTTGTCATCCGAGTATATGACGGCCGAGGTGGTCATGCAGGGCTTGAAGGACCTAGGAATCTCGAACCTGTATTCATCGAGCTTCGTCATCGTGCCTGTCCAAGTCATCGTCTCACACCTTTCAGTTGCGACCCTGTTCTTCGTATATCAAAGTTATGCATGACCAATCGCGCTGGCTTAAGATCTCCTTCAGAAAGTCGAGAACTGGATGGAGACGGTCACGGAGTCAGTGGTCTTTTGCAGAGGCCAGAGTATATATAGCTCCCCCGGACTAATTCTTTCTGCAACCTGAATCTGGACTCCAAGAATTAATGCGTCCGATTTCATGATACGCAACGAACGCTCCCCCCGAGGTGTTCCCGAATTGACCGATGATTCCACTGTTTATTGCCCGCTTTGTGGCAACAAAGTCGCCGCGGGAATCACCAAATGTCCTGTGTGCGCGACGGATTTGGATAACGTCATCGCAAGGAAGGCTCAGAAACCCGGGACCGAGGGATCCGGTGAGGATTACCTTCGCAAGGAACTTCCGACGGTAGAGCTCCCTGTCACAGAGCACTTCTGTCCGCAATGCGGCATGCAGCTTCAGGGGAACGAGTTCAAGTGTCCACGCTGCAGCATTCCTTTGGTGAGCGAAGAGACGTTGCTTGAGTGCCCCGAATGCGGCGCGCTCGCGCCATTGGATGCAAACGCTTGTCCGAAGTGCGGCGTTGGGTTCAGACAGGCCCCGATCGTGCCGGGTCCTCCGCAGCCTGTCGAACCCTCTCCTTCGCGGTGGCCAGGACTATTCTCGGCTCGGCCGACCCCGCAAGCTCCTCCGATGCCTCGGACCGTTCCCGCAACATCGCCATCAATCTCAGCCGCGGGCGCTGCCTATGGACTCACGAACGGAAAAGGGGCAATAAACGGAACAGGACTGATCAACGGGATGGGGCTCACGAACGGAAGAGGGGCAATAAATGGAACAGGACTGATCAACGGGACGGGGATCACGAACGGAGCCAGGGGCGGGGGCAGGCTCGCACCAGGTTCCAAGAGAAGTGGGGCACTCGCAACCCGGTGGCAGTTCCTCTCGGTGCTTGTTGTGCTGGTCGTCGTCGTCTCGTCCTTCGTCTACCTCTCATATGCGAGTGAGAACAACTCTGTAACGATAGACGGCCGCTTCAATGACTGGTCTCATGTTGGGAAGTTCACGATGAACACCGCCACGACCGCATCTACCATCAACGTCGACCAGTGGGCTGTAAGAACTGAGGCCTCCAGGCTGTACCTGTACCTGAAGGTACAGGGAGCCCTCATGGGTTCGAACAACGTCGACAGCTTCTACCTCTTCGTCGACTCCGACAATTCCGCGCAGACCGGCTATGTGGTGTCCGGCCTCGGAGCGGACTACTTGCTTGAGATAGACGGCTGGAACGACTCAATCCATTCGACTGCCCTGAACAGATACAACTCTCTTTCGGACCAGCACAACTGGACTTCTTGGACGGACAAAGGCTCCCTCAGCACAGCGCTGGCATCCCCGCAACTCGAGGCCATGGCCGACATGTCCTTGACCCTTGGCCCGGACGCCAGGTACATGCTCCTGTCTCAGAACGCTTTGGACGAGCAGTCCATCAGTTACGTAGTCCCCAAGGATGGCGGGACGCTGATAATCCATCAGGAGGCGGTCACTTCAAGCATGCCAAACGGAGCGGTCCCATACTCCAGCAACCTGACGCTGCTCAAGCTCGACCTGTTGGCCGAGGGAGCAGGAGGCACTGTGCAGAGCATCTCCCCCACAGTCGGGGGAGCTGAATTGGTGAGTTCTCTTGGACCTGTCACCCTCAAAGCTGGACAGGAGCAGACGTTTGAAGTCACCGTCGATACTTCGGCATCCACTCCAGGTTCGCTGGTATCGGTCTCAGTCTCGAAGTTAGGTGTCGAATCCGATTTCGCCGACGTCTCGATAGTCGGTGAGCCTGCGAAGGCGTACGTTTCCGCTCCGCCATCGGCCATAGTCATTGACGGCGCTTTCGGAGATTGGGCAGGGAGGATCACCGCAGACACGGACTCTCTTCCCGTCCTCAATCCGGACATAGACATCAATGCGACAGGTGCGGTCAACTCCACTTTGGCTTCGTATTTCTATGTCAGCGTGAAGGGACAGATTTGCAACGGTTCGTTCGTGCCCACTATCAAGATGAAGCCGACCGGCGGTTCTGGTGGCGGAGGCTTGGTGATTCCTACGCGAATCACCGGTGAGGACTTGCTCCGCATTTACATCGACAGCGATCGCAATGTCTCCACGGGAGTGCCAATATCGATGTCATCGAAAGTTATCGGCGCTGACTATCTAGTGGAGATCGTCGGGATGGATGGCGTGATCGACACGCGTTCTCTCATGGTCTACCAGGGAGGGGTATGGACGCTACTACCCAGTGCTACCGTCAACGCCTCCAACGACGCACAGAGAATAGAGGTCGGAGTGTTCTCAGCATCCATCGGCGGCAGCTCATCCATCGATTTCATCATCCAGACGACCGACTGGCGCGGGAGATGGGACATGGCGACATCCCTCTCGCATAGTTACAAGGGGTCCTCGAATGGAGTGATGGTCGCAGGCATAGAGAGCTGGCTCGTTGACGGCTCGACGACTTCGGCATCTGCTACGGCTACGTCGAACCAGAGGAAGCTGTTCTACGATGGCGTGAACTTCTGGAGCTTCTATTGGGACGGGACGAACACTGTCTACAGATACAGTATGGACAACGGTGTTACATGGTCGGCCGTGGCGACTGCGTTCAAGACCGCCGGGATCAACGAGGCCTCGATATGGTTCGATCAATCAGTCAACATCGTGTACGCAGTCGGCGACAGCTCGACTCCAGCAGACCATGTGTATGTTCAGAGGGGGGTCGTCGCTCCTGCGACCCATACGATCAACTGGGCAGGGACCGATAGGACTCCGACAGTCAGCACCGTGGCCGTAGGTGGCAAGCACGCCTTCATCTGCAAGGACGTTTCGGGGTATCTGTGGGTCCTGGCCACAAACAACACGGTGGCGGCTCCTGCAGCATATGATCTGTCGGCCGTCCGCAGCACTGCCGCAGACAGCATAACCGGCTGGAGCTGGACAGGCAACATGCTCGTCACGGATGACCCCTCAGCGAATGTGAAGGGGTCCATCGTTCCGGCCGGAGTCGGCAGCCAGGTGTGGGCCGTTTACACCTACAGCGGGAACATGGGGAGCAGGAAGTACGACGGAGCCGCATGGAGTGCCGAGAGCACATTCTACGTAGCTGGCCACGTTCAGAGCACCGACACTGCTCCCCCCAGCATCGTGGTCGATTCCAGAGGCGTGCTTCATGTTGCTTATGGTGATGACCATGAACAGCCAATGGGGACATCCAAGCCACACATTTACTACAGGTACAACCAGGGCTCCTCTTGGTCCGTTGCCCTTGCCCTGTCCGGTATTGTGAACACAGATGGGTACAAGTGGCCCACTCTGTCGCTAGACACGTCCACCGGCAACCTCTACGCGTTCTGGTACGATATGCAGACCAATGCAATCATCGGCAAGAAGAACGTGAGTGGAGCATGGACGGCCCTCACGATCACCCAGAACACCTACGTGAAGCAGTACCTGACCTCGATATACTCCGTCTCAGGGGAGCAGTTCATCTGCTGGCAATGGACCCAGAACACGACAGCACCGCCGTACCAAGTAGTGTTTGACAAGATACCGGAGTTCAGTCACGCGGTAGTCCCGATCGTGTTCATGATGTCGTTGTTCGTTCTCATCGTGGGACGAACGCGCAGGAATCGCAAGGCGTGAGTGGCCAGCGGTTCCGGGGTTCCAGCATGCCCGGAGTTTGACTATTTATATTATGGAAGTGCTTCTCCATGACGATGACGGCGGAAGGCCGAAAGGACGTCTTCCTGAGCTGCTTCAAGTGCGGCAGGATAGTGCGTTCAGGCGACACCGAGTGTCCGAGGTGCGGGCTGCAGTTCGGTCCCGGGACCCTCTTCGAATGCCCTTTCTGCTGCGGACTGGTGTGGAGGAATGCGACCACTTGCTCCACCTGCGGCATCGACCTGACGAAGTTCTCGGAAGGCGTGGAGAAAGCTAGCGCAGGCTTCGACATGGATCAATTCGTGGATGCAATCATCACGACCGAGGTGGAGCAGATGAAATCCACCGTAAGGCGCGTCTCGTGTCCAGGCTGCGGCCTAATGATACGCGGCGATGAGACCAAGTGCCCCAGATGCGACCTGCCGCTCGAGGAGGCACAGGTCGATTGTCCCGTGTGTGGGGAGCAGATCCCGATCTCATCTACATCATGCCCAAGATGTGGGGCCGCATTTGCCGAGGCGGAATCACCGGTTTCATCCGAGGTCATCGAGGAACCCGAGCCGGAGAGTGAAGAGCCAGAGAAGAAAGAGCAGGAGCCTGAGGAAGAAGAGCTGGAGTTCGTTGAACTGGCGCTCCATCCATCAGCCTCGAAACGCCCGGGAGCGGCGAAGGGTAAGAAGAAGCCACCAAGCCAGAGAGCGAAGACGGACAAGAAGGCGAAGGCCCCGGCGAAGCTGAAATCGAAGAAGGGCCGATAGAATACCCTTTGCATTCCTGATCTCTGACTATCCACGCTCCAGCTGAAATGATTAAGTAACCGGATGCGCATAATTGTAGCATGGGCAAGGAACCGTTGCCTGTTTTCGTCTTTGGATGTCTCTCCTGCGGCAAATCTGTCGCAGGGAACGAGGAGGCTTGTCCCCGATGCGGAGTCTCGTTCGAAGATGTGAGGTTCGAGTGCCCGTTCTGCGGGGCGCTAATCTCCCCACAGCAGCACCGATGCAATGAATGCGGTACTGAGTTCAGCCAGTTCGCTCAGAATGTATCGGATACCTCAGCGATTGAATTGGACAGCGCCGGAGGCGCCGCTGAGGATCCTTCGGGGGATATGAGGGAGAGCGGAAAGGAACCCTCCGAAGAAGTCACCTACGAGTGTCCGAATTGCGGGAAACCAGTCACAGAAACGGATTCGGAGTGCCCGCATTGCGGCGCGAGGTTCGGCTAGGATCGGCGCGGTATCTCTTGAGGGGGGCCGGGACCGGGAATTGAACCCGGGTCAAGGGATCCACAGTCCCCAAGGATACCACTACCCCACCCCGGCCATGGACCGTCCTCCATTGCCTTTCCCTAAATAAAGATTCTTAGCCTTTGACCTAACGACCGCATCTTCCTGCCAGCACTCCTGGATAGCACTTTCGCTCCACCCCCCACTCAACCGTGATGTCCCTGCGCTTATTACGTCCCGTTAGGGATGTTTGATGGATTCACCAGAGCAATCGACAGCT